>OKWM01000004.1_pt1 | contig 339807 bp, 297 predicted proteins | sample 1607081 | NCBI WGS metagenome assembly OKWM01 (sample SAMN07501041, study PRJEB24779) | human gut metagenome
CGGCGATTTCGGTCTACAACCTGTCGGCCGGGCTGTCGAACTTCCTCGCACCGGCGATTGCGGTGGTGCTGCTGCCGTATTTCAGCACCATCGGCGTGGTGGTGGCCTATACCGCGCTCTATCTGCTGGCGTTTTGTCTGTGCCCGTTTATTCGCGTCGATCAGCCGGGCTTTGCCCGTAAGGCAAGCGGCGTCAGGGAAGGGGTAGAATATTCATAACGTTGTCAGGGCGGGTATATCCCGCCCTGATGTTTTAACGCAGTAACATACAGTCCGGCGGCAGACGGCAGCGTAGCGCCTCGCCGAGGATTTCCATACGGAAAGATTTGCCGCTCAGCGGTTCGCCATCCAGGTTGAAGGTCATTTCATGGGCGGCGGTGACTTCAAACCACGGCGATACGCCGTCGATCAGATTTGGCGAATTATCGGGATTAGCGAGGGTGCTAAACAGCGCAGGCAGCAACTCTTCGCCGGTGAAAATGCGCAGATGCAGTAGCCCGTCGTTAATTAATGCCTCAGGACACAGTTGCTGGCCGCCGCCGGCCTGACGGCCATTGCCGATGCCGATAACCAGCGCGTCACCCTGCCAGCGAAAGTTCTCGCCGCGAATTTCGCAGCGGTCCGGCTTCAGGGTATCCATGCGGGTCAGACCGTGAATCAGATAGGAGACGCCGCCGAGCGCGGCTTTCAGTTTTTCCGGCGTTTCGGTGGTGATACGGGTGCCAAAGCCGCCGGTGGCCATATTGATAAAACCGGCCTCGTTGTTAACGCGTACCACATCAATAGGGACGTCGCGCCCGGCTATCGCCAGCTTCAGCGCGCTGGCTAAATCCTGCGGGATGCCGACGCTGGTGGCAAAATCATTGGCTGTGCCGAGGGGGAGTAATCCCAGCGCCATGTTGCTGCCGCGCTGAACCAGCGCGGTGGCGACTTCATTAATCGTACCGTCGCCGCCGCCGGCAATTACCGTCGCCACCTTGAGCGTTTCGGCTTCCTCGACAAAACGAATCGCATCGCCTTTTTCCCAGGTTACGCGGACATGTATCTCGATACCTTCTTCGCGCAGAAGATTAACGGCTTCGCGCAGTTGTGGCTCATTCGCGCCTTTACCGTTGAGAATTAATAAGCTGGCTGGAAATTGGGTCATCCTTTATCGCCTCATTCTTTGTCGTCATCCTCAGTGTATCGCATGAATGGCATCATGGAATAAGAAAGTCGGGAAAATGGGATGCATAAAAAATAAGCCCGCGTAAGGGAGATTACGCAGGCTAAGGAGGTGGTTCCTGGTACAGCTAGCATTTATGGGTTATGTTTTTCAGCGAAATGGATGATACCTGCTTCGAACGAAACGGTATGTGATCCGATTCTAATATCCATACATAATGAAAAAATAACGCCAATAAACTAATTTTTATGCGGATTGCGCGTCGACTCGCCGTTAAAATTACGCATCAGCAACCCATACTCCAGCGCCATATCCTCCGGCAGCGGCAGCCAGACGATATAACCGTCTCCCGGCGCGACCGGCATTGCTTCGCCTTTGGCGTTCTCCATATGTTCGAGCGTAAAATTGACATTACCTTGCGGAGTCATGACCTCCAGGCTGTCGCCGACCGAGAACTTATTTTTCACCGCCACTTCGGCCAGATGACCCTGACGCTTGCCGGTGAATTCGCCGACAAACTGCTGGCGTTCGGAAACCGAATAGCCGTATTCATAATTCTGATAGTCGTCGTGGGTGTGGCGGCGCAGGAAGCCTTCGGTATAGCCGCGGTGGGCCAGACCTTCCAGCGTCTCCAGCAGACTGGTGTCGAACGGTTTACCGGCGGCGGCGTCGTCGATCGCTTTACGGTACACCTGGGCGGTGCGGGCGCAGTAGTAGAAGGATTTGGTGCGGCCTTCAATCTTCAGCGAGTGAACGCCCATCTGGGTCAGACGCTCAACGTGGGCAATAGCGCGCAGATCTTTGGAGTTCATGATGTAGGTGCCATGCTCATCCTCAAAGGCGGTCATATACTCGCCCGGACGTTTGGCTTCCTCAATCATAAATACCTGGTCGGTTGGCGCGCCGATACCGAGAGTCGGTTCAACGTTCTGCACCGGGATAGGTTCATGCTTGTGGACGATATTACCCACGTCATCTTCTTTGCCTTCCTGGACGTTGTACTCCCAGCGGCAGGCGTTGGTACAGGTGCCCTGGTTAGGGTCACGCTTATTGATATAGCCGGAGAGCAGGCAGCGGCCGGAGTAGGCCATGCACAGCGCGCCATGGACGAAAATCTCGATTTCCATCTCCGGCACCTGGCTGCGAATTTCGGCGATCTCGTCCAGCGACAATTCGCGGGAGAGGATCACGCGGGTCAACCCCATTTGCTGCCAGAATTTCACCGTCGCCCAGTTGACGGCGTTGGCCTGTACCGACAGGTGGATCGGCATATCAGGGAAGTTTTCCCGCACCAGCATGATTAAACCAGGATCGGACATAATCAGCGCGTCCGGGCCCATTTCCACTACCGGTTTGAGATCGCGAATGAACGTTTTCAGCTTGGCGTTATGCGGCGCGATGTTAACCACCACATAGAATTTTTTCCCCAGCTCATGGGCCTCATTGATGCCGAGCTGCAGGTTTTCGTGGTTGAATTCGTTGTTGCGGACGCGCAGTGAGTAACGCGGCTGGCCGGCGTAGACCGCATCGGCGCCATAAGCGAAAGCGTAACGCATATTTTTCAGCGTTCCCGCCGGGGAAAGAAGTTCCGGTTTAAACATGATTTTCTCGTTCTGATGACAGGTCAGACTCGCCGCACCAGGTACGGCGATTCGGGGGAGTGTCCCCACATTAAGGGCGGGCATTGTAGCGCTGTGGAAAGAGGGAGTAAACCTTCGCGCCTCTCTGCGCTAAGAGGCGCGATGATCAAGCCATTCTACAGGCGTCGGCTTCCCAGCGATAGCCAACGCCGTAGACGGCGCGAATAAACGACTGCTCCGCGTCCAGCGACTCCAGCTTACGGCGCAGGTTTTTAATATGGCTGTCGATGGTACGGTCGGTAACTACGCGATAATCGTCGTACAGATGATTGAGCAGTTGTTCGCGGGAGAAGACTTTACCCGGCTCCTGCGACAGCGTTTTTAATAGCCGAAACTCGGCGGGAGTCAGGTCCAGCATTTTTTCGCGCCACGAGGCCTGGAAGCGACTTTCGTCAACAATTAGCGGACTTTGCGCATCCAGAGCCTGCAGATCGCGCTGTGGTTTACAGCGACGCAGGATCGTCTTCACGCGGGCCACGACTTCACGCGGGCTGTACGGTTTGCAGATATAGTCATCGGCGCCGATTTCCAGCCCCAGCAGGCGATCGATCTCCTCGATTTTGGCAGTGACCATCACAATCGGTATCTCGGAAAATCGGCGGATCTCGCGGCACAGGGTCAGGCCGTCGGTGCCCGGCAGCATTAAATCCAGCAGGATCAAATGCGGGGGCGTCTGGCGGACGTAGGGTAGTACCTGATCGCCATGCGCAATGAGCGTTGGCGCATAGCTCGCAGCTTGCAAATAGTCGATCAACAACTGACCGAGTTTGGGCTCGTCTTCCACGATTAAAATGCGCGGCGTGTTTTCATCAATAGGTAATTCGCTCATACATCCCTCGATAAATCCTGTTCCAGAGGTAACTCTACTTTAATGCTAACCCCGCCAAAAGGCGAATGACCGGCGTTCAGGCTGCCGCCGTGGGCGGCGACGATATTCATACAGATTGCCAGCCCAAGACCGGATCCACCGCTGGCCCGGTTGCGTGAGCCCTCGGTGCGATAAAAACGCTCGCAGAGCCGCGCCAGCTGCTCGTCGCTAACGCCGGGGCCGCTATCGGCGAAATCGAGCGTCAACATGCGACCATTTTGTTTGGCGTCAATCTGCAGGCGGCCGCCGCTGTCGGTATAGCGTAGGCTGTTTTCCAGCAGGTTATTGAACAGCTGCATCAGACGATCGCGATCGCCGAAAACGATAGCGTTATCCGGCAGCGAGACGCCGATGGTCAAGCCGCGGCTGGCGAAACGTTCGCGGAACGCCCCTGCGGCGACCTCCAGCAGCGCAATTAAATCCACCGACTCTTTCTGGTAGGCTAACGCGCCTTCATCGGACATCGACAACTGATGCAGATCGTCCACCAGCTTGGTAAGCGTGCCGACTTCCGCCTGCAGCGAAGAGATCGAATCCGGGGTGAATTTACGCACTCCGTCCTGAATAGCCTCCAGCTCGCCGCGCAGGACCGCTAGCGGCGTGCGGAGTTCATGCGAAATATCGGCCATTAAATCGCGGCGCATCTGTTGGTTACGCTCAAGCGTACTGGCAAGCTGGTTAAAATCCTGCGCCAGACGGCCCAGTTCATCCCCGCCGGTGACCGTGACGCGGGTGGAGAAATCGCCCGCCGCCAGCTTATGGGTGCCTTCCACCAGCCGTTTGACCGGCGCCAGCAGCCCGCGGGCCAGCGGGAAGGTGGCCAGCGCGGCGAGGAGGGTGGCAAGGGCGACAATCAGCCAACTGGTGCGTTTTTGCTGGCGGTCGAAATTAATATCCGTGTTGCGCGTGAGCCGCTCAACCGGCGAGGCGATCACCGCCCCGACGGTCACGCCGTCGACGACAATTTTACGGCGGGTACCGTCCTGCGGGACCGGCGCCCGCGGGCCTACCAGCACGCGCCCTTGTTGATCGACAACCCAAAATTGCGTGCGCCAGCCGTGCGGCGGCATATCGGGCCGCGGGCCAGGACCGGGCATTGGCCCTGGCTCGCCATGCGGGCCCGGCCCACCCGGTGGACGTTCGTCGTTATCGCGCTCGAAGGTGCGCAGTAACTGGAAGATAAAACGATCGTTGTTGCGCAAAAATTTCCAGTCGCCGTGCTGCTCGTACTGTTCACTCAGCGCGTCGCCGAGCATCGTTAGTCGTTGTTCATTACCGCGTTTAATATAGTCGATAAAGCCGCGCTCAAAGCTGATGCGCACCGCCCAGTGCATGCTAATCAGCAGCACGATACAGGTGGCGAAAATAGCCAGGAACAGCTTACCGGTGATACCCGGGCGCCAAAGTTTCACGATTCACTCCTTTTGCGTCGGCGGATGACGGTATTGCTGCCGACATCGTTCGGTACACGGGAAAAGATGAGCGCCGGGAGAGCGATAATCACCGCCATGCTCAGATAGGTGTAGAGGAAAACCTGATGGACAGCTGGCGCATCGGCGCTGATATGCTGCTGGCCGTACATGCCGAGCAGTAGCCCGGCGATGGTCACGCCGATGCTCATCGAGAGTTGCATGACCATTGAGAGCAGGCTGTTACCGCTGCTGGCCAACTCATCAGGCAGGTCTTTTAGCGTCAGAGTATTCATCGACGAGAAACGGCTGGAGTTAATCATGCCCTGCAGGAACAGCACCAGCGGCAGCAGCCAGTACCAGCCGGCCAGTGCGACGGCCATGAACAGTAAACTCACCAGCGCCAGGCCGAGCGTCGCGAAAACCAGCACGCGGCGATAGCCAAAGCGATTCACTACCTGCACCACGATGCGTTTCATCCCCATGCTGCCCAGCACCATGGGGATCATCATCAGCCCGGCGTGGAACGGCGAGAAGCCGAGGCCAATTTGCAGGAATACCGGGGTCATAAACGGTAACATCCCGCTACCGATACGCCCGGCGAAGCTGCCGCCAAGACCGAGCGAGAAGGTTTTGTTGCGAAACAGATTGAGGCTAAATAAGGCGTTAACGTTGTCACGGGCGTGCCACAAATAAAAAACTATCGCCATCAGGCCACCGGTGACCAGCACAGCGAGCAGCAGCGGCGAGATTCCGAGCCCTTTTTTGCCGTCAAGCGCCAGCGTCAGGGCGGCCATTCCCACCGCCAGCAGAATAAAACCAAGAATATCAAAACGCCGGGTCTGCAGGGTGTAGTTCGGCATCAGGCATAATGTGGCGATAGCGCCGATGATGCCAACCGGGATGTTAATCAAGAAAATCCAGTGCCAGGAGGCATATTCGACCAGTACCCCGCCAAGCGCCGGGCCGAGCAGCGGTCCAACCTGGCCGGGCAGGGTGACGAAGGTCATCGCCGCCATATACTGATCGCGCGGAACGATTTTCATCACCGTTAGCCGCCCGACCGGCACCATCATCGCGCCGCCGACACCCTGCAGCACCCGGGACATCACTAACTGATCGAGAGTGCTGGCCTGGGCGCAGAACAGCGAACCGGCGGTAAACAACACAATGGCGCTGAAAAAGATATTGCGCACGCCAACCCGGTCCGCCAGCCAGCCGCTGGCCGGCAGCATGACCGCCACCGTAAGCACATACGAGACCACTACCATATGCATGTGCAGCGGGCTCTCCCCAAGGCTTTTGGCCATCGAGGGCAGGGCGGTGTTGACGATGGTGGTATCCAGCGACTGCATAAAGAAGCCGAAGGCCACAATCCATAACTGCCAGCGTACACTGGCGGGCAGATCTGTCATCTTATTCGCTTACCGGTTGAGCAGGCTTGCGCGTAAAACGCAGCCGCAGACGATCAAAGAACAAATAGACCACCGGGGTGGTGTACAGCGTCAGCAACTGGCTCATGACCAGACCACCGACAATGGTGATCCCCAACGGCTGCCGCAGCTCTGAACCATCCCCGCCCGATAGCACCAGCGGCAGCGCGCCGAATAGCGCCGCCAGGGTGGTCATCATGATCGGGCGAAAACGCAGCAAACAGGCCTGGAATATCGCTTCTTCCGGCGGAAGATTGCCGGTACGCTGCGCTTCAAGGGCGAAATCGACCATCATGATGGCGTTTTTCTTTACGATGCCAATTAATAGCATGATCCCTATCAGGGCGATTAGGCTGAATGGGGCGCCAAATAATTCCAGCGCCAGCAGCGCGCCAACCCCCGCTGACGGCAGGGTTGAGAGAATGGTTAACGGATGCACGTAGCTTTCGTAGAGGATCCCCAGCACGATATACACCGTGGCGATGGCGGCGATAATCAGGATCACCTGTGAGTTCATCGTCTGCTGGAATACCTGTGCGGTGCCGGCAAACGATCCTCGCACGCTCGACGGAACGCCAAGCTGGGTCATCGCCCGGTCAATGGCGTCGCTGGCTTCCGACAGCGATTTGCCGGTCGGCAGGTTGAAGGAGATGGTCGAGGCGGCCGATAGCCCCTGGTGGTTGACCGAAAGCGGTGCGTTCGCCGGTTGCCATTTGGCGAAGTATGACAGCGGGATGGGTTTACCGTCGTTACTAATGACAAACATTTGCTCCAGCGCGCTAACGTCCTGGGTATAAAGCGGATCGACTTCCATCACCACTTTGTACTGGTTCAAAGGTTGATAGATGGTCGAGATCTGCCGCTGGCCGAAAGCGTTGTTTAACAGGCTGTTGGCATCCTGCACGCTGACGCCCAGGCGTGACATGGTGTCGCGGTCGTAGACCAGATCCATCTCCGCGCCGTTATCTTGCTGATCCGAGTTAACGTCAGCCAGTTCCGGCAGCGCCGCCAGCGCCTTGCGGATTTTTGGCTCCCATTCACGCAGCGCCGACAAATCGTCCGATAACAGGGTGTACTGATAGCTGGCGTTCGACTGACGTCCGCCAACGCGGATATCCTGCACCGCCATCAGGAACAGATTAGCGCCGGGCTCTTTCGCCAGTTTTTTCCGCAGCCGGTCGATGATTTGCTGCGCCGTTTCGTGGCGCTGGTCGCGCGGTTTCAGGGTGATAAACATCATACCGCTATTCACCCGCGAGCCGCCGGTAAAACCGGTTACGTTATCGACCGCCGGATCCTCGCGGATGATCTTCATAAAGTCCTGCAGTTTGCCGCGCATCGCCTGGAAAGAAATGCTCTGATCCGCCTGAATGCCGCCCATCAGCACCCCGGTGTCCTGCTCCGGGAAGAAGGTTTTCGGAATGGCGATATACAGCCACACGCTGAGCGCTATCGTACCGAGCAGCACCAGGCCAGTCAGTCGACTATGCTTCAGCACCCATTTTAACGATTTGCCATAGCCACCCTGAATAGTGACCAGCAGGCGGCCAAAGCCACGCTTGCGCGTTGGTTCATGAGGTTTGCCGCTTTTCAGCAGCCAGCCGCACATCATTGGCGTCAGCGTGAGCGACACGGCGAGCGAAATACCGATCGCTACCGATAGCGTGACGGCGAACTCGCGCAGCAGACGACCCGGCAGGCCGCCCATCAGCAGCAGCGGTAAGAACACCGCCACCAGCGACAGGCTCATCGACAGCACGGTAAAGCCGACTTCACGGCTGCCTTGTAACGCGGCCTGCAGCGGTTTCATTCCCGCCTCAAGATGGCGGGAAATATTCTCCAGCACCACGATGGCGTCATCGACAACGAAACCGGTGGCGATGGTCAGCGCCATTAACGACAGATTATTGAGGCTGAAGCCGCACAAATACATCGCGGCAAAGGTACCGATTAACGATACCGGCACGGCGACGGCCGGGATAAGCGTTGCGCGCCCGGAGCGCAAAAACAGAAAGACCACCAGAATCACCAGTGCGACCGAAATCACCAGCGTTTGTTCGACCTCTTCCAGCGAAGCGCGGATGGTGGGCGAACGATCCTGCGCAATCTGTAAATCAATGGCGGCGGGGATGGTACGCTGTAGTTCCGGCAGGCGGGCGCGAATGCTATCAACCGTCTGAATGATGTTGGCTTCCGGCAGCTTGCGGATCATCAACAGGATCGCCGGTTTGGCGTTGGTCATCCCGGCGTTACGCACATCCTGCACTGAATCCGTCACTTTTGCCACGTCGCCAAGGCGTACCGCCGCGCCGTTATTGTAGTGGACGATCACCGGCAAATATTCCGCCGCGGTTTTCAATTCATCGTTGGTCTGCACCTGCCAGCGGTGGGTCTTATCTTCCAGCGCGCCCTGCGGGCGACGCACGTTGGCGTTATCAATGGCGCTGCGCACGGCATCCAGTGAGACGCCCTGGTTAAATAGCGCCTGCGGGTTAAGGTCGACGCGCACTGCCGGCAGTGAGCTGCCGCCGACGTCGACATCGCCGACGCCGTCAATCTGCGCGATGGTTTGCGCCAGCTGGGTTGACGCGAAATCGTACAACTCGCCTTGCGAATAGGTATCCGAGGTGAGCGTCAGGATCATGATCGGCGCATCGGACGGGTTAGCTTTGCGATACGTGGGGCGGCTGGGCATCCCGCTCGGCAGCAGACTTTGCGCGGCATTAATCGCCGCCTGCACGTCGCGGGCGGCACCGTTAATATCGCGATCGAAATTAAACTCCATGATGATGCGGGTACTGCCAAGCGAGCTCGACGAGGTCATTTCATTGACCCCGGCAATGCGCCCCAGCGAGCGTTCCAGCGGTGTTGCCACCGACGAGGCCATGGTTTCCGGCGAGGCGCCGGGCAGCGAGGCGCTAATCATAATCACCGGGAAATCCACCTGCGGCAGCGGTGCGACCGGCAGCAGGCGGAATCCGAGGATCCCGCATAGGGTAATCGCCAGCGAGATAAGAATCGTCGCCACCGGCCGATAAATGAAGAGAGCGAAGAACTTCACTTACGCCTCCTCTTCACGACGCGGGAAGCGGCTCTTCATATACAGCGATAGCCGGTCGAACAGCAGATAAATCACCGGCGTGGTGAATAACGTCAGTACCTGGCTGAGCATCAGACCGCCAACCATACCAATCCCCAATGGGCGGCGTAACTCGGCGCCGACGCCGGTGCTGAGCATCAAGGGCAGCGCGCCGAGCAGGGCGGCGAGGGTGGTCATCAGAATCGGACGGAAGCGCAGCAGGCAGGCCTGATAAATGGCTTCGCGCGGCGGCATTCCCTGCTCGCGCTCGGCGGCGAGGGCAAAGTCAATCATCATGATGGCGTTTTTCTTCACGATACCAATCAGCAGAATGATGCCGATGATGGCAATCACATCCAGCTCGCTACCGGCCAGCCATAGCGCCAGCAGCGCCCCGACGCCAGCGGTCGGCAGGGTAGAAAGAATGGTGATGGGATGAATGAAGCTTTCGTACAGCACGCCGAGGACGATATACATGGCGACGACCGCCGCGACGACCAGCCAGACGGTGCTACCGAGCGCCGACTGGAACGCGAGCGAACTGCCCTGGAACTGGGTGCGGATGTCGCTTGGGAAATCCAGCGACTGCTCGGCTGACAAAATAGCCTCTACCGCTTCGCCGAGGGAGTAGTTATCCGGCACGTTGAATGAAATGGTGGTCACCGGGAACTGATCGAGATGGTTCACCGACAGCGGGGTAAAACGCTGCTCGACGCTGGCGATGGATTTCAGCGGCACGATACCGCCATCGCTGCTGGTGAGGCGGATATTATCAAGCGCCGCCAGCCCCGGCGTCGCCTGGGTGTCGTGCTCCAGTACCACGCGATATTGGTTGGCCTGGGTATAAATTGTCGAGATCAGCCGTTGGCCAAAGGCGTTATACAGCGCGTTATCGACATCCGCCATGGAAATACCCAGCCGGCTGGCGCTATCGCGATCGACATTAATATAAGCCGCGAGCCCTTTATCCTGCCAGTCGCTGCTGACGTCGGCAAGCTGAGGTAAGGATTGCAGGCGCGACAGCAATTGCGGCACCCAGTTGCTCAGCGCATCAAGCGAGTTAGCCTGCAGGGTAAACTGATACTGAGTGCGACTGACGGTGGTATCGATAGTCAGATCCTGCGTTGGCTGGAGATAAAGCTCAATACCCGGTACGCTAGCCACCGATTGCTGCAGACGGCTGATGACCGTTTGCACGCGATCGTCGCGTTCATCCAGTGGTTTGAGGTTAATCTGCAGACGCGCGCTGTTCAGCGCTGGATTGGTGCCATCAACGCCGACGAACGACGTCAGGCTTTCAACCGCCGGATCTTTCAGAATCAGATCGGATACCTGCTGCTGGCGTTGCGCCATACTGGCGAACGACACCGACTGCGGGGCCTGTAACGTGCCCTGAATAATGCCGTTATCCTGGATTGGGAAGAAGCCTTTCGGGATAAAGACCCACAGCAGAATCGATAACGCCAGGGTGCTTAACGCCACGCTCAACGTTAGCCATGGGTGGTTTAGTACCCGGCTTAGCCAGCGGCCATAGACGGCAATCACCCGCTCGAAGAAACGCTCGCTGGCCCGCGAAAAGCGGTTTTGTTTGCGCAGCGATTCGTGGCTTAACATCCGCGCGCACATCATCGGCGTCAGGGTCAGCGAGACCACCGCCGAAATCAGAATCGCCACCGCCAGGGTAATGGCGAATTCACGGAACAATCGCCCAACGATATCACCCATAAACAGCAGCGGAATCAGTACGGCAATCAGCGAGAAGGTTAATGAAATAATCGTGAAGCCGATTTCCCCCGCGCCTTTCAGCGCGGCGGCAAGCGGTTTCTCACCTTTTTCAATGTAGCGGGAGATGTTTTCGATGACTACGATGGCGTCATCGACCACGAAGCCGGTGGCGATGGTCAGCGCCATTAGCGTCAGGTTATTAATTGAAAAATCGAGGAACACCATAACCGCGAAGGTGCCGACCAGCGACAGCGGCACGGCGACGCCGGGGATGATAGTCGCCGGGACATTGCGTAAGAAGAGATAAATGATCATCACCACCAGCGCGATGGCCAGCAGCAATTCGAACTGGGTATCGCTGACCGACGCGCGAATATTGGTGGTGCGGTCAGAAAGCACCTGTACCTTAACGGATTTAGGCAAGCTCTCGGTCAGTTGCGGTAGCATCTGGCGGATGCTGTCGGCAGTGGCGATGATGTTCGCTCCCGGCTGGCGTTGGACGTTCATCACTATCGCCCGCTGCTTATTGGCCCACGCCCCCAGCCAGGCGTTCTCGGCGCCCTGTTCGATGGTCGCGATATCGCCAAGACGGATCGGCGCGCCGTTCTGATAGGCGATAATCAGCCGACGGTAATCTTCCGCCGACTGCATCTGATCGTTGGCGGAAAGGGTGACCGCGCGGGCCGGGCCGTCAAGGCTACCTTTTGCTGAATTCACGTTGGCGCTGGTAATGGCGGTACGCACGGTTTCGCTGGTCAAACCTAACGCGGCGATCGCCTGGGCATTGAGCTTAACGCGCACCGCAGGACGTTGGCCGCCGGCCAGCGTCACCAGGCCGACCCCGGAAACCTGAGATATCTTCTGCGCTACCCGAGTTTCCACCATATCTTCAACCTGCGTCATCGGCATCGCGCTGGAGGTCACGGCCAGGGTCATGATCGGCGGATCCGCCGGGTTCACTTTGCTGTAAACCGGCGGGTTGGGTAAATCAGACGGCAGCAGGTTGGTCGCGGCGTTGATGGCCGCCTGCACTTCCTGTTCGGCGACATCCAGCGCCAGGGGCAACTGGAACTGCAGAGTAATGACCGACGCGCCGCCCGAGCTTTGTGAGGACATCTGCTTAAGGCCGGACATCTGGCCAAACTGGCGTTCCAGCGGCGCGGTAATCGATGACGTCACCACATCCGGGCTGGCACCGGGGTAGAGCGTTACTACCTGAATGGTCGGGTAGTCAACTTCCGGCAGCGCGGAGACCGGCAGGAAGCGATAGCCGATGATACCGGCCAGCAGAATGGCGACCATCAATAGCGTTGTCGCCACCGGACGCATAATAAACAGCCGGGAAGGGCCGCCCGTACTGCTTGGGGGTAATACTTGCATCAGGCGCCCGCTCCGTTTTTACCACTCGGGCGGGTGGTAGGTTGTTCCTGCACGGCGCTGTGAGCTTCGACAACTTCGACCTTAGCGCCTTCCGTCAGGCGATCGATACCATCGGTCACCACCCGGTCGCCCGCTGACAGCCCGGCGTTAATCACCACTTTTTGGCTATCCTGAATACCCGGCGTGACCGTATGTTTACTGACTTTATTCTCACTGTTCAGCACCCACACGAAGTGCCCCTCGTTGCCCATTTGTAGCGCGGCGGTGGGGATCACTACCGCATCCTGCTCGGTATCCACCAGCATTCTGGCGTTGACGAACTGATTCGGGAACAGAGCGTCATCGAGGTTATTAAAGCGCGCCTTAAGCTTAATGGTGCCGGTGGTGGCATCGATTTGGTTATCGAGGCTCAGCAGGCTGCCTGTACTGATCTTCTGTTTATTGGTTCGGTCCCAGGCCTCGACGCTCAGCGTTTTACCGGCTTTCTGCGCCTGTACCACGGTGGCGATATCGCTTTCCGGCAGGGTAAAGACCAAATCGATAGGGTGAGTTTGCGTGAGAACGACAATGCCGGTGGTGTCGCCACTGGAGATTTGGTTGCCGATGTCGACCTGCTTCAGGCCCACGCGCCCGTCAATCGGCGCGGTGATGCGGGTCCAGTCCAGTTGCAGTTGCGCACTGGCGACGGCGGCCTGATCGGCTTTAACCGTGCCGGCGGATTCGACCACCAGCGACTGCTGGGTATCGAGCTCCTGACGGGAGATAAGATTGGTTTTTACCAGTTGTTGATAGCGAGCGAGATCGCGGCGCGCGTTTGCGAGGGTAGCGTTATCTTTGGCAAGCTGGCCCTGCGCCTGGGCCAGCGCGACTTTGAACTGGCTGGGATCGATTTGCGCCAGCAGATCGCCGGCTTTTACCTGCTGACCTTCCTGGAAATGGATACTCAGTAACTGGCCGTCAACCCGACTGCGCACGGTCACGGTGTTCGCCGCGGCGATAGTCCCCAGGCCAGTAAGGTAGCGGGGGACGGATTCGCTGGTGGCAGTGGCCGCCTGCACCGGGGCCAGCGTGGCCCCAAAACGCCCGTGACGCGCCCCGGCAGGCGCCTTTGCTCCTTGTTGACTCGCGCCAGCAGCGCCTGCGGTTGTCTCTTCGGCGCGATCGTGCCAGAACCAATAGGCGGCTCCCGCCGCCAAAATTACCGTCAGGACTATTCCCCAACGAAGTGTGTTACTGCTTTTCATTATTTTGCTATCTCATTCTGAAGCTTTCGCTGAATGATACTAGTTTAGTAACGGAACGCCCCGCAAAAATGGAGGAATTATGAAAAGCGCGTATGGAAAGGTCTGAATTGGCGGGCTTTCACGAGGAGGCTCGCAAAGCCGAACGCTGAAAAGAAATGTGTCAGACGCGGCATGGTAACGTCAGCTTGATTTAGCGGAGGCTAAATACAGGAAAGCCCCTCCTGAGGAAGGGGCCTTAAATAAGGAAAGGGTTATGATGAACCTGGTCATCATACTGGTGATACTCTTAGTGATTAGCTTACCGGCTTACTAAGACGCCAGGGGGAGGAGAAATCCTCCCTTACCCTTCATTCTGCAAGTTAGGACGAAAAAGCGGCAAAGTCAACTCAGGTTACCGAATGGCGCTCGCGTTTCAGGCGAAAACCACCTGCGCCCAGCGGGCAAGCCCGGCGGTAACGGAACCAAAATCATCGCCGCCGGCGATCGGTATTCCCGGCAGCTGTGCGGCCAGCGCCTTTTTAATTAACGGCGATCGTGCGCTACCGCCGGTGAGATAGATAACGTCCGGGGTTTCATGGCTGCTTTCCAGCGCTAACTTTACCTGCTCCATAATGCGAGCCAGCGGTTGATTGAGCGCCTCTTCCAGCCCCTGCTGGCTGATAGCGGTAGCCAGCTCATCGCTAATAAACGGCAGTTCGGCGTTGAAATCCGGCTGAGCGGAAAGGGCGATTTTGCTCTCTTCCGCGCTGCGCACCAGACGATAGCTCAGACGCTGACGCCAGACTTTAAGCAGCAATGCGACCTTGTCGGCATCGCGAGCGTCGCGCAGCAGGTCATTGAGCATACGTCCGTTGGCGGCGCTGTAAAAATCGCTCTGCGCCGGGACGTCGTTAATCGCCACCGCATTCCACCAGGGCAGTACCGGCAGCGCAATGCCTTTTTCCGTTTCACCGCCCATGCCGAGTAACGGCATCAGGCATTTGAAGGCCAGGGCGATATCCAAATCGTTACCGCCGATACGGCAGCCGCTGTGGCCCAGCAGGCTATCCTGACGGTCGGCTTTCTGCCGCCATTGCGGCCCCATCAACAGCAGTGAGCAGTCGGTGGTGCCGCCGCCGATATCGACGACAAGCACGCGTTTTTCATCATTGAGCGTGGCTTCAAAATCTAACCCCGCCGCAACGGGTTCAAACTGAAACACGACATCGTTGAATCCTGCTCGCGTCGCCGCGCGTTCGAGAATACCCTGTGCCTGAGCGTTAGCGTCATCGCCGCCAAGACCCTGGAAGTTAATTGGTCGACCAATAACCGCCTGGGTAATCTGTTCACTAAGCTGAGACTGCGCCTGCTGTTTGATATGTAGCATCATCGCGCAGACCAGATCTTCAAATAACGCGACCTGCTGGGGTTTAAGGCCATTGGCGCCAAGAAAGGACTTTGGCGACTTAACGAAGTAGACCTCTTCCGGATCGTCAACGTATTGATGCAGTGAGGCGAGGCCGAACTGGACGCTGTTGTCCAGGACTTCGATATCTTCATCACGGTTATAATTAATGGCGCGTCGAAGTAGCGCCTGATTTTCTGCACCGTCGGCCGGGACATTATGATGGCGGTATAGCCATTCGCTGACCGCTTCGCGCGTCGGGGCGCAAAGCATTGATGGCAGCAGCGGGCTACCGTTTTCCAGCGTTAAAAGCCGTGGCGCATTATCCTGCATGACGGCGACCGAACAGTTGGCGGTACCATAGTCAAAACCAATAAACATGACCTGAAAAATCCCCATGCCAGTGAAGAAGGGGGGCGACTTTAGCGGATTGCCGCCATGCCGACAACTGGAATTTAAAAGCAAGGCGCATCAGGCTCAGAGCATCTATGCTTGTTGCGATTAATAAGGAGAGTGCATGACATTATTATCCTGGCGAGCGCCCTATGACTGGCAATGGATGTTCGCGTTTCTCAGCGCGCGTGCGGTGGCGGGAATTGAAACCTTCCATGAAGATCAATATACCCGCAGCTTCAGTTTAGATGGGCATCGTGGGTTGATTACCGTTAAACCGGATGAACGCAGCCAGGGGTTCCAGGTTACGCTTTCTCATGGGCTGTTACCGGTAGCAGACCAGTGCCTGGCGCGTGTAGCGCAACTGTTTGATTTAGCATGCGATCCATTTGAGGTCATGCAAACCTTAGGCAAACTGGCGCAGCCGCGACCAGGACTTCGCTTGCCGGGGGCGCTGGATGCGTTTGAACAGGCGGTGCGCGCGGTATTGGGGCAACTGGTGAGCGTAGCGATGGCGGCGAAGCTGACGGCGAAAGTGGCCGCGGTCTATGGGGAAGCGTTAAGCGAAGCGCCTGGTTATGTTATTTTTCCCGAACCGCAGAAACTGGCGCAAGCCGACCCTTTGGCGCTTAAGGCGTTAGGGATGCCGCTTCGCCGCGCGGAAGCGTTAATTCACCTTGGCAAAGCGGCATTGAGCGGAGAATTGCCGTTGACGACGCCTGCAGATATGGCAACCGGCATGAAACAATTGCAGAGTCTGCCGGGCATCGGTCGCTGGACGGCGAATTACTATGCGCTGCGCGGTTGGCAGGCAAAAGATATTTTTCTGCCCGATGACTATCTGATTAAACAGCGTTTTCCCGGAATGACGCCTGCGCGTATCGCGCGCTATGCCAGCCGCTGGCAACCCTGGCGCTCCTATGCTTTGTTGCATATCTGGTACACCGAAGGCTGGGCGCCGGACGAGGAATAGGCGTACAGGGCGCATATCACTGGTATCGCCGCCCTGAAATCCCTATAATTGCCGCGTTTGACGGTCAACCGTCACCCTCCATCTACATCCAGGTTAATCAGGTCGCAAAAATTTATGACTGATACGTCTCATCAGTGCGTCATTGTAGGCATCGCCGGCGCATCGGCTTCGGGCAAAAGCCTTATCGCCAGCACACTTTATCGTGAATTACGTGAACAAGTTGGCGATGAGCATATTGGCGTTATTCCAGAAGACAGCTATTACAAAGATCAAAGCCATCTGTCGATGGAAGAGCGTGTAAAAACCAACTATGACCATCCAAGCTCAATGGATCATAGCTTGCTGTTTCAGCATTTACAGACGCTGAAAAGCGGCCAGCCAATTGAATTGCCCGTGTATAGCTACGTTGAGCATACGCGTATGCCGGAAACTATTCATATTCAACCGAAGAAAGTGATCATTCTCGAAGGGATCCTGCTGTTGACGGATGCCAGACTGCGCAATGAATTAAACTTCTCTATTTTCGTCGATACCCCGCTGGATATCTGTCTGATGCGCCGCATCAAGCGTGATGTTAACGAGCGTGGCCGTTCCATGGACTCGGTGATGGCGCAGTATCAGAAGACGGTGCGGCCAATGTTCCTGCAATTTATTGAACCTTCCAAGCAATATGCTGACATCATTGTCCCGCGCGGCGGTAAAAACCGTATTGCCATCGATATTCTGAAGGCCAAAATCAGTCAGTTCTTTGAATAACACGTACTAATTGTGTAACGTGCAAAGAGAATCCCAATTGCCCTTATTCCCGGAAAGCGTAAGGGCTAGATGCCTTAAAGGAGAAAGCTCATGCGTCTGTGTGACCGAGATATAGAAGCCTGGTTGGATGAAGGGCGCCTGGCAATCAGCCCGCGCCCGCCGGTGGATCGAATTAACGGCGCCACCGTTGACGTTCGCTTAGGCAATAAATTCCGTACCTTCCGCGGTCATACGGCGCCGTTTATTGACCTGAGCGGCCCGAAGGCGGAAGTGAGCGCGGCGCTGGACCGGGTAATGAGCGAAGAGATCGTACTGCCGGAAGGCGAGGCTTTCTATCTTCATCCAGGAGAATTAGCGCTGGCTGTGACTTATGAGTCAGTAACGCTTCCGGCTGACCTCGTCGGCTGGCTTGATGGCCGTTCGTCACTGGCGCGCCTTGGGCTGATGGTACACGTCACTGCGCACCGTATTGATCCGGGTTGGTCTGGCTGCATCGTGCTGGAATTCTATAATTCCGGCAAGCTGCCATTGGCGTTGCGCCCGGGAATGCCCATTGGCGCGCTGAGCTTTGAGCCGCTTTCGGGCCCGGCGGCGCGGCCATATAACCGCCGTGAAGATGCCAAATATCGCGACCAGCAGGGCGCGGTAGCGAGTCGAATCGACAAGGATTGATAAAGTTAGCGGCTTATCGAGGATGCCATGAGACGAATTCTGACCACGCTGATGATCTTGTTGACCGTCATTGTTGCGGGGCTCGCTGCGCTGGTGCTGCTGGTCAACCCTAACGACTTCCGCAACTATATGGTGCAGGAAGTGGCGGAGCGTAGCGGCTATCAACTGAAGCTTGACGGGCCGCTGCGTTGGCATGTTTGGCCGCAGCTGAGTATTCTCTCCGGTCGTATGGCGCTGACGGCGCCAGGCGCTTCCGAACCGGTGGTGCGTGCCGATAACATGCGGCTGGATGTTGCGCTGATGCCGCTACTTTCTCACCAACTGCAGGTGAAGCAGGTGATGTTGAAAGGCGCGGTCATTCAGCTTACCGCGAAAACGGAAGCGGTGCGTAACCAGAACGCGCCGGTGGTGCCACATGACAATACGTTGCCGCAGGCGCCGCAAGATCGCGGATGGTCCTACGATGTCCGTAAACTACAGGTGGCCGATAGCGTCCTGTTCTTCCAGCATGAAAATGGCGAACAGGTCACCGTGCGCGATATACGCTTACAGATGGAGCAGGATGACAACCATCTGGCGACGGTAGATTTCTCCGGCAGGGTCAATCGCGATCAACGTGACTTAACGTTGTCCTTTACCGCCCAGGTTCAGGGCGGCGATTACCCTCACTCTTTGAAAGCGGATTTTTCGCAGCTTAACTGGCAGGTACGTGGGGCGGAGCTGCCGCCGGACGGCCTGAGCGGGCAGGGAAGTCTGCAAGCCAGCTGGATCGAAGAAGCGAAAAAACTCGATTTCAACAATCTCAATCTCACTGCTAATGGCAGCGCAATTACCGGCAGCGGTAGTGTCGTACTGGGGGAGAAACCTGACTGGGCGCTAAACCTGCAGGCGACCACCCTGAATCTGGATAGTTTGCTTGCGCAAAGCGCGACGGCCAATGAAGGGAATGTCGATCAGCGTGGACAAAGCCAGCCGAGACAGCTACGCCCTGTGATTGCTGATAGCGATATTCAGCAGGATTATCATAGTTTGCTTGGCTTTAACGGCCAACTGGCGCTGTCGGCGGACCAGGTGCAGTGGCGTGGTATGCGATTCAGTCAGGTGAAGAGTGATATCACTAACCAGCAGGGGCTGCTGACGGTGAAACAGCTGGAGGGTAGCCTGGGAGAGGGACGTCTCTCGTTGCCTGGGATGCTGGATGTCAGAGGCAACACTTCGCATGCCGCTTTCCAGCCGCAACTGGATAATGTGGAGATCGGTACCATTTTGCAGGCGTTTAACTACCCGATTAACCTGACGGGGAAATTATCTCTGAAAGGTGATTTCTCGGGGCCGCGTATTGATGCAGAAGACTTCCGTCGCAACTGGCAGGGACAAGCACAGCTGCAGATGAAGGATACGCGTACCGAAGGGCTCAACTTCCAGCAGTTAGTACAACAAGCTGTAGCGAGGAGCACTAATGTACAGGCGCAGGAAAACTTCGATAACGCGACCCAGCTCGACGCATTAAGCAGTGATTTGACCCTGAATAATGGCCAAGTCACGCTTAACGGCTTGCTGGGACAGTCGGCAATGATGGCGTTGACCGGGCAAGGTAATCTGAATCTGCAAGCAGAGGATTGCGACATGCATTTCAACGTGCGGGTGTTAGGCGGTTGGAAAGGCGAAAGCAAGCTTATTGATCGTCTCAAGCAGACGGCAATCCCGTTACGTATCTATGGCAAGTGGCAGTCGCTAAGCTATAGCCTACAGGTAGATCAGATCCTGCGTAAGCAGTTGCAGGACGAAGCCAGACAGCGTTTGAATGAGTGGGCGGAACGCAACAGTAATAGCCAGAACGGCAAAGATGTGAAGAAACTGCTTGATAAGCTGTAATCATTAAGCCGCCGCGAGCAACTCGCGGCGGCTTAACCCTCAACTTCATTCACACTTCATAATCTAATTCATCTTCTACTTCAACCGGCGGGATAATCTGTACTTTCTGCACCCTGTGGCTTTCCACTTCCAGAGTACGCAGCGTATAACCGCCGATTTTCACTTCTTCGCCAGCGGCAGGAATGTGCTGCAAATATTCCATCAATAATCCGGCTATTGTGTGATATTCACGTTTATCATCCAACGGCAGCGGAACGTACTGAACCAGATCTTCCAGCGGCATATGGCCGTTAGCGGTCCAACTGCCATCGGCGTTTTTGTGAATGTCATGACGAGCATCGATCTCCTCGACTTCATTAGGCAGATTACCCGCAATGGTTTCCATAACATCGCTGATGGTTACCAGGCCTTCAACGGAGCCAAATTCGTCAACCACAAAAGCAAAGTGCGTCCGCGCCTGGCGAAACTGCTCCAGCGCCGGGAGCAACGGCAAGGTTTCTGGAAAAATAAGCGGTTGGCGTAGCAGAACGTGTAAATCCAGTGGCTCATTGCGTAATGACTGTTGTAGCAGGTCGATAACATGAACAACCCCCAACAGATCTTCGTTATCGTTGCCGCCGGTGACGACAATACGGGTATGCTGGTTTTTCTCCAGCAGCGCGCGAACTTCCTCTTCAGGCGCGCTTAAGTCGATGTGCTCAATATCATGACGTGAAGTCATAATGCTGCTGACGGTACGTTGATTCAGATTGAGGACGCGCTCAATCATTAAGCGTTCCTGCGGATTAAACAACGGACTTTCGCCATGGTCGGCGACCATGGTTGCCGTCTCGGTATCAAGCTCTGCATTCTCTTTGCGCCCGCTTAGCAGATTCATCACCGCTTCAGTCGTCCGCTGTCGCATGGTCAGATTGGCCGAGAGGAAACGGCGGCGATTGAAGATGGCTAACTGGTTGAACGATTCGATCATCACCGAGAAACCGATGGCGGCATACAGATAGCCTTTCGGGATTGGGAAACCAAATCCTTCGGCAATCAGGCTAAAACCGATCATCAGCAGGAAACTCAGGCACAGAATGACGATTGTGGGGTGGCTGTTGACAAAGCGTGTGAGAGCTTTGCTGGCCATCAGCATCAGCGTAATGGCAATGATGACCGCTGCCATCATCACCGCCAGGTGATCAACCATACCCACCGCGGTAATTACCGAATCCAGCGAGAAAATAGCATCAAGTACGACTATTTGCGCCACCACGCCCCAGAACTTCGCGCCTTTACGCTGGGTGGGGTTATTACTGTCTTTTCCTTCCAGCCGCTCATTAAGCTCAACGGTTGCTTTAAACAGCAGGAACAGTCCACCAAATAACATGATCAAATCGCGGGCGCTGAAGCTTAAGTCATGCCAGTTGAAGAGCGGTGTCGTGAGGGTGACTAACCAGGAAATTGACGCCAGCAGTACCAGACGCATCACCATTGCCAATAGCAGGCCGGTAACGCGAGCGCGATCGCGCTGTGCCGGGGGAAGCTTTTCAGCAAGGATCGCAATAAATACCAGGTTATCTATCCCCAGAACCAGTTCGATAACCACCAGTGTAATGAGACCAGCCCAGATCGAGGGATCGGCAATCCATTCCATAATCACTTAGAACCTTTACAACATAATCGTATGATCTATCGATCATGGATAAGCGCCAGGTAAAATGCAACGATTTATCGCGGCAACGCGCACCAGTCTGGCATATCAAACGAAAGCGGTAACGTAATTAACCACTGCTAAATATCGGGTGTTTAAGATCGATCTGGGCTGATTTGGAATTAATTAGAAATCCCTGTAATTACTGTGCGGTAATAGCAGGGATAAGGAGGGGTTATTAACAGCGGGTAAAGTCAAAATATTGCCGTATTTTTCACCAAAATGTTATTAAGGGGAATATTCCTACTGAATTCCGTAGCTTGTCAGGACCTGCGTTTAATAAGACCCTTAACATGGCTTAATGTTGCATAAAATCAGCAGTATCAGCGATGGTCAAGGGGTTAATCCACGGGTAAGAAGGTTAGTTAACGAAGCGTTTGTCCAAAGTTTAGACGATTTTGCTGATTGTTATCGTCAAATTGCTCGTTCGCATGGGATTTGACTTTTTCTGTAGTGGCTTACCACGGTGATTTTTAAGAAAGAAGGTGTTAAATCTGCAAAGTAAGTAGCTTATCGCCAGGAACATTGGTCAATTATTATTGTTGAATAACAATGGATTAAGCGTTTTTCTTGCTCTGTCTATTCGAAGGCCGATTGACCAGGACAAACGCGTGAGAATTTTCTTAAAGCGACCTGTCAGCTAGCATTTTTTGCGTGTATTCTTGGACTAAGAGAGTAATTTAGGATTTTGGTTAAAGTCGTGCGCGACACGATGCTGTACCATCACAAACAAATGCCAGTGACATCAACGTTCTGACAAAAATTCGAAAGTTTATAACCATATAGGTGGATGAAATAATGGTGAGTTTGAAAGCAATTATTCCGGTAGCAGGGTTAGGGATGCATATGTTGCCTGCCACCAAAGCGATACCGAAAGAGATGCTGCCAATCGTTGATAAGCCGATGGTTCAGTATATCGTCGATGAGATTGTCGCCGCCGGAATCAAAGAAATTGTGCTGGTCACCCATTCATCTAAGAATGCTGTAGAAAACCATTTTGATACCTCCTATGAGCTGGAAGCGCTACTCGAGCAGCGTGTTAAGCGTCAACTATTAGCCGAAGTTCAGGCGATTTGTCCGCCAGGCGTAACGATAATGAACGTTCGTCAGGGCCAGCAACTGGGCCTGGGGCATTCTATCCTCTGTGCGCGCCCGGCGGTTGGCAATAATCCGTTTGTTGTGGTGTTACCGGATATCATTCTTGATGGCGCAAGTGCCGATCCGCTGCGTTATAACCTGGCGGCAATGGTCGCGCGTTTCAATGAAACCGGGCGCAGCCAGGTTCTGGCCAAACGAATGCCTGGCGATCTCTCAGAATATTCCGTCATTCAAACCAAAGATGGCTTGAAAGTGGAAGGAGAGATTGGCCGTATTGTTGAATTTATTGAAAAACCAGACGAACCACAAACGCTCGACTCTGACCTGATGGCCGTAGGACGTTATGTGCTGTCTGCTGATATCTGGGAAGAACTCGAGCGTACTGAACCTGGCGCCTGGGGCCGTATTCAATTAACGGATGCTATTGCGGCACTGGCAAAGAAACAGTCTGTCGATGCCATGTTGATGACCGGTGAGAGCTACGACTGCGGCAAAAAAATGGGTTACATGCAGGCTTTTGTGAGTTACGGCTTACGTAACCATAAAGAAGGGACCAAATTCCGCGAGAGCATCAAGAAGCTGCTGGCGTGAAACTGAGCGCTTAATACGAGCGGGAGCTGGCGTGCAGATAACAGCAAGATGTTGGGTGTCGCGCCAGCGTAACAAGATCCAACTGAAATGAAACCGAGGTTTTTCGTCATTCGGTGCAGTAAATGCAATGAGATTTTCATCTCAGTTGAATCTTATCAAGTATGTGGATTTGATGGCTTATCGATGATTGGCAGGGCGTGAGCCGGGCATTTGGTCAGATGAGTCAAAATAATGCTTAGCTGATAGTTGCTTAGTATGAGCTTTCTTAACGAAATGTACGCAACAAAAGCTAGCGATGCGAAATAAAACTTGACTGAGATCATGTTTACCCATTAAACAACGGTGATACATGCTTAAAAACGTAATGTTAATGGATGAATATGCCCATAGGGAGATCATGGATAAGATACAGGGAAAAGGGATGTATCGTCAAAGGATGAAGCGTAAATGAACTGGCAATTAGTCTCTTTTTTTGGTGATAGTACCGTGCTACTGCCTAGTGCAGTGGTGCTGTTTGCGGTGCTGGCGCTGCGTAAAGCATCCCGGACGCTGGCCTGGCAATGGGCGTTGCTTTTTGGCATTACGGGTACTGTCGTGTGTATTTCAAAGCTGGCTTTTATGGGCTGGGGTATTGGCATACGGGAAATCGATTTTACCGGTTTCAGCGGACATACCGCACTTTCGACCGCTTTTTGGCCAATCCTTTTATGGCTGTTAACCTCACGGGCGCCTTTCTCCGTCCGCTGTAGCGCCGTATTCGTAGGTTATGCCCTTGCTGCCATAGTTGGCTATTCCCGTTTGATGATTCATGCACATTCGGTATCGGAAGTAGTGAGTGGATTTATCCTCGGAGCCTGCGGGAGTTTGATTTTTCTGCTGTTGCAATGGCGTACGCATTCATCGCGCACTGCGCAGATCTCATGGGCAGGAGCGCTGAGCATGGTAATCATTCCCCTCGTGCTGTTAAACACCGGGGCTAAAGCGCCAACACAATCGCTGCTGGGGGAAGTTGCAACCATGATCGGCCCATTTGACAAACCGTTCACCAGAGCCGATCTGCATAAGCATATATATTAATCATGCAATTCGGCAAAGCTGTACATTATCAGCCAGGGGTGATTGGTATGATAAAATGCCAGACTGCGGACAATTAAGGGATAATAGAATCGTGGCTTTCATAAAGATGAAACATAATAATGTTAACAGAATACTTGAAAGCACGAACTATCATGATATTGCGGCTAGGATGATTCTTAAATCAAAACGGAATTTCGGAAATCAGAGTTATCTTTCTGGAACCCATAAACGAAGTGGGTAATGATGGCTATCATATTTTGTAGTTGACTGTTCTATAGTTGTTTTTTTGCATTAAACATGCGAATTATTTTATTTTCTTTATAATCATGTGGTTACGTATCCATACTGTTGCGGTGGTAATATCATGCCGGATGGGGAAAGAATCCATCAAATAATCTTATTAACGGATGAAATCCTGCCGGGGAAAATGAAAAATATCATCTTAACAGGTCTGTGTGGTTAAATTTATACTGCCATTTGCAGGAAGAATCTCGTAAACTCGGGGCGGTAAAAATAATAGTTGTGGTTAATTAACCAACAACTGGACGTAAAGAAAATTGCTGGATAAGAGGTACAGTGCGTTGGTAGCTGTTAAGCCAAGGGCGGTAGCGTATCCAGTTCCCCGGTCCTCCTCGTATTGAAAAGGCCTGAGTAAATCAGCCCGACGCCGAGCTACGTCATCGACATCTGATCATGTGCACATTATTGAGGCCGTGAAAGTAGCCTTGGCAACCAATATCGCTTACATTATGAATGCGTTAAGTTCACATCCGTTTACAGCAAACCGCTCGTACTTTGAGGATGTTGTCTATCGAGGCAATGGATCGCTGTTGTAAAAAATAGGCTTGTCGAACTCATAAGCTCCTGATTCTTAAAAATCCCCATTGCCGTACCCACCTGGTGGGAAGGGACTCGTAAATGGAACTTGAACAATGATGAAAATTGCTCGTATCGCACTTGCTTTGGGTCTGGTTGCATCAGTTAGCTCACAGGTATATGCAGCTGGATTGGTGCAAAATGATAATGAACTGCGTAACGATCTGGCATGGCTTTCCGATCGTGGGGTCATTCATCTCAGTCTTTCCACCTGGCCGCTCAGTCAGGAAGAAATCACTCGAGCGTTGAAAAAAGCAAAACCTTCATATTCCTCTGAACAAGTCGTACTGGCGCGCATCAATCAGCGGCTTTCTAATCTGAAGGCGGATTTTCGCGTTAGCGGCTATACGTCGACTGACCAACCAGGCACGCCACAGGGCTTTGGCCAAAGCCAGCCGGCAGATAACTCGCTCTCTCTCGCTTTTAATAACAGCGGTGAGTGGTGGGATGTGCATCTGCAGGGCAATGTTGAAGGCGGCGAACGTATTAGCAATGGTTCACGTTTTAATGCCAATGGCGCATATGGCGCCGTCAAGTTCTGGAACCAGTGGTTATCATTCGGTCAAGTGCCGCAATGGTGGGGGCCTGGTTATGAAGGCAGCCTGATCCGCGGCGATGCAGCCAGACCGATGACCGGTTTTTTAATGCAGCGCGCAGAGCAAGCTGCTCCGGAGACATGGTGGCTGCGCTGGATTGGTCCGTGGCAGTATCAAATTTCCGCCAGCCAGATGAACCAATACACGGCCGTACCGCATGCCAAGATCCTTGGTGGACGTCTTACTTTCACACCTTTCCAGTCACTTGAGCTTGGCGCTTCACGCATAATGCAGTGGGGGGGGGAAGGGCGGCCAGAATCGTTTAGCAGTTTCTGGGATGGTTTTACGGGTAAAGATAATACTTCATCAAATGATCCAAATGAACCGGGCAACCAGCTTGCAGGTTTTGATTTCAAATTCAAACTTGAGCCCACTCTGGGATGGCCGATCAGTTTCTACGGCCAAATGATTGGCGAAGATGAATCAGGATTCTTACCTTCCGCGAATATGTATCTTGGCGGTATCGAAGGTCATCATGGTTGGGGTAAAGATGCGGTTAACTGGTACTTTGAGGCCCACGATACTCGTTCTAATATGAGTCGCACCAATTACAGTTATACCCATCACATTTATAAAGATGGTTATTACCAGCAAGGCTATCCTCTAGGCGATGCCATGGGAGGGGATGGGCAGCTATATGCAGGAAAAGTTGAATTGGTGACCGAAGATAATCAACGTTGGAGCACTCGATTAGTATACGCAAAGGTTAACCCGAGGGATCAGTCGATTAATAAAGCTTTCCCTCACTCCGACACACTAAAAGGTGTTCAGCTAGGCTGGAGCGGTGATGTTTATAAGACTGTTCGTTTAAATACTAATCTTTGGTACACCGATGCTGATAATAGCGATAGGGATGATGTAGGCGCCAGCGCAGGAATAGAGATTCCGTTTAGTTTATAAACTGAATGCTGCGAAGTGGCTTGATACGGCAGTTAATCGTGAGATCAGGGTTTAAATTGCAGCTCATAAATTGGCAAATTTGGTTTAGTGATGATGTGACATTATGAAGAAAACTATTGTTAGGGTTTCAGCAGTGGCATTGGCGATTAGCTTTTTAACAGGTTGTACTATCGTACCTGGGCAGGGGCTAAATAGTTTACGTAAAGACGTAGTTGAGTTGCCGGACAGCGATTATGATATCGACAAACTGGTCAACGTATATCCGTTGACTCCAGGGTTAATTGATCAATTACGCCCGGAAAGCGTAGTTGCGCGACCAAATCAACAACTCGACAATTTACTGCAAAATTACGAATATCGCATCGGTGTTGGTGATGTGCTAATGGTGACCGTATGGGATCATCCGGAATTGACAACTCCAGCAGGTCAATACCGTAGTGCTAGCGATACTGGTAACTGGGTGAATTCTGATGGGACGATGTTCTACCCTTATATTGGAAAGGTGAAGGTAGCGGGTAAAACGCTGAGTCAGGTTCGTCAGGAGATAACCAGTCGATTAACTACCTATATTGAAAGTCCGCAGGTTGATGTAAGTATCGCAGCCTTTAGGTCGCAAAAAACTTATGTGACTGGCGAGGTCATGAAGTCCGGGCAGCAACCGATTACTAATATTCCACTGACCGTGATGGATGCAATTAATGCTGCTGGTGGTTTAGCTCCTGATGCTGATTGGCGTAATGTAATACTGACACATAATGGTAAAGATACAAAAATTTCACTTTATGCCTTGATGCAAAAAGGAGATTTAACTCAGAATCATCTCCTCTATCCAGGAGATATTCTGTTTGTCCCACGTAACGACGATCTCAAAGTCTTTGTTATGGGGGAAGTTGGCAAACAGAGCACCATGAAAATGGACCGTAGTGGTATGACTCTTGCTGAAGCATTAGGTAACGCAGAGGGAATGTCGCAATCTCTTAGTGACGCTACAGGGGTATTTGTTATTCGTCAGTTGAAAGGTGATAAGCAAGGCAAAATTGCCAATATCTATCAACTGAACGCACAAGATGCGTCTGCTATGGTGCTAGGTACTGAATTCCAGTTACAGCCATATGATATAGTTTATGTTACTGCCGCTCCATTGGTCCGTTGGAATCGCGTAATTTCTCAGCTAGTACCAACGATCACCGGAGTGCATGATATGACTGAAACCGTTAGATATATTAGAACTTGGCCATAATTATGTTTAATTCAATTCTTGTTATTTGTACAGGAAACATTTGCCGCTCTCCTTTAGGGGAGCGGTATTTGCGAGCAATGTTACCAAATATGCGCGTAGATTCCGCTGGAACAGGGGCCCTTGTGGGCCATGCCGCAGATGAGTCTGCAGCCAAAATTGCTCTGATAAATGGGTTAAATTTGGACGGCCATCAAGGTCGACAACTCACTGCAACAGTGGCTAGAGATTATGATTTAATATTAGCCATGGAAAAATCGCATATAGAGTATGTTAGTCGAATTGCACCAGAGGCCCGCGGGAAAACAATGTTATTTGGTCACTGGTTAAGTCAAAAAGAGATTCCTGATCCCTATCGAAAAAGTGAAGAGGCATTTGTCTCTGTTTATTCTTTAATCGAGCAGGCCGGTAAATATTGGGCTGAAAAACTGGGCTCATAATTATTAGGAACATATGCATGTCATCAGTAAGAAATAAAACAGCGGTTACAGATTCAGATGAAATTGATTTAGGACGTCTTGTCGGAGAATTGATCGATCATCGTAAATTAATAATTTCTGTCACATCGCTATTTACGTTATTAGCATTAGTCTATGCTTTATTTGCGACACCAATTTATCAAGCAGATGCATTAGTACAAGTTGAGCAAAAACAGGGTAATGCATTGTTAAATAGCTTGAGTCAAGTATTGCCCGATAGCCAACCACAGTCGGCGCCTGAAATTGCATTGTTACGGTCACGAATGATTTTGGGGAAGACAGTTGATGATCTGAATCTGCAGGCAAAAATTGAAGAAAATCATTTTCCTATATTTGGGCGAGGCTTGGCCAGGTTATTAGGGAATAAAGCAAATAATATAGCAATATCTCGTTTATACCTTTCAATTCCTGGGGAAGATGTTCCAGAAGTTGAGGTCCAGGTTTTAGATAAAAATAAATTTAGCGTAACAGGGGAAGGAATTGAGCTAACAGGAACAGTCGGTCAACTACTTGAAGCGAAAGGTATATCGCTGCTGGTGTCTGAAATCGATGCTGAGCCGGGAACTACCTTCACTGTTTCGTATATTTCACGTCTCAAGGCAATTACAAATCTTCAGGATAATTTGACTATTGCCGATGAAGGAAAAGATACTGGTATTTTAACGTTATCCCTTACCGGCGATGATCAAACACAAATCAAGAATATCATAGATAGCATTAGTACTAACTACTTAGCACAAAATATCGCAAGACAGGCTGCGCAAGATGCGAAAAGTTTAGAGTTTCTAAGTGAGCAGTTACCTAAAGTTCGCAGCGATTTGGATCTTGCAGAGGATAAATTAAATGGTTATCGTCAACAAAAAGATTCAGTCGATCTTTCTCTTGAAGCTAAAGCTGTGCTCGATCAAATTGTTAATGTCGATAATCAGTTAAATGAATTAACAATCAGGGAATCCGAAGTTTCTCAGCTGTTTACAAAGGAGCACCCTACCTATAAAGCGTTAATGGAAAAACGTAAAACTCTTCAGGAGGAAAAGAACAAGCTGAATAAACGCGTATCAGCGATGCCTGAAACTCAGCAAGAAGTATTACGTCTAAGTCGTGATGTTGATTCTGGACGTGCAGTGTATATGCAACTGCTGAATCGACAACAGGAGCTGAGTATTGCAAAATCAAGCGCGATCGGGAATGTCAGAATTATTGATAATGCGATAACGCAACCTAAGCCAGTCAAACCCAATAAAGTATTAGTTATTCTGTTGGGTATCGTAATTGGGTTACTCATTTCCGTAGGCTTGGTACTCGCCAGAGTAGTTTTACGTAAAGGAATTGAGTCGCCAGAGCAACTGGAAGAATTAGGGATTAACGTCTACGCAAGTGTTCCTGTTTCAGAAGAATTTGCCAAACGCGTAGAGCGTTCTAGCAAATGGAAAAATAAGAATCGTGATGAAGCTGCTGTGTTCCTGGCGATTGAAAACCCAGCTGATTTGGCTATAGAATCCATTAGAGGCCTACGTACGAGCTTGCATTTTGCAATGATGGAGGCCAGGAACAATGTATTAATGATTACTGGTGCGAGTCCAAATGCTGGTAAAACATTTATTAGCTCGAATCTCGCAGAGGTAATCGCACAGACTGGAAAAAAAGTACTATTTATAGATGCAGACTTGAGAAAAGGATATACGCATAAATTATTCAATACAGAGAATAATAATGGCTTATCGGACATATTGTCAGGTAAATCCTCAATAGAGAAAGCGGTACAAAAGATATCAAAAATTGGCTTCGATTATATTTCAAGAGGCATGGTGCCACCAAATCCAGCTGAATTACTAATGCATAAGCGTTTTGGAGAGTTGATTGCTTGGGCGAATGAACACTATGATTTAGTTGTTATGGATACACCGCCGATTCTAGCCGTGACAGATGCTGCAGTGATCGGAAATTATGCAGGAACAACTCTATTAGTGGCACGCTTTGAACAAAATACTGCTAAAGAAATAGCTGTCAGTATTAAACGATTTGAACAGAGCGGTGTGAATATTAAAGGTTGTATACTTAATGGTGTGGTTAAGAAGGCAAGTAACTATTATGGATATGGTTACAACCATTACGGCTATACATATACCGATAAATAAAAATTGAATTGAAAAATAAACCGAAGATTAATCTTCGGTTTATTTCTATTGCTGTAATTGCCTAATTCAATATTATAAACAGAGCGACAAGAGTCTATTGTGAGGAAGTTATGAGACTTATTGTTAAAAATATCTTGGTAAGTACAACCCTTGCCTTGTCAGATTTTCTTGGGTTTATTATTTCGCCATATCTGGCGATGTTTTTCTTATCTATGGTTCTGAGTGATTATCAGCAGATCGTTCCTCCTAAGGATATAGAGGGATGGTTAGGATTACATTGGTTGCTCGGGTTCGGTTGTGTTGCTTGGTATTCAGTACGTCTGCGTCATTATTTTTATAGAAAGACATTTTGGTTTGAACTTAAAGAAATTCTGAGGACGCTGGCGATTTTTGCAGTTATTGAAATTGCAGTCATGGCATTTACAACGTGGTCGTTCTCAAGATATCTATGGGTGATGTCTTGGTTATTGATATTTATTCTTGTACCTTTATTTAGGATGGTGACTAAGAAAATATTAAATATGACTGGTCTATGGATGCGAGATACGTGGATTATCGGCAACGGAAATAATGCTTACGAAGCTTATAAAGCGATAACTAGTGAGCGTAATTTGGGATTGAAAATCGTAGGGTTTGTTGAAGTGTCAAAACCTATGGTCACAGAAAAATATAACTTTGATGTTCCAATCATTCGGGCAGATGCTGACTGGCTAAATGATATTGATAAAAAAAGTCAGTTTATCGTTGCGGTAGAGACCACAGAGAGCGAAGAAAGGAATATGTGGTTACGAAATTTCATGATTAAAGGTTATCGATATGTCTCGGTTATTCCTACCTTGCGAGGGATGCCGTTAGATAGCACCGATATGTCATTTATTTTTAGCCATGAAGTTATGATTTTCCGCGTACAACAGAATTTAGCAAAATGGTCCTCCAGGCTCAGTAAGAGGTTATTTGATATATTTGGAGCACTGTCGATAATTATTGTTCTTTCACCGCTATTAATATACATCAGTAGAAAAGTGAAAAAGGACGGTGGTCCATCAATTTATGGACATGAGAGAATAGGGAAAGGAGGGAAACCATTCAAATGTTTGAAATTCAGATCGATGGTAATTAATTCCAAGGAGGTTCTTGAACATTTATTAAATAGCGATGCTGCTGCAAAAGAAGAATGGGATAAAACTTTTAAATTAAAAAATGATCCTAGAATAACTAAAATTGGACATTTTTTAAGAAAAACAAGTCTTGACGAGTTACCACAACTGTTCAATGTTCTCAAGGGAGAGATGAGTCTTGTTGGGCCGAGGCCAATAATCACTGCTGAACTTGAGCGTTATAATGATGAGGTCGATTATTATTTACTCAGCAAACCTGGCATGACAGGTCTGTGGCAGGTGAGTGGTCGTAGCGATGTAGATTATGAGACTCGTGTATACCTCGACGCCTGGTATGTAAAAAATTGGTCAATGTGGAATGATATAGCGATCTTATTTAAAACTGTAGGCGTTGTTTTGAAAAAAGATGGTGCATATTAATAAGTTTCCTCGAACCGTAGTTCATTAGAGGACATGCACTGTAAAAAATCTTAAGGCTGAACTTGATGACCTCATCATTAAAGAAAACTGCAGTTACTGGATTAATCTGGAGTGCAATTGAACGCTTCTCAGTCCAGGGTACACAGTTCATTGTTACCATTATCCTAGCAAGGCTGATATCTCCTGAAGACTTTGGCCTTATTGGTATGATAACTGTGTTTATTGTTTTGTCGGATCTTATTATCAATGGTGGGTTTTCTCAGGCACTGATCCAAAAAAAGCATAGAACACAGGATGATTACTCAACAGTTTTTTACTTTAACGTATTAATCGCTATATTTATTTATGGCATAATCTACTTTGCAGCACCCTTCGTCGCTAAGTTTTACAACCAAATACCTTTAGTTGATATATTGAGGCTGCTCGCAGTATCAATAGTTTTAAAGTCATTTTGTGTTGTCCAGAATGCAATTCTATCCATAAAGTTAAATTTCAAATTAAGGACAAAAATAAATCTCATTAGCGCAATTTTGAGTGGCGCAATCGCTATTTTTATGGCGTATAAAGGTTTAGGAGTATATGCTTTAATATATCAAACCATTATTTTTTCATTGCTGGTATCAATATTCTCATTTGCTTTGATAAGATGGTTCCCATCATTAACTTTTTCGTTCTATTCTTTAACGACACTTTTCAATTTTGGGTCAAAACTTCTCTTCGCTAGTGTAGTTAGAACCATTGTTGATAACTGTTATGCAATCTTGATTGGGCGATTCTTGTCTATAAGAGATGTTGGATATTATACTCAGGGTCGGAACTTACCTGATGTATTATCTATGAATTTATTCAATGTGTTACAGAATGTATTCTTTCCATTAATGTCTGCACATCAGGATGATGAGACTCGGTTATTAAAAATATATAAGAAAGGGATTCAAGGAACTGCTTTTATAATTATTCCAGCGATGGTTGGTTTGATGCTTATTGCAGACCCTTTTGTCCACGCCGTACTGTCAGATAAATGGAATGGTGCTATCATTGTTATTCAATGGATTGCTTTATCCCGTATTATTATACCAATTAGTGCTTTAAATTGTAGTATCATAAATGCTGTGGGTCGGTCAGATATTTATCTGAAAGTTGATTTGCTTAAATTACCACTTACAATCGGCGCTTTACTGGTTACTTTCTCTTTCGGTTTAGAAGTTATAGTCATAGGTAATGCTATTGTTTCCGCAATATGCTTCTTTATTAATGCCTATTACCCGGGTAAATGGTTTGGCTTTGGTGCCTGGGAACAGTTGAAGAAAATCTCACCGATTATATTTTGTACATTATGTATGGCACTGCCATTATATTTTATAGAAATGGATAACAAGTTATTAGAAATGATTGTCAAGTTAGGCATCGGTCCTGTCATATATAGCGCTATGTGTTATTTGATGAAGGTTGATACTTTTATGGAAATATGTGCATTATTTAAAAATAAAATCAAAAAGGAATCCGCATGATGAAAATATTAGCAATTAATGAATGCTGTTCAGATAATATTGGTGATCATGCAATTAACTATGGTTTGGAAAAATTAATAAGAAGCAATGGTTATGAACCTCAATCTGTTGGTTTTGACGCAGGTGTGAAAAATGAAAAACCACAACAGATTATTACAAATAACAATAAGTTATCTTTAAAGACAAGAATTAAAAAGAAATATCTAAGTAACAAACAGAGCCTCAAGTATGTACTATGGATACTAAAAAATTTATTACGAGTGCGTTCTAGTGTAAAGAATGAACATCAGGCTGTAATTATAGGTGGTGGTCAGTTGATACAATCAGGGGGAACATTCCCCATAGCAATGTATATCTGGACCTTATTCTGTAAAAAGAAAAAAATTCCAATTTATATTGCAGGCGTCGGGTGTGCTGAAAAATTTTCCAAGCTTGATATTTGGCTATATAAAACATCATTTGAACGGGCTTCGAAAATTTATGTTAGGGATATATCGTCGGTTGAAAAGCTCAAAAGAATATTTTCAACACATTCAGAGCTGATTCCTGACTTAGCTTATGCGCTATATGACAAAGAAAAATATTCTTCAAACAAAAAAGCACAAACATTAATTGGCTGTACTTCTTATTATGTTTATGAAAAAAACATCAAAGAATTATCACTGAAAAATGGCCTAAGTTATTCGGAATATATTAGTAAGTGGCAGGATATTGCATTGTCTGAGATAAAAAGCGGTAAAGCTATAGTGCTAGCATCTACGACGGTTCAAGATGCCGTACTTAATAAATTAGTTTACAACAAACTAGTTGAGTTGGGCTATTCATCAAGCGTATCGCACATAGATGATATACCTACAACATTTGAATATTTAGCTATACTTCAGAATGTTGATAAAGTTATATCGGGAAGGATGCATAGTTTAATACTTGGCCATATATCTGGTTGTAAAATAGAGACTATCGATATTAATAAAAAGATTGATCATTTTATGCTGGAGTATTCAGATAAGTCTCCTTGTGAACTAAATGTTAATCTTAATAATAAATTTAAAAATATAATCTAATATATTTTTTGATTGTAGATTAAAGTCAGGAGACACCTTTGGAAAAAATATTAATAGTAACCAATGAATTTTATCCTTTTAAAGGTGGCATTGGACGTTATTGCGAAGAACTTATTACTGAAACAGCTAAGGACTTCGATGTTACTCTAGTTGCACCAAAATACGATGGAAGCTTTTCGAAAACTACGTTAGCCAAACGGATAACCGTCAATTATTTAGATGGCGGACAATTTAAGTATTGGCATCTACCTGGTTTAATAAAAAAAATACTATCAATAGATTTCAGTTCTTATGACCATGTGTTAGTTGCAGATTGGCCATTCTGGATTGCCATAGAAATAGTAAATAAATATATTCCATGGAAGAAAAAAATCAAATTCTCTCTTATGCTTCATGGGAGTGAAATTCTAAACTTGAAAAATGGAAGGGCATCAATTTTCCCTAAATTTTTAGACATATTTGATGGCGTGGAAAATATTTACACAAATAGTAACTATACAAAAGAAATATTATATAAATGCCATAACGTTCCTTCGTCGATACCAGTTGAAGTGACATATCTAGGAGTTTCACAAGATGACAATATTTCTAACGTTGGATATATAGAAAATGTTAGAAATGACCAGTTTGAGTTGTTATCGGTAGGTCGGCTAGATGATAGAAAAGGATTTGATAATGTCATCAAAGCTATAGGTTTATTAGACGAAGGTGTAAAGGCTAACATAAAATTCACCATCGTTGGTAATGGCAATGATGAGTATATCGAGACATTAAACACAATAGCTAGAAATAATCAGGTGAATTTAAATATTCTATCTGGCCTAAATGATTCTGAGCTAAATGAATGCTATAAAAAAACCAATTTATTTGTTTTAGCTGCTCGTAATAATAATAAAAAAATTGAAGGTTTTGGTCTCGTTTTTTTAGAGGCGGCTAAGTTTGGTGTGCCTTCCATTGCAACTGATGTTGGGGCAATCAAAGAGGTTGTCAAAGATCATGAAACCGGGTTCGTTGTTAAAGAAGATATTCATGAGTTAAAGAAAGCCATATACAATTGCTATGTTGACAGGAATATATTAATTAATTTCAGTAATAACTGTATCGTCAATGTGAAAAAATTTAAGTGGTCAACACTGGCAACAAAAACTTTTCCTAAAGCTTATGGAAATAAAAATGGAAGAAATTAAAGTATTATATGTAGATACCTGTCTGGATGTCGCAGGCGGTCAGCGTTCATTAATTGCCTTGTTAGTAAACATGTCCGAGAGAATAAATTTCTCAGTACTTATTGATGAGACTAATAAAAAATATGAGCAAGAACTTCTCAAGGCTGGCATTAGCAATGAAAGAATCATTAAAGTAAAAACATGTACAGTTGGTGGGCGGGCGTTAGGAGGAGTTAAATTGTTCACAACGGTGTTGCAAGAGGCAAGTAGATTCCATATTGTCCATTGTAATACTTTCTATGATGGTCTTTTTGCAATGCCTGCTGCAAGATTACGTGGGAAAAGAACAATATTCCGAGCCAGATGCGGGATTGAACTATCAAATCACGGCATAATCGATAATGTCATTTATCAGTTTTCAACAAAGATTTTAGCCAACTCAGACTATGTTAAAAGTACTTTTAGTAGGGTTTCTAAAGATCTAAGCAAGGTTATTTCGTTATATAATCCTTTGGATATGAAGTTTAAACGAGATATTGCTGTCTGCAATGCTAGCCCCAAAGGTGATCTTGACAGGAATTATGTTATTGCTGTAATCGGCGCTATTACTGAAGTCAAAAATCAAATGGAAGTGCTTAGAGCCTTTTCTAAACTTAAAGATGCATCACTAAAATTGAAATTCATAGGTGAGCCAAGAAGCACTGAAAAAGATAAGCAATACTATAACGAACTATTAAAATATGCGGAAGACAATAATCTTGCTTCTCAAGTCATATTTACTGGTTTTGTTTCAGATGTGAGAGAGAAGCTTAATGATGTAGATTTAGTCTGCGTTCCGTCAGATCGGGAACCACTTGGTCGAGTTATCTTTGAAAGCCAGTTATATGGTATTCCTGTATTAGCTTCTGACTCTGGTGGAAACTCAGAATTAATTGAGAATGGAGTTACCGGATATTTGTACTCTTTAGGTGATATAGACGAGCTCGCTATGAAGCTCTTAGTGGCAAAAGAAAATAACTACAAACTCGCTATTAATGCCCAAGAATTTGTATTGCAGCGATTTTCACCAGAACGAACGTATCTTGAAGAGCTTAATCTTTATAGCTCAATTAAATAAGTGACAGGATGAAAACATACATGGAAGTATTATTTTATATGTTTAATAATATTATTAGTTTAGAATTTTAATGTGATATGTTCTTGTTGGATTTAGTAAAGGCGTGCCATGACTATTTCTATTAAAAAGTTAAATTTAGACTATGCAATGATAATCGCTTTCATTGTCATCGTGTTACCTCAGGTAATACTAAAGCCAATTGGTGGCGATTTGTCTATTGTAGATATAGGCGCCCCCATGGTAATAGCTTATTGCATATTTCGCCATCGACTTAAGTTGCCTCCTCCGCAGAAGTATCTCTTAATTTTTATATTTTATTTACTGGTATCATTCCTCACAATGATGTTGTTTGGCGGGATAGAATATCAAGAATCAAGTCCCTATTTAATAAGAATGGTTTCTTTATATGCTCCTGTTTTTCTTGTGCCATATTTAAGTGATGATGAAACTCAGTTTGTTAAGTTTGGTAAAGTATTTGTAGTTATATCGTTAATAGCTACAGTTGTTATCATTGCATTATATATTTCAGGTTGGACTGGCGTCAGTGCGCATCAGACGACGGAAAGTGACGATGGTTTGACGGTTAATCGATTAGGAGGTTTGCCTGGTGAATCGGGGGCCTTTGCATATAATATTTTATTTGTATTTTATATGTCGCTTATCGTATATCTTGTTGCGGAAAGAAAATGGATAAAGAAAATAGTCATGTTTGGTGGCACTCTCATTGTGCTATTTTTATCATTTAAATACAGTCTTGCACGAGTAATTGTAATTTGTGCTGGAGCCGTGATTCTATGCGGCTATTTTTTTACATCGATATCTATTGTAAAAAAATACTTTCTCTTTCTTTTTACATTTCTAGTATGCAGTACTTCTTTGTTCTTTGTTTCACCTGATTCACTTGATTTATCGAAATATAGATTGTCGAACGTTGCAAGTACTGATATGAATTCTGTTTCATCAGGCCGGGTTTCACATTGGATAGATGCTGTAGCCTTATATGCAGAAAGTCCTTTCAATGTTGTTTTTGGGGTAGGACATCGTATGTCCGTACGATTCCTTGGTCATGCGGTAGAAAACTTTTTTATCCAGAACCTCCTTGATTATGGCATTGTAGGCACTATTCTATTTGTTATTTTCTTATGGTTTCTACTCAAACCTATTATCAAAAACGCAAAAACAAAAAATGGAATTTCAGTTGCAATTTTATTAGTTTTTACAGGTATCTTTTTACAATGGCAATTTAATGATATCAATACATATTATCAAACATACCCAGCTACTTTATTCTTCTTAAGTTGGTGGAGCCAAATTTGTCGAAAACGGAACGCTGCCGTTGACAATATTTAATTTTAAATTATATGTGGATCTTCTGAAGGTGATGGACTTATGATTACTCCTGTTATTATGGCCGGTGGTACTGGTAGTCGCTTATGGCCTATGTCAAGAGAGCTATACCCAAAACAATTTTTAAAACTCTGTGGTTCAAACTCTATGCTGCAAGAAACAATCGTCAGATTAGAGGGGCTTGATGTAAGTCATCCGGTATTAATTTGCAATGAGCAACACAGATTTTTAGCTGCTGAACAGTTAAGGCAGATTAACTGTTTAGCAGGTGACATAATTCTCGAACCAGTTGGTAGAAATACAGCTCCTGCTATTGCCTTGGCTGCACTTCAATCTATTGATAAAGACAATGATCCTTTGCTGCTTATATTGGCTGCAGATCATATTATTAATGATACATCAACGTTTCATATAGCTGTAAATAAGGCTATTCCCCATGCCAGGAATGGTAAGTTAGTTACATTTGGAATTGTCCCTACAGGGCCGGAAACAGGTTATGGCTATATCCAGCGTGGCGCTCATTTAACTAATGATAAACAAGCTTTTGATGTAAAGCGATTTGTTGAAAAACCTGATTTAAACACTGCTAATGAGTATGTTTCAAGTGGTGAATATTACTGGAATAGTGGTATGTTCCTGTTTAGTGCCCGGAAATATTTAGAAGAACTTGGGAAATTCCGTCCTGATATCTTAAATGCTTGCATTGATGCGTTTTCAGTAGTTGAAAAAGATGTTATGCAAGATTTTATCAGAATCGATGCTGAGAGATTTACAGTTTGTCCAGATGAATCCATTGATTATGCAGTTATGGAGAAAACAGACGAGGCTGTGGTAATTCCTCTGGACGCTGGTTGGAATGATGTCGGTTCATGGTCAGCACTCTGGGATGTTAATATTAAAAACATTGATAACAATGCCTTGATTGGCGATGTTTTTACGCATAACACTAGTAATTGTTATATTAATACTGATGAAAAACTTGTTGCTGCAATTGGCGTTGATAATCTGGTCATTGTCAATACAAAAGACGCCACTTTGGTTATTAACAAAGATAAGGTGCAGGATGTAAAAAAAGTAGTCGAATTTTTAAAAAAGGATGACCGTCGCGAGTATAGAATACATCGTGAATCATACCGACCATGGGGTGTGCAGGATAAAGTCGTTGATACTCCTCGTTACCATGTAAATAAAGTGACTGTTAAACCGGGCGGAAAATTTTCATTACAAAAGCATATTCATCGTGCTGAACACTGGGTGGTATTGTCAGGTACTGCTGAAGTTACTCTTGATGAACAAACATATTTATTAACTGAAAACCAATCAACTTTTATTCCGGTTGGTAAAACTCATATGCTTCATAATCCAGGTAAGATTCCGCTTGTCATACTTGAAATAGTCTCAGGGGCATACTTAGGCGATGACGATATTATCCGCTTGAAAGATCATTATGGCCATTTTTGAATAGGGAATAAGAAAGTGACAAACAAATTATCTTGTTTTAAAGCCTATGATATTCGTGGGAAACTTGGCTCAGAATTAAATGAAGACATTGCTTACCGTATCGGGCGAGCATTTGGCGAGTATTTAAAGCCCAAGGAAGTGGTCCTGGGGGGGGATGTCCGACTTACCAGTGAAAGTTTAAAACTTGCACTGGCACAGGGGTTGCAGGATGCTAGTGTTGATGTCATCGACATTGGTCTTGCTGGGACTGAGGAGATATATTTCGCTACCAGTCATTTAGAAGTTGACGGTGGTATTGAAGTTACTGCGAGCCATAATCCTCTTGATTATAATGGGATGAAACTGGTCAGGGAGTCTTCGAAACCAATTAGCGGTGATACAGGCCTTCGACATATCCAAATACTTGCGGAAGAAAATTCTTTTAAACCTGTATTATCTGATTGCCGTGGGAGTTATAAGAAGATATCGATTCAAGAGGCGTATATAGATAAAATACTATCTTATATAGATTTTTCGAATTTTTCAAGACCGCTCAAATTGGTATTCAATTCTGGGAATGGCGCAGCTGGTCATGTAATTGACGCGATCGAAGAAAGATTCAAAAATAATAATTTGCCTATTGATGTTATCAAAATACATCACCATCCCGATGGTAATTTCCCTAATGGCATTCCGAATCCTCTATTACCTGAATGTAGGCAGGATACAATTGATGCAGTAATTGCACATCAAGCCGATATGGGTATAGCTTTTGACGGGGATTTCGATAGGTGTTTCTTGTTTGACGAAAAAGGCAACTTTATCGAAGGATACTATATTGTTGGCTTATTAGCTCAAGCGTTTTTGGAAAAAAAACCAGGTTCAAAAATAATTCATGATCCTCGTCTTAGTTGGAATACTATTGATTTAGTTTCACAATCTGGTGGTGTTCCCGTTATGTCGAAAACTGGCCATGCGTTTATCAAAGAACGCATGCGTCTCGAAGATGCTATTTATGGTGGTGAAATGAGTGCTCACCATTATTTTCGTGATTTCTTCTACTGTGACAGTGGAATGATTCCTTGGTTATTAGTTGCAGAATTGCTGTGTAACAAAAACAAAAGTTTAAGCCAACTAGTCAGTGATAGAATGATAGCGTATCCAGCATCAGGAGAAATTAATAGTTCAATTGAAAATCCTGCAATGGCTATTGAGAGAGTGCTAGAACATTATAAGCTTGATGCTATGAATATAGATAATACTGATGGCATTAGCATCGAGTTTCCTGATTGGCGTTTCAATCTCCGTAGTTCAAATACTGAACCAGTCGTACGTTTGAATGTCGAATCAAGAGGGGACAGGGATTTGATGGTTCAAAAGACCAATGAAATTCTGACTATATTAAGAGCTTAATATTTATAGTGAGCAGATATTTTCTGCTCGCTTTTTCTATTTTTTTTACAGCTTGGGTGTTAAAATGTCAGATGATATTAATATCGGTATTGTAGCTGATTGGTTAGTTACATATGCGGGTTCTGAAAAGGTTATTAAAGAATTCATTGACGTATTTCCTTCATCAGAATTATATTCAGTTGTTGATTTTTTGTCAGATTCAAATAGGGAACTATTTTCAGGGAAAAAGGCAAAAACCACTTTTATACAAAAAATGCCTTTCGCAAAATCCAAATACCAAAAATATTTACCTTTGATGCCATTGGCAATCGAACAACTCGATATGTCAGGTCATGATGTAATTTTATCTAGTAGCCATGCTGTTGCAAAAGGCATCTTGACTGGGCCTGATCAATTGCATATAAGTTACGTTCATTCGCCAATTCGTTATGCTTGGGATTTACAGCATCAATATCTTAGAGAGTCTGGTCTGTCTGAAGGTTTGAAGGGATTTATTGCAAAGTATTTACTGCATAAAATTAGAATTTGGGATTATCGTACAGCGAATGGTGTTGATCATTTTATTGCAAATTCAAAATTTATTTCAAGACGCATTCATAAGGTATACGGACGCTCCTCTGATGTCATATATCCACCTGTAGATGTAAATAACTTCACCCTTAATGAAAACAAGGACAACTATTACTTTACAGCATCGAGATTAGTACCCTATAAGAGAATCGATCTCATTGTTGATGCATTCAATGAAATGCCTGAAAAGAAACTGGTTGTAGTAGGTGATGGCTCAGAGATGGATAAGATAAAGTCCAAAGCCAAAGGAAATATTGAAATTCTTGGTTACCAACCGAACAATATAATGCAAAAGCATATGCAAAATGCTAAGGCCTTTGTTTTCGCTGCTGAAGAAGACTTTGGGATTACACCTGTTGAGGCCCAGGCATGTGGTACACCAGTCATTGCTTTTGGAAAAGGTGGGGTGCTAGAAACGATTATTCCTGAAGGTAATCAGAATCCTACAGGAGTTTTTTTTGATAAGCAGGAACCAGGGTCAATTATAGAAAGTGTAAATAAATTTGAAAGCATGCAAGACCTTTTTGAACCAACTGAGTGTAGGCGTAATGCTGAAAAATTTTCTGAAGAAAGATTCAGGACTGAAATTAATACATATATTCGAGATAAATGGACTAAATTTAATGAAACCAAGTAGTTTCTGGTATTGTTAACTTAATCTTGTTGGCAATACCTTGTCTAGAACTGTTTGATTATAAAGGCCAGATTATGCCATCACTTTCAAAGCATAAAACGTATCCTTATTTATTGTTGTTTCTAGCTGCATGCAATATTTCTAATGCTAGTGCATTTGAATTTGGTATCGGTACCCATATAGCAAACTATAAAGAAAGTTCTGATTTTTATATCAATAAAGTTAAATCATATGGTTTTAACTCAGTTCGTGATGAATTGTATTGGAATGATCTTGAGAAGCAAGATGGCGTTTTTAGCATTCCAGAAAACCGAACTAAAACCGATCACTACTTCCAAAAATTACAGTCAAATAATGTTAGTGCTTTACTCGTTTTGGATTATGGTAATAATCTCCATACCAAAGGCGGTTTTCCTGCTAACGATCAGCAGATAGAGAAGTTTGCTTCTTATGCTGCTTGGGTAGCTAATCGTTATAAAGGAAAAGTTCGCTACTATGAAGTTTGGAATGAGTGGTATCTTGGTACTGGTATTAGTTCTTGGTTTTTAAAAAAAGCAAAGCCTGATGATACAACCTACTTTAAATTAATAAAAGCTACTTCGGAAGCGATTAAACGTATTGACCCTGATGCAAAAGTAATCGCCGGAAGCTTTAATCCTTTGAAAACTCAAGAAGTTGCATGGTTTGATCATATTATTGACCTGGGAGTACTGCAATATATTGATGGCATTTCAGTGCATGCGTACTCATATGGTAATAAAAATACCGAGTTGAGAACACCTGAAGGCAATTTAGCTGCTCTTGATCGCTATGATAAACACATTAAAAGTAAGACTGGTAAGGATATTGACCTCTATATTACTGAAGTTGGTTATCCCACTAACAAAAAAAACGGTGGGGTTGACCCTATTGTTGCTGCCCAATATATGATCAAATACACTCTTCTTGCTAAGGAAAGAGATTACATTAAGGGCGTATGGTGGTATACCCTTATGAATAGTGCTGATAATAGCTCCAGTCGTGAATCTAATTTCGGTATTCTTATGCATAATGAATCTGAAAAAGCTTCGGCTAAATGTCTTAAACTTAATGAGTTACCTATTGCTGCAGCTCTGACCAATAAATTCAGTAAATCCTCTCCTATTAGCTGTGATGGGCAATAAAGCACCTATCTAGCACAATTTCAACTACCAGAAAATTTAGGTATGCCGTACTATATAGGGATACTTAATCTGTGAATTATCACAGTTAACACACCAGACAGGAGTATGTAATGTCCAAGCAACAGATCGGGGTTGTCGGTATGGCTGTGATGGGCCGCAATCTCGCGCTCAATATTGAAAGTCGCGGCTACACCGTCTCCGTATTCAACCGCTCCCGTGAAAAAACTGAAGAGGTGATTGCAGAGAATCCCGGCAAAAAACTGGTTCCTTATTATACAGTTAAAGACTTTGTTGAATCTCTTGAAACGCCACGCCGCATCCTGTTGATGGTAAAGGCTGGTGCTGGCACCGATAGCGCTATCGACTCTCTTAAGCCTTATCTTGAAAAAGGTGACATCATCATTGATGGTGGCAATACTTTCTTCCAGGATACTATTCGTCGGAATCGCGAACTTTCTGCATCAGGTTTTAATTTCATCGGTACAGGCGTATCTGGTGGTGAGGAAGGGGCGCTGAAAGGTCCATCAATCATGCCTGGTGGGCAAAAAGAAGCTTATCAACTCGTTGCTCCAATCCTGGAACAGATTGCTGCTCGTGCGGATGACGGTGAACCCTGTGTGGCATACATTGGTGCTGATGGCGCAGGCCACTACGTAAAAATGGTCCATAACGGCATTGAGTATGGTGATATGCAACTCATTGCTGAAGCGTATGCTCTGCTGAAAGGTGGCCTTGCGCTTTCCAACGACGAGTTGGCGGAAATCTTCACTGAGTGGAATGAAGGGGAGCTTAGTAGCTATCTAATCGATATAACCAAAGATATCTTCACTAAAAAAGATGAAGATGGTAAGTATCTTATTGATGTAATACTTGATGAAGCTGCCAATAAAGGAACTGGGAAGTGGACTAGTCAGAGTTCGTTAGACTTGGGCGAGCCATTGTCATTGATAACAGAATCAGTATTTGCTCGTTATATTTCCTCTCTGAAGGAGCAGCGTGTTGCTGCTTCAAAAGTTCTGACAGGCCCTCATGTTAAATCAGCAGAAAATAAAGTGGAATTTATAGAGAAGGTCCGCCGAGCTCTGTATTTGGGTAAAATTGTCTCTTATGCTCAAGGTTTTTCTCAATTACGCGCGGCATCAAATGAATACCACTGGGATCTGAATTATGGCGAAATTGCTAAAATCTTCCGCGCTGGTTGCATCATCCGGGCTCAATTTCTGCAAAAAATAACTGATGCATATGAGCAGAATGCCAAAATTGCGAATTTACTGTTAGCCCCTTACTTCAAGCAAATTTCTGATGAATATCAACAAGCACTACGTGATGTAGTAGCTTATGCAGTACAAAATGGCATCCCTGTGCCAACCTTCTCTGCGGCCATTGCTTATTACGATAGTTACCGTTCTGCAGTTCTGCCGGCTAATTTGATTCAAGCCCAGCGTGATTATTTTGGTGCTCATACCTATAAGCGCATAGACAAGGATGGTATCTTCCACACTGAGTGGTTAGATTAATCCGATTTATTTCAAAATATAAACTCGTCGATCTCTCTGGTGAGTTTTGAAATGTCCGCCTCTCAGACACTAATGTTAAAGTTAGTGTCTTTTCCATTTAGACATCTATTAGCCTCTTTTAAGCTCCTAAGCTGAATCCTTGACTTTTCCTGAGGCTCGGAGTAAAAACGCCAAAGATGTTGATTAATAGGACGGCTTTCACGCCGTTGTTCAGTTAACTGATTAAAGTGTAATCTAATGAAAATTACTATTTCAGGTACAGGTTATGTTGGGTTATCGAATGGTGTTCTGATCGCCCAGCACCATGAAGTGGTTGCGCTGGATATTGTACAAGCAAAAGTTGACATGCTTAATCAGAAGATATCACCTATCGTCGATAAAGAAATACAGGAATATCTGAAGGATAAACAGCTTAATTTTCGTGCCACAACAGATAAGCACGATGCTTACCGCGATGCAGATTTTGTCATTATTGCCACACCGACTGATTACGATCCCAAAACAAACTACTTTAATACATCTACGGTTGAAACTGTCATTCGTGATGTTACTCAAATCAATCCGGATGCAGTCATGGTCATTAAGTCAACGATTCCGGTGGGCTTCACTCGAGATATCAAGGCGCGCTTGGGTATTGATAACGTCATTTTCTCACCCGAATTTCTCCGCGAAGGCCGTGCATTATATGACAACCTTCATCCATCCCGTATTGTTATCGGTGAACGTTCTGAGCGTGCTGAAATTTTTGCCAACCTACTGAAAGAAGGCGCTATCAAGCAGGACATCCCTACGTTGTTTACTGATTCAACGGAAGCTGAAGCGATTAAATTATTTGCTAACACTTATCTTGCTTTACGTGTGGCATATTTTAATGAGCTTGATAGTTATGCTGAAAGCCAGGGGCTAAATAGTAAGCAAATTATCGAAGGAGTCTGTTTGGACCCGCGCATCGGAAACCATTATAATAATCCTTCATTTGGTTATGGTGGTTATTGTTTACCAAAAGATACAAAACAACTTCTGGCAAACTATGAGTCAGTGCCAAATAATATAATCTCAGCGATCGTTGATGCAAATAGAACTCGCAAAGATTTTATCGCGGATTCTATTTTAGCACGCAAGCCAAAAGTCGTTGGCGTATATCGCCTTATAATGAAGAGTGGTTCAGATAATTTCCGTGCATCCTCTATTCAAGGGATCATGAAGCGGATTAAAGCAAAGGGAATTCCTGTTATTATATATGAGCCAGTGATGGAAGAAGACGAATTTTTTAATTCTAAAGTCGTAAGAGATTTAGATACATTCAAAAATGAATCTGATGTGATTATTTCTAATCGCATGGCGGATGAGCTTTCTGATGTTACAGAAAAAGTTTATACGCGCGATCTTTTTGGTAATGATTGATAGGTTTTTATGGCTGGTTTTATTATTGCCAGCCGATTATTTTTTCTGTCATTATTCAAAGCATTTTTGTGATTTCTCGTAGTTTTATATGTGAAAGTAATTGTAATATTTTGTGCTTTATATTGTTGGTACATTAAATGAGGTTGGATTATGAAATATTTAGTGACTGGTGCCGGCGGATTTATCGGATTTCATGTTAGTCAACGTCTTTTAAAAGATGGCCATCATGTAGTAGGGATTGATAATCTTAACGATTATTACGATGTAAGTCTCAAGCAAGCACGTTTGAATCTCTTACAATCTTCTTTGTTCACTTTTCATAAAATGGATCTTGCCGATCGTCCTCAAATGGAACAGCTTTTTGTTTCTGAGAAATTTGACCGCGTTATTCACCTTGCTGCTCAGGCAGGCGTCCGTTATTCTCTTGAAAATCCTCATGCTTATGCAGACTCAAACCTCATGGGCTTCCTGAACATTCTAGAAGGTTGTCGCCATAATAAGGTTCAGCACCTGATCTATGCGTCCTCAAGTTCTGTTTATGGATTGAACCGTAAAATGCCGTTCTCGACCGATGATTCAGTTGATCATCCTGTATCACTCTATGCGGCAACAAAGAAAGCCAATGAACTGATGGCTCATACCTACGCACATCTCTACGGGATTCCAACTACTGGTCTTCGTTTCTTTACTGTTTATGGGCCATGGGGCCGTCCAGATATGGCGTTATTTAAATTTACTAAGGCCATGTTGGAAGGAGGCAGTATTGATGTTTACAATCATGGCAAGATGAAACGCGACTTCACTTATATTGATGATATTGTTGAGGCTATTATTCGTTTGCAGAATGTCGTTCCACAGCCTGATCCTGACTGGACTGTCGAGAGCGGCTCTCCTGCGACCAGTTCTGCACCATATCGCGTTTATAATATTGGTAATAGTTCACCAGTTGAATTAATGGACTACATTACAGCACTGGAAGATGCTTTAGGTATCAAAGCTAAGAAAAATATGATGCCGATGCAACCTGGCGATGTTATGGAAACAAGTGCTGATACTGCCGATTTATATAATACGATTGACTTTAAACCAGAGACTTCTGTGCGTAAAGGCGTTGAAAACTTTGTGTGCTGGTATAAGAAATATTATCAGTATTGATTTTTTTTTTGCTTTCACCTCGCCTGTTTTACTTAGTGTCGAGTTATTGTGAGCATATTATAGGTGATCGCTTATGTGGTCACCTTACTACATATTAAAATAATGATTCTTTTTGTTAACTTTGAATTCTTTTGCTCCATTTATAAATATGTAATTTAGTTCCTTGCAAATATCCAACTGTACCAAGTTATCTATCAGGTACATTTTATCCTATACCCATCTGTTCTTGATATTCCGATAGAATTCTGCCGGAGTCTTGTCATTCAATCATGATTACCCTTCACATGATTATATATTTTTTACCTCAGTGGTCGAGCCTGTTCTGTGTATATTTAGACTATAGGGACGAGAGCATAGTCAGAAGTACAACAGGAAGGTTATTGCTAAATTAATCACTATACGAGTTATCTGTCTGTATTGCGAGGCGGGAGAACGCAATCACGACGATGTCTTCTTATGCCATTAACCCTGCCTTCTTAAGATAAACTCACCCTCTTAACCGTGTAATGTACATATCTTTGTACGCTCATCCTGCACCAATAGTGTTTCCAATATCCTCATTCTTCACTTTTTTCCTTTCTGGATCGCTCGGTATTCTCGACTAAAGTATCCACGGTAGTTTGACTGTCTGTTAAAAAGACTGTTTGACCGAAAATCCTACTGAGTACTTATCGATGCGTGTCAAGTTTGGAGGTTGATGACTGCATTACGTACTAATAAGTTGTCCTGATTCTGTCCTCGTAGCCAACCCGGTGAGTTTTCAGATTGCATTCGTTTCCTCGAGGTCATGAATGTGCAGGCACCCGTAGGGTACACACCCTGTCGGTGCTTACACGGCATGTCTCCTGTGTAAAATGCCCTACCTGACCGACTCCTTAAGAATTTCATAATTTTGATTGTAATACCTCTGGTCACATCTTTATATTCCTACTTAGTTAGCGGTAAGCATCTATCATCTACGATTTCATCCTTCGCCTTGTTGCAATTCCTGGAGTTCAGTCACTCTCATACTGGTCAATTTTTACTTGTAGTTGTAAAAAGCGGCCTCATATGACCTTCCTCGTGTAACCGTCACCTCGCGGGGTCCTACATCTTATCCATAGGGGGTTACGCAATTGTTTTTACTTTGTATTGATTGCGAAGATAAACTACAAAAAACATCTTTATCTAACGCTTCGTTATCAAATAATAAGGTGACAGATTGTAAAAGGTTTAACGATTTGTTTGCATGAATTATAGAGAGCCAATACCTGACGTACCATACCAGAGGACTTGTCTAAGACAAACCTTTTTAAACGATTATATTTAAACCAAATTAGACTGGCTTTTTATGTCTTTTTCTATAAATATCAGTTAGTTGGTTGCGTTTTTGTTTGCTGCTATCATGTTTCATTCGAGTAAACTCTTAATCGGTAGGCTTTTTTATTTTTATTCTATGCGTCCAGCGCTATAATCTGCTGACGTTTTTTTGGGAAGTGTAGCGCAGAGGCATGTTTCGTTTATCTCACTTTTTAGATCATAGCGCAGTGCTAGTGCGGACAGGAAATGCTAACCAGAGTCAGTGTCGTCTTTTCCGTTGCAAAAACATGCTATGCCTCTTCTTGGTTCATCTTGTAACTCTTCTTCTTGATGGTATGTGAGCAAATATGTATTTCTTTACGCACCGATGATAACCAGGCGTGCCTTAGACTGCTTACAGGCGTGCCTTCGACTGATTAAATGAGACAAACCCGATGGTTGCACCCTCTGTAAATGCGGAAAGTATGCGTTGTTTTCTTTCAGATGAGTGCGCTATAGATGCTAAGAACCGAGATATGCTTTCAGGCATAGCTCTGTTCTTAGGTTTTTAGAGGATTCTTATCCGTAGAAACCATCTTTTGTCGCTTCCTTAATTACACCTTTTGCCAGAAGCGTTTGAGACCTACATAGAGCCTGCACTGATGTATTACGCATTTTGGTTGCGATAGCCAATGGCGGTAGCGTGCTTTAACAAAAGGTTTGTTCTTAACGGTTAATTAATAGTAAAAGCTTTTTTATTTAAGGATTTCAATATGTTACTTCCTGTAGTCATGGCTGGTGGTACCGGCAGTCGTCTCTGGCCGATGTCCCGCGAGCTTTATCCAAAACAGTTCCTCCGCCTGTTTGGGCAGAACTCTATGTTGCAGGAAACCATCACCCGACTCTCGGGCCTTGAAATCTATGAACCGATGGTCATCTGTAACGAAGAACATCGCTTTCTGGTGGCCGAACAGTTGCGTCAGCTCAACAAGCTGTCGAACAACATTATTCTTGAGCCGGTCGGGCGCAACACCGCCCCGGCCATCGCCCTGGCAGCCCTCCAGGCCACCCGCCACGGAGATGATCCGCTGATGCTGGTGCTCGCCGCCGACCATATCATCAATAACCAGCCGGTCTTCCACGACGCCATTCGCGCTGCCGAGCAGTATGCCGATGAAGGCCATCTGGTCACCTTCGGTATCGTGCCGAACGCCCCGGAAACCGGTTATGGCTACATCCAGCGCGGCGTGGCGCTCTCCGACAGCGCCCACACCCCGTACCAGGTGGCCCGCTTCGTGGAGAAACCGGATCGCGAGCGTGCTGAAGCCTACCTTGCCTCCGGGGAGTACTACTGGAACAGCGGCATGTTTATGTTCCGCGCCAAAAAATATCTCTCCGAGCTGGCCAAATTCCGCCCGGATATCCTGGAAGCCTGCCAGGCCGCGGTGAATGCCGCCGATAACGGCAGTGACTTCATCAGTATCCCGCATGACATTTTCTGCGAGTGCCCGGACGAGTCCGTGGACTACGCGGTGATGGAGAAAACCGCCGACGCGGTGGTGGTCGGTCTCGATGCCGACTGGAGCGACGTCGGCTCCTGGTCCGCCCTGTGGGAGGTCAGCCCGAAAGACGAGCAGGGCAATGTCCTCAGTGGCGACGCGTGGGTGCACAACAGCGAAAACTGCTACATCAACAGCGACGAGAAGCTGGTGGCTGCCATTGGCGTGGAGAATCTGGTGATTGTCAGCACCAAGGACGCGGTGCTGGTGATGAACCGCGAGCGTTCCCAGGATGTGAAGAAGGCGGTCGAGTTCCTCAAGCAGAACCAGCGCAGCGAGTATAAGCGTCACCGCGAGATTTACCGCCCCTGGGGCCGCTGCGACGTGGTGGTCCAGACTCCGCGCTTCAACGTCAACCGCATCACGGTGAAACCGGGCGGCGCCTTCTCGATGCAGATGCATCACCACCGCGCCGAGCACTGGGTGATCCTCGCCGGTACCGGGCAGGTGACGGTTAACGGCAAGCAGTTTCTGCTGACCGAGAACCAGTCCACCTTTATTCCCATTGGCGCCGAGCACAGCCTGGAAAACCCGGGCCGCATTCCACTGGAAGTGCTGGAGATCCAGTCGGGGTCCTACCTCGGCGAGGACGACATTATTCGTATTAAAGACCAGTATGGTCGTTGCTAATTTTTTTCGGGATAAAACGCAGAATGAAACAGTTAACATGCTTTAAGGCTTATGACATCCGTGGTGAACTGGGCGAAGAGCTGAACGAGGATATCGCCTACCGTATCGGCCGCGCCTACGGCGAATTTCTGAAACCCGGGAAGATAGTGGTGGGGGGCGACGTGCGCCTCACCAGCGAGTCGCTGAAGCTGGCGCTGGCCCGCGGGCTGATGGACGCCGGCACCGACGTGCTGGATATCGGCCTGAGCGGTACCGAAGAGATCTACTTTGCCACCTTCCACCTCGGGGTGGACGGCGGTATCGAGGTGACCGCGAGCCACAACCCGATGAACTACAACGGTATGAAACTGGTGCGCGAGAACGCGAAGCCCATCAGCGGCGATACCGGGCTGCGCGATATTCAGCGCCTGGCGGAGGAAAACCAGTTCCCGCCGGTGGACCCGGCACGTCGCGGGACCCTGCGCCAGATTTCGGTGCTGAAGGAGTACGTTGACCACCTGATGGGCTACGTGGACCTGGCGAACTTCACCCGTCCGCTGAAGCTGGTAGTGAACTCTGGCAACGGGGCGGCGGGGCATGTGATTGATGAGGTAGAGAAACGCTTCGCGGCGGCCGGGGCGCCGGTGACCTTTATCAAGGTGCATCACCAGCCGGACGGCCATTTCCCGAACGGTATCCCGAACCCGCTGCTGCCGGAGTGCCGTCAGGACACCGCCGACGCAGTGCGCGCGCATCAGGCGGATATGGGGATTGCCTTTGACGGCGACTTCGACCGCTGCTTCCTGTTCGATGACGAGGCGTCGTTTATCGAGGGGTACTACATTGTCGGCCTGCTTGCGGAAGCGTTCCTGCAGAAGCAGCCGGGGGCGAAAATCATTCACGACCCGCGCCTGACGTGGAACACGGTGGACATTGTGACCCGCAGCGGCGGCCAGCCGGTGATGTCGAAGACCGGGCATGCGTTCATCAAAGAGCGGATGCGCCAGGAAGACGCCATCTACGGCGGTGAGATGAGTGCGCACCACTACTTCCGCGACTTCGCCTACTGCGACAGCGGGATGATCCCGTGGCTGCTGGTGGCGGAGCTGCTGTGCCTGAAGAACAGTTCGCTGAAATCGCTGGTAGCGGACCGCCAGGCGGCGTTCCCGGCATCGGGAGAGATCAACCGCAAGCTGGGGAATGCGGCGGAAGCGATTGCCCGCATCCGGGCGCAGTATGAACCGGCGGCCATCGACATCGACACAACGGATGGGATTAGTATTGAATATCCTGAGTGGCGCTTTAACCTGCGCACGTCCAACACGGAGCCGGTGGTGCGTCTGAACGTTGAGTCCAGAGCGGATACTGCGTTAATGAATGAGAAAACGACCGAGCTGTTACACCTGTTAAGCGGGGAATAAGGTGAGAGATTTACTAACGACGATTTATCGTTATCGGGGATTTATCTGGAGCAGTGTTAAGCGTGATTTTCAGGCACGCTATCAAACCAGTATGTTGGGAGCGTTATGGCTCGTTTTACAACCGCTCTCTATGATCTTGGTTTATACCTTGGTCTTTTCCGAGGTGATGAAGGCCAGAATGCCCGACAACACCGGGCCGTTTGCCTATAGTATTTATCTCTGTTCAGGGGTGCTAACCTGGGGGCTATTTACAGAGATGCTGGATAAAGGTCAGAGCGTATTCATTAATAATGCTAATTTGATCAAGAAACTAAGTTTTCCGAAAATTTGTCTGCCGATCATCGTGACGTTATCAGCAGTGCTTAATTTCGCGATTATTTTCAGCCTGTTTCTGATCTTTATCATTGTCACTGGTAACTTCCCTGGCTGGCTGTTTTTCTCAGTGATACCGGTTCTGCTTTTGCAGCTTCTGTTTGCCGGTGGGCTGGGTATGATCCTCGGAGTGATGAATGTCTTTTTCCGGGATGTGGGGCAACTGGTTGGAGTTGCACTGCAATTTTGGTTTTGGTTCACTCCCATTGTTTACGTACTGAATTCATTACCGGCATGGGCGAAAAATCTGCTGCTCTATAATCCGATGACTCGAGTCATGCAATCTTATCAGTCCATCTTCGCCTACCATCAGGCGCCTAACTGGTATTCGCTATGGCCAGTATTGGCTCTCGCCATTATTTTCTGTGTCATCGGTTTTAGGATGTTCCGCAAACATGCGGCAGATATGGTGGATGAATTATAATGAGTTATATCAGAGTAAAGAATGTCGGTAAGGCTTATCGCCAGTATCATTCAAAGACCGGGAGACTGATCGAATGGTTATCCCCTCTTAATACTAAACGCCATAATCTGAAATGGATCCTCAGCGACATTAATTTTGAAGTGGCTCCAGGCGAGGCCGTCGGTATTATCGGTATCAACGGTGCGGGCAAAAGTACCCTGCTAAAACTCATTACCGGGACTTCCAGGCCTACGACCGGAGAAATTGAAATCTCTGGGCGTGTCGCTGCATTACTCGAACTGGGGATGGGGTTTCATTCTGATTTCACTGGCCGGCAGAATGTTTATATGTCTGGGCAACTGCTGGGGTTATCCTCTGAAAAAATAACTGAACTGATGCCGCAAATTGAAGAGTTTGCGGAGATTGGTGACTATATCGATCAGCCTGTTCGTGTCTATTCCAGTGGTATGCAGGTTCGATTAGCTTTCAGCGTAGCGACGGCTATCCGTCCCGATGTGCTAATTATCGATGAAGCATTATCTGTTGGGGATGCGTATTTCCAGCATAAAAGCTTTGAGCGTATCCGAAAATTTCGTCAGGAAGGTACCACACTTTTGCTGGTGTCCCATGATAAACAGGCGATACAAAGCATTTGCGACCGGGCCATTTTGTTGAATAAAGGCCACATTGAGATGGAAGGCGAACCTGAAGCAGTGATGGATTATTACAATGCGCTTCTGGCCGATAAGCAAAATCAGTCCATTAAACAAGTTGAGCACAATGGTAAAACGCAAACTGTTTCAGGCACTGGTGAAGTGACTATCTCTGAGGTTCATCTTCTTGATGAACAGGGTAATGTGACTGAATTTGCCTCAGTAGGGCATCGTGTTAGCTTGCAGGTCAACGTTGAGGTCAAGGACAATATTCCTGAGCTTGTCGTCGGATATATGATTAAGGATCGACTAGGGCAGCCGATTTTTGGGACCAATACGCATCATCTCAAACAGACGCTCATCTCCCTGAAGAAAGGAGAAAAGCGTTCGTTCTTATTCTCTTTCGATGCGAGATTGGGGGTTGGATCCTATTCTGTCGCTGTTGCGTTGCATACTTCCAGTACGCACCTCGGCAAAAACTATGAATGGCGCGATCTGGCCGTGGTATTCAACGTCGTTAACACGGAACAACAAGAGTTTGTCGGCGTGTCCTGGTTGCCACCTGAACTGGAGATTTCTTAATGGGTTCGTCGTTTTATCGTTCATTTGAAGAACGACACAGAGGTTCGGTTGAAGATATCAAGAGCCGCCTGAGTTTTTATTTACCTTTTCTCTCACGTCTGAAGGAAATTTATCCTGATGGCGTGATTGCGGATATTGGTTGCGGGCGTGGCGAATGGCTGGAGATCCTGACTGAAAATGGCATTGCGAACATCGGCGTCGATCTCGATGATGGCATGCTAGCGCGTGCCCAGGAAGCCGGGCTGAATGTGCAGAAAATCGATTGTCTGCAGTTTCTGCAAAATCAGGCGGATCAGAGCCTGATAGCGTTGACCGGTTTTCATATTGCAGAGCATTTGCCTTTTGAGGTTCTGCAGCAGCTCGTCATACATACCTTGCGGGTGCTGAAACCTGGTGGTTTACTAATCCTTGAAACGCCGAATCCGGAGAATGTAAGCGTCGGCACCTGTTCATTTTATATGGACCCAACGCATAATCACCCTCTGCCGCCACCACTGCTTGAGTTTTTACCTATTCATTATGGTTTTAGCCGGGCAATTACCGTTCGTCTCCAGGAAAAGGAGGCTCTTAAATCTCCGGATGCCGCCGTCAATTTGGTCGATGTACTTAAAGGGGTTAGCCCGGACTACAGCATCATTGCTCAGAAAACCGCGTCTGAAGATATTCTTGAACGCTTTGAAATCCTGTTTACCCAACAGTACGGCCTGACGCTAGATGCCCTGAGCAACCGTTACGATGAGATTTTGCGCAAACAGTTTTCGTCCTATGCCTCACGGCTGGAGACGTTGAACCATACCTATACGCGCCAGATAAGCAAAATGTCGGAGACTATTCAGACGTTGCAAGGTCAGGTTGACGAACTGAGCCATGTCATCGGTCAGAATCATCAGCTTCATCAGCAAATGGCGGACTTACATAACAGTCGTTCATGGCGTATCACTCAACCACTACGCTGGTTATCTTTGCAACGTCAATTATTACGTCAGGAAGGGGCGAAAGTGAGAGCCCGTAGGGCGGTGAAAAAAATATTGCGCAAAGGAATGGCGCTCTCGCTGGTCTTTTTCCATCGCTATCCTAAGTCAAAGGTTTATCTGTTTAAGGTTTTGAGAAAAACAGGCTGCTACACATTGCTACAAAGTTTGTTCCAGCGGGTCATGCTGGTGCACTCTGACACGATGATGATGCAGTCCAGAAGATATGATGTGGATACTGATGAAATGACAAGTCGCGCGTTGAGTATTTATAACGAATTAAAAAATAAAAATACGGAGAAATAACGATGCGTATTGTCATAGATTTACAAGGTGCGCAGACAGAAAGCCGCTTTCGTGGCATCGGTCGTTATAGTATTGCTATCGCCAAAGCTATAATCAGAAATAACATACAGCATGAGATTTTCATCGCACTATCCGCCATGCTGGATGAGTCGATTGCGGATATTAAGGTGCAATTTGCCGATCTCCTGCCAGCTGAAAATATAGTCGTCTGGCATGCCGCAGGCCCTGTGCGAGCGATGGACCAAGGTAATGAATGGCGTCGGGAGAGTGCGGAATTGATTCGGGAAGCGTTTCTTGAATCATTGCGTCCGGATGTCGTTTTCATTACGAGCTTGTTTGAAGGTCATGTCGACGATGCGGCCACATCGGTACACAAATTTAGTCGTCAGTATAAAGTAGCCGTGCTGCACCACGATCTTATCCCCCTGGTGCAGGCGGAGACCTATCTCCTGGACGATGTATTCAAACCCTACTATTTGCAGAAAGTTGAATGGTTAAAAAACGCTGACCTTTTATTGACCAACTCAGCTTATACCGCTCAGGAAGCGATCGAGCATCTACATTTGCAGGGCGATCATGTACAGAATATTGCAGCCGCAGCCGACCCTCAGTTTTGTATGGCGGAGGTGACAACGAGCGAAAAAGAGACTGTCCTTGGCCATTACAGTATTCAGCGCGAGTTCGTGTTGTATGCGCCTGGTGGATTTGACTCAAGGAAAAACTTTAAACGGTTAATTGAGGCCTATGCCGGGCTCAGTGATGCCTTACGTCGCACTCATCAACTGGTTATCGTCAGTAAACTTTCCATTGGCGATCGTCAATATCTGGAATCCCTGGCGTCAGGTAATGGTTTACAGCAGGGCGAACTAGTACTGACTGGTTATGTGCCGGAACATGAGCTGATCCAGCTCTATCGCCTGTGTAAACTGTTCATCTTTGCTTCTCTACATGAAGGTTTTGGGCTGCCTGTTCTGGAAGCAATGTCGTGCGGTGCGCCGGCCGTTGGCTCAAATGTCACAAGTATTCCTGAAGTCATCGGTAATCCTGAAGCATTATTCGACCCATATTCTGTCTCTTCCATTCGAGAAAAGATCGCGCAATGTTTGACTGATGATGCATTCCTGGCGCGTCTGAAAGAAATGGCGCAGCAGCAAGCGCGTAATTTCTCTTGGGATAAAGCAGCGTTGACTGCTCTGGAAGCTTTCGAGAAGATTGCGACAGAATACACTGGTATCGCGCAGGTTTTGCCTGAAGCATTGATTCAGAAGATCCTTGCTATTTCTCATGGGCAACCAGATGAGCGCGATCTGCGCTTGTGCGCAACGGCCATTGATTACAATCTGAAGACGGCTGAACTTTATCAAATTGACGATAAGGCGCTGACCTGGCGTGTGGAAGGTCCATTCGATAGCTCATATAGTCTGGCGCTCGTCAACCGGGAATTTGCCCGGGCACTCTCAGCCGATGGCGTAGAGGTGTTATTGCACTCCACTGAAGGACCGGGGGATTTTGAGCCGGATGCCTCGTTTATGGCACAGCCGAAAAATAACGATCTCTTGGCATTTTATAATCAATGCCGTACCCGCATGAGTAACGAAAAGATAGATATTCTTAGCAGAAATATCTATCCACCGCGGGTTTCCGAAATGGATGCCAAAGTAAAACTCCTTCACTGTTATGCCTGGGAAGAAACGGGATTTCCACAGCCATGGATCAATGAATTTAACCGGGAACTTGACGGAGTGCTGTGTACTTCGGAACATGTTCGTAAACTATTGATTGATAATGGGCTGAATGTGCCCGCATTCGTTGTCGGGAATGGCTGCGACCATTGGCTCAATACCTCGGCCGAAACGACAAAAAATGTGGATGACGGAACCTTCCGTTTCCTGCATGTCTCTTCGTGTTTCCCACGCAAAGGGGTACAGGCAATGCTTCAGGCCTGGGGGAGGGCATTCACTCGTCGTGACAATGTCATCTTGATCATTAAGACATTTAACAATCCGCACAATGAAATTGACGCGTGGCTGGCTCACGCTCAGGCTCAATTCGCGGAATATCCCAAAGTTGAAGTGATCAAAGAAGATATGTCTGCCAGCCAGCTTAAGGGGCTTTATGAGAGCTGCGATGTTTTGGTTGCTCCAGGTTGCGCCGAAGGCTTTGGCTTACCTATCGCTGAAGCAATGCTTAGTGGGCTACCGGCCATCGTCACCAACTGGAGCGGGCAACTTGATTTTGTTAATTCACAAAATTCATGGCTGGTTGATTATCATTTTACTCGGGTAAAAACGCACTTTGGTCTGTTTTCCTCAACCTGGGCCAGTGTGGACATTGACAACTTAACGGATGCGTTAAAAGCGGCAGTCTCGACCGATAAATCAGTGCTGCGTGGCATGGCCGCTTCTGGACGCGAGCTTATTCTGCAGCAGTTTACCTGGAAAGCTGTGGCCGATCGTTCTTGTCAGGCGGTCAAGACTCTGCGCGCGCATATTGATATTGCTCAGCATCGGGCGCGTATTGGCTGGTTGACGACCTGGAACACGAAATGTGGGATCGCAACCTATTCCCAGCATCTGGTGGAGAGTGCACCGCATGGCGCGGATGTTATTTTTGCTCCACAGGTCAATGCTGAAGATCTTGTGTGTGCAGACGAAGAGTTTGTACTGCGCAACTGGATTGTAGGTAAAGAGAATAACTATCTGGAAAACCTCCAGCCACAAATTGATGCCCTGCGACTTAATGTAATCGTGATCCAGTTCAATTATGGATTCTTTAATCATCGCGAACTATCGGCCTTTATTCGTCGCCAGCATGACGCCGGTCGTTCAGTTGTCATGACGATGCACTCAACTGTGGATCCGCAGGAAAAAGAGCCGACCTGGAATTTCCGTCTTGCCGAAATGGCGGATGCCCTGGCGCTTTGTGACCGATTGTTGGTGCATTCAATTGCCGATATGAACCGCCTTAAAGGTTTAGGCCTAACCGATAATGTTGCTTTATTCCCGCACGGTGTTATCAACTACGCTGCTGGGAGCGCCGCGCGTCAACAGCAGGCTTTACCGTTAATCGCGAGCTATGGCTTCTGCTTACCGCATAAGGGCCTGATGGAGCTGGTAGAATCCGTCCATCGTCTCAAGCAGGCCGGGAAACCGGTTCGTTTGCGTCTGGTTAACGCGGAGTATCCGGTTGGAGAATCACGCGATCTGGTGGCAGAACTTAAAGCGGTAGCTCAGCGGCTAGGAGTTACCGACCTCATTGAGATGCATAATGATTTCCTGCCGGATGCGGAAAGTTTGCGGCTGCTCTCGGAAGCTGACCTTCTGATTTTTGCTTATCAGAATACCGGGGAGTCTGCTAGCGGGGCGGTACGATATGGTATGGCGACTCAAAAACCTGTCGCGGTTACGCCCTTGGCAATATTTGATGATTTGGACGATGCAGTCTTTAAATTTGATGGATGCAGCGTCGATGATATCAGTCAGGGAATTGACCGGATCCTGCATTCCATCCATGAACAGGACGCCTGGGCGACTAGGACTCAACAACGTGCCGATGCATGGCGGGAACAACATGATTATTATGCTGTTTCACGCCGCCTGGTTAATATGTGTCAAGGCTTAGCTAAAGCTAAATATTTTAAATAAAAATATTCCCCCTTGTATTTTTTGCCTTTGAATACAAGGGGAGCTAGATGATGATGTGTCATTTATTATGAAAATTATTTTTGCTACTGAGCCAATTAAATACCCATTAACGGGCATCGGTCGGTATTCCCTGGAGCTGGTTAAGCGGCTGGCGGTTGCCCGTGAAATCGAAGAGCTGAAGCTGTTTCACGGCGCGTCGTTTATCGATCAGATCCCCCAGGTGGAGAATAAAAGCGATACCAAAGCCAGCAATCATGGTCGTCTGTCGGCGTTTCTGCGTCGCCAGCCGCTGCTGATTGAGGCGTATCGCCTGCTGCATCCGCGGCGCCAGGCGTGGGCATTGCGCGATTACAAAGACTACATTTACCATGGTCCCAATTTCTATCTGCCGCATCGCCTGGAACGCGCTGTGACCACGTTTCATGACATCTCTATATTTACCTGCCCGGAATATCATCCAAAAGATCGGGTTCGCTATATGGAGAAGTCCCTGCACGAGAGCCTGGATTCGGCGAAGCTGATCCTGACCGTCTCCGACTTCTCGCGCAGTGAAATCATCCGCCTGTTCAACTATCCGGCAGAGCGGATCGTCACCACCAAGCTGGCCTGCAGCAGCGACTATATTACGCGCAGCCCGGCGGAGTGCCTGCCGGCACTGCAAAAATATCAGTTGTCATGGCAGGGGTATGCGTTATATATCGGCACCATGGAGCCGCGTAAAAATATCCGCGGTCTGCTGCAGGCCTATCAGCTGCTGCCGATGGAGACTCGCATGCGCTACCCGCTGATCCTTAGCGGTTATCGCGGATGGGAAGACGATGTGCTGTGGCAGTTAGTCGAGCGCGGTACGCGAGAAGGGTGGATCCGTTACCTGGGCTATGTCCCGGATGAGGACCTGCCTTATCTGTACGCGGCGGCCAGAACCTTTGTTTATCCCTCCTTCTATGAGGGATTCGGTTTACCTATTCTTGAAGCGATGTCTTGCGGTGTGCCGGTAGTATGTTCAAATGTCACTTCTTTGCCTGAGGTGGTTGGCGATGCCGGCCTCGTTGCCGATCCTAATGATGTAGACGCGATTAGCGCGCATATTTTGCAGAGCCTGCAGGATGATAGCTGGCGGGAAATCGCCACCGCGCGCGGTCTTGCCCAGGCGAAACAGTTTTCGTGGGAGAACTGTACGACCCAGACCATTAACGCCTATAAATTACTCTAAGGGTGTCAGTTGAGAGTTCTACACGTCTATAAGACCTACTATCCCGATACCTACGGCGGTATTGAGCAGGTCATTTATCAGCTAAGTCAAGGCTGCGCCCGCCGGGGAATCGCAGCCGATGTTTTTACTTTTAGCCCGGACAAAGAGACAGGTCCCGTCGACTACGAAGACCATCGGGTCATTTATAATAAGCAGCTTTTTGAAATTGCCTCCACGCCGTTTTCGTTGAAAGCGTTAAAGCGTTTTAAGCAGATTAAAGATGACTACGATATCATCAACTACCATTTTCCGTTTCCTTTCATGGATATGCTGCATCTCTCGGCGCGGCCTGACGCCAGAACGGTGGTGACCTATCACTCTGATATTGTTAAACAAAAACGGTTAATGAAGTTGTACCAGCCGCTACAGCAGCGATTCCTCGCCAGCGTAGACTGCATTGTTGCCTCGTCGCCAAACTACGTAGCCTCCAGCCAGATCCTGAAAAAATATCAGGATAAAACGGTAGTGATCCCGTTTGGTCTGGAGCAGCATGACGTGCAGCACGATCCGCAGAGGGTTGCGTACTGGCGGGAAACCGTCGGCGATAATTTCTTCCTCTTCGTCGGTGCTTTCCGCTACTACAAAGGGCTGCACATTCTGCTGGATGCAGCCGAGCATAGCCGACTGCCGGTGGTGATCGTCGGGGGCGGGCCGCTCGAGGCGGAAGTGCGTCGTGAAGCGCAGCAGCGCGGGCTGAGCAATGTGGTGTTTACTGGCATGCTTAACGACGAAGATAAATATATTCTTTTCCAGCTCTGTCGTGGCGTGGTATTCCCATCGCATCTGCGTTCAGAGGCGTTTGGCATTACATTGCTGGAAGGCGCACGCTTTGCCAGACCGCTGATCTCCTGTGAGATCGGCACCGGGACTTCATTCATTAACCAGGACAAAGTGAATGGATGCGTGATCCCGCCGAATGACAGTCAGGCACTGGTGGAGGCGATGAATGAGCTCTGGCATAACGATGAGACCGCTAGCCGCTATGGCGAAAACTCGCGTCGTCGCTTCGAAGAGATGTTTACTGCCGACCATATGATTGACGCTTACGTCAATCTCTACACTACGCTACTGGAAAGGAAACCCTGAGACCAGCTACCCCCGCCGTTGCGGCGGGGGTCAATGCGTTAGTGCCGACTCTTCAGATTATCAATCACTTCCCCTAAATTCAGCCCCTGGTCCTGCAACAGCACCAGCAGGTGATACATCAGGTCTGACGCCTCATTCTTCAGTTCAAACTTGTCATTTACCGTCGCGGCCAGCGCGGTCTCCACGCCTTCTTCTCCCACTTTCTGCGCAATACGTTTGGTGCCGCTGGCATACAGTTTCGCAGTGTAGGAGCTCTCCGGGTCGGCATGTTTGCGCTCGGCCAGCAGTTGTTCCAGTTGATAGAGGAACAACCACTGGTGTCCGGTTTCCCCAAAGCAGCTTGACGTCCCTTTGTGGCAGGTCGGGCCTATCGGGTTGACCAATACTAGCAAGGTATCGTTATCGCAATCCGGGGTGATGCTGACCACATTAAGAAAGTTGCCGGAGGTTTCACCCTTTGTCCACAGGCGCTGTTTGGTGCGCGAGTAGAAGGTCACTTTGCCGCTTTCTTGCGTTTTCGCCAGCGCGTCCTCATTCATATATCCCAGCATTAACACTTCGCCAGATTCAGCGTGCTGTATGATGGCCGGCATCATGCCGTCGGTTTTTTGCCAATCCAGCTGTTCACTCAACATACCCTGATCTCCACGCCCTGGGCTGCCAGGAACGTTTTTAATTCGCCAATATTAATAATCTGTTTATGGAATACGGAAGCTGCGAGGGCGCCATCGACGTTGGCGTCGCGGAAGGCCTCAAGGAAGTGCTCCATGGTTCCGGCGCCGCCGGAGGCAATCAACGGAACGTTACACACTTCACGGACCTTTCTGAGCTGATCCAGATCGTAACCGTTGCGCACGCCGTCCTGGTTCATCATGTTGAGGACGATTTCTCCTGCTCCGCGCTTTTGTACCTCCTGCACCCAATCCAGCGTCTCCCATTGGGTGACGCGAGTCCGGCTTTCATCGCCGGTGTACTGATTAACGTGATATTTACCGGTTTGTTCATCAAACCAGGTATCGATACCTACCACGATGCACTGCACGCCAAAGCGATCGGCGAGGCGGGTAATTAACGTTGGATCCGCAAGCGCAGGCGAGTTAATTGAAATTTTATCTGCGCCGAAGGAGAGGATCTGCGCTGCGTCTTCCAGAGATTTAATCCCGCCCGCGACGCAGAATGGAATATCAATCACTTCCGCCACGCGCGAAACCCAACTTTTATCGACTACCCGACCATCGCTGGAGGCGGTGATATCGTAGAACACCAGTTCATCCGCGCCTTCATCGGCATAGCGTTTTGCCAGCGGCACAATATCGCCGATAATTTCGTGATTGCGGAACTGTACGCCTTTCACTACCTGGCCGTCGCGGACGTCAAGGCAGGGGATTATCCGTTTTGCCAGCATTGGATAGCCTCCGTTACGTTGAATTTACCTTCCAGCAGCGCGCGGCCGACGATCACGCCGCGAACGCCGGTTCCGCGCAGCGCGGCAATATCGTTGAGACCGCCGATCCCGCCGGAAGACTGGAACGCCACCTGCGGATAACGTGCGCAGACTTCTTCATACAGTGAGACGTTGGAACCCGCGAGAGTGCCATCGCGGGAGATATCGGTACACAGCACATGTTGCAAGCCGACCGGCAGATAGCTTTCCACTAGCTCTTCCAGAGTGACGCCAGAGTTTTCCTGCCAGCCGCTCACCGCCACCTGTTTATTGCCATCAGCATCAATGCGTACGTCCAGCGCCAGTACCAGATGTTCGGGGCCAAAGCGTTTAAACCAGGCTTTGACCACCTCCGGCGATTTTACCGCCGTTGAACCGACCACCACGCGCGCCACGCCGGCGTCAAGCAGTGCGGCAACGTCTTCTTCTGTACGTACGCCGCCGCCGACCTGTACCGGTACCGTAACGCCGGCGACTAAGGTCTTAAGCAGCGGAATCTGGCGTTTTGCCGGATCTTTTGCTCCGGTCAGATCGACCAGGTGCAATACTTCCGCGCCCTGGTCTGCATAGGATTGCAGGCGTGGTAACGGATCGTTGCCATAGTCGCGTTGCTGGCCGTAGTCGCCCTGATGCAGGCGCACCACGGTACCGTCAATTAAATCTAAAGCTGGAATGATCATTACATCTCCAGGAAATTTTTCAGCAGCTGCGCACCGGCGCTACCTGAGCGCTCAGGGTGGAACTGTACGCCAAAGAAGTTATCTTTCTGCACCGCTGCGGTGAAGGCCTCGCCGTAGTTGCATTGCGCGATAGTGTACGGATTGACCGGCATGGCGTAGCTATGGACGAAATAGAAATAAGCGCCTTCTTCAATGCCGCGGAACAGGCGATCGCCGGCTTTGGCATACACCCGGTTCCATCCCATATGCGGCAGCGGCAGTCCGTGATCGGTCATTTTCGGCACCTCTTCATCAATAATGCCCAGCAGCTCGACGCCGTTTGTCTCTTCGCTACGGCTCCCGAGTAACTGCATGCCAAGACAGATCCCCAGCACCGGCTGGGTACAAGCTTTAATAAGATCAATGAGCTCACGTTCGCGCAGCTGATCCATCGCAGCCTGCGCGGTGCCGACGCCGGGCAGAAAAAGTTTATCGGCGCGTAGAACAACATCCGGCTCGCGGCTGACCACTGGCTCATAGCCATGGCGGCTCACCGCAGATTTCACCGAGTTGAGGTTGGCGCACCCGGTATCGAGGATCACCACGTTCATCACAATACCCCTTTTGACGATGGCAACGTGTCGCCCTGGACCCGAATGGCCTGGCGCAGCGTACGACCGAAGGCTTTGAACAGGCTCTCGACGCGGTGATGATCGTTTTTACCTTTGGTTTTCAGGTGCAGTGTCACCGCCATGGTATAGGAGAGCGAGCGGAAGAAGTGTTCGACCATCTCGGTGCTCAGGTCGCCAACGCGCTGATAGGTGAAGTCAGCTTTATATTCGAGGTGCGGACGGCCAGAGATATCCAGCGCGCACCGCGCCAGGCACTCATCCATCGGCAGCACAAAGCCAAAGCGGTTAATGCCGCGCTTATCACCCAGCGCCAACTTCAACGCTTCGCCTAACGCCAGGCCGGTATCTTCTACGGTGTGGTGATCGTCGATGTAAAGATCGCCGCCGACGTTAATTTCCAGGCGAAAGCCGCCGTGGGTGGCGATCTGATCGAGCATGTGATCGAAGAAACCAACGCCGGTGTGGATCTTACTGCCGCCTTCACGGTCCAGCCAGACTTTAACGTCAACCTGGGTCTCTTTGGTGATGCGCTCAACGTGAGCATAGCGGTCGCGACGGGTCAGCTGTTCGCAGATGGTCGGCCAGTTCAGCGTTTCACTGTTATAGCGCAGGCCGGTGATACCCATGTTATCCGCCAACTCGATATCGGTGGCGCGATCGCCGATGACGTAACTGTGGGCTTTATCCATCACGCCGTCTTCCAGCCACGGCAATACCAACTGGGTTTTCGGCTTACGGCAGTCACAGTTATCGCCAGGCATGTGCGGGCAGATCAGGACGTCTTCGAAGTTAACGCCCTGCGAGGAGAAGACCTGCATCATCAGGTTGTGCGGGCCGTCGAATTCCTCCTGCGGAAGGCTTTCGGTACCAAGGCCGTCCTGGTTGGTGATCATCACCAGCTTGTAACCTTCCTGCTGTAGCTTAAGCAGCGCCGGGATCACCTGCGGCTCGAAGGCCAGTTTTTCAAACCGGTCTACCTGAAAATCAACCGGCGGTTCAGAGATAAGCGTACCGTCACGGTCAATAAAGAGAAACTTCTGGGTCATACATTCTCCGCAGTCAAAGCGTCAATCACGCGCTGGCTCTCTGCACGGGTACCGATAGTGATACGCAAACAGCCGCTTAATGAGGGTTGTTTATTTTGGTCACGTAAGATAATGCCCTGATCCCACAAAGATTTAAACACCGCGCTGGAGGCGGTTATCCGCGCCAGCAGGTAGTTGGTCTCGGAATCGAACACCTGTTCGACGCAGGCGATCTCGCGCAGCGCATCGACCAGGTAAGCGCGTTCATCAAGGATCTGCGCTACTCGCGCGCGCATAGCGGCAATTCCTGCCGGGCTCAACGCCTGGGCGGCGATATCGGCAACCGGCGTCGAGAGCGGATAAGGTGCGATGACTTTTAGCAGTACATTAATTACCTCTGCGTTAGCCAGCGTAAAACCGCAGCGCAACCCCGCCAGCGCAAAGGCTTTCGATAAGGTGCGCAGGATAACCAGGTGCGGGTATTCATTTAGCCAACCGGCGAGCGACGCCTGCGGACAGAACTCAATATAGGCTTCATCCGCTACCACGATCGCTTTACCGCGCGTCATTTCCAGCAGGGCGCGGAAATCTTGCGGGTTGATAATCTGCCCGGTCGGATTATTCGGGCTGCAGACAAACACTACTTTCACGCCGGTGAGATTTGCTTCGATACCCGGTAAATCAAGGTGCCAGTCGGCGAGCGTCGGCACCGTGCGGCACTCAACGCCGATGGTTTCGGCGCTGACGCTATACATGCCGTAGGTAGGTGGGCAATAAAGGACCGCGTCCTCACCGGGTTCGCAAAAAGCGCGGATCAATAACTCGATACCTTCGTCAGCCCCGCGGCTCACCAGTACCTGCTCTGGTGTTACGCCGGCATATTGCGCGTAGTTTTCGATAACCGCTTTCGGCTGCGGCTCCGGATAGCGGTTCAGCGTCTGTTCGGTTAACTGGAATTCCACGGCGGTGGGGAATTCGTTGGCGTTCAGCCACACGTCGCCTTTTCCCCCAAGACGGCGGGCGGATTGATACGGCGTCAGCGCGCGGATATTGGCGCGGGCTAAGTCTTCAATGCTCATGCTTGCTCCTTAAGGGCGGCTACGCGTAGCGTCACGGCGTTTTTGTGGGCGGTCAGCAGTTCGGCTGCGGCCAGGATCTCGATAGTCGGGGCGAGGGAGGCGAAGCCTTCACGCGTCAGCTCCTGTACGGTCATGCGCTTTTGGAAATCCGCCAGACCGAGGCTGGAACAGGTGGCAGTGTAGCCGTAGGTCGGCAGCACGTGGTTGGTGCCGGAGGCGTAATCACCTGCCGATTCTGGCGACCAGTCGCCGAGGAATACCGAACCAGCGCTGGTAATGCCGTCAACCAGTTCACGGGCGTTGCGGGTCTGGATAATCAGGTGCTCCGGTCCGTACTGATTTGAGATCTCTACACATTGCGCGAGATCGCGAGCGACAATAATACGGCTGGCGGAAAGCGCTTCACGTGCGGTTTCAGCACGCGGCAGGGCAGCCAACTGACGTTCAACCGCTGCGGCGACCCGGGAGCCCATGTCGGCGTCGGGGGTCAGCAGGATAACCTGGGAATCCGGGCCATGTTCCGCCTGAGAGAGTAAATCGGAGGCGACGAAATCTGGCGTTGCGCCGCCGTCGGCAATCACCAGAACCTCCGACGGGCCGGCAGGCATATCGATAGCCGCGCCGTCGAGGCGCTGGCTGACCTGGCGCTTGGCCTCGGTGACGAAGGCGTTGCCAGGGCCAAAGATTTTAGCGACTTTCGCCACCGATTCGGTGCCGAAGGCCATTGCCGCGATAGCCTGCGCGCCGCCGACGTTAAAGATATTACGCACGCCGCACAGCTGCGCCGCATAAAGAATTTCATCGGCAATCGGCGGCGGAGAGCACAGCACCACTTCCTGACAGCCGGCAATGCGCGCTGGCGTTGCCAGCATCAGCACCGTTGAAAACAGCGGCGCCGAGCCGCCCGGAATATATAAGCCGACAGAGGCGATAGGGCGGGTAAGCTGCTGGCAGCGTACGCCGGGCTGGGTTTCAACATCGACAACCTGCAACCGCTGCGCGTTGTGAAAGGTCTCGATATTGTTGACCGCTACCGCCATCGCTTGTTTGAGTTCGCCGCTGAGGCGCGCGCCGGCAGCGGCAATTTCTTCGTCAGATACTTTGAGCGCCGTGACGGTGGTTTTATCGAATTTGGCGCTATATTCGCGTAAAGCGGCATCGCCATTCTCTTTAACGTTAGCGAGGATCCCGGCTACCGTTTTGCTGATGCTCTCGGAAGCTGAAATCGCCGGGCGCATTAAGAGTTGTTGCTGTTGTGCGGCGCTGCAGCTATTCCAGTCGATAATGGTATTGAAGCTCATGGTCATTTCCCCTGTTTGTCCCGTATGCGGATAGCTGGATTACTCCATCATCTTCTCGATCGGCAGCACCAGGATGGAGCTGGCGCCCAGCGCTTTCAGTTTTTCCATGGTTTCCCAGAACAGGGTTTCGCTGCTGACCATGTGCATCGCTACCCGCTGTTTATCGCCCGCCAGCGGCAGAATAGTTGGTCGTTCGGCGCCCGGCAGCAGCGCCACCACTTCCTCCAGCCGTTCGGTCGGCGCGTGCATCATGATGTATTTCGATTCGCGGGCCTGGATAACCCCCTGAATGCGGGTCAGCAGACGGTCGATCAGCTGCTGTTTCGCCTCGTCCATCTCGCCGTCACGCTGGATCAGGCAGGCTTTGGAACGATAAATAACTTCAACTTCGCGCAGGCCGTTAGCTTCAAGGGTTGCGCCGGTAGAAACGAGATCGCAGATGGCGTCGGCAAGGCCAGCGCGCGGGGCGACTTCGACAGAACCGTTTAGCAGACAGGATTTAAAGGAGATACCTTTCTGATCGAGATAGCGTTTTAACAGGTGCGGGTAAGAGGTGGCGATGCGTTTGCCGTCCAGCGCCGCCGGGCCATTCCAGTTTTCATCCACCGGTGTCGCCAGCGACAGACGGCATCCGCCAAAATCGAGACGGCGCAGGGTGAAATAGCGCGGGTCTTCGCCCTGCGCGCGGCGGCTCAGCAGCTCTTCTTCCAGCACGTTCTCGCCGATAATGCCAAGGTCGACAACGCCGTCCATCACCAGCCCCGGAATATCGTCATCGCGAACGCGCAGAATATCGATCGGCATGTTTTCCGCAAGGGCGATCAGACGCTGGGTGTGCAGGTTGACTTTAATGCCGCAGCGGCCGAGCAGTTCGCGTGAATCTTCACTCAAACGGCCGGATTTCTGAATAGCTATGCGTAAACGGGTGTTGTCTAACATTGTTGTTTTCCTCTGAATACCTGTCTGAATCTGTCCGAATTCGGTCCAAAAAAAAGCCCCCGGAAGTGAATCTTCCGGGGGCTCTCTTTGCGTTCATGCACCACTGGAAGATCCAAACGTCTTCCAGCACACATCGCCTGAAAGACTAGTCAGGATGATGGTGATGATGGTGGTTTTTAAATTGAACGCTGTTCATAAAATTCTCTTTGAATGACTATGCATTTGATGTCTTTTAACCTAAACCAGTTCCGGCGCATAAAGCAAGCCCTTTTTTCCATCATTAATTCATTTCATATTCGTCGAACAAATTGTCAGGTCTCGCGGGCTAGCGTAGCCTAGTATCAGCACAGCGAATGAGTCAGGAGCCAGGGTATGAAAAAGGTCGCGATTGTCGGGTTAGGGTGGCTGGGCATGCCGCTTGCGTTGTCATTGCGCGCACGCGGTTGGCATGTCACCGGCAGTAAAACGACGCAGGACGGCGTGGAGGCGGCGCGGATGTGCGGTATTGAAGGATATCCGCTGCGTCTTGAACCCCAGCTGATCTGTGAGGCTGAGGATCTGGACGCGATGATGAACGTCGATGCGCTGGTTATCACGTTACCTGCGCGGCGCACGGGCCCCGGGGAAGATTTTTATCTACAGGCGGTGCAGGAGATTGTTGATACCGCGCTCTCGCGGCATATTCCACGCATTATTTTTACCAGTTCGACCTCGGTTTATGGCAATACCGAAGGGACGATGAAGGAAAATTCGCCGCGCAATCCACAAACCGCCAGCGGCAGGGTACTGAAAGAGCTGGAAGACTGGCTGCATGCGTTGCCGGGTACCTCGGTGGATATTCTGCGTCTCGCCGGGTTGGTTGGGCCATCGCGCCATCCGGGCCGTTTCTTTGCCGGTAAATCGGCCCCGGATGGCCAGCACGGGGTCAATCTGGTGCATCTGCAGGACGTTATTGCCGCGATTGAGCTATTGCTTCAGGCCCCGAAAGGCGGACACATCTATAATATATGTGCGCCGCAGCATCCGGCGCGCGGCGTCTTTTATCCGCAGATGGCCCGTGAACTTGGGCTGCCGTTACCGGTATTTACCGATAACCCGGAGGGGGGTAAAGGCAAAATCATTGATGGCAACCGGATATGCTATGAGCTTGGCTTTGAATACCAGTACCCCGATCCGCTGGTGATGCCAATGGAGTAATCGCCAGCAGACGATCGCGTACCGTAAGGGGGGGCGATGAAACCACTGCTGGATGTTCTCGTAATTCTTGATGCCTTAGAAAAAGAGGGGAGCTTTGCCGCGGCTTCGGCAAAGCTCTATAAAACCCCCTCGGCGCTGAGCTATACCATCCATAAATTAGAAAGCGATCTGAATATCCAACTGCTGGATCGCAGCGGTCATCGGGCGCGCTTTACTTGCACCGGGCAGATGCTGCTGGAGAAAGGACGTGAGCTACTCCATACCGCTCGCGAACTTGAGCTGCAGGCCATCAGGCTACATCAGGGCTGGGAAAATACCCTGACCATCAGTGTCGATATGACTTTTCCTTTCTCTCTTTTAACTTCACTAATGGAACAGTTTTATCAACAACGCAACGTGACCCGTTTGCAGTTCACTAGCGCTGGTGGTTGGGATGCTCTGGCGGCAGGCGAGGTCGACATGGTGCTGGGCGCGCTTAACGAGCCGCCAACGCTGGTGGGTTATGGTTTTAGTCTGCTTGGCGATGTGGATCTGTGTTTTGTGGTCGCGATTAATCATCCACTGGCGCAGGCTAAGGAACCGTTGAATTTGCGGGTGTTACAGCGATATCGGGCGATTATTTGCAATGCCGGGTTGCTGCAAAGCGAAAAGCAGGAGAGTGTGACGGTTTATGATATGAATAGCCTGCTGGAGCTGGTATGCGCCGGCCTGGGCTGGGCTTACCTGCCGCGCTACCTGGCTGAGGCCTGGCTGGAGAAGGGAAAATTGGTCGAGAAACGTATTAGCACACCTGTGCGGCTGCATCGGGCATGGATTGGCTGGAATGAAGACGTTTTTGGCCTTGCCGCGCAATGGTGGTTACAAGCGATATTAGCAAATAGTGCTATTCGTCAGATCTACAATACTAAAATAGTATGAATATTAGGCGGTTAGAATTCTTAGCCTATTAATAAACCTTTCAACATCTTGTCATTAAGCCAGAAGTTGTTGCAAAATACGCAGCCTGAAAACCAGAGACTAGCCGACGCTTTTTTTAAAGTGTCGGTTATTTTTTTGGTCGAAAGACACATCATTCAATACCAAGAGGCCGGGCTTCGTACCGGATAGATATTTACTAAAAACCGACAGTCGTTGTCGCTGAGGAATAGAAAGAAATGGGGCAATTTTTTGCTTACGCGCTGGCCTTCGCCGTAAAAGGGGATAACTATGTCGCATAACGCTACTCCAAATACCTCTCGCGTGGAATTACGTAAAACCCTTACGTTAGTTCCGGTTGTAATGATGGGCCTGGCCTATATGCAGCCGATGACGCTGTTCGATACGTTTGGTATCGTCTCTGGTATGACCGACGGTCACGTGCCGACGGCCTACGCCTTTGCGTTAATCGCTATTCTTTTTACTGCGCTGAGCTACGGGAAGCTGGTACGCCGTTATCCTTCCGCGGGTTCCGCGTATACCTACGCCCAGAAATCCATTAGCCCGACCGTTGGCTTCATGGTGGGTTGGTCTTCTCTGCTCGACTACCTGTTCGCGCCGATGATCAACATCCTGTTGGCGAAAATCTACTTTGAAGCGCTGGTGCCTTCGATTCCATCGTGGGTGTTTGTTATCGCGCTGGTCGCGTTCATGACCGCCTTTAACCTGCGCAGCATCAAGTCCGTCGCCAACTTCAACACCGTTATCGTGGTGCTGCAGGTGGTACTGATTGCCGTGATCCTCGGCATGGTGGTGTATGGCGTATTTGAAGGCGAGGGCGCCGGTACGCTGGCCAGCAGTCGTCCGTTCTGGTCCGGCGATGCGCACGTTATCCCAATGATTACCGGGGCGACGATACTCTGCTTCTCATTTACCGGCTTTGACGGCATCAGCAATCTGTCTGAAGAGACCAAAGATGCAGAACGCGTTATTCCGCGCGCTATCTTCCTGACTGCGCTGATTGGCGGCCTGATCTTCATTTTTGCCACCTACTTCCTGCAGCTGTACTTCCCGGATATCTCGCGCTTTAAGGATCCGGATGCCTCACAGCCTGAAATCATGCTGTATGTGGCAGGTAAAGCCTTCCAGGTAGGCGCGCTGATCTTCTCCACCATCACCGTGCTGGCTTCCGGTATGGCGGCGCATGCTGGCGTTGCGCGTCTGATGTACGTGATGGGCCGTGATGGCGTATTCCCGAAAAGCTTCTTCGGCTACGTGCATCCGACCTGGCGCACCCCGGCGATGAACATCATCCTGGTTGGCGCGATCGCGCTGCTGGCGATTAACTTTGACCTGGTGATGGCGACTGCGCTGATTAACTTCGGTGCGCTGGTGGCGTTCACCTTCGTTAACCTGTCGGTTATCTCGCAGTTCTGGATCCGCGAGAAACGCAACAAGACGCTGAAAGACCACTTCCAGTATCTGTTCCTGCCGATGTGCGGCGCCCTGACCGTTGGCGCGCTGTGGGTTAACCTGGAAGAGAGCTCGATGATCCTGGGTCTGATCTGGGCCGGTATCGGTCTGATTTACCTGGCGTGCGTAACCAAAAGCTTCCGCAACCCGGTACCGCAGTACGAAGACGTTGCATAATTACGCTTTATGATAGAAAAGCCGGAGGGAGACCTCCGGCTTTTTTGTTTCTGGCGTCCGCTGGTTTTCCCCTCTGGCGGCTGTCGCTTTACCGGGGGCATAGGGATGGCTTACTTCTCCTGTCGCATCACATTAAGCAGCGTATCCAACAGCCCTGGAAAACGGGCATCCAAATCGTCGCGGCGAAGCGAAATGAGATTTTCCCGCCCCTGAGGGCGTTGCCAGATCACGCCGCTGTCGCGCAGCACCCGCCAGTGGTGAGTCATGGTGGATTTAGCGATATCTTCTTTGCGCAATGCGTTACAACTCTGCTCGCTGCCGTCGGAGAGCGTGCGAATGATTTCCAGCCGCAAGGGGTTGCCCAGGGCAAAAAGAACATTTTCGAGGCGAATTTGTTCACGTTCGGGGTGATTGGCGATCATAATATTCCTGTGTCGGCGGTTGTGCTGTTCACGCGAACAGCAACCCGTATCGGCGGCTGGCGGCTACTATACCCAAACTCCTTTTCTTGCGCCACGCGCGCCGTCGCAAGCTGACCGATAGCAGTGATAGTGAAAATAGTTCGAGTATACTCGTACAGTTGTACTATTATAGATGCCGTAAACCTAACCGCGGCAGATTTAGCCGCTCATTGACAGTCAAAATGACTAAGGACGCATCATGCCCCGACCCATCCCCCTCGAACGTTATCGCAACATCGGTATCTCCGCGCATATCGATGCCGGCAAAACCACCACCACTGAGCGCATTCTGTTTTACACCGGGATGAGCCATAAGCTGGGTGAAGTACACGATGGCGCGGCAACTACCGACTGGATGGCGCAGGAGCAGGAGCGTGGGATTACCATTACTTCCGCAGCGGTAAGCTGCTTCTGGCCCGGGATGGACCGCAGCTTTGAGCCCCATCGTATCAATATCATTGATACCCCGGGGCACGTGGACTTTACCATCGAAGTAGAACGTTCGATGCGCGTGCTGGACGGCGCGGTGATGGTCTATGACTCGGTCGGCGGCGTGCAGCCGCAGTCGGAGACCGTCTGGCGGCAGGCTAATAAGTATCACGTCCCGCGGTTGGCTTTCGTTAACAAAATGGACCGCCCGGGCGCCGATTTCTTCCGCGTGGTGCAAATGATGATCGATCGCCTGAAGGCCAATCCGGTGCCGATTGTTATCCCCATTGGCGCCGAAGAGCATTTCACCGGCGTCGTCGACCTGATAAAGATGCGGGCCATTCTGTGGGATGATGCAACGCAGGGGATGACGTTCAGCTATGCGCCTGTGCCTGATGACCTGCTGCCGACGGCTCAGGAGTGGCGGGAAAAAATGGTTTCGGCTGCGGCGGAAGCCAGTGATGAGCTGATGGATAAATATCTCGAAAGCGGTGAACTGAGCGAAGCGGAAATTGTGGCCGGGCTACGTAAACGCACGGTTGGCGGCGAAATCCAGGCGGTGCTCTGCGGCAGCGCCTTTAAAAATAAAGGCGTGCAGCGGATGCTCGATGCGGTCGTTGAGTTAATGCCGTCGCCGCTGGATATTCCGGCGATTCAGGGCATTGATGATAAGGGGCAACCGGCGGAGCGTCACCCGAGCGACGATGAGCCGCTGTCGGCGCTGGCGTTTAAACTCATGACCGATCCCTACGTCGGCCAGTTGACCTTTATTCGCGTCTATTCCGGGACGTTGAAAAAAGGCGATGCGGTCTTTAACCCGGTGAAGGGCAAGAAAGAGCGTATCGGGCGCATCGTGCTGATGCATGCCAACGATCGCCACGAAGTCGACGAGCTGCATGCCGGTGATATTGCCGCCTGTGTTGGTCTAAAAGATGTCACGACGGGCGATACGCTGTGCGATCCGGATGCGGTCATCACTCTTGAGCGTATGGAGTTCCCGGAACCGGTCATTTCGCTGGCGATTGAACCGAAGACCAAGGCCGACCAGGAGAAAATGGGCATTGCGCTACAGCGGTTGGCTTCCGAGGATCCGTCGTTCCGCCTGCATACCGATGAAGAGTCCGGGCAGACGATTATCTCCGGGATGGGGGAGTTGCATCTGGAGATTATCGTCGACCGCATGAAACGCGAGTTCGGCGTTGAGGCGAATATTGGCCGTCCGCAGGTTACCTATCGGGAAACCATCCGTAAAACGGTGAAGGATGTGGAAGGCAAATTTGTGCGTCAGTCCGGCGGTAAGGGGCAGTATGGGCACGTCGTGCTGACCCTGGAGCCCTTAGCGGCGGGGAGCGGCTTTGTGTTTGAAGATGCCACCAAAGGCGGGGTCGTACCGCGTGAATACATCCCTTCTGTGGAAAAAGGGCTGCGTGAAGCGATGGGCACCGGCGTGCTGGCGGGCTATCCGGTTGTCGACGTTAAAGCGACCCTGACGTTTGGTTCGTATCATGACGTCGACTCCTCCGAAATGGCTTTCCGTATGGCGGCGATTTTCGGCTTTAAGGAAGGGGCGCGAAAAGCGGACCCGGTGATCCTGGAGCCGGTGATGCACGTCGAGGTGGAGACGCCGGAAGAGTACGCTGGCAATATTATGGGCGATCTCTCTTCCCGTCGCGGAATGGTGCAGGGGATGGAGGAGCGTTTCGGTAGCCAGATTATTCGTGCCGATGTGCCGCTGGCCGAAATGTTCGGTTATTCCACCACGCTGCGCTCGATGTCGCAGGGTCGCGCGACCTATAGCATGGAGTTCCATCATTACGCAGAAGCGCCGCGTAACGTGGCCGACGATATCATCGCCAGCCGCGCGAAAAGTTAAGTCAGTACTCCCGGGCTACGGTGACGGCCTGGCCCGGGTTAAACGATTTCCTGCGCATATTGCCACAGCGCTTTCAACAGGGCTTGTTTTTCACTATCGTCAGCATACTGTTGATACATCACCTGCAGTTCATCGGCATAGGCCTGCAAAAACTCTGGCGTAAAGACGTTACGGCGGTGCTCTAACCAGCGCTGCTGTTCGTTTTCATCAAGCGTACCGGGGAAGTTACGCGCGCGGTAGTTAAACAGCAGGCGTTCAATGCGTTTATCCGCAAACGTAATATCCAGCGCTGGCAGGTTACGCGGTTCGGTTTCCAGCACTATCTTCATCGCCGCGCGATCGGCATCGCTAAAGAATCCGTTGTACAGTTGGGCATCAACATTATCCGATGGCACGAACGGTTCGGCTTCGGCATACAGGGCTACCACTTTCTCACGTACCTGCGGATTTGCGCGCAGCAGTTGGGCGTTCTCCAGGCAGTGCTGAATATTGATACCTAAACGGTCGGCATCCTGCGGACGCAACGTATTGGCCTGCGCCAGCACCGGGCATTTATTTAAATGCACCAGCTTAATCGGCGCTGCCGGTAAATCGCCGAGTTCGTCTCGCGGAGTATACAGGCGCTCGCGCAATGTATCGGCGTCGAGCTCCAACAACGGCGACATATCCCCCGCCAGGTCAACCATAATCACCGCATTGCGGTTATCCGGATGCCAGGCCAGCGGCGCGACCAGGCTAGTGTTGCCGCGGGCGGCGCCGAACATACCGGAAACGTGGACCAGTGGTTTCAACTGCGGCACGTCGATTAACGTCGCCAGCTTGCGTTTATTTCGATGACTGTACAGATAGTCAAACAGGCGCGGCTGATGGGTCTTCACCAGTTTCGCCATCGCAATAGTGGCGTACACATCGGCCATCGCATCGTGGGCATTGCTATGCTCTATGCCATTCGCGACGGTCAGATGCTCAAGGCGGAAGCTTGGCAGACCGTCTTCATTTTCAGGCCAGTTGATACCTTCCGGGCGCAGGGCATAGCAGGCGCGCATCACATCCAGCAGGTCCCAGCGCGAATTATCATTCTGCCAGCTCCAGGCGTACGGATCGTAAAAGTTGCGGTAAAAAATATTACGGCTGACTTCATCATCAAAGCGGACATTGTTGTAGCCGACGATACAGGTTTTCGGCACCGTGAACAGATCGTTGATGCGGCGGGCGAAAGCGGCCTCGTTGTCGCCTTTGGCCAGCGCTTCCTGTGGCGTAATTCCGGTAATCATCACCGCCTGTGGTTGCGGCAGGTAGTCGTCCGCAGGCTTGCAGTAGAAGACTTCCGGTTCGCCAATGACATTCAGATCGCTATCGGTACGGATGGCGGCGAACTGCGCCGGCCGGTCGAGCGAAGGGCTGGTACCGAAGGTTTCGTAGTCGTGGAAGAGGAATGTGCTCTGTATGCTTTCGTTTTTTACTGTCACCTGATGTATGCGCTCGATGTTATATGTATTTGATTTTGGTTTGTTTTAACGTCTTGATTGCCATTTCTTGATAACTTTTGTACACCGCTAAACATTGTCGATTACGCCAGTACATGCGATATTGAGTACAGGATAAGTACATAAATCATCATTTGGCTGAGTACAAAATACAGAATGGCAATTAGCGACACAAAACTGCGTTCTCTCTATGGTAAACCATATTCGGGCCCGGCTGAAATCACTGATTCAGACGGGCTTGGGATCCGCATAACGCCTAAAGGGGTAATCAGCTTTCAGTTCCGTTTTCGTTGGGACGGCAAACAGCATCGTCTGGGGCTTGGACGTTACCCATCCTTAACGTTAAGAGACGCACGCAACAAGGTTGCCGATTTGCGCGAGGCAGTTGATAAAGGGATTGACCCCCGGATCATGGCCGGCGGGCTACGCGCCCAAAACAAGCCCACGGTAAAAGAGTGCCTGGACTACTGGAAGGAAAACTACGTTAATATCTCGTTGAGGGAAAAAACGCAGGCGCTCTATAAATCGACCGTCATTAAACATATGAGCGATGTTTTTCCTGGGGTGCCTGTCGAAGATATCCCCGTGCGGTTATGGGTGGAGCGGTTCACCGAAGAGGAGCGTATTAACCCACGGCGTGCCAGGCAGCTACTGATTCAGTTACGAACGGCGATAGGGTGGTGTGTTCGCAGACAGTTTGTCAGCGCGCCTGAGCTGATGCTCCTGCAGCCTAAGGATATCGGTGTTAAGCCCTCAGTCGGTGAGGTGACGCTAAGCTACAATCAGCTTGCAAAAATCTGGCTGGCCATTGAGCGCAGCCGTGGTTCAACGTCGAACCGGTTGTTGCATCAGTTATTAATGCTTTATGGCGCAAGAAATAGCGAGATACGGGATTCGGTAAAGGGTGAGTTTAACAGGGAAGAGGGGATTTGGCTGCTTCCAGCCGAAAGGAGTAAGACCAAAAAAGTTGTCAGGCGACCGATTTTTGACGCGGCGGATACTTTGCTGAAAAAGGCAGAAATGACCTACGGAAACATTCTTTTTCCCGGGCCTGATCTGACTAAGCCTATGTCTATCGCCGGTGCTAATCGCTTCCTGAAAAGAATCGAGCTTTCACTGGGGATTGGAGAATTTACCGCACATGACTTTCGTCGCACGCTGGCAACTCGCCTTTCTGAAGAGGGGGTAGCCCCGCATGTTATCGAGAAGATGCTGGGGCATGAGCTTGGCGGCGTCCTGACCGTGTACAATAAGCACGACTGGATAGCAGAACAGAAAGACGCCTATGAGTTGTACGCAGAAAAGATATTCTGGCATATCAAGAAGATTTCTGGTTGATACCGCCGTTTAAGATCCATGCTTCCACCTCAGACAGCAGGTATTGTTTGGGGTGGGTACGTATCGGTTTTGGGAAATTATAACGCTCGGTATATTTCCATATGGTCATACGTGATGAAATTCGCATCATCTGCATCACTTCTTTCTCGGTTATCATTTCAATGCTGGCCACTAACCACCTCCTACGGCCTAATGGCCTCTTTTTTTCATGGCATCGAGCAGGATATCCTGCACTGTACGTTTTGAATTGCGCCGTTCCATCACCATTTCATCCATAGTGCCGGCGGCGATAATGTGGTGTATGAATACCGGGCGGTTGTGTCCGGCCTGAATCTGCCGGGTTGGCCCGATACGTTCGATAATTTGCTGGTACTGCTCCAGATCCCACCAGTGCGAGAAAAACACCAGTATATTTCCGCCGTCCTGCATATTCAGGCCGTGGCCTGCGCTGGCGGGGTGGGCGAACAGCACCGGTATTTTTCCGGCGTTCCAGTCGCGCAGCGTCTGCGGATCCTGGTCAAGATGTCGGCCGCGGGGGAAAGCTTTAAGCAACCGCTCGAGGTCGTGCTTCCAGTGGTAGGCAACCAGCACCGGTGCGCCAGCTGCTTCGGTGAGTATGCTGTCCAGCGCCTGCAGCTTCGCGTCGTGGAGTTCTGACCAGTTCCCCGCGTCGTCGGTGTAGACCGCGCCGCTGGCGATTTGCAGGCACTTCACCGTCTTTGCCGCAGCGTTCGGCGCTTCGATGCCTTCACCGTTTAGCTCGAGGAACATTTCTTTTTCCATCTCGCGATACTGCTGGCGCGCCTTTGGTGGCATGTCCACGCAGATCACGTTATGGATAGGCTCTTTGATATCGAACCAGTCGGCGGCATCCAGCGAGATAGTCACATCGGCCAGTGCGCGCTGTATTTCGTCCTGCGAGTGAGCGAACGGCTCCAGCTTTGTCCAGCTCTGGCCGGGAAACTGTATCGAGTTAAACCAGCGGGAGGTGAACGCGCCGTACGTGCGCCCGAGGCGTTGGCCCTGGTCGACAAACCACGCTTGCCCCCACAAATCCACCAGGCCATTCGGCGCCGGCGTGCCGGTCAGGTTCATCCAGCGGCGCACGTGCTTATGCGCCACTTTGCCGAGCGCCGCCGCACGCTTGCCACCACCGCGCAGCCGGAACGACTTAAGCCGGGTGCTTTCGTCCGGGATGACGGTGGCGAACGGCCAGCGGCCGCCTAGTTCTTCGGCCAGCCATACCAGATTGTCGTAATTGATGGTGAATACGCTGGCGTTGCTGTTTGTCAGCGCAGCAGCGCGCGCTTTGGCAGTGCCGACAATCGGCTGCACTTCGATGTTGCGCAGGTGGCCCCACTTTACAGCCTCATCAGGCCATGTGCTGGCCGCCACGCGCAGCGGCGCCAGTACCAGCGCCGGCTGTGTCTCTGCGCCGCACATAAAGAGGTCTTCCAGCGCGGTCAGCGTCGCCACTGTTTTACCCATACCCATACCCGCCCAGATATTGCAGCGCTGGATATCGATTTCATGATTAATGATTAAATTCTGGTAGGGGCGGGGAGTGAAATTATAATTGTAATTCAATATAATGCCTCCAACTTACTTGGGGAGTGAAAATGTCAGAATTCACTGTAAAGACAGTTTTTAAGGAGTTATCGCTAATTCCTACGGTTTCAGCTTTTTTATACGTTTTGACGTATGCATATCTATCAGGGGAAAGTTACTATTACTCTTACCCACTGGAATTTATAGACGTTAATGTTAATATTATTTTAAACACATCCTTTAAAGTTCTGTCCCTTTTCTTACCACTGCTTTTGCTTTTTTGGGTCGATATAAACGGAAGGAGCCATTGGTTGTTTTATACAATCAGTGGGGGTTATGCTTTTTGGATGTTATGCTCGTGGACGTTTAGCTACAACAATCCACTAAAATATATTGAGTTGATTAATAGCGAAAAGGCTATCCCAATGATAGCCTTGGCTTTAATTGTTATTATATTTATATTGTGTGTGGTTTTGACTAAACTCATCGTGAGAAAAAAAGGCGAAAAATGCATGTTTAACTATGTTGTAATGCTTTTTTTGCTATATTCATTAGCGTTCCTTACGGGCTTTTTAAAATCATCTGATAATAAGGTAGCCTTCGTTATTGATGAAGGTCACACAGATGTTCGTACTAGAGCCCCTTACATTATGCTTTCTAAAAGCAGCAATGGGCTTATTTTAGGACGTTGCGATGGGTATGATAAGGATTTCTATGTATCACCGTATGAGGAGAAGCAAAAATTTAGGAGAGTTTTTGATAGTAGTAAGCTTAATTTTTATCGTCATTGCTTTGATGATAAGTGGTATGCTTATTTTAAATAATCCCCTCCAGATCTTTGCTATCCAGTACCACCACGTTAAAGCCCAGCGCGCGCAGCCGTTCGTGCTCGCGCAGCTGGTCGGCGCGTGGTGCTTTGCCAGGCGCTTTACATTCAACAAAAACGATACGGCCACCGGGTAGCAGCACGATGCGATCGGGAACCGAACGGCGCCCGGGCGATACGAACTTATAGGCAATCCCGCCGGCGGCTTTCACCGCAGCGGCGAGGTGCTTTTCGATGATGCTCTCGCGTTCGTAGGCCATCAGCTCTTACCCCCGATCGGCCGGATGCTTTCCAGCAGCAATCGGCGGCGCGTATTCTCGGCAAAATGCCGGCGGCCGGTTTCTTTGTGGTAGCATTCGGTTTTACCGACTACCCACATAGCTTTCGTTTCGTGCAGCTTCATGGTTTTCGGGCCGTCTTTAGTGATTACGGTACCTATATGAGTTTTCACGATTGTCATAACACCTCCGCAATGGCCCATGCGATCAGCGCCCAGAAGCATGTGAGCAGAACCAGCAACGCCAGCCAGACTTTACCTCTGTAGCTCATCATCCACCGCCTTGCGCCGTTCGCGCATGTTTTGCATCAGGCAGAAATCATTCCGCCGTTCGCTCCATTCCTTATTAAGTTCGTTGCGCGATTCGCGGTTGGCTTTCGCCCAGACCTTTGCCGCGCGGTCAAACTCGCCCGCCTGCTCCAGCTGTGCGGCTTCGCGCGCAGACCGGTAATACAGAGGACTATCTCTGTACTTGAATGCCATAGGGGTTACCTCAAATAAAAAGCCCTGCACTTGCAGGGCTTTTTATTTTTTAGGAAAATTAATTGATCAAGATGAAGCGCTCGCTATTTGAGCTTCATTGAATGTGAAACCTGCCTGTTTAAGGCGCTGGATTAAGCGGGGTACGGTCTCCCGAACATGATCATTAAAGTTGAGATAAAGAATACCGGCAGCATCAGAAGGTTGCTCAAGGTGTTGCTTCTGCAAGATGACCACGTTACTGCGGCCGAGTGAAGATAACAACATCCCCATTTCTAAAACTACGTTTTGACGAGCCCTAGGCAGGGCAGCTTCCTGACCGTCTCTTTTGGAGTAACCCACATCATCTGGAGTGAGGAGAACAATACCGAAACGAGTCGCTGTCTGTCCTTGACCAATTTCACGTTCAAGCTCTTCAATTATCGTAAGTCCAGTACCACCAGTATTCTGCAAAATAAAATGATCAGGCAACCCAAGCTTATGAAGAATGAGCTCAAGCTGCTCCTTTGCTGCATGGTCATGGCCGTGAACGATGAAGATCTTTTTGGCTGGATCTTGAACTGGGGCTGGCTGAACTCGTTGGGCTGGTGCGTTACCCAAGCGTTCATTAATAACGGCTTCAACCTCTGGCTTTGCTGCTTGTGAGCCTTGAATCAAAATTGTTCCGGTATGGTAAAGCGTTATGATGGCACCATTACTTAAACGATAACAATCATGACTGCCTTTGTTTTCTTCTCCGGTGACATCAAAGCCGGATTCGACTAAAAATTGATGAAAAGTTTCGACAGGGTAGGGATATTTGAGTGCCATTTCATTGAGATCCTGCATCATTATTTTCCTATAAAATAAGCAATATTTAGCAAAGCAGCAATGACAGTGATCATCTAATCCTTACGGTAGTGATACGCTTCAAAGCCGCCAGCGTTGAGTGGTATATCGGGCGCCCATTCGGGGTTAGTGGAGAGCAGGGAAGAGAGTGCAGCGTCGGTGTAGTCGTCGGTGTCCGGTGCTTCGCAAATAACTTCATCGTGCACGGTGAGCACAATGTTGTATCCGGCGTTCTCGATCAGCGGCATGTTCCCGGCCAGAACGTCGCGGGCGGCGGCCTGTGTGACGTTTTCGACCAGCTTTCCGCCGTAGGTTTTGAGCCGTTGCCATTTCCGCGAGTAGGAATTGATCCCCATGTAGGTGATATTTCCTTTCTCAATCGACGGCGACGGGTAGCAGAGTGCGCGCCCGGACGGCAACTGGATACGCAGCCATGCGCCATCGCGGCGCACTTTCAGATAGCCGCAATAGAGCGTTTTCTTAGGGGTGGCAATGGCGGCACGGACAGTGCGCTCGAGCTGGTACCAGAAATCGCATGTTTCCGGGTGCGCCCGGCGCCACAGGCGCTTAAGCGAATCACAGGCAATGAAGACGCGCTCCGATAGCCCGTACGTCGCTTTACGCTTCACCGATTCGTCATACCAGCTCTTAGCCTCGCGCTGCACATCGCGCGGAATATTCGGCATCGCTGCGGTTGCCAGTTCCTCGAGGTCTAGGCCGTAAACGAGTGCGAAGGTCAGGAACGCCGCGACGCCGCCGCCAAACCCGAGGCCCAGTTCCATCACCTTGCCGATCTGGCGCTGGTATTTGGTCACTTCCTCCGGGGTGATGTTGAACGCTTTGGCGTAGGCCAGTTTGTAGAGGTCAGGGCCGCGGCGTTTATAATCTTTTGCGGCAGCGTCCCAGATTGGCGCGCCGGACTGGTCGAGTACCAGCGTGTCGTAAGCCCTGAATGCGTCAAGTTTCCACGCTTCACCGGCAAGCCAGGCCAGCTTTCGGCCTTCGATGTTCGACAGGTCGGATACAACCAGCTTTTTACCCGCTGGCGCCATAATGCAACCGCGCAGCGCTGAACTGGTCAGTTCCATGACGTTATCGAAAAGCAGATCGGCACAACCGGATTTAAGCGCCTCGATCCCCTCGTCGATACGTTCCTGCTTAAGCGTAGGGCGGGGCAGGTTCTGGGGTTGGAACAGTCGCCCGGCCCAGCGCCCGGTTCGTGATGCGCCGCAGAATTGCAGAGTACCGCGCAGACGCCCGTCGCTGCTGATGCCCTTCATCAGCGATTTGTACTTACTGGTGCTCGTGGTGCTGGCCTGCAGGCGGATAGCCAGCAGCTCTTTCACTGGCGACGGCAAATCAGGGTCGGCAATGCGACGTTCCAGTGTGCTGCGTTGCATATCTGGCAGCTCGACGCCGTACGATTCGACAATGTGCTTAATCATCGCGTCGCGCTGTGTGGCCGCCTGTACTTCACCGTCGGTCATCACCTGCGTACGCTTTGCCAGTCGCTTCTGTTCAAGGTCTACCGCTTCGATGGCAGCCTGCGCGAGCTGCACGTCCATGCATACGCCGCGGTCGTTGATCCGCTGGTCGCGATGCCATAACGCCAGCTCGGCGCCCTGATAGTTCCACTTTGGCAACCGCTTATAGACTTCGCGCATCGCCTCGATATCCAGCCCGGCGTAGGCAACGAACCGCTGCCACTCTACCGGGTGCGTTTTTCTTGTTGCGCGGCGCAGCTTGCTGTTCTTCGGACGAGGTTTACAAAACAGCTGGATCAGCGATTTGCCTTCTTTGTCCTTTGCCTTGTCCTGCGGAACGCCCAGCACTTCACAGAGTGCCCCCAGCGCACCGGGGAGGCTGTGCGCCAGCGCCTGCACCATTGTGTCGCGCCAGCGCTCGACAGGCGGCGCTAACTCCGGCATTGCATGGCGCAGCACCGTGCGGTCAAAGTGTGAATTGTGGAAAAACAGAATGGTATTAGGGTCAGCTATTGCCTTGCGCAGTCTGCTGGGGATAGGTTCGCCGGCAGTCAGATCCCAGACGCTAACCGGTTCGTCACCAATAGCCCAGGCGAACAGCATTACTTCGACGCCCTCCGCATAAGCGTGGGTACCGTTGTTTATGGGGATTTCGCAATAGGTTTCCAGGTCGCCCCATAGTATATTGTGCATACCTTACCTTCTGAGTTATGAAATGAAATGGAATTGACAATATCTTTTTCTACAATACTTATGGCCGCTTTTAGTTTTTTAGGGGTTTATATAATTATGCCTTTGGCACTTATTTTTAGAGACCAGCTGATAATTATGTATATCGAGAGATGTATTCTCACACGTGCTTTCTGGGTTTTTATTCATGAGTTAACTGTAGATAAGGCATATTATAACGTTATATATACTAAGAAATACGAGGTTAGAGCTCCTGAAGGCTTTGAGCATGACGAGGGAAAAAGGACTTATTTTATAGATGAAATAGAAGTTAGCTTGATAACGTTTGGTGAATTCTTAAGCAATCAAAAGAGCTATGTGGATAGAATTGCAAGAAATGAGCCTAAAGCATTAGCTAAAACAAACCTTATGAAATGGATAAGTAAGCATTTTAAAATGGATGCTAAATTTGTCGACGTTGTTGATGACTATGTTAAGCATGTTTACGATTTAACTGTTTATGATATAAAAAACAAAAAGAAAGACGTTATTGTTTCGGATGTGAAACCCATCTGAATATAGCCCCGAAAGTACAGTTTCGAGGCTATAAATATCTTTAAACGAGACCTTCGGCGTCGGCACCTTCGCTGATATCGTCGAAGTCGTCCGGTGCGGCCACACCGCCGCCAGAGAACGCGTCACCGTCGCGCAGGAACTGGACGCCGCTTAGCGATGCGTTGATGCGCTTACCAAAGTTGTTATCCTGCGCCCAGATATCCACCACGGCGTTGACGTAGCAGCCGGCATACGGGCGGCCGTCAGCCTGTACCAGTGCGGTACGGTCGCGGTCGATAACGGTAGGGCGGGCTTTGTTCGCTGCGTTCAGGAAGAAATTACCCGGGAAACCCTCATACTCGGCTTTCTCGTCGCCGTCGTGCAGGCAGAGGTTGAGCTTTTTCTCCAGCTGGCCGTAGATGGTTTCCCACTTCTCGCCCCATTTTTCCTTCGCAACCTGTTTAAGCGTTTTGCGAACTTCTTCGAGTTGCGGGTGTTTCGGGTCCATCAGGAAGACCGCCGAGAAGCGCGGATCGCCTTCGCCGTTTACGGTTTTAGCTTCGAACAGAGCGGGGAAGGCCAGACGTACATTATTGAGTTTCAATTTCATGGTGTTGTTCCTTAATCAAATGAGGTCGTCGGCGAGCGCATCTTCGGACACGTCGTCAAAATCGTTTACAGGGTTAACGTTGAGCGCAGGGCGCGGGTCGGATTCTGGCGCGATGGTGGGTTTACCATCTGAGCGGGTTATTAATGCTTCGGCTTTCGTCCAACGGCGTGGGCTGTCTTTCTTCAGCAGCTTTTCGGCCTGCGTCGGGCTTATCACCTTCTGGCTGTACATCTGATCCTGTTTCAGCCTGAAAGATTTCAGCAGCTCTTCGGCTTCAACTTCATTGCGCCATGCGCGGTTACCCTGCTTACCGGTTACCAGCTTGAACCCCGGTACCGGATGCCCGGCGTTAAGTTCACTGTTTACCCGGTCGCGGATGGCCTTTAGCCAGGATTCGAGAAAATCCGCTTGTCCGTAGATTTCAGCCAGTTGTTCGTTGGTGAGCATCGGCACGCGCGCTATAGCACTGGTGACCAGCTCGTTGATCGGTGCTGTCAGATCGTCGAAGTCACCGGCGACGATTTGCATATGGAACTGCTCGCGCGCAGTACAAATGGCGCTAGCTTTACAGAACCGGCATTGCTTCTCGCCTGGTGTGAAGTTCTCCAGCGGCAATGTATTCACGCCTTCGCATTCCGCGATGTTGAACATCACGATCACGTTTGCCGCTGCTTCCTGCGCCCGCTGGCCGAATGCCTCCAGCTCTTCCACAGATAAAGCCCATTCTGATACATGGTTCAGCCTCGGCTGGTGGATGAACAGGCGCACGCTATCAAAGTCGTACAGCAGGTTGAACTGCTCCAGTGCGCCGAGGGCATACAGTTGCAACTGCTCGTTCTGCTCGGCGTCAACCTGCACGCCGCGGCCATATTTCAAGTCGTGGATCTGCAGCTCGTTGCCGACGATGACAACGGCGTCAGCGGTACCGAAGGAATTTTCCACGCCGACGATATGTGAAAAGTCGACGCGCTGCTCGACCATCAGCTCGTTGCCTTCGGCCAGTGTCCAGACAGCATCGACGTAGCGCAGCACGTAATCATGCATTTCTGGGTCTGTTCCACCCTGGTGCTCAAACCCCTGCAATCTACCGTTTAAGATTTTTTCCGCCAGTTCGTGGGCGCGGGTGCCTTCCTCGGCGAAGGCCGAACTTTTATCCGGCTGCGTTGACTCAAGCGCCAGGCTACCGGGGCAGCGCATCCACCGATGCGCTGATGATGGTGATAATCTTGCGTGAACGTCTGGCATGAATCAGCCCTCCAGAGCTTTTTCGGCTTTGGCGATCAGATCAGCGAGGTCTTTGTCTTCCACTTCGCCCAGCTTTTTCGCGCCTAAGCTGTCCAGGATGCCGACGGCCTCAGCGCGATAACCGCCTTTGCACAGCGTTTTAATGCACTCTTCGGCATGTTTTCGTTGGTTTTCGTATCGGTTGGTAAGTGCCTGGTCGTGTCTTGTTTCCTGCTGGGTGTTTTCTTTCGCGGCGGCTTCCTGCAACTGGAGATACTCGACCTTATTGATCTCTTTGTACCCCGCATCGAGATGCGCTTTTAGCTCGCTTTCGGTGCTCAGTTCGCCAATTTTTCCGTCGCTATGCTGGACGAAGAACGGGCCTTTACGTTCCTGATTGCCTTTGCCGCTGGCTTTCTTCGGCTTCACTGCGTCGCGCTCGGTTGGTGCGGCGTCGAGAAGACGCTCGGCAAAGCTGCGGCGCTCGCCGATGGTTGGCAGGTCGTCCCAGTACTTAAGAACGTTGCGGGACAGGTCGAGCAGGGCAGGTTTCATTAATGCTTTGGCGCGTTTCACACCCAGCAGGGCGCTGTCCAGTGCATCAATCTGCACTACTCGGGCGTCGGCTTCGGCGTCGCGGTAATCAATGGCGCGCTGCAGCATGTCTTCGGTGATTTGCTGCGGTACCGGGTAGAACGTCGCCAGCGCAATAACGTCGCCGAACTGCAGATCGTCGAGTGTCAGCGCGGTTTTCGTTTCGGTAGCTGTTTCGTGATATTCCTGCACCTGCGCCACGGTGTCGGCTTTAAGCGCAACGCCTGAGGCAAGGGACTGCACCAGACGTTCGAGCAGTGCGATATTGCGTTCGTACAGCGAGTTTTGCTTAGTCAGCAGCTGGTTGTTCAGTTCGAGATTTTGTTCAAGGCTCATGCGGCAGTCCTCGCGATAAGAAGGATTAAGGAAACGGTCAGGCCGCACGCGAGTGCGATAGCCAGCCCGGTGATGAAGTCGAAATGTTTACGGCGCCAGCGGAGCACATCGCGCCCCGTCAGCCGGTGGAGGTGTTCAGGTTTCATTGGTAGTGCTCCTTTTCGTGTCGGGGAGCGCACCCGGTGCCAGCGGGCGAGACATAGCACCTTTGTGGATGCGCTTTCCGACAGGAAAAAAAGCCCGCTGTGGGAGGCGGGCAAAGACTACACACAGCAATGCAATGGATTTCGGCGAGTGCCTGCTTTTAACCACATCAGGCGAGGTGGTTCTCCCTGTACCCCTACAGTGAGAAATCGTCTAATATCTCTTCACCCCTACAGTTTGAGAGTGATTAGATATGTCTGAAGAAAAAGGAATTCTTTCCCGGATAACTGAATCTTTATCCGGCGTGGGAGGCGCAATTAAAGGCGCGGTTGGAGCAGCAAGAGAAATTCAGAATCTGACTGTCGACTATGCAGTTAAAGAGAAAACGCACACCCTACTCGATAAGCTAATGGATGTTCAGATGCAGCAAATGTCGCTTCAGGAGTTGTTGATTGCGGCTAAGGAGAAAATTGTTGAACTGGAAAATGAGAAAGTAAAGCAAGAGAACTGGGCCGCTGAAGCGGCGAGCTATGAACTTTACCAGCCTATGCGCGGTACTCTGGTCTATCGCAGCAAGCTTTCTGCAGATGTTGACCAATCTCCGGTTTATATTTGTCCCAATTGCTACGAGCAAAAGAGAAGATCTATATTGCAAGCGGAAGGTCTGGTGACTAAGCCTGGCCTTGGGCGAGCCGTTAATATGGTTTGTTCGCACTGTAGGGCTTCCTATCTGTTCAACCGAAATGCTTTAGAGGCCCGATTGCCTTCTGAAGATGAAAATCCAGGGAAGGCAATCACGGATTACGATCCTTACAACCAGTAATTTCTTTAAGCATGGGTATCTTTCCGGCAACCCAGAGTTAAAGAAACTAAGCGCCCCATCATCGGGGCGTTTCAACTTGCGTGACTTGTCAGCTCGCCGCGGTGTCGTCCTCTACGCTTACCGTACGCATACGGACTCGGCGCTTACCTCGATCCCATCGGGTGCTATTTCGTTTTACCAGGAGCACAGCGGCTTGCCTGTCACGCGGTTCTGTTTGTTAAAGAGCGGTACTTCATTTGCTGTAAATGTACAATTTGAATTGTATTTCGTAAACCACAAATGTGGTATTTGGGGCGCAAAAATACCAATTAATTGATATTTAATGAAATTTAATTGGTAAAATTTTGCGGATAGGTGGAATGGAGGGCTTTACGCCCTCGTAAGTGGCGGGATTTATTAGCGTTTACGGCGGTATATGCGGTGCTCAATCATTACGCCAATAACGCGTAACGGCAGCTCCGCGCTGCGTAATACAGGATAATCAGGGTTAAGCGGTACCAGTTCGAAGTCTTCTATCCCGATACCTAACGGGCGGTATTTCTTAAAGGTTGCTTCATGCCCGTTATTTTTGGCAACGACGAATTCACCTGGCGCAGGGCACAGGTCCGGGTCGATGATAACAATATCCCCCTCTTTAAATTCTGGCTGCATGCTGTCGCCGTCTATGCGTAAGGCGAAGCAGTTTTCCGGCACATCGGCATCCGCGAGAACGTATTCGAACTCGCCTTCCATATCGGTGTAGTCCCTTGCCTCAGTGCATTGCCCGGCCTGTACATAGCTGAGGATAGGTATGCGGCGAGTGCTGACCTCTGCCAGCGGCATAATGTTTTTACCGTTCAGCAACCATTCAGGGCTGCATTTCAATGCCTTTGCCAACTCCAGTACGTTTCTCGGTTTTCGCGTTCTCCCGCTCTCGATGGACTCGATTGATTGCTGGCTAACCCCAGCTACGTTTGCGACTTCTGTTTGAGTCATTCCAAGTTCAATACGGCGGGCTTTGAAGCGTGCTGCGAGAGACATTTTTAATACCTTATAAGAGTTGAAATTATGACCTCCTTTTATTAAATACAATTTTTGTTGTATTTGACAAACATCATTGGTTGTTGCTAAATACCACTAAAATTGTAAGAGGTGACAACTATGACCCTGGCAACTCGAGTAAAAGAGCGACGTAAAGAGCTCAACATGACACAAGTCGCATTGGCTGAACTCACCGGGGTTAGCCAGCAGGCGATTAACAGAATAGAGAGTGGGGTAATCTCCCGCCCTCGTTATTTGCTGGAGATCTCCGCAGCGCTTCAATGTGACCCTAACTGGCTTCTCCATGGCCAGCCTACCGACAATAAGGCGTAACCCATGCCAGAGATTAAGAACTGGGGGGCGACGCCTGATGAATGGTTCCACTTCGATCTGGTGCTGGGCCGTACCGACCAGCTGCTGCCGGTCGTGTGCAACCCGAACGCCGCCATTTCCCCAAACAGCAAACTGAAAGCGCTGGGCAAAACGCCGAGCCTGTATAACCGCGACCGCCTGGCTACGGGTATCAAAGACTGGACAGAGCATGTTGTGACTGAACACGACTTTGCGCGCTGGTCAAAAGAGCCTGATTACGGGATTTGCGTTCGTACGGGCAACGGCTGGCTGGCACTGGACTGCGACAGCGAAGACGCGGACGTGCAGCAAAAGATCCGCGACCTGCTCGCGCAGCTGCTGGGCGTCGTTCCGCCGCGGCGCTGGCGTGCTAACAGCAACAAATGCCTGTACCTGCTGGGTGTGGAAGGTGATTTCCGCAAACGCATTCACCGCCTCGAGGGCGATCTCGGCATTATCGAGCTGCTGGCCAACGGCCAACAATTCGTTGCCTGCGGTACGCACAGCAGCGGCGCCCGTATCGAATGGGATAACGAATTACCGGATGATCCGCCGGTGATGTCGGCTGACCAGCTCGAAACGCTGTGGCAGCAGCTGGCCGACGTGCTCCCTGTATCGGTCACCACCGAAGCGGGAAGCAGTAAAATGCGCGACCGCTCAACTTTCACGCCCGGCGCCACCGACGAAACGGCGGAATACCTGGACGCCAACGGCTGGACTCTGCTGGACGGTACCAACGGCGAGCGTTATATCCGCTGCCCGTTCGAGGACGGACACAGTACCGGCGGCGACCCGACCAGTACGGTTTATTTTCCAGCGGGTACCGCTGGTTTTGACCTCGGCCATTTCAAGTGCCTGCACGCCAGCTGCGCCCACCGCAACGATGGTGATTACCTGAATGCTATTGGCATCCGCAACGACGATTTCGAAGACCTCACCAGCACCGAAGTGGCCGAGCCTTTACCGCTGCCGGCGTTCGAGCGTGACAAATGGGGGCGTATCGAGGCCACCATCAGCAACGCGGCCAAAGCGGTTGTGCGTCCTGACTTCGTGGATATCGATATTCGTTTCGACCAGTTCCGCGATGAAATCATGTTCGCGCCGGCGGGCTCCGGCCAGTGGCAGGCGTTTACCGATCCGGATTACGCGCGCCTGCGTATCACGATGGAAAAACGCGGCTTTAAAGCGGTAGGGCGCGAACTTATCCGCGACGTGGTGCTGCTGGCCGCTGACGAACAGCCTTTCGATTCTGCGACCACCTGGCTGAACGGGCTGGAGTGGGACGGCGTACCGCGCATCGAACATTTCTACCATACCCACTTCGGTACCGCCGATACGCCATATACCCGCGCAGTGTCGATGTACATGTGGACGGCGCTGGCGGGCAGGGTGCTGGAGCCCGGCATCAAAGCCGACATGGTGCCTATTCTCGTAGGGCGGCAGGGGTGCGGCAAGTCCTCCGGCGTGGAGGCGCTCAGCCCCGATCCTGCTTTCTTCACAGAGATATCGTTCGCGGAAAAAGACGACGACCTCGCGCGCAAGATGCGCGGGCGACTGGTCGCTGAGATTGGCGAGCTGCGCGGCCTTAACACCAAAGAGCTGGAATCCATCAAGGCTTTCGTGACACGTACGCATGAGAACTGGATCCCCAAATACCGGGAGTTCGCTACACAGTTCCCGCGTCGCCTGGTGTTCATCGGTACCACCAACGAAGACGAGTTCCTCGCGGATAAAACCGGTAACCGCCGGTGGTTGCCCGTCGAGGTCTCCAGCGTCGATGTGCAGGCTATTAAGCGCGACCTGCTGCTGCTTTGGGCGGAAGCCTGCGAGACGTTTAAGCGCCTCGGCGGCATCCAGTTCCGCGATGCTGAACGCCTCGGTGCAAGCGTCCATGAGCAGTACACCATTAAGGACGCGTGGCTCGAGACAGTCGAGAAATGGCTTGATACGCCAGACCTGATGACGAACGACATTCCGCGAAATTGCGAATTTTTACGCGCTAGCGACGTGTTGCGCGATGCAATCGGGTTAGACCCGCGCCATATCGGAAAGCGCGAAGAAATGCGAATTAGCAATGTTTTGCAAAATTGCGGTTATAAGCGCGAAACAAGGCGAGTTGAAGGCAAATTAATGAAGGTTTGGCGGAAAGCGTAACCACCTGTTACCACCTCTACAATGTAGGTGGTAACAATTTAATTTATTGAAATTTAAAGGATGTTACCACTGTTACCACTGTTACCACATATATACTAAAAACCCCATATATATATATAAGTCGCTCAGGGAAAGGTTAGAAAGATGGTGGTAACAGTGGTAACAGGTGGTAACACGCCCAACATGTAATTTATTGCGGGTAGCGATATGAAATCACCAATTAACGCCCTCAACGGCGATTCAGCGGCGCCGGATTCTCAACAAAACCGCTCTCTATGCTCGCGCGTGCGCGCGTTTTGCGAGGTGACCTATGCCAGTCGTCGCCACGTTTAAAACAGACTGGTTCCGCGTCATCAGCGACATAACCAGAACGGGAATCCCGCTGCAGGAGATAGCCCGCGAGCTGGATGTATCGAAGTCTGCTATCATCGGCTGGAAGCAGGGCGCAGCACCGAACCACCATACGGGCGAAGCGCTGATAGACTTCTGGTGTTACGTCACACAGCGCCCGCGCTCCGAGCTGCCAGCGCAGGTCACATCACGGCGATTCGTATACGCCTGGCGCACAAAGCGCATGTGAACATGAAAACTTGCAAAAACAGGGCGTTCATCGACTAAAAACGCTATGCAAAAACCGCCCTGTTTTATGCACGATTTATGCAGTCGATTTTCACGCTTTCCCGTCATCAAACCGCAACAAATAACCTCTTCACGCTAAATCGGTAACGAGTGCCGATCGCGTGGTGCCGATAACGTACATTATGTTAAATCAGGCCGTTTTTTAACAAATTATCCATTTGGTCAGGATTCCGACCAACACCCCCGCGCACACTCTAGGCTCCACGTTCCACAGGAGCCACCACAATGGCACGACAGAAGAAAACCATCGAGACACCGGGGCAGGAGACAACACAGCCGCAGGACGCCACAGGCGCAGCGCTGAACGCTGAAACTACCGAACCGACGGTGCAGCAGAACGTTGCGACGCTGCTGGGCGCTACGGCGCTGGCTGAGCGCAACGCCATTCTTGCCACGCTCAATGCGCAGGGCGCCACCATCGTTGCGCGCTTCGAAGAGCTGGGCTTTACCGATCTGACCGACCAGAACCTTACCGACAACCTCGAATTTCTCACCCTCGTACGTAAAGCCACTGAGGTCACCACCGGCGGTGCGGGCGCAATGGTGACAAACGAAGAGGGCAAGCCGCAGCCAGTACGCGGCGCACCTGTATTAACCGAACACGGCTGGCATGTGCCGGGCTAAGGGGGAATCGTATGTGTGGAGGCGGCGCACCAAAAGTCGTAGAGCAGGATCCGCAGGCTGAGGCAGATGCAGCAGCCGATGCAGCAGCGAAGGCCGCGAACGCCGACGCCGCAGCGCGTAAGAAACGCAAGAAAGGTTCCTCGCTGCTGGCAAGTGGTGCCGAAGGCGCAACGGATACAGGTTCATCCCTGCTTTCCTCTGGCGCCCAGGCAGCAAAAAACACCTTAGGGGCATAATCGATGGATGAACTCGCCGTAAAGCTGGTTAAGCGTGCCGATACGCTGAAAGCCAACCGACAGGTGCACGAAAGCGTCTGGCGTGAATGCTACGACTACACCTATCCGCTGCGCGGCGCGGGGCTATCCGATGAGGTGCTGGACGCACAGAGCGCAAAATCGAAGGTGGCACGGCTGCTTGACGGCACGGCCACCGACAGCGCCCGCATGCTGGCGTCTGCTCTCATGTCCGGCATGACCCCGGCAAACGCGCAGTGGTTGAACCTCGACAGCGAATCGCTGCCGGATGATGCCGCCGCGTGGTTGTCCACCTGTGCAACGCTTGTATGGGAAAACATCCACGCCGCCAACTTCGACGCCGAAGGCTATGAGGCGAATCTCGATGTGGTGTGCGCTGGCTGGTTCGCGCTGTACATCGACGAAGACCGCGAAGAGGGCGGATTCTCATTCCAGCAGTGGCCGCTGGCACAGTGCTATGTCACATCCACCCGCCGCGATGGCATCGTGGACACGATTTATCGCCGCTACCAGCTCACCGCAGAGCAGGCGATTAAAGAATTTGGCGCGGATAAGGTCAGCAAGAAGATTCGCGATGCGGCCGCCAAAAAGCCCGATGACAAATTCGACTTCCTGCACTGCATTTTCCCGCGTGAAAACTACGTGGTGAATGCGCGCCTGGCTAAAAACCTGCGCTTTGCATCGTACAACGTGGAAGTGAGCGGCAAGCTCATTGTGCGCGAATCGGGCTATCACGAATTCCCCTGCTGCGTACCGCGCTGGATGAAAATCCCAGGTACGCCGTACGGCATCGGCCCGGTATACGACGCGCTGCCAGACTGCAAAGAGCTGAACGAAACAAAGCGCATGGAGAAGGCCGCGCAGGATCTGGCGATTGCCGGGATGTGGATTGCGGAAGACGACGGCGTGCTCAACCCGCGCACGGTCAAGGTGGGCCCGCGCCGCATCATCGTGGCGAACAGTGTAGACAGCATGAAACCGTTGCTCACTGGCGCCGATTTCAACGTGGCCTTTACCGCAGAAGAACGCCTGCAGGCGTCTATCCGCAAAATCATGATGGCCGACCAGTTGCAGCCGCAGGACGGCCCGGCGATGACCGCCACCGAAGTGCATGTGCGTGTGGCACTGATCCGCCAGTTGCTCGGCCCGGTCTATGGTCGATTCCAGGCTGAATACCTGCAGCCGCTGGTAGAGCGCTGCTTCGGCCTGGCATATCGTGCCGGTGTATTCCCGCCAGCGCCGGATAGTCTGCAAAACGCTAATTTCAACGTGCGCTATATCTCGCCTCTTGCCCGAGCGCAGCAGCTGGAGAACGTCACCGCCATTGAACGCCTTGGCGCGAACGTGGCGAATCTGGCGCAGGTATCACCCGATGTGACCGACCTCGTAGATACCGACGAAGCAACACGCGTTATAGCGGATGCGCTGGGCGTACCGGCGAAAGTCATTCGCTCGTCTGATGCTGTCGAACAGCTTCGCCAGCAGCGCCAGCAGGCGCAGCAGCAACAAGCAGGGCAGGCACTCATGATGCAGGCAGGTAGCGAGGTGGCAACCACAGCAGGGCAGCAGGTGGGCGCAGCGCTGGGCCAACGAGTAGCGGGGGGCTAATGGCTACTAAACAAGCATCACCAGCGGACTACAAACGCATTTTCGAGGAAATGCCAGGCGGGCCGCAGGTGCTGGATGAATTAACGCGCCGATTTGGGCGCGCGGCGTACGTCCCCGGCGGCACCGAGGGCGACCGCGAAACCTGTTACCGGGCCGGACAACGTGCCGTGCTCGATTTCATTCTGATGCAAATCAACCGTGCAGATGGAGTAAACGACGATGTGGAAGATTAAACACTTATTCATGAACGCCGAGCAGGGCGCCGAAGCGCCAGCAGGCAGCACAGGGGGCAATGATGGTGGCAATGGCGGTAGTGCTGAAAATCCGGGCGCTGATAACCCTGCTGGTAATTCACTACTCAGCACCGGCGCGGGCGAACCGGGCGCGAATGACTGGATACCTGAAAAATACCGCGTTATGGGCGAAGGTGGAAAACTCGACATTGAAGGCTCTGCCCGCAAACTGGCGGATGCTCACACGTCGCTTGAAAAGCGCCTTGGCAGCGTCGGCACGCCGCCAAAAACTGCTGATGACTACGCCCCAGAGGTAAAGGCCGAAGGCTTCAACTGGGAAGAATTCAAAGCTGACCCGCGCATGCAGTCGTTTATGAAATCGGCGCACGGCAAGGGGATCACCAACGACCAGATGAGTTTCATCATCAGCGAGTATGCGCAAATCGCCCCGTCGCTGGTTAATGGTGCGGCGGAACTTGATGCTGAATCCGCTACCACGCAGCTGCGCGAAGTCTGGAAGACTGACGCGGAATTTAACAAGAATATTGGCCTGGCCTTCCGCGCGTTCAATTCCCTGACCGATGAAGGCGATCGCGGCCGCATCGATGAAATCGGAAATAACCCGATGGTTATCCGCATGCTGGCGAAAATTGGTGCGGAAATGCAGGAGGATTCACCGGCAGGCGCCGACAGCAACCCGGCAGAGCAGCAGACCATTCGCGACCTGATGAAGTCCGAAGCGTACATGAATCCGAAGCATGCCGACCATGAACGCGTATCTGCACAGGTGAAAGCGTATTACCAGAAGCGTTACGGCGATCAAACCGTAGCGTGACATGTCACGATGACTTAATCAGAGGAAAGACCAATGAGTGAAGCAAAACCGCAAGATGGCAGCACCGTTAAGGGATACAGAAAATTAAGCGATGCAGAAATCGCAGCAATGAATCGCCTAAAAGAACTGAGTCGCAATTTTATTCGCGAGTTGCGAAATATTCAGTTGGATTTGTTACCGCAGGATCCAGTTCTCTCTGACCGCACTGCTGCTTACCGTAGCGCCGCGTTGGCGACAACAAAAATGCAGGAAGCCTGTATGTGGGGATGCCGTGCGGTAGCCCGCCCGGATGGAGACTGCTAAATAATTCCTCCCCGCACTAAGCCAGCCTAACCCGCTGGCTTTTTTATTTGGTCGGGATTCCGACCGCGCACCTCGCTAACAATCACCACACAACCAGCCCGGCGGGGACGCCGGATACCTGATTTTCCCGCAATGCGCCAGCGCCAACCGCATTGTGCTGATTTGGGCCGGGAAACCGATACCCCGCAGGCGATACTTTCTGGAGTGATTGTTATGTCATTTGATACCGCTAAGAACATGATCACCGCTGCGTATGTTCAGCAGTTCCATGATTCTTTCGAAATTGCCGCGCAGCAGAAGGATTCCCGCCTGCAAGCTGCTGTTTTCGACCGTGGCAACATTACCGGTGCGTCGTTCACCATCAACGATATGGGTACTATCGAGATGCAGCAGATCACCACGCGTTTCGGTGATACCGTCTGGGATCTGCCTGATGCCGGTACCCGTAATGCGCTGATGGCTGACTATGGCGTATTCGTGCCGGTGGAAAAGCGCGACCTGCGCAAACTGCTGGCTGACCCACAGGGGCCATATTTGCAGCTGACGCTGGCCGCATCCAACCGCAAAAAAGACGACGTTATCTATCGTGCACTGCTGGACGACGTTCTGCGCAAAACTTCCAACACTGGCGCGTACGCTCCGGTTGCGCTGCCTGCATCGCAGAAAATCGTCGCCGGCGGTACCGGGATGACCAAAGCGAAGCTGATCGCCGCAAAAGCCATGTTCCGCCGTAACGAGTGTGACGAGCAGAACGGTGAAGAGCTGTATATCACCTACAACGCCGACATGCTGACCCAAATTCTCAGCGATACCACGCTGACCAGCGCCGACTTTATGGCGGTGAAAATGCTGCAGGAAGGCGCAGTGTCTGGTAACTGGCTGGGCTTTAAGTGGCTGGCCTATGAAAAACTGGATTCTGCTGAAGCAGGTGATCCAGCTGTCACCACCAAAACCGCCGCAGCCTGGTGTAAATCTGCTGTGCATTTCGGTACCGGCGAAGAGTACAACGTCGATATCGGCCCGCGCCGCGATAAAAACAACACCATTCAGATTTCCGTCGATGCGTCCTATGGCGCAGGCCGCGCAGCGGAAAACAAAGTAGTCGCCATCGATTTCGTAGCATAAAGCCGCTGGTGCCTTTGCCGGGGGATATCTCCCGGCCTTTTTTCATCTGAGGTAAGGCTATGGCTGACAGTATTTCTATCTGCTCTAACGCACTGCTGGCGCTCGGTGCTCACCCGATTAACAGTTTCGACGAAAACACCGATCACGCCCGTCTGTGCTCAAACCTTTATCCCACTGTACGCAATAAGCTGCTGCGCGCGCATCCGTGGAACTGCGTTGTAAAACGTGTGGTTCTCTCTCCTGTCAGTACAGCACCGGTATTCGGTTTCCGCTTTCAGTTCGCACTACCCGGTGATCTTCTTCGCGTTCTGTCCATTGGGGAACCTTACGACGATATTCCGTACCGTGTTGAGGGCAACCGGCTGCTGACGAACGTGCAGGTGCTGAAGCTGCGTTATGTATTCCGCAACGAAGACGAATCCACCTGGGATGCCGCGCTCGTTGATGTGGCAGAAATGATGATGCAGGCAAAGCTGGCCTATGCCGTCACCGGCTCTACCAGTCTGCGCGACAGTCTCGCCCAGGAATCGCTGGTACTGCTGAAGCAGGCGAAGGCGGTGGATGGTCAGGAAGACCCGCCGGAAGAGCTTGGCGGCTATCCAACGTACGAATCGAGGTTCTGACATGCGCGCCAATCTGATTAAAACCAACTTCACCGCTGGCGAAATCTCCCCGCGTCTTATGGGGCGCGTGGATATCGATCGCTATGCGAATGGCGCGAAGACGCTGGAAAATAGTGTGGTCGTGGTACAGGGTGGGGTAATGCGCCGCCCTGGCTCGCAGTTCGTAGCGGTCACAAAATACGGCGATAAAAAATCCCGTCTCATTCCGTACGTTTTCAACCGCACGCAGGCGTACATTCTGGAGTTTGGCGACGGCTATCTGCGAATTTACCAGGATGGTAAGCAGCTGGTGAACGACGACAACACGCCGTACGAAATCGCCAGCCCGTACACCTCTGACATGCTGCCATCGGTAAATTACGTTCAGGGCGCTGATACCATGTTTCTGGTGCATCAGGCCGTTAAACCGTATCGCCTGCAGCGACGCGGGCAAACCGATTGGGTACTGGAACCGGCACCGTTTATCGTTGAACCTTTCGACGAAGTGCGCGACACGCCGCAGAAATGGTGCAAGCCATCGGTGAAAGAATTCGTCGGCTCGGAAATAACGCTGACCCTGAGCGATGACGAACCGCCAGAAGATAGCGAAGACCCGCCGCCGTTTACTGGTGATGGTTGGGTGCCTGAAGATGTGGGCTCGTACGTCAGGATTAACAGCGGTCTGGTGCTGATTAAGAGCGTAACCAGTGCGCAGGTGGCCGTCGGTACCATTCGCACCGATTTAAGCGCAACGCAGGCGGCATCGCCAGGCGCATGGACTCGCGAGGATTCCGTCTGGACTGATGAATTTGGATACCCGGGCGCGGTAACACTTTACCAGCAGCGGCTGGTTCTGGCCGGTTCGCCGCGGTACCCGCAAACTATCTGGTGGAGTGAGTCGGGCGTATACCTCTCTTTCGAGCTGGGAACCGACGACGACGACGCGATCAGCTTTACGCTGTCTTCTGACCAGCTCAACCCGATTGTGCACCTCGCGCAGATGAATACGCTAATTGCCCTGACGTACGGCGGCGAGTTCACCATTACCGCCGGCAACGATGCGGCGATTACGCCTACCAATATTTCAGTAAAGAATCCCAGCCCGTACGGATGCAATGGGATCCGCCCGGTGCGTGTCGGTACCGAAATTATGTTCGTCCAGCGTTCTGGCCGTAAGCTCTACGCTGTCGCCTATGACCCCGACAGCTATGTAGCCTACTCGGCCAACGATATGACCGTACTGGCGGAACACATCACAGAAGGCGGCGTGATCGATATGGCGTATCAGCAGCAACCTGATGCGTTTACCTGGCTGGTTCGCAATGATGGCGTAATGGTGACGATGGCTATCGACCGGGCGCAGAACGTTGTCGCGTGGTCACGACAGATCACCAGTGGTGCGTTTGAGTCCGTAGCGACTATTCCCTCAGCGACTGACGATGTGGTGTACGCCATTGTGCGCCGTACGGTCAACGGCCAGACCGTTCGCTATGTCGAAATGTTCAGTAACGCCCTGTACACCGATGCAGCCGTGACGGGCTCCAGCGATACTGGCGCAACGACATGGGGTGGCCTGTCGCACCTCGAAGGCGAGACCGTCGATATTGTTGCAGACGGTTCTGTGATGCCGCAGGCGGTCGTATCATCCGGCCAAATCACGCTATCGCGTAAAGCCTACAAAGTAGAAATCGGCCTGCACTTCGAAACGACCATTACCACTCTGACGCCTGAAGTCGCTACATCAGAAGGTACCACACAGAATACCCGCAAGCGCACCAGTGAAGTCACTATGCGTTTCCTCCAAACCACTGGCGCCGAGTGCAATGGCCAGGTGATCCCGTTCCGCACGTTCGGGCCAAAAATCCTTAACCAGCCGGCGCCGTTGTTCACCGGCGATCACTACTGGGGAAAATTAGGCTGGGAGCGCGGAGAAGACTCGCTGACTATTCAGCAGCGCCAGCCGCTGCCGTTCCACCTTCTCGCCATTGTCATCGTATTTACCAGCAACGGGGGCTAATGATGATTCGTAACGCCACAGCCGGGGATATCCCGGCGCTTATCGAACTGGGAACCCGGATGTATCTCGAGTCCCGTTACTCGCAAAACTCGCCGTTTGATGCGGATAAATGCGCAGAACTGGCGCAAAGCCTGATTTATTCGCCGTCTGGTTGTGTGCTGGTCGCTGAAAAAGACGGGCATGTGATCGGCTGGCTTGGCGGCGGTATCGCAGAGCAATTTTTCTCCCGCCAGTTGATGGCTTTTGAATACGGCTTATTTGTCGCGCCAGAACATCGAGGCGGCAGCGCCGGGCCGCGACTGGCACGCGCGTTTATCGACTGGTCAAAAGAGCACGGCGCCGCTGTTATCAACATGGGGATCACCACTGGCGTGCACGCAGAACGCACCGGCCAGTTGTATTCACGTCTCGGCCTGCAGCAAACAGGCCTGCTTTATTCGATGGAGGTTTAACGATGTGCACTGGCGTAGAAATTGCCCTGGTGGCGTCCACGGTGTTAGCCGCTGGCGGCGCAGCGTATAGCGGGCAGCAGCAGAAAAAAATGGCGAACTATCAGGCCGCCCAGGCGGAAGCCGATGCGGAGGCGAGCCAGAAAGCCGCAAGGGTGGAAGCCGACCGTATCCGTAAAGCCGGGCGTGAACAGGCCGCAGCGGCCAACGCTTCGCTGGCGGCGTCGGGCGTTGAAACCGGCGAAGGTACCGCGCTGCGCATCACCTCAGGCATTACCGAAGACGCAGAGCAGGACGCTTACCAGACGATCCTTAATGGCGTGAATTCCTCTAACCGTCTGCAGGCGCAGGCACAGGCCGACCGCATCAGTGGAAGAAATGCGGCGACGGCGGGAAACATCAGCGCCGGCAGTTCGCTTTTAAGCGCCGGCGGAACGGCGTACAGCGGCTGGCAAAAGGCTAAAACTGGCAAATACGGATTATATGCGGAGTAATAAACGTGAGAATTCCAACGGGTAATTTTGGCAATGTAACGCCGCAGGTACAACCTACGCGCGTCGCGGTCAGCAATGTGGGCGCTGTGGGTAACGCAGTATCCGGTTTTGGCGCTGCTGCGGGGCAGGTAGCAGAGCAGGTGCAGCGTGATCAGGATAAAGCCGACGTAGCGGCCACGCAGGCTATTCTGACCGATCTGGAAGCTAAATCTAATGACCGCTGGGAAAACCCGGAGACGGGCGCCACGGTCACGCGTCAGGGCTTTAAATCGTCCGGTGTGGTCACCGATATGGATAAGGCCGATGCTGGCGATTACGAGGAAGCGCGCAAGCGCGTTCCGCCCAGCCAGTTAAACTATTTTGATGCACAGTGGAAAGCGGGGCAGGTACGCCGGACAAGCACCTATAGCGGTTTCGAGCGTGCGCAGACTGAGGAAGCCCAGCGCCAGCAGCTTAACGCGACAGTGACCTCTTCAGTTGAACAAGAGGCCAGCGCCTACGATAACCCGATGCAGGCGGGACTCATACGCAGTGCCCGTAAACACTCGATCGAGATGTATGGCCAGGCTCGCGGCTGGTCGCAGGAACGCATCGACGGCGCGGTCTCCGAAGCGAATCAAAAAGCGCTGGAGCAGCGCGCGCAGAACTACGCGGTAACCAATCCAACCGGCTGGCTTAATGGTGATTTTACGCTGGTAAACAGCACTACCGGCGAGCTTGATATGCGCGCCGTCGGCCTGGTGGAATCTGGCGGTAAACACCGCAATGCAGACGGTAGCCTTGTTACATCACCCGCGGGCGCACAGGGTGAATTTCAGTTGATGCCGGACACCGGTAAAGAACTGGCGGCTAAACGTGGCGTGGAGTACAACCCGGATGATCCTGTGCAGCATGCGCAGTTGGCGCGCGATTATGCCGGGCAGCTCAGTAAAAAATATCAGTCTGAAACGTTGGCCGGTGCTGCATATAACTGGGGGATGGGTAACGTCGATAAGCTGATCGCTAAAGTCGGCGACCCGCGCAAAGGCGAAATATCGATGGCGGATTTCGTTAAGCAGCTGCCAGCCGAAACGCGCGGATGGATTTCCCGCTACAACAAAAACAAAACTGGTCTCGACCCGGTAGCAGTAAACAAAATCGACAATATCGCCGAATCGCAGATTCGCCAGCAGCGTACGGCGCTGCGCCAGCAGATTGACCCGATTCTCAATAATACGATGGCGCAGCTGTATAACGGCGAGGTGCCGGATGCTATGCCTAACGCCTCCACCATTATGTTTGCGTACGGTGAGCAGGGACAGACAGCGGTCAAGCAACTGGATATCGCGATCGATACCGCCAGAACATTCCAGGCTATCCAGTACGTCACCCCGGCGGAACAGCAGGCCGAACTGGCGAAAGTGAAGCCGCAGGCAAACGACCCGGATTACGCATTGAAACTCGATGCGTATGGCAAACTTAGTGCGCTGGTGCAGAAGAGCAACGCCAATATTCAGGCGCAGCGTGATGCTACCCGCTTCAACGACGCGCTCATCTCCGGTGAGAAACTCGACCCGAGCAACAAATCCATGCAGAAGGCGGCGGACAATACGCCATCGGCGCTTAACTTCCGCATTAACGACGCCACCACTCACGACGCCATAGTGCAGCAGGTAAACCAGACGGGTATTCTCCCATCGCAAGTTACATCCCAACTGAATGCGGTCGCCCGCTCCAGTAGCCCCGACGTGGTTAAGCAGGGCTCGACCTTATTTAACGCTTTGTACGAAACAGATCCAGCCTCTGTGGGCGATATGCCAAAGGATATGCAAAGCTTTTACCTGACCGTTAAACAGCTTACCGATTCCGGCATGGCTTCAGACGAAGCAGTGAAGCAGGCGCAGAACGTTACTTATAACCAGACTGACGCCCTGAAATCGCAATTGTCTTCTACGCAGAGCACGAAGGAATACAAAAAAGAGCGTGCCAGCGCGATGGATTCCGCAGTCAGCAGCATGAAACCGTGGTACAGCTTTGGTGGCCCCGCTGCAGATGACCAGAATCCTAATTCAGTAAAATTCCGTAATGACTACCAGTCACTTTATGACATCAATTATCGCAATTCGGGTGGTAATGCTGATATCGCCAAAAAGATGACTAATGCCCAGATCACCCGTACCTGGAGCCTTAGCGATGTAAATGGCAGCACTCAGCTTATGAAATATGCGCCTGAAGCGCTCTATAACTACGGGCCATCTGGTTGGCAGGCTGCGCAGTGGAAAGAAGAAAAAGAGCGCCTGACCTATGGCGAACATGGAGAAAAAATTGAAACCAGTCCGACCCAACTGGGGATTACATCAGGTTCAGCGCCCGTTATTACATCAAATACCCCAGAATCGAGGATTGGTGGAGAGCTGGAAATAACCCCGGATATTTTTACTCCGCATGATCGTGATTACGCGATTATGGTTCGCATAAAAGACAAAGATGGTATCCCCAGAGCACAGCCTTATTACGATAAATTTGGTCGTCCCATGCGCTGGAAACCTGACATTGAAAAATGGGGACCATATCAAAAAATGCAGCAGGAGAGGGAGCAACAAGGTGAAGAGGAAATATCACGCGGGAAAGATATTCGAGGCTTTAAGGAAAAACACCGCGCGCTCGATGAGCAATATCAGCGTTTGCATGATGACCGTATGAACCGGTTTAAAAAATACTTTTCATGGAGCAATGAATAATGCCTATCTACCCGCAATCCGATGTTCCGCCGAGCGTAATGGATAATGCTCTTCAGGCGCCAACTGGTTTTGATGTATCTCTGCCTGAAGGAACTAACCCGGAGCCACAGCAGCAACAACCCTCTGTATGGGATGCCGCTTTTCGTCAGAATAACCTGCTCGCCGGGATGTTCCGCCCGGCTAAACAATTTGAGCCGGCGGAGGGGTATAACCCTTATTCTGATAAAAACGAACTAAAGGGGTACGAACAATGGGGATCCGCCTTTGCGGATTCACAATCCCCAGAGGAAACCGCCTGGATTAAAAACCGGATAGACGATGAAAACGAAGACCGCCGGGTGCTGTCTGAAGCAGGTGCTGAAGGAACTTTAGCCAGTATAGCCGCCGGGGTTATCGACCCCGTCACAGTCGCATCGATGTTTATCCCCGGTGCGCAGGGAAGCCTGGCGGTTCGTATTGGTTCTCAGGTGGCTATTGGCGCCGCCGGTACCGCGCTTAGCGAGGTCGCGCTCAATAACGAGCAGTACACCAGAACAGCCAGAGAGAGCGCCGCACACATCACAGCCGGCGCACTTCTCAGCGGTGTATTTGCTACCGCTGGCGCGATGATCACCCCTGCGGTAAGAAATGCGGCCACCCGTGAAGTGGCGGAGGCGCTAGATAGTATGAACGCCTCGCCAACGATTAACAACGCAGCCGACGCCCTGGCTGATACCTTACCGAACGGTGGCAGCGTCGGTGCTATGCGTATCCGCGAAGCTACACTGGAAGATCTCACGCCAGTGTCTGGCGGCCCGCTCGGCAAGCTGGCTAAAAAGGCCGGTAGCTATCTGACGCCGATCACCCGCCTGATGGAATCTCCATCAAAAGAAGCGCGCCGGACAGCACTGGAACTGGCAGAGAATAACTTTACGCTGGAAGGAAACCTGCGCGGAATTGAAACTCCAGTAGCAGCTGAGACGCGCGTACGTGGCTGGCGCCGAGAAGAGGCGGCCGTCGTTACCGCAAATAAGCAGGCATACACCCAGTATAAAGCAGAAGGCGGCGATCTGGGTTATACGGCCTTCCGTGAACAGGTTGGCGAGGCGCTGCGTAACGGCGACGTGCACGTTAATGCGAAAGTGCAGGAAGCGGCGCAGGCAATGCGCACGGTCATTAACCGCGTGAAGACGGCACAGCAGGAACTGGGATTACTTCCACCGGATGCAGAACTGAAAGCGATAGGACAGACCAGCTATTTCCCACGCGTGTACAAGGTAGGGAAAATCGTTAGCGAGCGCGATAAATTCCGCAACATGCTGGTTGACTGGTGGTCACGCGGTGAGAAAACCATGTCTCGCGAAGATGCAGAAATCGCTGCCGATACCACGATTAACCGTATTGTCGGGGCCAAAATTCCGCAGGAGTTCGCCAACGTCTTTATGGTGAAAGCGCCGGGTAGCACTAAATCGCGTACGTTGAGCGTTCCCGATCGCCTGATGAAAGATTATCTGGAGAGCGACGCTAACTACGTCCTGCAGCGTCATATTCGCGAAGCCTCAGCAGAAATCGAATTAACTCGTACCTTTGGCAACAAGTCGCTGGATTCACAGCTCGCCGCCATCCAGGACGAATACGACGCGCTGATGCGTTTACGCCCGGCGGAACAGGAAAAGCTGGCGAAGGCGCGCGAAGCCGACCTGCGCGATATTCTGGCGCTCCGCGATCGTCTCGTTGGTACCTACGGTATGCCGGATGACCCATCATCATTTTTCGTCCGCGCCGGTGCTTTCCTGCGTAGCGCCAACTTTGTAACGAAACTCGGCGGCATGACGGTATCCGCTATCCCGGATCTGGCGCGCGGCATGATGGTTAACGGCTTCAGCAATACCATGCGTGGATACGGCGCGCTGATCACCCGCTCGCCGGCTTACCTCGCCAGCCGGGCGGAGCAGAAGAAAATGGCCGTTGGGCTGGAAACCATACTGCATACCCGCGCGCGTACGATGGGGGATCTGGTCGATAGCTCTTCGCGTACGACAGCTGCAGAAGCTGGCATGGAACGTATTACCGATGTGTTCGGCAAGTTGACCATGATGGGCCACTTTGACGATATGAACAAATCGGTGAATGGCATGATCACGTCCGACGGTATTCTGTCCGGCGCGTTCCCCGCGAAGCGCCTGGCAAAACTCGGCATCAATGAGAAGATGGCCGAACGCATCCAGCGAGAATTTCAGAAGCACGGCGAAGTCATTCAGGGCTGGCATATCGGCAATTTCGAAAAATGGGATGACCAGTACGCCGCTGGCCTGCTGCAATCTGCTGTGCTGAAGGATGTAAACAATACCGTTATCACGCCGGGGATTGGTGATACGCCGCTGTGGGCCAGCACCCCACTAGGGAAAACCGTATTCCAGTTTAAGTCTTTTGCTACGGCATCCTATAACCGTGCGACGCTCGGCGGCCTGCAGGAAGGTACCGCCCAGTTCTATTACGGTACCGCCTTCCAGATTGGCCTAGGCTCTTTGACCTATGCGCTTAAGCAGGCGGCTAACGGTCGGGAGGTTGATTTGACGCCGCAGAAGATGGTACTCGAGGGTATAGACCGTTCTGGTATCCTCGGCCCGCTGATGGAATATAACAATATGGCGGAAAAGGCATCCGGTGGGATGATAGGGCTTGGGCCATTGCTCGGCACAGGTACGCAGTCTCGTTACGCCAGCCGTGGCTTTATCGGTTCTGCACTGGGGCCAACCTTTGGCCTGCTGGATACGGTTACTGATGTGACCGCCGGCGTGCTGAATGGCGACGCTGGCGACCGTGTGCTGCATAGCGTGCGTACGTTACTGCCGGGTAATAACCTTTTCTGGATTGCGCCGCTAATTAACCAGGTAGACCCCGGTATGCGTTAACGTTTTAACCGACGGTACAGCATAACTAGTAACGCTATGCATAGTATTGCGCCAATAGCACTGGAAACCATTAAGGTTTTAAATTCTCCAGTGCTATTAACCCCCAAAACAATTTTCTTTGCGTCGATTTGATGCTTTATGGCTGTAGTTTCTTCGGGTGACATCGACCCTGCAAAATCTGTTGCAAAGGATTCGTATCCAGAAAGTTCGCCTTTTGTCGCATATGGATTATAGCCTTGCACTGCTTTAAATTTTGGAAGTGGTATTAACGCATCAACAATAGTCGGGGAGCGTTCTGGTTTAACCGGTTCCGGATTTGTGGCTAAAGTAGGGCGTATTTCATTAGCAGTAATAGGTGCCAATGACACCAAGGGAGTATCGCTCTTTTCATGGACAGTATTATCAGCCATTTATGAATTCCTTATGCCTATTTACTTAATAACGACATGTTTTATCTTTTGCATTAGTTTTTAGCAAATAAAGAAAGGATAACAGGATGATATGAGACTGCATGCGATGGTATGCAATTAGTCAGGATTCCGACCTCTAGCCCGGCACATCATAGCCCTATGGATAACCACGGGGCTTTTTTATGCATTCAGATTACAAAACTCGCCTTACCGCGCTGACCGATAAATTAACCGATGTGGTGCTGCAGGAGGCCGACCCGGCTAACTGGCCCGGTGCTGATAAGAAAGTGAGTGAGCTGACGAAGGACGAGCGCGGCGATCGCTACTGGGATAAGAAGAACGCGGCGGCATCACTGACGCTGCTAATCAAAGTGCATTCGCTTATTGGCATGCAGACGCGTGGCGGAACGCCTTCTGACAATCCGGGGCAGGATGATGAAGCTTTCGAGCTGGGCCAGCAGGTATCTAAAGCCGAACGCGAAGCGGCCGCCATTATTGAGCGTTTGCAGAAAGGTAAGAAATGATCTCGTTTCTCGCGTTCTTCCTGATGTGGGCGGAGCGGATGAACTGGGATGTTCCCGACTGCCACTATCGCGCCTGCCACTGGCTGGAGCATCGCGGTGATCTCGCGGTGCTTCGTTGTTTTCGTGGCTTTGGTAAATCTACCATCCTCGCGGTGTATAACGCCTGGCGATATTATCAGGACAGGCAATACCGGATCCTGCATCAGTCTGAATCCGACGGCACAGCGTATAAAACCAGCCGCGATACCCAGAACGTACTGCGCAATCACCCGCTGACTAAAGGCATGCTGCCGGACGGGCAGGGCACCGTCGAGCAATGGTGGGTAAATGGCGCACAGGATTTGCGTAATGGCAGCATGTACGCAAAAGGCATTTTGTCTAACGTCACCTCCGCACGCGCCAATGAATGCCAGAACGATGACGTAGAAGTGCCGCGCAACATCCAGACGCCAGAAGCGCGCGAAAAGCTCCGGTACCGGCTCGGCGAACAAACCCATATCCTGATCCCCGGCGGCCGCAAACTGTTTATCGGTACACCGCATACCCACGATAGTCTGTACGACGAGAAAGAGGCCGAAGGCGCCGACTGTCTGACCATTAAGTTATTCCGCGATGAGCACCGTATCGAGGCGAAAGACGCTACGCAGCTGCGCTACGAAATTCCGTTCCGGCCAGATTATGTTTTCGTTGGCATCCATAAGGCGGCGCGGCTGCTTGTTGAGGGCGTCGATTATCAGCTTACTGACACCGGTGTAGAGTTCGCCGCGGCTCCTGATGCGCTTATAGATTTCTATGCTGGCTGCGAATGGCCGGAGCGCTTTACCCGCGAGGAAATGGAAAAGCGCCGCAGGGAAACGCGCACCATTAACGAATGGGATAGCCAGTATCAACTGCATAGCAAGCCGGTGGGCGATGTTCGTCTCGATCCTGAACGTATCCGCGAGTACAACGTCCAGCCTGAAATTCGCTATGCAAACCGTTCCTGCTCGATGTGGTTGGGCCAGACGCAAATCGTCGGCGCTGTCGCCTGGTGGGATGTAGCCACCGGTAAGGTTAAAGCTGACGCCTCGGCATTTTCCCTTATTTTCACCGACGCCCGCGGGCATCTTTACTGGCATGTTTGCCAGGGGTTAACTGGCGAGCTGGCAGAGTTTGACGACAACGACAAAATCACTGGCGGTCAGGTGATGCAGATTAAAGAGCTGGTGCTGAAGTACCAGATCCCGCTGGTCTGTGTAGAAGTGAACGGCCCCGGCAGCTTCGCCGGGAAGTTGCTTATTCAGGCGCTGAAGGGTACCGGCTGCGGCGTGCGGGAAGAATTCAGCGTCACTAACAAACAAAAGCGCATCCTCGATGCATTCGAAGCGCCGCTGTCGTCCCGGTTCCTTTGGGCGCATACCGACGTTCTCGACGGCCCCATGTACGACCAGATGCGGGATTTCAACCCGGCGTTAACAAACCAGCCAGACGACTATATCGATTCGGGATCCGGTGCGATCAGCACTACGCCTGTACGTATCGGGAAATTAGTCGGGATTCCGACCGCGCAGGCGAGGGAGCATTGGCAGCCATACGATGGCGACATTTCGGTCGCTGTAGATTACTAGCCGCCGGAGCTTCCCCTATGTCGGTACCTAACCAAATCCCTTACAACATCTATACGGCCAACGGACAGACAACCGTATTTACTTACGAATTCTACATCATCAGCGCCAGTGATTTAGAAGTAAGTATCAATGGTTCCGTTGTTGCCAGCGGCTATACCGTATCCGGCGTTGGTAACAAAGACGGCGGAGATATTACGTTTCTGACGCCGCCGGCGGATGGTGCGGTTGTCATGCTCGAACGTGTGGTACCGACATACCGGCTTACTGATTACCAGGATAACGGCGACCTCCTGGCGGATACCGTCAATAAGGATTTCGACCGTATCTGGATGGCTATCCAGCGCGCGTTTATCGATCTTGGGTTTGCTCTTACCCGTCCTTATTTTGGGGGGCCGTTTAACGCCAAAGGCTACCGGATTGAAAATCTGGCTGATCCTGTCAATGACCAGGACGCGGCAACAAAAAAATATGTGATTGAACAAGGTAAATTAAGCCTTGTTAGGGCGCTGCGTGTACCTGAATCAAATGTAGGAATCGTCCCGCCTGTCAATGTTCGCTCAAATATGCTCCTGGGTTTTAATGACCTTGGGAACCCTGTCGCTATTGCGGGGCAAACGGACACCGCGGATTTAGCATTAAAGCTGGCAAGCACAGCCGGTGCTTCTCTGGTTGGGACTGAAAATGGGTTAACCGTTCAGGAGATGCTATCGCTCGGGCGTATTGTGTATCCTGAGATGTTTGGCGTTGGGCTATCTGAACCGTCAGACGATGAATTGTGGTCGGCAATGTTTGCAGCGCTCGAAGCTCTGCCAGATACCCTTTTAGGTACTTCTTTGCCATATACCGTTGACCTCCGTGGGAATATTTACACGCTTACTCAAACACACAATGTTGATGTAAATATTAATATTATCAACGGTACTTTGTTGATGAATGGTGGTCAGGTTGTCATATCAAACGAGTTAGTCGGTTCAAGAACCAGACGCGTTATTCTAAAGGATTTAAAAGTACGCTATACGGGAACCACATACTACCCAGAAGCACTTATCAAAATAGCCAGGTGTTACAACAGCTTTGTTATTAACTGTGATTTTTGGGCTGGCGATACCACTGATGTAATTTCAGACCCTGAAAGCGAAAACATAGGAAAGCCATTGCGTGCCCGGTATGGTTTATGGATGGGGTCTAAAAGAGCGTGGGGCTGCGGTATTATTGGGGGTGAGTTTTTTGGCGGGGAAATATGTTGCCGTATAGGCTATACAAACGACCACACCGGGATTACTGTCAGTGGTGGTGCAACTTTCCATCATGGGTGGGTTGGTAACTTACTCTTATGTAACCCTGCTGGGTTTTCTGTCAATGGCTGTAATATAGAACACTCTGAGAATGGCGCATGGGGTTTATGTATCACCTCGGGTACTAACGCATCCCTGGGTAATATTAACCATTCACATGGTGGAATGATTTCCGGTTGTTACCTATACAATAACGGAAATGGGTCACCGGGGGATATAAATGCTAGTGCGGCTATTCTTATTGGCTACGACGTGCCAGGAACTTTAAATTTCGATATTCCTGGTGGATTGATTACCAGTCAGGCGACAGCGCACAGTATACAGGTCACCAACTGCTACATAGTATCTCCGAAGCAACAGCGAGCTGTGAAAATGAGTGGCCTGTATGGTTTAAATTGCTTAAACAGTAAATATACGTTCGCAACCACAGAATCGTATGGATTTACTATAGAGGGTACTTCAGCCCGCTCTAGTGTTCGTGACTGCCGAAATCAGTCTACCGGGGCTTCAGATGAAGCTGAATATACTTCATCAAATAAACCGCAGGTTGGCGGGGCTGGGGGAATGTTTACTCCCCAATTAAAAGGAACATCTACTGCGGGGGTAATGGTCTACTCGACTCGAGGCGGGGATTACTTTATAGAAAATGGGATCTGTAAATTGTCTCTATGGCTTACCGTAGGCCCAATTACAACACAACCAGAGGGTGATCTTTATATAACCCTTCCAGTAGCTATAGCTTTTGGTCGGCGTTCTGGTTGCGGTGTTAGCCATCAGGCTTTAGCAGGGACAACTACAGTTAACGTCTCTGGGAAGGTGGATGGTAGCGATACATCAACAGTTACAGGTACCGCAGAAATTCCTAATTCCTATTTATCGGTAGGGGCATCCATAATTAATGGGACTACTTTATCGTTAAAACTGGGGGGCGCTCCTATGCAAGGCTCTGTGATCAGAGAAACAACGGCATTTGAGTTATCTATCGAATATCCGGTAAACGGCGCAACTTTTACAGGTTAAAAACATGGCTATATTGAAAACCGTAGATTTTAAAGGCATTACGGTAGAGAACGCAGTATTTACTGTAGATACGATAACTATCCAGGGCGGGCAACTCGATTTTTTTGTTTCGATGCGTGCCAAAGAAGATGCACCAATGCTGGATGGCGAAAATTATGGATGTTCTTATGACCCAAGCGCGGGAACTCCTGAGGAACAGGCCTATTCCTATCTTAAGTCTCTTGAAAAGTTTTCCTGACAGAGGGCTTTTAACTTAGTCAGGATTCCGACCAATACTAAGCCTTACCCTCGCATCACTACATACAGTGATCCCCGTGGGGGTAAGGCATGCGAATGAAGAATTTGCCGGATGTAGCGGCGGGAACGTCGTATATAACATCCACCGTGAGCGGCAGCTACTGGTTGCTGCAACTTCTCGATAAGGTCAGTCCCAGTCAGTGGGCGGCAATCGGTGTACTGACCAGTATTGTTTTTGGGTTACTTACCTACCTCACCAATCTGTATTTCAAAATCAAAGACGACCGGCGGAAGGCGCGAGAATATGAGCAACAAAGCTAAATTCAGCGCCGCTATGCTGGCGCTTCTGGCCGCCGGTGCGTCAGCGCCGGTACTGTTCGATCAGTTCATTGGTGAACGCGAGGGTAACACGCTAACGGCGGTTATCGATCCCGGCGGGGTCTGGTCAATATGCCGGGGGGTAACGCGCATCGATGGCCGTCCGGTAGTGAAGGGGATGAAGTTAACGCAGCGCCAGTGTGACCATTACAACGCAATCGAACGCGATAAGGCGCTGGCGTGGGTACAAAAGAATGTTCATGTTCCGCTAACTGAGCCGCAGAAAGTCGGCATTGCCAGCTTTTGCCCGTACAACATTGGGCCGGGTAAATGCTTCCCTTCGACGTTTTATCGCAAGCTGAATGCCGGCGACCGCAAAGGGGCATGCGCGGAGATCCGGCGCTGGGTATTTGATGGCGGCCGGGATTGCCGGTTGACGAAGGGGCAGGCCAACGGCTGTTACGGGCAGGTTGACCGCCGCGATCAGGAAAGTGCGCTGACGTGCTGGGGGCTTTACGAATGAATAGCAAAACGAAATTGCTTATCGCGGGTATATCGCTGGCTCTGACCGCCGGCGTTTTCTATGCGGGATATCTGAAAGGCTGGTACGCGCATACTGAGTACGCTAATAGCCAGGCTAAGACGCGGGAAAAGAAGCAGGAAAAGGCAGTAGCGACTGGCGAACAGAAGGCGGCAACAGCGAGCGCTGAAGCCAAAGTGATTTATCGTACCGTTTATCGTGATGTGGTGAAATATGTCAACGACCCGAATCATACTAAGTGCCAGTTTGATCCTGCTGCTGTGCAGCTGCGCCAGCGAGCAATCGACGCGGCCAACAATATCCCAGGATTTGATGAACCCTCCGTGCAAACTAAGTAATGCAGGTTCCGATAGCGACGTCGATTTGCAGAATGATATTCAGACAGCAGAGTGCGGGCAGGAGCTTCGCACCAACATTTACCGTTGGCAGTCATGGTATCGCGCGACTGAATAGGAGAACGAGTACATAATTTAGTACATTTTTGAATGCTTTGTTTTTATATGTACATTAAAATCAATGTGTTGATAGGTGATGTTAGTAGTCGTGGAATAAAAATCCAGGCTGATTGGCGCTGTCTTGCATAATCGATTCGTTATCCATGGTGTAAGGCATTCCGTATGGTAAACGATTTGTAGAGTCATCAGAAGGGTAACGGTCAGATGCATCTACTGTCATGTCATATTTTCTTGCAATTTAGCCCTGATCTCTCAGGCGAACTTCCGTAAAAAGGACGGCGAATCTGTAAATCTTGAGGATATGCCGTTGAAAGGCCGTTTTTTATTTGCTGTAACTTTGCTCGCTTCGAGCGTTTCCTGCGCATTTGCTGCCGCTGATTTGCCCGTCACCGTGACGCCGCCATCGATCCAGGCCGGTTCCTGGGTGCTGATGGACTACACCACCGGTCAAATCCTGACCGCCGGTAATGAACACCAACAGCGTAACCCCGCCAGCCTGACCAAACTGATGACCGGTTACGTTGTCGACCGCGCCATCGACAGTCATCGCATTACCTTTGATGATATGGTCACCGTCGGTAAGGATGCCTGGGCCAAGGGCAATCCGGTGTTTAACGGTTCTTCGCTGATGTTCCTTAAAGCGGGCGATCGGGTTAGCGTTCGCGATCTTAGCCGCGGGCTGATCGTCGATTCCGGTAATGACGCCTGCGTCGCGCTCGCTGACTATGTCGCCGGCGGCCAACCGCAATTTGTCGCGTTGATGAATAGCTACGTTGAAAAATTGCATTTGAAAGACACCCATTTTGAAACCGTCCACGGACTCGACGCGCCTGGCCAGCATAGCTCCGCCTATGATTTAGCGGTGTTGTCGCGGGCGATTATTCACGGCGAGCCGGATGTCTATCACATGTATAGCGAAAAAAGCCTGACGTGGAACGGTATCACCCAGCAGAACCGTAACGGTTTGCTGTGGGACAAAACCATGAATGTCGATGGCCTGAAAACCGGCCATACCTCAGGAGCGGGCTTCAATCTTATTGCCTCGGCGGTCGATGGCCAGCGCCGTTTGATTGCCGTGGTGATGGGGGCCGATAGTCCAAAAGGGCGAGAAGAGCAGGCGGCTAAGCTGCTGCACTGGGGTCAGCAGAACTTCGACACCGTGCAGGTGCTGCAAAAAGGTAAGCAGGTCGGCGTCGAACATATCTGGTATGGCGACAAAGAGCAGATCAAGCTCGGCACCGATCAGGACTTCTGGCTCGCGATCCCGAAATCAGAAGTTCCACGTATCAAAGCAAAATATGTGCTGGATACCAAAGATCTGGAAGCGCCGATCGCCGCTAACCAACGCGTGGGCGAAATCTCGCTTTACGATGGCGACAAAGTGGTCGGGCATTGGCCGCTGGTGACCCTGGAAAGCGTCGGCAAGGGTGGGATGTTTTCCCGCCTGAGCGATTATCTGCATCACGGCATTTAATCTTGTTACCCTCTGGCCCGCCGCACTCTGCGGCGGGCTTTATTCATTTCGCGCTTGTGGCGACTCTGTGAATCCGCGCACATAATGTTGTTCATCCGGCTGCTAAATTTTATGTATATTTATACAGTATTTTATCAACACTGGAGGCGCTATGAACTACAGCATTCAATCTCTCGATGCCCGCAAGATTGCCGGGTTTCATATGGTTGGCCCCTGGGAGCAGACCGTAAAGCAGGGGTTTGAACAACTGGCGGCGTGGGTCAGTCACCACCAGGTGCCTGCGCAGGAGTGGGTCGCGGTTTATTATGATAATCCGCAGCAGGTACCTGCGGAAAAACTGCGTTGTGACACCGTTGTTACCGTGGCGGATGATTACGTCATCCCGCCGAATAGTGAAGGGGTCATCCTCACCGCAATTGCCGGCGGCGATTACGCCTGCGCCAGCGCGCGGGTCATTAACCATGACTTCTCCACGCCGTGGCTGCAGTTCTTTGACAGCCTGCTGCAGAGCAGCGAGTTCGAAATCGCGGATAAGCCCTGTTTTGAAATTTATCTTAACGATGGCAACCAGGATGGTCACTGGGATATTGAGATGTATGTGGCGGTGAACCGTATCGGCTCGTAAGTCGTTATCCCTTATCTTGACAAGGTTTTTTACATTAGCGCAGTGCGCTCGTGAAAAAAGCGGCTACAATTGGCCTTTTCTGTTTGCCGGAGCAGGCCGTGCGCGCTGATAAATCACTTAAGCCATTTGAGATCCGTCTGTATCGTCATTACCGAATTGTGCACGGTATCCGCATCGCGCTGGCTTTTGTCCTGACCTTCCTGCTGGTGCGTCTGCTGAACGTGCCGGAGGGCACCTGGCCTCTGATCACCCTGGTGGTGGTGATGGGGCCTATCTCTTTCTGGGGCAATGTGGTGCCGCGGGCCTTCGAACGTATTGGCGGCACTATCCTCGGTTCGGTACTGGGGCTGGTGGCGCTCAAACTCGAGCTTATCTCACTGCCAATCATGGTGCTGTGGTGCGCGGTGGCGATGTTCCTTTGCGGCTGGTTGGCGCTCGGCAAGCGGCCCTATCAGGCGCTGCTGATTGGCATTACGCTGGCGGTGGTGGTGGGCGCGCCGCCGGGCGATATGAACACCGCGCTGTGGCGAAGCGGCGATGTTATCTTCGGTTCACTGTTGGCGATGCTGTTTACCGGTATATGGCCGCAGCGGGCGTTTTTGCACTGGCGCATCCAGATGGCGAATTATGTCACAACGTTTAATCGGCTGTATCAGGCCGGTTTTTCGCCGAATCTGGTTGAGCGCCCGCGGCTGGAAAAACATCTTCAGAAAGCGCTCAATGACGTGGTGAAAATGCGTGGGTTGATAACCCCGGCCAGCAAAGAAACGCATATTCAGAAAGCAATCTTCGAAGCCATCCAGACCGTCAGCCGTAATCTGGTATGCATGCTGGAACTGCAGATCAACGCTTATTGGGCCTCTCGTCAGGGCCATTTTGTGATGCTCAACGCCCAGACTTTACGTGAAACCCAACAGATGACCCAGCAAACGTTGCTGACTATCGCCCATGCCCTGTATGAGGGAAACCCGCAACCGGTACGCGCCAACACCGAGAAGCTCAACGAGATCGTGGTCGAGTTGCGACAGCTTATCAAAGAGCATCAGGACGATAATCTGTCGGAAACGCCGATTCACGGCTATGTTTGGCTGACCATTGAGCTGGCGCGCCAGCTTGAGCTGCTGTCGCACCTTATTTGCCGCGCGCTGCGCAAATAAAAGACAGATACGTGCGCGAAGTGAACAGGTTGCTTCGATTCAGCAGCATTTAGGGTTATGATAAATGCAAAGGAAAAAACATTGTCATCAGCGACTGCTAGCAGTTATGTTAGCCCTATAGGGCAGTCGCTTTAGCGAATCCGAATCTCAAATATTAGGGGTGTAAAAATGGAAACAACTAAGCCTTCTTTCCAGGACGTTCTGGAGTTTGTTCGTCTGTTCCGTCGTAAGAACAAGCTGCAGCGTGAAATTCAGGACGTTGAGAAAAAGATCCGTGATAACCAGAAGCGTGTCCTGCTGCTGGACAACCTCAGCGACTACATCAAGCCGGGTATGAGCGTTGAAGCCATTCAGGGTATCATCGCCAGCATGAAAACCGATTATGAAGACCGCGTTGACGATTACATCATCAAGAACGCCGAGCTGTCGAAAGAACGTCGCGACATCTCTAAAAAACTCAAAGTGATGGGTGAAGCCAAAGTCGGCGAATAAACCACTCATTAGTTCCGGCGGCAGTGCTTGCCGCCGGGCTCCTCCTCTTCCTGCCGTTAAACCTCCGTATAAGCATCGCCCTTTAAGCCGACAGTTTGTTATACTGCCGCCGTGAACTTATTGATACCGGAAGGGTTTATCACATGCTGTCCCAGCTACAGGTACCGCCGCGATGATACTGATTACCGGCGGCGCGCGTAGCGGCAAAAGCCGTCACGCCGAATCTTTACTCCAATCCTTCGCGTCGGTGCTTTATATCGCCACTTCAGCCGCTATTGACGATGAAATGGCCGCACGCATTCAACATCACCGCAATAGCCGCCCGCCGCACTGGCGTACTGCAGAGCGCAGCCGTGACCTGGCGCCACTCATTACCCCCGATAATGCACCCGATGAAGCCATTTTGCTTGAGTGCGTCACTACACTGGTCACCAATATTCTGTTCGCTGAAGGTGGGGAAACGGATCCTGATGAATGGGATTACGCTGCGATGGAAAAGGCAGTCACGCAAGAAATCACTCAGCTGATTGCTGCCTGCCGCGCCTGCCCATCGCCGGTGCTGTTGGTTACCAATGAGGTGGGGCTGGGAATCGTGCCGGACAACCGGCTGGCGCGGCATTTTCGTGATATTGCCGGGCGCGTGAATCAGATGCTGGCCGCGGCTGCCGATGAGGTGTGGCTGGTTGTTTCAGGGATAGGAGTCAAAATAAAATGATTAAATCGTTCTTTGCCACGCTTTCCTTTATGAGCCGCTTGCCGGTTCCGGCCCGCTGGTCGCAGGGGCTGGAAATCGATCAATATGAGCGCGGGATTGTTACTTTTCCTCTGGTGGGATTACTACTCGGCGCGATTGCCGGGCTGGTGATGCTGGCGCTTCATGCCTGGTGTGGCCTGCCGTTGGCCGCGCTGTTTGCCGTACTGGCGCTGGCGCTGCTGACCGGCGGTTTTCATCTTGATGGCCTGGCGGATACCTGCGATGGGATCTTTTCCGCCCGCCGCCGCGAACGGATGCTGGAGATCATGCGCGATAGCCGGTTGGGGACGCACGGCGGACTGGCGCTAATCTTTGTGCTGATGGCGAAGGTTCTCGTCATTAGCGAACTGGCGCTGCGCGGTACCTCGATGCTGGCCGCGTTGGCCGCATCTTGTGCCGTGGCGCGAGGGATGTCGGTGCTGTTAATGTACCGCCAGCGCTATGCCCGGGAGCAGGGGCTTGGTAACGTATTTATTGGCAAGGTGACTTTCCGACAGACCGTCATTACCCTGGCGCTATCCTTGGCGCTGGCAACGTTGCTGCTGGGCGTGCATGGCCTGCTGGCTGCGGTTATAACGCTGCTGGTGGTATCGGCGCTTGGCCAGGCGCTGAAGCGCACGCTGGGCGGGCAGACCGGCGATACGCTTGGGGCGGCCATTGAACTGGGCGAAGTTATCTTTTTACTGGCGTTGCTATAGAGCACACACCGCGCTGACAGGAAGCTTATGAATACAATAACTGAATGGTTAGCGGCCATCCCGCGGCCGGACGAAAGCGCGATGTCGCGGGCTCGTGAGCATATTGATGGCTTGTTGAAACCGCCCGGCAGCCTGGGACGTCTGGAATCACTGGCGATTCAGTTGGCCGGTATGCCGGGGCTACAGGGCGGGCTACGTTTTGCACGCAAAACTATCGTGGTCATGTGCGCCGACCACGGCGTCTGGCATGAAGGTGTTACCGTCTCGCCACAAGCGGTGACCGCTATCCAGGCGGCCAATATGACCCGTAAGAATACCGGTGTTTGCGTGCTGGCAGCGCAGGCGGGGGCGGATGTTCAGGTAGTTGACATCGGTATTGACGCCGAACCGATCCCTGGGCTGGTAAATATGAAAGTGGAGCGCGGCAGCGGCAATATTGCCTGTACCGCGGCGATGAGCCGGGAGCAGGCCGAAGCGCTGCTGCTGGCGAGCATGCGCTACACCCGCCAGCTTGCGGAGCAGGGCGTGCGTCTGTTTGGCGTGGGCGAGCTGGGGATGGCGAACACTACGCCTGCTGCGGCCGTGGTCAGCGTGCTGACCGGCCATGATGCCGGCGATGTTGTCGGCATCGGCGCAAACCTTCCGCTATCGCAACTGGCGCATAAGGCGGAAGTGGTACGCCGGGCGATAGCGGTTAACCAGCCTTCATCCGAAGACGGCCTCGACGTGCTGGCAAAAGTGGGCGGTTTTGACTTGCTCGGGATGGCTGGGGTTATGCTGGGCGCCGCTTCCTGCGGATTGCCGGTGATACTCGATGGCTTTTTATCGTACGCTTCAGCACTGGCGGCCTGCCGGATCGCGCCACAGTTGCATCCGTACCTGATTCCGTCGCATCTGTCGGCGGAGAAGGGGGCACGTATTGCGCTGGAACACCTGCAGTTGCAACCTTATCTGGAGATGGGCATGCGCTTAGGCGAGGGCAGCGGCGCGGCGTTAGCCATGCATCTGGTCGAGGCGGCAGGGGCAATGTTCAACAATATGGGGACGCTGGCTGAGAGCAATATCGTGCTGCCGGAAACCCGTTAAGCGGCTTCGGGGCGCCGACCGGCCCCCCGAAACAGTGCTTACAGCGCCTGCTGCCACACGCTTTGCGGCAGCAGATAAACATCCGCTTTAGCCTGCATGCCATCGGTAACGATATGACGAATGCCGCTGGCCATCACCGCAAGGGTGACATCAAACGCATTCAGGCTATCGCCAAAACCGGCGGTAAGGTTGAGCATTGAGCCATCGGCCATTAGATAGATTGTTTTCCCCGGCATCCGATAAGCGTTGATATAGGGCATAACCTCTTCATGCGGGAACTGGCGCAGGTGTTCGCAGTCAATCTCTTCCGCCACGTGGCCGACGTTGAGAATAAATACGCCATCTTTAGCGCTGTCCAGCGCCAGGCTGTTGACCACTTTTTTGCCGCCGGTGGCGGTAGCGACGACGTCGGCTGATGCGATGGCATCCTGTAAATCCACGACATGCCAGCCGTCATAAGCGGCCTGTAAACGGCGCGCGGGATCGATTTCCGCCACCATAACCTGGCCGCCGAAGGCTTTTGCCGCGGCGGCGACGCCTTGCCCGACCAGGCCGTAGCCGATCACCAGCACTTTTTTCTCATGTAGGGTCAGGTGAGTAGTCTGGAAAAATGTGTGCCAGGCCGTCAGGCCAACCATATGGCGGTTATGTAGCCCTTCTTTGACCGGCAGATCATCCCAGTTAAAGATAGGGTAGCCGGGGCGAATATCACCGAGGCGATTGACGCCGGAGCCGGTGGCTTCAAGGCCGGCGACGACATTGCCGAACTCGCCGCGCTGGTGGAGCAGAGTGGTAATATCTGCACCCATTTCACAAAGGTGAGTTGGCCCCCAGGCGATGGCTTTTTCCCATGATTGTTGCCAGTCGGCGTCACTCATATTGCGCCAGGCGCAGGCTTCCGCGCCGCGCTCCACCAGCCAGGAGACAACCTCATCCTGCACGGTGGTTGGATTGCAGGTGGTCAAAAAGACTTTCGCCCCTTTCTCAAGGAGCCCCTGCACCAGCGGGATCATTTTCATATCGAGATGCATACAGCAGGCCAGGCGCACTTCGCTGAGGTCAGGAAGGGCCGCCACCTGACGCAGGGTACGCGGCATATTCTGGCTGGCCCATGCCACTTCTTTCGTTAAATTTGTCTTATTATTCACCGTATTGTGACCTTTAATCCGTAGAGTGGGTTTAACCCCGGTGGGGAAGATGATTCTAACGCAGGGTGTAAAAATCACATAACCCACACTGCCCGGTAAAGTTGCAAATAATAGGCATCATAAATACATGGTTGTTAATGAATGGTTAAATAAAGACAATGAAACATCATTTATTCCTATGATGTGAGCGATTCGTTCGATGTTACGCGTTTTACAGCGCCCGCTATTTTCTCGCGCGCGTATTTTTCTTGGCCGTTTAAAACCTCATGCCTTACCCGTTGCTAAAAAGCATATTGTGCTGGGATCGATCGGTGCGGGAACCGGACTGGCGGTGACCAGTATGTTCAGCCACTGGCTGTTGGGTGAGGTAAATCTGTGGTTTATTGCGCCGATGGGGGCCTCGGCGGTATTGCTATTTGGCGTGCCCAGCAGCCCGCTTGCTCAGCCCTGGTCTATCGTTGGCGGCAACGTGCTTTCGGCGCTGATCGGCGTCACCGTCGGACTACTGGTGCCGGATACGGCAATCGCCTGCGGCCTGGCGGCGGCGCTGGCGATCGCCGGGATGTACTTTTTGCGTTGTCTGCATCCACCTGGCGGCGCGGTGGCGCTCACGGCCATCCTTGGCGGCGCCGGCGTACACAGTGAAGGCTACCAGTTTGTGCTGACGCCGGTATTATTGAACTCCATGATGTTGGCGCTGCTGGCGATCGTCTTCAACAATCTGGTCGGGCGTCGCTATCCGCATCCGCTGGCGGCGGAAGAGGTGAAGCCGAATGTAGTGCCGATGGGGATTGCAGTCACTCGCGAAGATATTCACGCCGCGCTGATGGAAGGGCAGTTCCTTGATATCGGCGAGGACGATGTGCAGGAACTACTGGAGAATATCGAACAGCAGGCTCGGCTGCGTCTCGCCGCCGGTCAAAAAGCGCGTCAGTGATGCTATTAAGACACCCGTTGCAATGCCTTAGCTAGCGCCAGCCTGAATCGCTCGATGAGGTCGGGTTCACCGGGCAATAATTCGGCGAGCGTAATCGTTTTGTCCGCGCGGTAGACCTTACCGCTGCCTAGCAGCGCCTCGATATCATTGGCCGCCTGATGCGCGGCCTGCAGATCGGCATCCAGTAATATCACGGCGTGAGCCAGGACGATGTGACCCTGGCTTTCGGCTACGGGCCGCCAGTATTGAGCGGTACCGGCAATCTTGCGCGCGTTTTCTCCCTCACCGCAGGCCAGATTATAGCGGCCGTCGCAAAAAGAACCGCTAACAGCCTGAAAATGGCTTTCGACGCCAAGAGTCGCCAGCGTGCGTTGCAATATTCCACACAACAACAGATAGATAGGTTCGGCGGCTTCGCCTAATGGCTGAGTTACCGGCCAGGCAAGACTCAGGTTGAGGATCCCCGGTCCCTGCGGCACCAGCCCGCCTCCGGATCGACGCATCCACACCGGCCAGCCACGGGCGGCAAAGGATTCACTGACGGTGGCCAGATTGGCGAATTTCCGGTAACTGCCAGGAACCACGAACCCTTGCGGCGCCTGCCAGAGTTGAGCGACGGCTTCGCCGCGGCGCGCGCGCTCGAACAGAGGTTGTTCGGCGAGCGTGGGATCATCGCATTGGACAATCGGTAATCCGCCGATATTGAAGCGGATGGGCAAACAACCTGCGTTATGTGGTTCGCGCATAAAGCCTCCCTTTTTATGCCGGATGGCGGGTTTTCATCAACATCGCCGTAACGGCGGAGAGCAGGCAGCCGACCGTCAGATAAATCGCCACGCTATGCCATGACCCGCCAGAGAAGGTGACCAGCGCGGCGGCGATAAATGGCGTAAAACCGCCGCCGACCACGCTGGCCACCTGGTAGCCGACGCCTGCGCCGCTGTAACGATAGCTGGCGCCAAACATTTCGGTAAACATCGGCTGCTGTACGCAGACCACCATATCATGGGCGATGTTGGCCAGCATCAGGGCAAAAAACAGGATCCAGAACAGCGAGTGCTGCTCCAGCGCCATAAAGAAGGGGAAGCCGCTTAATGTTCCGATCAGCGCCCCGGTAATATAGATACGACGGCGGCCAAACCTATCCGCCAGCCACGCAAAGCAGGGAATGGTAATACAGCTAATACCGCCCACCAGCAACCCAATATTGAGGAACAGTTCACGCGGCAGGCCGAGATTTTGTGTCGAGTAGTTGAGGGCGAAGGCGGTCACGATGTACATCGTTAACAGTTCACACAGGCGCAGGGCGATGATCAATAAGAAGGCGCCGGGATGGCGCGCCAACGCTTCCAGTACCGGCAGGCGTTTTTTCTTCGCGGCTGGCGTTTTCTGCAACTGCTGTTCAAATTCTGCCGACTCGCTCATGCCGTTGCGGATCCACAATGCCCCCAGTACCAGCACTACGCTAAACAGGAATGGCAGGCGCCAGCCCCAGCTAAGGAACTGCTCATCGGTGGTGAAACTGCTGATAAGCGATACCAGCCCAGTAGAGAGTAACAGACCGACGCCATAACCCACCTGCACGCCGCTGCTATAGAACGCCTTTTTGTTTTTTGGCGCGCTTTCAACCGACAGCAGCGCCGCGCCGCCCCATTCGCCGCCGACGGCGAAGCCCTGCACTGCGCGTAAAATAACCAATAAAACCGGCGCCCACCAGCCAATCTGGTTAAAGGAAGGCAGTAGGCCGATGCAGGCGGTGGCGATCCCCATCATCCACACGGTCATCATCAGCATGCGCTTACGGCCTAAACGGTCGCCGAAATGGCCGAAGATAATGCCGCCGAGCGGGCGGAAGAGGAAGCCGACGCCGAAGGTCGCGAAGGCTGCGAGCGTGCCCATCGCCGGGCCAATTTGTGGGAAAAATTCGCGGTTGAACACCAGCGCGGCGGTAATGCCGTACAACAGAAAATCGTACCAGTCGACGACGGCGCCGGCAAAGCTTCCCCATGCCGCACGACGAGCGCGATGAAGAGAAGCAACCCCCTTGCCGGAGTCGGGAGAAATAAGCGTTGAGTCCATGCCTGTCCTGTATGTTGTTAACTTGTTATTATTTGAATGAGACGCTTTCTTATCTTCGCGTCGTTAGGGAGATTACCGCGCATAAGCGCAGCTGAAAAGTTTTTTACCAGCATGAAAGACAATAAAGTAAAAAATGTCTAAATCGAACATTTAATTTCCACCACTGGTGTGGGTTAACTGTTGACCATAACTGCTATTTTATTTTTGTGGCCCTACTGGGACAGCTTTTAAGAATTCACGTAAATGGTTTACAATTACTATCTCCAACGCTGGATATGGTGGGTGATATGCGTCTAATTTTTGCAGTTTTATTTTATGTTTTGGTTTTACCCAATGCTTTCGCAGAAAAACTGCCTGCGCCAACAGGCAAACCCGTTTTAACCATTTCAGGAAAGATTACCAATACAAACGAAGGTGATACCGCCGTATTTGACATTGCCGCGCTAGAAAAATTGGGCAATGAGACAGTGATCACCACCACTCCGTGGTATTCAGGGAAAGTGCGCTTTGATGGTATTTCACTTAGCAAACTTATGGACTTAGTGGGCGCGCAAGGTAAGACGGCGAAGGTGATGGCCCTTAACGATTATACCACTGAGGTACCAGTGGAGGATTTTCATAAATTCCCGGTGATCCTGGCGCTGAAGATGAATGGTGAATATATGCGCATTCGTGATAAAGGGCCCCTTTTTATTGTTTATCCCTACGATAGTAGCGCGGAGTTACAGAACCAAATCTATTATTCCCGCTCGGCATGGCAGGTTTCAAAGATTATAATTGAGTAAGGCTCTGATCTTGAATCGAATACTCACTGCCATTATTTTGTCGCTTTTTATCGTCACCGGATACATTACCTATCTGGTGCATGAGCGGCAGAGTGAGCTGCAAAAATTAACCCGTTATACCGACTCGTGGTCTGTGTCTCAGATGGTCTCCGAATACATGCGTCTCGAGGCTCGTTTAAGCGCCCTGGCGCTGAACGTGAAGGGAACCGACCGCGATGAGGTACGCCTGCGCCTGGAAATAATGATGAGCCAGATCGAGCTGCTGCAACAGGGCGATCTTGGTCAGTTCATCAGAAAAAGCGAGCAGCGGCAGGCAACGGTGACCAGTCTGATTCAGATCCTCGATCAACTCGATCGGCAACTGGACACCATGACGCCTGAGCAGATGGTGATTCTGCTGCATACCATGAGTAAGTTAGATGGTCCGATGACCTCACTGGCCTCCATGACCCTGGCGCAGGACTTTGATGTCGTTAATCTTACGCACGATAAGATTCAGCATCTCTATTACATCTATTCGGTGATTTCAATCTTGCTGATTACGATGTGTATCACTCTTGGGCTATTGATGCTTCGGCAAAATAACAACTTGCGCCGCGCTCATGTGCGCATGAAATTGCTCGCGAATGACTTGCAGCTGTCGAAAGAGAAACTGCAGGTACAGAACCGCCGGTTGCAATATGATGCTTATCACGATTCGTTAACAGGCATGCCTAATCGTCTCTCTTTCTGGCAGAGGCTACAGGAAGTGGTTAATCACGTGAAACCTTATCATGGTTGCGCTGTGGTTATGCTGTTCGACCTGGATAATTTTAAAGATGTTAACGATACCCTGGGGCATGATGCTGGTGACAAACTGCTGCAGGAGCTCGCCAGCCGCCTGTCGTTCTTCCGTAAAACATCAGAGACGCTGTACCGGCTTGGAGGCGACGAATTTGCCCTGGTATCGCAGGATCTGAGCGAAGAAATGGCGCTGGAGCGGGCGGATGTGATCCGCGAGAAAATCAGCCAGCCGTACCAGATCTACGATTCATTAATTAACATCGGGGCTTGCATTGGCATCGTAATCTCCGATGCTGAAAGTCGCACTGATTACTTATACAAATGTGCCGATCTGGCGTTGTATGAAGCGAAAAAATCCGGTGCGGGACATGTGGAGATTTTCCGTCCCGGCATGTTGCAACGTTTACAGGACAACAAATCCTTTGAGGACGATCTGCTGCATGCGCTGGAAAATGACCAGTTCAAGGTTTACTACCAGCCGATCGCCGACACGGTGTCGCGTGAAATTTATGGTTACGAAGCGCTGGTTCGCTGGTTTCATCCGCTGCGGGGCATGGTACCGCCTACGGAATTTATCCCGGTGGCGGAGAAAACCGGCCTGATTAACCAACTTGGCGAGTGGGTGCTGAAGACCGCCTGTGAGGAAGCGGCCCGCTGGGAACAACCACTGAAAGTTTCGGTTAACGTCTCACCGATTCAACTTATCAATACCTCACTCACAGACACGGTGGTTGCGGTGCTAAAGAAGACGGGCCTCGACCCGCGGCGCCTTGATCTTGAGATTACGGAATCTGATGTATTTAACGAAAATACGCGCTCGCTGGAGATCCTCAGCCAGTTACGCGAGCAGGGGATTCAGATTTCGATTGACGATTTTGGCACCGGGTATTCGTCATTGTCACGGTTGAGTTATTTCCCCTTTGATAAGATCAAAATTGATCGCTCGTTTGTGGTCAATATACCTATGCAAAAAGATGACCTCGATATTGTGCGCCTGATCATCAGTATGGGGAAAAGCTTACATATGCGCATTGTCGCCGAAGGTGTTGAAACCGAGGAACAATTAACCTCGCTGCAACAATTGGGTTGCGATCTCGTTCAGGGCTATTTAATTGGCAAGCCGGGGCAGTTAAATAACAACTGAAACAAGATAATCCTCAGTCTTTAAACTGGCGCCGGTGAACTATCACTGGCGCTTTTTTATATTTTAAATAGCGATAATCCGTAATGGGTATAAATAGTGGTAGGTAAAATAGATTCGAAAAAATAATACCCTTAACAATTAAAAGGGGTATATGCTATGCAATATATCGTTCCATTCGCGGCGCTATTTCACGGCGCGAAAAGAGAGGCAAATCATGCAGCGAATCATTATACCTACCCATTATGTTCAGACCCGTTCCACCCCCATGTGGACCAAAGAGACCGCGCCCGCGTCCATCTGGAAGCGCCATCTTGATGCCGGTACGCGGCAGGGCGTCTACCCGCGTTTGTCGGTGATGCAGGGCGCAATACGCTATTATGGTTATGCCGATGAAACGAGCCCAGACCCTGTTGAAACGATGACTATTGAAGCGGGGCAGTTTGGTGTCTTTCCTCCGGAAAAATGGCACTGCATTGAGGCATTAACTGACGATACCGTATTTAATGTCGATTTTTACGTCGACCCTAAAATTCTGATTGAGGGATAAGTTGAGTCTATGAACAGTGAAAATAAAGGTTACTCATTAGCGATAGTCAATAACAACAATAATGAAAAACGAGTGAAAATTTATCTCAAGCCGATGGCGCTTTATGTCCCTGATATCGCGGTTCAGGCAGTAGCGGAATTGCTTCAGGATCTTTCAACCGATAACGCACAGGGCAAAGGGTTCAGCCTGATGGTGACGAACAATAATAACGGTGTATCGGTAGATAAAGATTGTGCTGCAATCGAGGCGCTTCAGGATCCACTGCATGCCGCTGATGCGGTGAAAGAGCTCATCAATATTGTGCGCGGTTATGAGTCTGACGAAGAGACTAACGTCTGCGGTTGGTAAAAATTCAGTCAGGCAGATATCGTCCGATATCTGCCTCTTTCTCTGGTTTCAACTCATCGCTATCTGCTGCAGTAGCCAGTCCCGCAAGGCGCTGATATCGGCGCGCTGGGCTAGCTCTTGTGTCGCCACCAGATAATAGTTTGCTCCCGGTAAGAACATTTCAAATGGCGCCGTTAATACCCCGCGTTGCAACAGATCGCGCGCCAGCAGTTCGCTGGCAATCACCACGCCTTGTCCCGCCACCGCCGCCTGTAGCGCATGCGTCTCGTCGCTGAAGGTTAACCCTGCGTCGATATTCAGCTGCGGTGGTCCGTAGCGGCGTTGCCAGTTCTCCCAGCCCGGCGAATCTGCCGGAACGTGACGATGTTCAACGTGGAACAGGGTCGCGTGACGCAAATCCTCCAGCCGTGTAATACCCAGCGCGGGGCTGGCGACGACGATAAATCGGTCTTCATGTAGCAAGGTACAGTGCAGTTCGCGCTCCGGCGTTTCACGATAGCGAATCGCGACATCCACGCTGCGCTGGTTGAGATCCACCCGTTCGACGCTGGTATGTAGCCGTAGGTCAATGGCGGGGAATTCCGCTTTAAATGCTGCCAGTCGCGGTACCAGCCAGTGAGTCAGAAAATTGGAAGTCGTGGTGACGGTGAGCGACGGCGGCTGGTGTGAGCGAACAATTTGCGCGGTAGCCTCTTCCAGCGCGCTAAAGGCGCGCTGGGTGCCGACATAGAGAATTTCGCCGCTTTCGGTAAGGCTGACGCCAAGGGCATTGCGTTCACAGACCCGACACTCCAGCACGGATTCCAGCAGCTTGATTTGATGACTCACCGCAGTAGCGCTCACCCCGAGCATATCGGCGGCGCGTTTAAAACTGCGGCAGCGGGCAACGGCATGAAAGGCGCGTAGCGCGCCCAGCGGGGGGAGGCGGTTTTTTCTCATGGCTGAGTTTTTCTCATCTATGGCTGAAATCTATGCGTTTGTCTGGGTAATTATACAGGCGCTAGTCTACTGAGATGTGAAAAAAGCGGTGAATTTAATTCACCATCGCTTGAGAATGTCAGGAGTGAAAAATGAGTATTTTCCCGTCCCCGCGTGCTGTGGTAGCGACATCCTGTGCTGAACCGCGTGCGCAAGCTATCGCGCTAAGCAGCCTATTCGCGGCAGGCGCGCTGTTATTGAGCGTTTCCGCCATTATTGGCGCTATCGCTAGTTTAGCGTTGCTGCTGGCGCTGACGGGGGCTTTTGCTGTTGGCTATGCAATCGCGCGTTGGCAGCCGTGGCCAGCGCATTATAGCGTGACAATATCGTGTTATGCCTTTGTGCTGTCCGCTATAGGTTGGTTGCTGGTTCTGGTGATATGGAATAGCGAACACGGTTGGTTGGATCTCATTCCGGGAATCGTCTTTGGTGGATTAGGGTTGGGCATTGTCTGGCAAACCCATGCGGCAGAAAGAGGTTTTTTGGGGATGATGCCGAACATCCCGACGATAGCGAGTATCGTTTTTATTACCCTGACGATTCTGCTAACCAATCACTATGCCGATTCAGGAAAGGGAGGCTTTGTCTACGCTCTGGCGGTGCTGGCGGATCTGGCGTTGCTGGGTGCGGTGCTGGTGAAAATCAGGCTACAGGATGAGCACAGCATCAAATACGAATGATCGAACACGTAGATAATTTCTGAATAGAGATAGATTGAAAGTATTGCGATAAGAAAGCAAAAAGCCTGCTCGTAAGCAGGCTTTTCTGAATCTGGCTCCTCTGACTGGACTCGAACCAGTGACATACGGATTAACAGTCCGCCGTTCTACCGACTGAACTACAGAGGAATCGTGTGAACGGGGCGCATGTTAGCGAGTGTGTTACGGGATGTCAAAGGAGAATACGTCTTTTTCGATCGTTCGCTGGTAAATTCAGCAGTAGCGGTGATTTTATTACTATTTAAGCGAAAATTTGAGCGAATTCAGAGGGATGAAAAGCTAAAGTTGTGGAAATAAAAAAGCCTGCTCGTAAGCAGGCTTTTTTGAATCTGGCTCCTCTGACTGGACTCGAACCAGTGACATACGGATTAACAGTCCGCCGTTCTACCGACTGAACTACAGAGGAATCGTGTGGAGTGGTATCTTAGCGGCGAAAAAATTTTTGTCAAACATCAATTCAACTGCAGCGTCACGCCTGCCGCATCTATCAACAATTTGTCGTATTTGCCGACAATTTACCAGGAAAAATACTTTGCAGGATTAGCATTTCTCAATCATCATTTGAAATGTTGTTTCAACTCTTCTCACTAAGGTCTCCCTTGAACGTCACTTCAGCAGTACGCCAGGCCGTAGCGCGCACGTCCTGGTTTAAAAAGCGCAAGAGCTATCGTGTGCTCTACTGGCGTGAAATCAGTCCCCTTGCCGTACCGATCCTGCTGGAAAACGCCTGCGTATTATTGATGGGCGTGCTGAGTACTTTCCTTGTAAGCTGGCTCGGCAAAGAAGCGATGGCCGGGGTGGGGTTAGCCGACAGCTTTAATATGGTCATCATGTCGTTCTTTGCCGCGATTGATCTTGGCACCACAGTGGTAGTGGCCTTCAGCCTCGGCAAGCGCGACAGAAAACGGGCGAGGGCGGCTGCGCGGCAATCGCTGGCGATCATGACCTTGTTCTCGATCGTGCTGGCGGCGGTTATTCACGCCTTTGGCCAGCAGATTATCGATATCGTTGCCGGCGACGCCACGGTTCAGGTTAAAGCGCTGGCCCTAACCTATCTCGAACTGACCGTGCTGAGCTATCCGGCGGCGGCCATTGCCTTAATTGGTAGCGGCGCGCTTCGCGGCGCGGGGACCACCAAAATACCGCTGTTAATTAACGGCGGGATGAATATTCTCAATATTATTATCAGCAGTATCCTGATTTACGGCATCTTCTCCTGGCAGGGGCTCGGCTTTGTCGGCGCCGGGTTGGGGTTGACTATTGCCCGCTATATTGGCGCGTTGGCAACCATTTGGGTATTGATGACAGGTTTTAACCCGGCGCTGCGTATTTCGCTGAAGAGTTACTTTAAGCCGTTTAACTTTGCCATTATCTGGGAGGTGATGGGTATTGGTATCCCGGCGAGCATCGAATCGGTACTGTTTAACGGCGGCAAGCTGCTGACGCAGATGTTTGTTGCCGGTATGGGGACCAACGTCATCGCCGGGAACTTTATTGCCTTCTCGGTGGCTTCGTTAATTAACCTGCCGGGTAACGCGCTGGGATCGGCTTCTACCATTATTACCGGTAAACGGCTGGGGAAAGGGCAGGTTGGTCAGGCGGAACGTCAGGCCTGGTTCGTGTTCTGGCTGTCGACTATTATTCTGACGCTTATTGCCTGGGGCACCGCGCCGTTCGCTGGCCTGATCGCTTCGTTCTACACCAGCGAAGAAGACGTAAAAGTGGTGGTTAAAGAGTTATTGTGGCTCAATGCCCTGTTTATGCCAATTTGGTCGCTCTCCTGGACCTTGCCCTGCGCCTTTAAAGGCGCGCGTGACGTGCGTTACACCATGTGGGTGTCGATGCTGGGTATGTGGGGCTGCCGGGTGGTAGCTGGCTATACGCTGGGGATCATGCTGGGCATGGGCGTCATCGGCGTCTGGCTGGGTATGGTGCTCGACTGGGCGGTGCGTGGCCTGTTGTTCTATCGCCGGATGATCACCGGGCGTTGGTTGTGGAAGTACCCGCGATTAAAGGCTCGGCTGGAAGAAAAGTCATGAATATACTGGAAAAGTGTTACTTTTTAGGCGAAGTGAAGAATAAATCGGCAAACAATCGCCATTATAAAAAACATCTTTGACATGGCTGAGCGTGGTCGTTAATATTCGCCCCGTTCACACGATTCCTCTGTAGTTCAGTCGGTAGAACGGCGGACTGTTAATCCGTATGTCACTGGTTCGAGTCCAGTCAGAGGAGCCAAATTCAGGACTTCATGAAGTCAGCTTCGTGAAGTTATCAAAAAGCCTGATGATGCTAATGTATCATCAGGCTTTTTTGTTTTACTGGTCAGATGGGGTCAGTCTAAGGTATTGAGACAAACCACATAGTCAGGTTTGTCTCAGCAAGGGATTAGGGTTTTAGTAACCGGGTAACCAGCGCGGCAACTTTATCATTGTGGCTATGGGCGATATTAAAGCGCATATAGCGTAGCCCTTCCGCTTTTTGACAAAACAGCGTACCTGGCGCCAGAGCCAGACCCTGCGCTAATGCTCTTTCAGCCAGCGTTTCACTATCGATATGTTCAGGCAATTCAGCCCATAAAAACAACCCGTAAGAATGGACGACCGGGAAACGACAACCTGCTTCCTGAAGCCAGCTTTTTACCCGCGAGGAGACGTCACTCAAATTACCAATAAGCCGGCGCTGATGGCGATTATAGCTACCGTCACGGAAGAATTGATGTAATGTCTGCTCGGTAAATTCACAGGTGACGCCGCCAGTCTGCTGTTTTAGCTGTACTAATTTTTCAGCCAGCAATGGGTTCGTTGCAATATAGGCAACCCGCATATTGGCGCTCAGCAATTTTGAGAAGCCGGATATATAACTGGCATTAGTGAGCCCGGCAAGCGCCGACATTGGCTTGGTTGCCGGTTCCATCAGGTCATGATACAGGTCATCTTCAATGAGATGACAATCGTAGCGGTTTAATACGGTGATTAAAGCAAACATCTCTTCCAGACTATAACTTTGCCCGGTGGGGTTGTGCATTAGTCCGGAGGTGAGATACGCCCTGGGCCGGGACTCTTTTAATAAGGTTTCAAGCTCATCAATATCAACCCCTGTATGACCGCGAGGGATAAAGACAACATTAGCCTGATGCTGACTCAGACTGGCGCGAAAATTGAAATAGCAAGGGTCGTCAATCAGCACGGTATCGCCAGGTTTGATCAGAATACGGAACAGCATGTCGATGGCATTCATGGTGCTATTCGCCATAATAATCTGCTCAACCGGTACGCTAATTCCCGCCTCATTCATTTTCATCTGCAGTGTTTTTCTCAATGGCAGGTATCCTCGTGGATTACCGTACTCAGAGAATTTTAGCTGCGGTTTGCGGATAATTTGGCGTAGCGCTTTACGGAAAAACTCAGTATCCAGCCACTCTTCAGGCAAAAAACCGCATCCGGGACGAAGAATATCGCTACTTTTTGCAAAAGCGTGTTTCAGTCTTGAATGCAGATCGGGGCTGACTAACGAAAGAGGCTTGTCGGCGTCAATCTCAGTCGTTTGCCGTGCATGGCTGACAAAATATCCTCTTCCCTGAATAGAGGTGATCAGTCCTCTGGCACGCAAACGTTCCAGTGCTTCCACAACGGTAAATTTACTGGTTTCAACCTGGTCGCAGAATTCCCTCAGGGAAGGTAAACGACTGCCCGGTAATAATTGGCCGCCGATGATTGCCGCGCTGATAAAATCAACAATCTGGGTGACTTTGGCAGTGCCATTCACCAGTTGTAGTTGGGATAAGCTAAAAATGGGGCTACCTCTGATACTTGCCTTGACTCTTCGAACTGTACCGGAGATTTTACCTGTAAGGAAAGCGAATATTTCGCTAAACATTCTATGAACAGTACTACACTAACGCGATATATCTTTAGCCCATCAATTGTGGTTCTGAAGATGAGTGTATGACAGCGGCAAAAAATAACTTTTATTTATTATTTATCAAAAGGTTGGGCACGTCTTCCGCCCAGCTATTGTTACTACGGATGGTCTCTGCAATTGCCCTGTTTTCCCTGCTCGGGCAGGCCAATGTTTGGTTAGACACGGCCAGTAATGCCTTACTGGCTTTTGGTTATCGGTTTCTGTTGATATTGACCCCATTGACGCTAGGTCTGTTTGGTCAACGTGCATTAATAGTTACTCTGTCGGTGTCGCTGCTGGGAATAGTATTATTAGCACTAAATGTTGCAACGGGCGTCAATTGGCTGGCGGTGGTCCTCTTTAGCTATGGTGTCGCCGTGCTGGGTTATATCGTGAAGAATGATGCGGCCAGAACCCCGGCAGGAGCGGCTAATAATAAAATTATGCTTAATCTCGGCAGTCTGTGTGCCGGGTTATTATTACTCTATCCGCACTGGAGTCCATTATTATTTTATATTGTAATTGCTGCTTTATTGCTCGTTTGTTTACCAACCGCACGCCATTTTAGTTTATCAAGTGACCTGACGGCGCAGACGCTACTGACGAAGAACTTTGCCAAATCTGGAAAGTTGAAATGGGTATTAGCAGGGATTGTTACTGGGGTTAAATTATTTGCGGTATTCTCTATCCTGCCGCAGGAAATTCTGGTTCATCGACAGACTCTACCAGCCTGGTATGGCATGATGATCATCTTTAACAGCGCAATTGTTGCATTAATACAGATACCATTAATGGCGCTTATTAATCGCAGTGGCGATAAAGCAATGCTGATGTCGATAGTGATTATACTTCTTGGTTTGATCGTTTTGGCAGTACCTGGCATTTTCCATGTTTATACTTTTTGGGGAGCAGCGGTATGGCTAACAATACTATCAATTGCTGAATGTGCATTGAGTTATATTGACTATTGTGCAGCGCAAGAAAATTCTCTGTTAATAAAAGAGTTGTCCGTCAGTCTTGGCGCAGGATTAACGGTTCTGGTTATGCGTTATTTTCCGGTGGCGATTAACACAGAAGTGCTTTCTTTAATTTCTATTGTCGCGTTATTACTTTGGCTGTGGAAATATAAGTACTCATCAAATAAATTCTATAAGGAAAATATAGATGCCGTCAGTGATGTTTGTGAAAAGTGAAACTGAATTCACTTTCAGGGATGTGGTGAGCCTTTTAGAATGCAGGGAGAACATGAGGTTTGGTTGTAAAACTGGAAACTGTGGGTTGTGTCGAGTCAAGGTATTATCAGGGATGGAGAATATCACGGGCAAGACTTTAAAAGAGAAACGTTTATTCAAATTGCTTGGTATAGAAGATCAAACGGTGCGGCTGGCGTGCCAGTGCAAAATTAGCGGTGATGTCACTTTAATTGAAAACTATCTGGAGTAATGTATGAAAAATCGTATTAAAGACACGTCTATTGTACGTAATGAACCTTTTCTGAATGCAGAAAAAAGCGCGCAGGTAAAACGTGAAATCGACGACTTTCTTGATACCAAGATCATCGAGTGGGAAAATACGGTTCCTTCGGCAAAACATCTTGAAGGCAAAGAAATTAACAAAGCGTACTATCAGCAGACGTTGATTGAACATGCATGGCGTATTCGCCTGATGCGTAGCGCCCAGGCTAATGCGTTACATAAAATCACCCAGTTTAATGCTGAAGCCGCACAGCTCTACGCCGCTTATCAGGATGAAGAGATGCTTCATGACACCTTGTTCATTCAGGATGCTGAGAGCCAGGGTATTAGTAAAGAGACTATCTATAGCACTGAACCTAGCTTCTATACACGTCTTCTCAGTGGATTCCTGTACTTTGTCGCCGAGCACGAAAAACCACTGGGCGTGGTTTGCTATAGCTACCTTGTCGAATACACTACTCAAAAACTGACGCCCAAACAGATTAAGGCACTCGGTGAATCTCTGGGTAAAGATAAGATTATCGGCCAGGCCGCACATTTGAATACTGACCTTGTTGAGGATCATACCCAGGATATGTGGAATATTTTGAGTCTGCTGGTGGAGTCTGATGACGATATTCAGGATCTTAAACGCTATTTCTCTGAAATTCAGGAGTTGTTGAAGTTATTCTTTGTTGAATTACATAATAAAACAATCAACGCATAAAAACTAATAAAAATAGTCACAATGCAATTAAGGTTGCAGGGATTACTGCAACCTGATTATTAAACGACAGAGTTGGTGGGGCAGTGATGAACAAAGCAATTCTTATTTTATCACATCAATTATTATCGATGGTGGCGCCTATAAAAAAGATAGTTGAGGATAATGGCTATGCTTGCTACGTCCTCTCATCTACTTCAAGTAAGGCGACAGCACCGCAGTGGGAAATTGATGAAAAACAATTTAGCATTACTTCTTCATTATATTTAGAAAAAGCAGATATCGATCTTTTTTTGCAAACGACGGGTAAGAATGTCGATTTTGCCGGATGTCTTAGCGTATGGGATGGTTATCGCCACTTGATGTCTTATGCCAACCACATTTTTGGTGCCAGGGATATTAGCGAAGAGGTGGTAGCCAGGCTGCGCGATAAGCTAGTTATGCGCCAGGTATTACAGGCCGCAGGGCTAACGGCCGTCACAAGCCAGGTTTTAAATGAAGCATTATTTGAATCCATAAGTCACCCTGAACAGTATTTTATTAAACCACGTATTGGTTTAGCGTCAATGGGAACGTTTCCTGCAAAATCATTGACGGAGTATGCTCAACTCGAACACCTGTGGATGCGTGCAGCGGAAGACAAAAATTATGAAGGCATTTTTTCTCGCGATAATGGCTTTATTCTTGAAGGCTTTATTTCCGGCGTAGAGTGCAGCTTTGAGATCGCTATTGATAACGGCGTAATGGATGTTCTGGCTGTTCATGAGAAACTTGACGTGACCCAGGAAACCTATTCTGTACTGGAGGGAGCCTGTATCTGCCCGCCGCGATCGTTAACGACGGCGCAGGTGGAAGCGGGAAAAGTACGTCTGGATGAAATAATGAAAGCGCTCGGTGCCGATACCGGCGTTTATCATGTCGAGATGAAATTCGATCCACAACTGCAATGGGAAGTTGTAGAGATTAATCCCCGGATTGGTGGGGCCTATATTGTTGATAGCACTAAAATTCATGCCGGAGCGTGCTTACTGGAAACCTGGCTGATGTTAATCCTGGGGAGGAGCCCTGTGCGTAGTGCTGCGCCGGCTCGAACGACATTTTTCCGTGTGTTCTTCGGCCAGTCAGGGAAAACGCTGCTGCGTATTCAACGCAGTACTCTCGAATTACCCGCAGTGCAAGAAAAAGTGCTTTATAAAGCCCTGGATAAATTACCTTCGGTGGAACGCGAAATATTTTTAGGTATGGCGTTGTGGGATATTACCGATATGGCGATATCTGAACACCCTATATTTTTTAAGCAAACCAACGATTATCTGATTACGGAGTACCAGTAATGAAAATAGTCATCCTGCATCGTATTCCATTTGACAAGATCCGCTACGATCAGATTATCGACCACCAACTGCATGAGGTTTATTATATTTGCCTGCAGGGGAACTCTGATGATTTCCCCTCCGAGGCGAAGGTGATCATGCTGGAGAGTCAGCATTTCGAGCCAGCTGAGTTAATTAATTTTTATGCGCCGGTGTTTGAGTATGCCGATCGTATTATTTCTCGCTCCGAATACGATCTGCTTGCCGCGGCGACCCTGCGGGAGCATTTTTCGATTAGCGGCGATAAACTGGCTGAGATTCTTCCTTTGCGCAATAAATGGATTATGCGCAGTCGCTGTAAACAGCAGGGGATTCCTCAGCCTGAGTTCTGGCATCCGCTGGAATTTATTCAACTAGCGCCTCGTGCGGGTAAATTCGTGCTTAAACCACGAACTGAGGCTTCCAGCAATGGGATTATGGTGGGGGATTTCGCGACTATCAAACAGGCATCGTTAGCTCTTAAGGATGATGAAACGATGCTGGTTGAAGAATTTATTGATGGCGTTATTTACCATTTTGATGGTTGGATGCATAAAGGAATACCGCTGGCTTTCGTGAGTAGTCACTATATTCGAGACTGTTTGAGCTTTGCCGATGGCGTGCCACTGGGATCGGTACAAACCACTACTGAAGCCGCGCATATCGATTTAGTCGTTAACGCCCTAAGTGTATTAGGACACCAGAACGGCAGTTTCCATTTTGAGGCTATTCGAGATGCGGAAGGTAATTTCTGGTTTCTGGAAGTTGCCGCACGGGTTGGCGGGGCCGGAGTGGCTGAAACATTCCAGTTACGTACAGGCCTTAATCTTTATCACGCTGATTTACGTTACCAGTTGTTTGGTAATCCGCCAGTGTGTATCGATCTCATTAATGCTGTCTACTATGGCTGGTTCGTCTATCCAGCTCACCAGCTTAACTCTGCTTATACGCTCAACTTTTCGGCTGAGGAGTGGCAGGAAAATCTACTGCATTATCAATCCAATCAGGATGTCTCCTCGCGCGGCACAATTTCTTACTCACCGACAACCTCGCCATTGAGTGGTGTGGTCTTTGGCGAGCAAACGAAAATCGCAAGAGTCATTGAGTCAATTTTTAATACCTGCACAGTGGAAGCCTTATCATGAATACGCCATGCTTTATTGTCGTTGGATATAATAACGTCAGAATTTATGATGTTGCTAAAATTCGCGTTGAGGCACAAAAATATTTTGACGCCAAAGTTGTATTAATTACTGAGAAAAAAACAGCAAGCGATGAGCAATTTGCTGATCTGGTGATTGAAACAACGCTTGAAGTTACACAACTCCCGGCCTCAGCGGATGTCGTTCATCAATATCTGGCAACCGAATCACTTTCTCCCATCGGTATTTTACCATTTTCCGATCGAGGTGTTCCTTTGGGGGCGCTGCTGGCGCAAAAGAACAGACTACCCGGCGCGCTGCCAGAACAAGCAAAAGCAGGGCTGGATAAGCAAATATTCCGTCAACTGGATGCTAGGGCTTCATTCCATCCCGCCGGTTATCGGACGGTAACCAGCCAGCCGGTAACATCATTGAATGAACTTAAAGATCTGGTCGATTCGTTAGGCGGTAAGGCGTTTATCAAGCCTGCGAAGGAGGGCAATAGCCGCGGGTGCCAGGTGATTGAGTGTATTGAGCAATGCGAGTCTATCTGGGCTTCACTGGCGCCTTATCGCGAAGCAGGGATCCTGGTGGAATCTCTTATCGAAAATGCGAAAGAATTTAGTTGGGATAGTGTGGCGGGTAAGCAGTGGATCACGGAAAAGCATACTACTGAAGGCCACTACCGTGCGGAGTATCAACAGGTGGTGCCTGCCTGTTTGACCCCGGCGGATGAAATACTGCTGCGTTCTGCAGGCGAACATATGCGTGAACTGGTGTCGCCGTCGAATGGCGCCTGGCATAACGAAATATTTTTACTTCCCGGCGCGACGGCCGCTGTTGAAACCAATATGCGCCCTGCCGGTATGCATATTTGGGATCTGGCGATGTTGAGCTTTGAAAATTTCAATCCATGGCTGCTGTGGCTACGTTGGGCTGCGGAGGGTAAATATACGCCTGAGGCGCTCAAACAGAACTATTACTCTGGTATCCGCATGCTTCGGGCCCGCGTATCAGGAACCTTGCAGGCATTACCAGATGTTGAGCAATTGGCATTGCAGGCGGGTATTACGCTTCATGAAGCCAGCTTTTCAGCCAAAATCGGTGACATCCTTAATGGCGAAATTAAGACGAATGCCGATTTTATTGGCCATATCATTTTGCGCGGTAGTAGCCATGAGCAGTTACTCAATTCATTAGAGACGCTGGCGACGGCTATTGAGTCTGCTGCTGAAATTAGCTAAGCGCGTGGAGCACAAATGAAATCCTCTTTTATCTGGCACGATAAACGTAGTCTGAACTATTTGCTGTCGTTGTTCATATTCAGCCTCGGCAGCTTTATTATCAATCCTTACTATGCCATTTATGTGTCAGATAATTTAGGTTATGGCGTGGCATTTGCCGGTGTGTTGGTCTCAATTAAAGTCATTTCACAGCGCGTTTTCGCTTTATTTGGCGGCAGCATGGCTGATATTTTTCCTGCCGTTTATGCTGCCCTTGCCGGGGTGGGGGTGCGCGCGCTGTCGTTTGCGCTTCTGGCTCTGAATGCGAATCATGAGATCCTGCTCGTTTCTGCGGTGATGAATGGTATTGGCGGGGCGTTGTTTAACCCAGCCATTCGTAAGTTATTGTTTACACGTTATAAAGAAGATGATGTAAAGTTAAAGCAGGTTATCGCCTGGCGTAATGCCGCATTTAATCTGGGGGCGGCGATAGGGCCACTTATTGGCGTATACTTGATTAATCTGGATTTTAAAGGCGCCTGCGTTGCGATTACGCTGATTCATATCGTCGTAGGGCTGATGCTGTCTGGCGCAAAGCAGGCGTATCAATTACGGCCGACTGAGGCGGGGCGCCGGTCGCTGATAGTCGAGCTCTCGGCTAGCCTGTTTAATCCAGCGTTATTCCCCGTTTTTGCCCTGCAATTTTTCTTTATGTATTTTTACTCTCATATTGAGTACCTGTTGCCAATATTTATCACCCACCAGTATAGCGAGTATTTTGTTAGCGTGGTTTTCTTCGTTAATACCTTGTTCGTTATTTTCGCACAGACGGTATTTAGCCGTATTTTTAATGAATTACGTGCCGGTATTGCATGGGGCGCGATGGTGCTATTTTTTATCTCGCTGGCGATACTGTCAATTTTCCCAGGCGCTAATCCGTTGCTCTATGGGTTATTGATAGTGCTGGGCGTTATCGCCTTTTCTACCGGGGAGGTGATTCTGTCTATACAGGTGGATTATATTGCCACTCATGTTGGCGGACACCTTAACTCCGGAACGATTTTTGGCGCTATTTCACTGGTGGCGGCTGGCGGGTTATTTGCGGCCAACGCCATCAACAGCGTCATACTCGAGTACTTTAACTTTGCAGCTGTCTGGCTGGTGAATTCGGTAATTGCCGCAGCCCTGGGGGGCTTCTCATTGTATCGATATTATTTATCCCGAACGCTGGCTTATTCTCGCTAGATTTGCGGTATACCCGCTTTGCATGATGCCATACAAAGCGGGTGGGCGGATTAACGGAACGGCGGTTCGTTGAAGGTACGCAGCTTGCGGGAGTGCATGTGGTCGCCCTCGGCGCGCAGCAGATCGATGGCGCGGATCCCTATCTGCAGATGCTCGGAAATCGCCCCTTCGTAGAAGCGGTTCGCTTGTCCCGGTAGCTTAATCTCGCCATGCAGCGGCTTATCGGAGACGCACAGCAGCGTGCCGTAAGGTACGCGGAAACGGTAGCCCTGCGCGGCGATGGTGGCGCTTTCCATATCGATGGCTACCGCCCGGCTGAGGTTAAAGCGCAGCGCCGAGGCGGAATAACGCAATTCCCAGTTGCGATCATCGGTGGTCACCACCGTACCGGTACGCAGACGTTGTTTGACCTCTTCCCCCGGCATGCCGCTAACCTGTTTAGTGGCGTCATACAGCGCGCGCTGCACTTCGGCGATACTCGGGATGGGAATATCCGGCGGCAGCACCGCATCCAGTACGTGGTCGTCACGTAAATAGGCATGCGCCAGTACATAGTCGCCTATCGACTGGCTCTCACGCAGACCGCCACAGTGACCAATCATCAGCCAGACGTCAGGGCGCAGCACCGCGAGATGATCGCAAATATTTTTGGCATTGGCCGGGCCGACGCCGATGTTGATCAATGTAATGCCCTGACCGTCGTTAGTGATCAGGTGCCAGGCCGGCATCTGGTGTTTTTTCCATGCCAGATCGGAAATCGCCTCTTCCGGTGCCTCCGTGTCGGCGGTGATCCAAATTCCGCCCGCACAGGAGAGGGCAATGTACGGGCTATCCGGATCGAGGATCTGGCTACAGCCCCAACTGACGAATTCATCGACGTAACGCGTGTAGTTGGTAAACAAGACATACGGCTGGAAGTGCTCAACCGGCGTGCCGGTGTAGTGCTTCAGGCGTGCCAGTGAAAAATCGACGCGGCGGGCGTCAAAATGCGACAGCGGATAATACTCGGTGGCGTGGAACAGACCATCGGCGGTTTCATCGCCAATTTGCGACAGTTCGGTGGTCGGAAAATAACGCGTTAATCCGGCGCTCATCGAGCGATCCAGCGTCAGCGCAGAGCCATCAATCACGTAAGGGAAGGGAATTTCGTGCTGCGAATTGCCGACGCTAATATGCGCGCCGTAATCCTGATACAGCAGAGTTAATTGTTCCAGCAGATAAGCGCGAAAGAGTTTTGGATTAGTAATGGTGGTGGTGTAGCAGCCTGAATGGGTGAATCGCCCCCAGGCTCGGGTTTTTAAGGCTTTGTGCTCGGCGCCATCCCACGAGACAGACAATTGAGGATAGACGAATAAGCCTTCAGCACGGGCTATTTCATCAGGAAGAATATTGTGGTGAATGTACTCGCCAATGGCCTTACGCAACGCGTTAACCGCTCTTTCATACTGCGCTTCCAACTGGGAAAGCGCCTGCTCCGGGGTCAGACTGACGGCCTTCTGGTTCATCATTCGCTCCTTGTTTCAGGTCTGCTGATACTGACGATAGTATGCTACAGCGTGAAAATGACGAAGGAAAATTACTGTCCCGGATAAATATTCAAACTCGTTGATAATAAAAGCTTAGCCACCCAGGATCAGGCTGTCTGTGCCCAACGTTCGGCGCTAAAATTACTTGCGCTTATCACTCTTAATGTCGCCGCGCCGTTATTGTTGATGTAATAAAGCGCATTAGGGCCAGGCGTTAACTTATCGCCTTCCTGCAGTCTGCATCGGCTTTCGATTTCAGCAATCACCACGATCTTACCGCTTTGTAGAACCACGCAAGTCGTTGCTGTAGAGGAATTTTTCCGTACTTTCTTTACCCACCACTCCATGTTTTCACCCAGGCTTGTTACACTCAGAATGATAATTGCCGTGTTATCGTTTTAAAGACAACTGAAACTACCCAATGGTTTAATTTACGTTTAGCTGACGTTGTTAAATCTTAACTCGGCGATGCAGCGGGACAGGCAAATAACACCTATGGCTTTGATGCGATTTAACAAGCTTCTGAATCAATCTGGATTAAGGATAGTCTCGCTGGCGAAAAAAGCGCTGGTCGCCGCCGCTATTGTTGTGGTGGTGTTTTTCATCGGACGAATCTATGAATCGGAGCGCGGCCCCGCGTTGCAGCGCTGGCATACCTGGTCTGGGGATGAGATGACCGCCGGTGAAATCGACCGCGCCAGCTTTGCCAGCTATCTCAAGCGGGAAGATGAAATATTTGCTGATTTGCGGCGTGAGGTCAGTGACCAACTCTCAGCCGCTGACAAAACGCCGCTAAATCGCTTTTATCGCGACAGCCTGGTCTATCCACAACGCTTTACGCCAGACTGGAATCGCTCCTTTATCCTACTGCCATCCGGCAAACCGCGTGGGGCGGTGGTGTTGCTGCATGGATTAACCGACTCTCCCTACAGCGTGCGCTATCTGGCGGAAGAGTATCAACGGCAAGGTTTTGTCGCGGTGGCGCCGCGCTTACCCGGCCACGGTACCGCGCCTGGCGCATTAACCCACGTTGATTGGCAACAGTGGCTGGCGACAACTCGCCTGGCGGTACGAGAAGCGACGCGACTTGCCGGTGGGGATGTGCCGCTGCATCTGGTGGGATATTCTAACGGCGGCGCGCTGGCGTTGAAGTATGCGCTTGATGAACTGACCGATAAATCGCTGGTCAGGCCGCAGCAGATTATTCTACTTTCGCCGATGATTGGCGTCACCGCTTTCGCCCGTTTCGCCGGGCTGGCTGGCCTGCCTTCGGTGTTTCCCGCCTTTGCGCGCGCGGCGTGGCTAAACGTCATTCCGGAGTTTAACCCTTATAAGTACAATTCATTTCCGGTAAAGGCAGCGCGCCAGTCGTGGCTGCTGACCCAGGCCTTACAAAAACAGATTATCCAGGCGGCGCAGAGCCAGCGGCTAACTTCTATTGCGCCGGTGTTAACCTTTCAGTCGGTGATTGATTCTACGGTCAGTACTCGGGCAGTGGTTGATTCGTTATACCGCTATTTGCCGGACAACGGCAGCGAACTGGTGATTTTCGATATTAATCAGGCGGCGAACCTGCGGGCGCTGTTTCGTCCGGCGACTTATTCGGCGGTGAATACCTTGTTACCTCCGGCGCCGCGTCCGTACTCCACGACGATCGTGACGAATGCGACTCAGCACACCCTCGATACCGTCGCGCGCCTGACGCTGGCGGGGCAAACCGCCGAGAGAACCCAGGCGCTGCATTTGTCCTGGCCGCAGGATATGTACTCGCTTTCGCATATCGCGGTGCCGTTCCCCATCACCGATTCGCTGTATGGCCGCGAGCCGACGGAGAAAAACCTTAGCGGTATTAGTCTTGGCACCATTTCGCTACGCGGCGAGACCGCGACGCTGAGCGTCGGTCTTGATACGTTAATGCGCGCCACCTCTAACCCGTTTTTCCCCTACCTGCTGCAGCGGATTAATCAGCGTCTACCGTTGGGCTCAGAACACCAGGATGTGCAATACCGTCCGCAGCGCAATACCGATGAGGGCGGCAGGGGCGACGAAGCGGAAAAGACGCACAAATCTTGAGCTGACGCCAAGGAAAATGCCGATGCCGGGTAGGTCGAAGGTCTGGATGAGCAGCCCCGCGGAGGCGTTAATCTGGCTGAGCGTCACTTTTCCCTGCTGCGCCAGCTCGGAAATAACCCCAAAATAGGCGGTACCGCCCGCCACACATTTCACCAGCGCGGGCAGAACGAAGTTTTCCGGGATATGTAGCCATTGCAGCAGCGGCATCAGCACGCGCTGCAGCATTTCGATGACGCCAGCCGCCTGCATCAGGCCGACGATGGTCAAAGATAAAATCAGCATCGGCACGGCGCCAAGCGCCAGGCGGATAGCGTCGGCGCCGGCGCTATTGATCACCGCAATCAGCCCGTGATTATTTTGTTCGCTTTCCGGGAGTACTTCTGCCCGGCTGCTCTCGACAATGGATAACTTACGCCCGGTGGCGTACCAGCAGACCGCTGCGGCGCAGAGTCCACCGACAATAGAAATGGTGATTGCGGCCAGCCAGTGCAGGCCGAACGGCGTTAAGGGGTAGAAAACGTTGCCCTGGCCCATGGCGAACACCATCGCCAGGGTGGCGGCCATTTGTCGGTCGGAAACACCACGTTTATCCATAATCGCCAGCGTGGCGAGCGGGGCGGCAAAACTCACAAAATTTATCTGAATCAGCGCGAAGGCGCTCATGCCGGTCAACCCAAAGGGTTTTAGCAGCGGCGCCAGCCAGCGCACGATGATGTCGAGAATTCCGCGGACTTCGAGATATTTCATTATGATCAGCATGACGACCATAATGGGTAATAAGGTATAAAGCGCTACGTCGACGGAGGATTTCCCCGCTGACATAATGATGCCGATGACATCCATTTATCTATCACTGTATGCAGGTCAAATAGTTAGCGCCATCATAATCCCGAAGGGGCGAAATGAACAGCTAGCACAGGCAGGTAAGAACGGTGCCTTCACTGAAGTGATATTCGCCGCTGAACGGGCTACCTGCGGGAAAGGCGTCGCTGAGCGTTTTATTGAGGCGTAACGTGAAACGCTGTTTTGCCGGGTCGACTGCGACTATGGCGGCGGCATCAAAATCAAACATCTGCTGTACACGCGGATATAGCGCTTTGAACAGGCTCTCTTTGGCTGAGAAAGCCAGCAGCAGTGCCCACTCCATATCCAGCCCACAACAGGAAAGCAGCGTCTGTTCCGTTCTCGAGACAAACATATCGGCGCTTTCCAGCATGACCCCCGGTTGCAGATGCTCGATATCGACCCCGGGATACCGGCCGTCGGCCTCTGCGGCAACCACCGCGATGGCGATATCTTCGCTATGCGAGACGCTTCCTCGCCAGCCTGCCGGCCAAACTGGCGCGCGATCGGCGGCGCTTAACACCGGCTCTAAGCAGCCGGCTTGTCGCAGTAAATAGTGCGCACAGTAGCGCCCGGCCAGATATTCGGCTTTACGTTTTACGACGGCGCCCGCAAGAGCAGAAGGGAACGGGACGGCGTATTGGTTGAAAAGTGCGTCCTGTAATTGTGTCCTGGCGAAACGTACCCGACAAAATTTTAACGCCGGGTCAGCGCGAAGATAGCCGCACTCGGCATACTGAATAAAAGGTAAATCGCGGAAGGTGTCGGTAACGATAAACATGCAGGATCATCTGGTGAAACGAACGATGACGCTACCTTAACGCAAGTGATAATCAAAGCAGAAGGTGTATAAAGCAAATAAAAGCAAAAAGCCTGCTCGAAAGCAGGCTTTTCTAAATTTGGCTCCTCTGACTGGACTCGAACCAGTGACATACGGATTAACAGTCCGCCGTTCTACCGACTGAACTACAGAGGAATCGTGTGAACGGGGCGCATATTATCGATGACTTAGGGTGTTGTCAAAGGCTGAATCGCCATAAAGCGTTCGACTGCTGACAATTTCAACAATCAAAAGCCTTTTAGGGTAAACCCCGGCGGGAATGCACCGATATGGTGCATTTATACCCCTAATGGGGCATATCATGCGCTCATGGAAGCCAGCAGTATTATCACTAACCCTTATTTTACCGCGCCAGCAGGGCGGTGAGCGGCTACGTAAAACCTGGCAAGCATCTTGCAAAATCCTTGTAACTTAATGGCCAGTAGTGGCATTCCCTTACAGGAGGCAAAATGAACTTAAGACGACTGAAGTATTTTGTGAAAATCGTCGATATCGGCAGTCTGACCCAGGCCGCTGAAGTCTTGCATATCGCACAACCGGCGCTGAGTCAGCAGGTAGCGACCCTGGAAGGTGAACTGGAGCAGAAACTGCTGATCCGCACCAAACGAGGCGTTACGCCAACCGAAGCGGGGAAAATTCTCTATACCCACGCGCGAACCATTTTGCGTCAGTGTGAACAGGCGCATCTGGCGGTACATAATGTGGGCCAGACGCTGAGCGGGCAGGTGGCGATTGGCCTTGCGCCGGGAACGGCGGCTTCGGCGATCACCATGCCGTTGCTGCAAACCGTGCGTAATGAACTTCCCGAGGTCAACGTCTATCTGCAGGAATGTAGCGGTAGCGTTTTAAATGACAAGCTGCTTGGCGGCCAACTGGATATGGCGGTGTTATACGAACGTTCGCCGGTAGCGGGAGTGGTCAGCCAGCCGTTGCTGAAAGAGGATCTGTATCTGGTCGGCACGCAAAACTGTCCGGGACAAAGCGTTGATCTCTCGGCGGTGGCGGAGATGAGCCTGTTTTTACCACGCGACTATAGCGCTGTCTGCGCCAGGGTGACGGAAGCCTTTACCTTACGCCGCCTGTCGGCAAAAGTGATCGGCGAGATCGAATCCATCACTACATTAACTGCCGCTATCGCCAGTGGAATGGGCGTTACCGTACTGCCGGAATCGGCGGCGCGCTCGCTGTGTGCTACGGCAAATGGCTGGATGGCCCGCATCAGCACGCCGTCGATGAGCCTGTCGCTCTCACTGAATACCTCGGCGCGCGGCGGCTTATCTCCTCAGGCCCAGGCGGTCAAAGATATCCTGCTGTCGCTGGTCAGCCGTCCTTCGTTGGAGAATCGTGAATTACAGCTGGTCAGTTAGGTTATATTCTTTTAAGGAATAAGTTGCTGGTTTTTATTATTTGTTTGCCGGGTAAACAGACTTTAACAATAGACATCATGTTATGTCTGAAGACCTGGGGGAAAGGGTGAATTTCCAGCAACTAAAAATTATTCGCGAGGCGGCCCGTCGGGATTACAACCTGACGGAAGTCGCTAATATGCTGTACACCTCGCAATCTGGCGTCAGCCGCCATATACGTGAGCTGGAAGAAGAGCTGGGGATAGAAATCTTTATCCGCCGCGGTAAGCGTCTTCTGGGGATGACCGAACCCGGTAAAGCGCTGCTTTCCATTGCCGAAAGGATCCTCAACGAGGCCAGCAATGTTCGCCGGCTGGCCGATCTTTTTACCAATGACGCTTCAGGCGTATTAACTATTGCCACCACGCATACTCAGGCGCGTTATAGCCTACCGCCGGTAATTAAAGCTTTTCGCGAACTTTTCCCCGAGGTACGGTTGGAACTGGTGCAAGGGACGCCGCAGGAAATCGAGGCGTTGTTGCACAACGGCGGGGCGGATATTGGTATCGCCAGCGAGCGCTTAAGTAACGACCCGACGCTGGTGGCATTCCCCTGGTTTCGCTGGCACCACAGTCTGTTAGTGCCAAAAGATCATCCACTGATTGAGGTTACGCCGCTCACGCTCGAGGCTATTGCGCGCTGGCCGTTAATTACCTACCGTCAGGGGATCACCGGGCGCTCGCGTATTGATGAAGCTTTCACCCGTAAAGGGCTGATGCCGGATATCGTCCTCAGCGCCCAGGATTCGGATGTGATCAAAACTTACGTGGAGCTGGGCTTGGGCGTGGGGTTGGTGGCGGAGCAATCCGGCGATGCTCGCGAAGCGGATACCTTTACCCGGCTGGAAACACGCCATCTCTTTGATGCCAATACCGTTTGGTTGGGGCTCAAACGCGGTCAGTTACAACGTAACTACGTCTGGCGTTTCATTGAACTGTGCAATGCTGGACTATCGCTGGATGAGATTAAGCGCCAGGCGATGGAGCCGGAGGAAGTGGCGATCGATTATCAAATCTGAGTACGGCCAGCGGGCAAGCGGGAGGCGACAAAGCAGCTATAATTCATTCACGTGAGTCGCGACTGAGGAAGGGAAAATGATGGTGCGGCGTATGAAGTTGCTTTGCTCTCTGGTGATGATGTTGGCCAGCCACAGCGCATTGGCGGTAAGTTATCCGTTGCCGCCGGAAGGGAGTCGTCTGGTTGGCAGCCCGATGAAAATTAACGTGCCCGAGCGTAATACCCAGCCGCTGGAAACCTTTGCCGCGCAGTACGGGCAGGGGCTGAGCAATATGCTGGAGGCTAACCCCGGCGTCGATGTCTATCTGCCCAAATCGGGAAGCTCGTTGATTATCCCACAGCAATTGATCCTGCCTGCTACTGTACGTAGCGGTATCGTGATAAACGTCGCCGAGATGCGGCTTTATTATTATCCGCCTGAGGGCACTACCGTCGAGGTGTTACCGATCGGTATCGGTCAGGCGGGGCGCGAGACGCCGCGTAATTGGGTGACGGCGGTGGAACGTAAGCAAGAAGGGCCTATCTGGGTGCCGACGGCGAATACCCGTCGCGAGTATGCCAAAGAAGGTAAAACCCTGCCGGCGATGGTGCCCGCCGGGCCAGATAATCCGATGGGGCTGTATGCTATCTATATTGGCAGGTTGTATGCCATTCATGGAACGAATGCCAATTTTGGCATTGGCCTGCGGGTGAGCCAGGGCTGTATTCGCCTGCGCAACGATGACATCAAATACCTGTTCGATAATGTGCCCGTTGGTACGCGAGTACAGATTATCGATCAGCCGGTAAAATACACGACTGAACCGGACGGTAGCCGCTGGCTGGAAGTGCATGAACCGTTATCGCGTAATCGCGCTGAATTTCAGTCAGACCGTAAAGTACCGCTGCCATATACCCCGGCAATCCGTGAGTTTGTTCAGGGCGCGGGCGTGAATGTCGGGCGCGCGGATTCAGCGTTACAGAGGCGCTCCGGAATGCCGGTGAATATTAGTCGTTCAGCGGTGGAAAGCAGTTTTTAACTGGCGTGGATGTTAAAAAAGCAAAAAGCCTGCTCGAAAGCAGGCTTTTTAAATTTGGCTCCTCTGACTGGACTCGAACCAGTGACATACGGATTAACAGTCCGCCGTTCTACCGACTGAACTACAGAGGAATCGTGTGAACGAGGCGCATAGTAATGGCCTCGCATTTTAGTGTCAACACTAAATTTAACCAGCTGATTCAATTGGCGATATTTAGTTCAAAGCGGGCTTTTAATGAACAACGCGCGCGTCGTCTTCATCCAGTAGATCGTTTTCCCGTAAACGCTGTAGCGGATCCTGACGATAGAACTGGCAGAATCGCTGCCATAGCGCCGGGAAGCGAGGAGCGAATAGCTCCGGTGCGCTAAAGAAATATTCTGAAAGCACCGCAAAGCACTCAGCCGGATCGGTTGCCGCATAGGCATCAATGCTGGCGGCGCTTTCGCCGACCAGATCGATTTCATCCTGAATGTTGTTCATCGCTGCATGTAGGTCGTGTTCCCAACCAGCGACTTCACGCAAGGGAATAAAAGGGACGCCGCTGGCGCGATCGCCGTTACGTGAATCCAGTTTGTGCGCGACCTCGTGCACTACCAGGTTAAAACCTGAGGCATCGAAAGAGTCCTGAATATCTAACCAGTTAAGGATAATGGGACCCTGCTGCCAGCTTTGCCCGGATTGCACAACGCGTTGATTATGCACCAGGCCGATGTCATCTTCCCATTCGTCATCGACGACGAAGGGCGCTGGGTAGATCAGGACTTCATGGAAGCCATCTAACCACTCAAGGCCAAGCTCCAGCACCGGCAGACAAAAGAGTAGGGCGATACGCGCGCTATGTAATGGGGTTAACTCAAATCCCTTTAACGGCACCAGACGTTTTTGCTGTAAAAAACGTGCTGCCATTTGGCACAGCTGTTGCTGTTCCTGATGAGTGAGGTTTGCTAAAACCGGAATGGCAACCGCTTGTTCCCACGGGATTTCGCCATTGCCTGTCTGTTCTTCTGCTTTCCACGGCCATTTAAACATCATATCGCTCGCAAAGTCGTCACTTGAACTCAATTTAAGGGACTGGAGCTATTAAAATGCCAAAGAACCTGGCATTATAGCAACCTCAACAGCGGAGAGATGCCGGAGCGGCTGAACGGACCGGTCTCGAAAACCGGAGTAGGGGCAACTCTACCGGGGGTTCAAATCCCCCTCTCTCCGCCACTATTCAATCACTTACGCTTATCCTTTTCAGTGATGCATATCCCGCTGAGACAATCCCTTTACAAAAAAGCATAGCGCTGAAGCAGACAAGGGCGCCAAAGAATCTTCTCATTTTCTGACTCAGACCAGGACTAAATTTCAGCGTTTCCGCTCTCGTGCGCTCGCGAGTATCCCTTCCGCTGCTGAAGTGCTATTGAGCCACTTCCCTGGCGAAATTTAAATGAATTCAGTGAATTGATGCCGACGTCGCGCGAGGCAGTATTGGCTGACCGTTAAAATAAAAAAGCCTGCGCGTGGCAGGCTTTGGTCATGAGGGGATCTTAGAACTGGTAGACCAGACCCAGCGCGACAACGTCATCGGTGGCGATGCCGTTTGCGCGGTAGAAGTAGTCATCTTCGTCCAGCAGGTTGATTTTGTAATCAACATAGGTGGACATGTTTTTGTTGAAGTAGTAAGTCATACCCACATCAACGTATTTAACCAGGTCTTTGTCGCCGCTGTTGTACAGGTCTTTACCTTTAGACTGCAGATATGCAACGGATGGGCGCAGCGGTAAACCGTAATCATCGAACTGATACTGGGCAACGACTTCGAAGTTCTGCGTCTTGTTGGCAATACCGCCGCCGAGATAGCTGGTGGATTTACCGAAGGAGGTCATGTTGCGGGTTTCCGCGTACATCGCTGCCAGGTAGATGTTGTTAGCATCGTATTTCGCGCCTACGGTCCAGGCATCGGCTTTATCGCCGCCGGCGTATGCGCTGCTGGCAGAGGCAGCCACCTGATTGTTGGTACGATCGGAAGAAGCATATGCCGCGCCGAAGCTGATGCCCATACCGAAATCGTAGGAAGTAGAGATACCGAAGCCGTCGCCATTTTCACGCGCCAGTTTACGATCGCCACCGTTATTGGTGCCTTCGCCAGAACCCGCGTTTTCGTTATTACCCTGATACTGCAGGGCAAAGTTCAGACCATCTACCAGGCCGAAGAAATCGCTGTTGCGGTAGGTCGCCACGCCGTTGGTACGGCCGAGCATGAAGACGTCAGTCTGGGTGTAGGTATCGCCGCCGAATTCCGGCAGCACATCGGTCCAGGCTTCAACATCATAAATAACGCCGTAGTTGCGGCCGTAGTCCAGTGAACCGTAATCAGCAAATTTCAGACCCGCGAAACCCAGACGGGTCCAGGAGTTAGCGCCTTCACCTTCAGTGGTGTTAGCCTGAATATTGTATTCCCACTGGCCGTAGCCGGTCAGCTGATCGTTGATCTGCGTTTCGCCTTTCAGGCCGAAACGCACGTAGGTTTGGTCGCCATCTTCAGAAGCATCGTCAGAGAAATAGTGCAGGCCATCAACTTTTCCGTAGAGGTCCAGTTTATTGCCGTTTTTATTATAAATTTCCGCAGAGTGCGCCGCGCCTGCTGCTAATAACGCTGGCAGCATAATAGCCAATACTTTTCTTTTCATTATGTATTCCCTTTAATCATAATTAATATGAATTGTCTAATTCCCTGTGGAATGACAAATCGATACTAGCCGCTTAAGTTCATTTTTAATTAAATAAAAAATGTAATAAAAGTATATTAAAATATTTCAAAATATTTATTTTATATTCAATATATGTATTTTCTATTCTTTGGGTAATTAGTATTTCTGAGGTTTATTGGTGTTTTATTTTTATTGTTGATATTAAACTGTTTTTAATTTCCTACAATAATGATATGTGCATTGTAAATGACATAGCAACATCATCAGTTATAAAGTAATAAATTATTATTTGAAATAATTTTGTTTGATAACGAACATCGCTGAATTTCAGCAAATCGTCTTATTTAAAAGCATGAACACAGCCGTAATATATAGGGGAGTACCGCTCTTGCGTTCACGGATGACCAAAAGCGCTCAGTACTACACTCATGCTTCCAGATAAGCATGATAATTGTATAATGTGACGAGCATCACAATTGTGTGGTCGAAGATGATGCGTTGTGGTTGATGTATGGAGAAGGATTTAATGGACACGAAAGCGAAACGGGGGACCGTTGGAAAGCTGGCGTTATGGGCTTTTTACGCTTTTTGCGCTTACTTTGTGTGGGCGATGGTACGGTACTGGTGGATAGTGGGGCGGATTCAAAGCGTTCCCGGCGCCAGCATTGATGGTGAATGGGGATCAACGGCGGGCAAATGGATTGGCGCGCTGCTGGGTTTTTTGGTGCTGGGGGCAGTGGGGTTAATCCTTGGGGCGATAGCCTGGTACACGCGTCCCCCTATTCAGGTACATGAACAGCGCGATTAAAGTTGCTATGCTCGTGGCTAGTCCCAGGCATCAGGAAACGCTCATGTTATTAGCTGAATGGCAACAACGATTTGAAAACTGGTTAAATACGCATCATGCACAGGAAGATGCGGCGCATGACATTTCGCACTTTCGCCGCGTCTGGAGTACCGCGCAGCAACTGGTCGGCGAGAGTGGCGCTGACGAGTTGGTTATCCTGACGGCCTGCTACTTTCACGATATTGTCAGTCTGGCTAAAAACCATCCTCAACGTCATCACTCTTCACGGATGGCGGCGCAGAAAACGCGGTCTATCCTGCAAAGCGCTTTCCCCGACTTTCCAGCCAATCGTTATCCTGCGGTTATGCATGCCATTGAAGCGCATAGCTTTAGTGCGGCTATACTGCCACAAAGCGTAGAGGCAAAAATTGTCCAGGATGCAGATCGTCTGGAAGCTTTGGGCGCAATTGGCCTGGCCCGTGTCTTTGCCGTTTCAGGCGCGCTAAACACTATTTTGTTTGATGCTAACGACCCCTTTGCTGACCAGCGCGATCTTGATGACAAGAAATATGCTCTCGACCATTTCCAGAGCAAATTGCTCCGTCTGCCTGAGACCATGCAAACGAAGCAGGGAAGAGCTTTGGCGGTGCATAACGCCCAATTTCTGGTGCAATTTATGGCGAAGCTGAGCGCCGAACTGCGTGGCGACCCGTTGTCGTTGGATGAAGCGGTTTTACGCCGCTTTGCGCCAGCGGTTTAAATCCGTTGCGACTATTTGTGGTACTCTCTGCAAAAATTGTCCGTGCTGGTTGAGGTTATGCCGCAAAATTTATCCCAAGAAAACCTCCTGTCTTTACCGTCAGGGGAACACGCGCAGGCGTTATTGCGCCAGCTGATGACGATATATGATGTCAAAACCCTGGTCGCACAGCTGGTCGCGGTTGGCGACCAGCACTGGAGCCCGGCGATACTCAAACGGGTGGCGACGGTGAGCCGTGCGGCAAGTAGATTGACTAACGCGGAGTGCACTCATCTGGCGAGCCTGTTACCGGCTCCGCCGCGCCATCATCCGGACTATGCCTTTCGTTTTATCGATCTCTTCGCCGGCATCGGCGGCATTCGTCACGGCTTTGAAGCTATTGGTGGGCAGTGCGTATTTACCAGCGAATGGAATAAACACGCCGTGCGTACCTATAAAGCTAACTGGTATTGCGATCCGCAAGAGCACAGCTTTAACGCCGATATCCGCGAAATCACTCTCAGCCAGCGCGCCGATATTAGTGATGAAGAGGCGGCGAAGTCTATCCGTGAGGCGATCCCGCAACATGATGTACTGCTCGCGGGCTTCCCCTGCCAGCCTTTTTCCCTCGCCGGAGTATCCAAGAAAAATGCCATGGGGCGCGCTCATGGTTTTGCCTGTGAAACTCAGGGAACGCTGTTTTTTGATGTCGTCAGAATTATTGCCGCCCGCCGTCCGCCGATCTTCGTGCTGGAAAACGTCAAGAATCTGAAGAGCCACGATCAAGGAAGAACCTTCCGTATTATCATGCAGACGCTGGATGAACTAGGCTATGAGGTGGCGGATGCCGATCATGCGGGCGTCGATGATCCAAAAGTGATCGATGGGCGTCATTTCTTACCCCAACACCGTGAGCGTATCGTGCTGGTGGGTTTCCGTCGCGATTTACAATTGCATGAAGGATTTACGCTGCGAGATATCGCCAGCCTGTACCCGCCGCAGCGGCCGACCTTTGGCGAGTTATTGGATCCCACCGTCGATGCTAAATTCATCCTGACGCCGGTTTTATGGAAGTACCTCTACCGTTACGCGCGTAAACACCAGGCGCGTGGCAACGGTTTTGGCTACGGTCTGGTCGACCCGACCAATCCAGGCAGCGTTGCGCGAACGCTTTCGGCGCGCTACTACAAAGATGGCGCTGAGATTCTGGTCGATCGCGGTTGGGATAAGCCATTGGGCGAAAAGCACTTTGACGATCCACAAAATCAACAGCGCCGCCCGCGGCGTTTAACGCCGCGTGAATGCGCACGGTTGATGGGGTTCGAAGCACCGGGAGAATACCGTTTTCGTATTCCGGTTTCCGATACCCAGGCCTATCGCCAGTTCGGCAACTCGGTGATTGTTCCGGTGTTTGCCGCGGTAGCGAAGCTGCTGGCGCCGCGAATTTCCGAGGCGGTAAAGCGGCGCGTTGCAGGGGATAGCGATGGCGGACGTTCACGATAAGGCCACCCGTAGTAAAAATATGCGCGCTATCGCGACCCGCGATACGGCAATTGAGAAGCGGCTGGCGGCGCTGCTAACGCAGGCCGGATTCACTTTTCGCGTTCAGGAGGCATCGCTACCGGGGCGGCCTGATTTTCTGCTGTCTGACTACCGCTGCGTTATTTTCACCCATGGCTGCTTTTGGCATCATCATCACTGTTATCTGTTTAAAGTACCGGCGACCCGTACCGATTTCTGGCTGAAAAAGATTGGCGCTAACGTGCAGCGCGATCGCCGCGACCTGGCGATGTTGTTAGCACAAGGTTGGCGGGTACTTATTGTCTGGGAGTGCGCGCTCCGCGGGCGGCAGAAATTAAGCGATGAGGCTTTATGCGATCGTCTGGAGGAGTGGATCTGCGGCGGTGGAAATTGCGCGCAGATCGACACTCAGGGCATTGGTTTTATCGATCCGATTGACAAGGCGTAACGGTGGAGCGGGCAGGGAAGAGATATTTACCCAGCGTCACCAGCACGACCGCGAAAATAATCACCGCCAGCGCCAGCCATTCGATAAATGAGAGACTTTCGCCGCCAAATCCGGTCCCCAGCAGCACGGCGACAACCGGATTGACATAGGCATAGCTGGTAGCAACCGCCGGCGTTACGTTACGTATCAGATACATATAGGCGTTGATGGCGATAAGCGAGCCAAAAATGGCCAGATACGCAACGGCAAATATTCCAGACCAGGAGGGCATTTGAGCGAGTTTTTCGCCTGAAAACCAGGATGTTGCGGAAAGCACCATCCCTGCCGCCAGCATTTCAATCGCACCCGCCATCATCCCGGTTGGTAATTCAATACGGGAACCGTAAACCGAGCCAAACGCCCAGCTCAGGGAACCAATCAGAATCAACAATGCGCCCCAGGGATTGCCACTGAGGTTGCCGCCGCTATTGAGCATCACTATTCCCGCCAGACCGATCGCAATACCGAACCATTCCAGCTTGCGCGTAGCAATGCCAAAAAAACGGCTGAAGCAGAGCGTAAACAGCGGTACGGTGGCGACCATCACCGCTGCGATGCCTGATGGTACATGCTGATGTTCTGCAAGGGTGACGAAGCCATTGCCGACGGCAAGCAACAGGATGCCTATCAGGGCCGCATTAAGTAGCGGCCGGCGGGCCGGGAGTTTATGGCCGGTGGCCAGTAAATAGATAAGCAACACGCCTCCGGCAGAGAGAAAGCGGATCCCGGCCATCATCAACGGCGGCCAGCTGGCAACGCCAATAGCGATAGCAAAATAGGTTGAACCCCAAATGATATACAGCGCAAAAAGCGCGCCGATAAGGGGTAACAGCTGACGGGTAGACATACTTCCTCGCGACGAAAAGAGATAGAAAGGGAACATATAGTTAACGTGAAAACTAACGTGCTGGCGAGCGCTTTCAATGTGCTTTTTTTGTTATATTTTTGTTGACTAATGACATCTCTGGGCGAGAGGGCGCTTTTGCCTCATACTCTATGTTTCATAAACAGAAATTGAAGGAAGCACATTTTGGCGGGAAGTAGTCTTTTAACCTTATTGGACGATATTGCCACGCTGCTGGACGATATCTCCGTCATGGGAAAACTGGCGGCCAAGAAAACGGCTGGCGTACTGGGCGATGATCTTTCTCTCAATGCGCAGCAGGTCACAGGCGTAAGAGCCAACCGCGAGCTCCCGGTGGTATGGGGAGTGGCAAAAGGCTCGTTCCTGAATAAAGTGATTCTGGTGCCGCTGGCGTTACTCATCAGCGCCTTTATTCCCTGGGCCATTACGCCGCTATTGATGCTGGGCGGCGCATTTCTCTGCTTTGAAGGCTTTGAAAAAGTGCTGCATAACCTGCACGCTCGCAAGAATAAGGAAGATCCGAAATTGCGCCAGCAGCGGCTGGAAACGCTTGCAGCCCAGGATCCGCAGGCCTTTGAGCGCGATAAAGTAAAAGGGGCGATCCGTACCGACTTTATCTTATCAGCCGAAATCGTCGCGATTACCCTGGGTATTGTAGCTGATGCGCCATTGCTTAATCAGATCCTGATTTTATCCGGCATCGCCATTCTCGTGACCGTTGGGGTTTATGGCCTGGTGGGCGTCATTGTTAAGCTCGATGACATGGGATATTGGCTGGCGGAGAAGAAAAGCGCACTGGCGCAGTGGGTTGGAAAAGCGCTCCTGGCCATCGCGCCGCGATTGATGAAAATTCTGACTTTCGTCGGTACCCTGGCGATGTTTCTGGTTGGCGGCGGTATCGTGGTTCACGGCGTAGCGCCGCTGCATCATTTCATCGAGAATTTTGCCCATGGGCTAAGCGGAATGCTGGCATCCACATTGCCTGTGGCCGCTAATCTGGTGCTAGGATTTATCATTGGCGCTATCGTCTTTGGCGTCGTTAAAGCTATCACCGCGTTACGCGGTAAAGCGAAATAAATCCCTGCGCCGGCTACGCAAAATGGGCCGGGGTCGTCTAAGGTGAAACAGTTTCTTCCTGATACCGGAGGCAAAAATGGTCTTGTTGGTCAGTGATGAAGTCAGACGAAAAAACGGCGGGCCGCGAATGGTCGTCACCGGCATTGCCGACGATATGGTCGAGTGCCGGTGGTATGACGGACAGGTCGTACAGCGTGAAGCCTTCCGTGAAGATGAGTTGGTCCGCGGCGAAGGGCAACATTCGCAGCATAATTAGATGTGCAGCGCCCGCTGGTGCGGGCGCTTTTAATATTGATTACGTTCGGACAAGGAGCGTTGATGTTGTTGGTTTCTTTGACCGTACTGCGAGTAAATAATGGATAAGCCGCTCTGGCCAAAAAAGTTTCATCGCCTCTTCAATCCGGGGCGAGTGGTCAATATCTGTTTCATCGTGGTGCTGTTCTTTTCAACGTTGCTCATCTGGCGAGAAATCCGCGTACTGGAAGAAGCCTACGTCGCCAACCAACGTAATAATCTTGAGAACGTGGCCCATGAAATGGATGGGCTGTTGCAATTTAATCTCAATCGTCTGCTCTTTTTTCGCAACAGCATGCAATCAGCACTGGAGAATCCGCTGGATTTCGCCATTCTGCGCCGGGCCGAACAGGAGTACATCAGTAAACGTCATGATCCCATCTGGTCAGTCGAGCTAAACAACCGGCGTACTCTGACGGTATACGGGGTTTCAGATTCTTTTGTCGACGCTGATGATCTGTTGTCGCGTAATAATCCTCAGGCCAGCAATGAACTGATGGCTACCCTTGAGCTGGGCTATCTTCTGCGTTTGACCAATAACAACAGAATTTTCAGCGAGCGCATGTCCTACGTTTCTCGCAGCGGGTTTTATACCACTACCGATGCCCCGCGCAGTTCCAGCCAGGTGCTGGCGCAGTTCTCGCGAGATACGGGGTCAGCATGGTTTATGCGGCAAACCCAGCGTGATAATCCAGGGCGAGGGATCCTCTGGCAAACGACTCAACAAGAAGATGGGTATACGCAACCGCAGGTGGTTACGGCCTCGATCCCTCTTGATTATGAGCACTACTGGCTGGGGGTGCTGGCGATGGATTTTTCCATCCGCGACCTGCAGAATTTTCTGGTCAGTGCGGTAAAAGGAGGGCAAATGGGCGAGTATCAACTGTATGACAAGCAGCTCAATTTGCTCGCCTCTTCGGCGCCGGATGATGTCCTGACGCCGCTCTCGCCAAAGGAACAAGAACAACTTCGTTATGCGTTGACCAATGATAACCATGGCGGCATACGTCAGTTAACTCGCTATATCAGTTGGGAAAAGATCCGCAACTTTGACGGCGTACTGTTGCATATTCATACTTTGAAGGAAGGAGTGCGTGGTGATTTCGGGACGATTTCCATCGCACTGACCCTGATGTGGTTAATGTTTACCCTCATGTTGATTGTGTCGTGGGGGGTTATTCGCCGTATGGTCATCAACATGAGCGTGTTGCAGGCGTCCCTTGAGTGGCAGGCCTGGCATGACGCATTAACGCGGCTGCTAAATCGCGGCGCTCTGTTTGAACGGGCGATCGCGGCGGCCCGAAGCTGCCGGCGGAATAATCAACCGATATCCGTCATACAGCTGGATCTGGATTATTTTAAAGGCATCAATGATAAACATGGTCACCAGGCAGGGGACCGTGTTTTGACGTTGGTTGGCAGTACTATTATGGGACAGATTCGCGAGCAGGATATTGCCGGACGCGTTGGTGGTGAAGAGTTCTGTATCGTTCTACCCAATACCCAACTGCCGCAAGCGCGTGCGATTGCTGAGCGTATTCGTCTGCGTATCCATAGCCGGGAGATATTGTTGCACAATAGCGTTAGTTTGCGGATCAGCGCCTCGCTGGGGATCAGTAGTAGCGAAACATCAGATGAGTTTAACTTTGAGGAGCTGCAGTCGATTGCCGATCATCGCCTGTATCTGGCAAAGCAGAATGGACGTAATCGGGTTTGTTCGGCTGGGTAGGGCCTGGTAATGTGAGGATGCTCACCTTTATTGCCGCGTTGTTGCTCTTCGGTATGGGAAAATTCTTAAAAAACGTATGACACAAGCATACCGTTCGTAAAAGAACGATAACAGGCAAGCCTTGTCGCGCCTGGGTTATTAAATAAGTTGTACATATAAGCCGCATTTCTCAATAATTCTCATCATGAATACTTCTTGTCATGCAAAATAATTGAGGATAATGTCTTCCATGCATCGGATTTCCCGGTGTAACGAATTTTCAAGTGCTTCTTGCATTAGCAAGTTTGATCCCGACTCCTGCGAGCCGGGATTTTTTTCACCTGAGCTTAGCGATTGGCTTCAGTAACGCTAAAGTCATGAATATCAAGCTCAAAGGCTTCGGCCAGCTCGCGCCATGTGTGTTCATCACGGCCATCGATACTGACATGATGCGGATCATCTTCACTACGATGTACTTCGCTTTCGCTAATCTCATTGATCGCCGCCAGCAGGGCATCGACATTAACGTCAATCCCGTCGGTATTCATCACACCGTGGTCTTTAGCGGATTTCATCATCACTACCTCGCTCGGCTCTGAAAGGGCCTCTTTAAGTATAGACGGTCTATAAAAACGCCAGTTGCGCTGGCTGAACGCTGCGTGAAGTCAGCTTTTGTTCTACACTGGCTCAAAACGAGAGGAGGCGAGTTATGCAGGTAAACGATCGTGTCACGGTAAAGACCGACGGTGGCCCACGTCGATCGGGGGTAGTACTGGCAATTGAGTCGTTTAGTGAAGGAACCATGTATCTTGTGGCGCTGGAAGATTACCCGCTGGGGATCTGGTTTTTCAATGAAGTGGGGCACCCGGACGGCATCTTTGTTGAGAAAGCAGAGTAGGGCCCCATTCAGAAACTGGCGGTAATCGCCGCCAGTTTGCCATCAGCGCATATTGACGTAAATCCCGGAAGTGATGTTTTCAGCCAACCGAACAATATGGTAAATCACCTGTTTATTGTGTGTCTGGATTTTTTTCTTAATATTACCTTTATGTGACGAAACGGTTTTTGCTTTGATATTCATCTGCCTGGAAATATGTGAAGTAGCGTGTCCGGCCATCCACATTTGCAGCATATTCGATTCGGCCTGACTGAGCGATAGAGTGGGAATACGGGTGCGTAATTGGTTTAGATTATTGGCGCTATCGGTCTGCAGAAAATTACCCAGTATGTTATCAAGGTCTTTCGGCGTAAGGGATTTTGAGCTGATAAGTAAATTCTTGCGTACCAGTAAATAGTGATCAAAATGGATGTTGGCCAGCGACATAAAAATAACAAATAGAGTATCGGGGTAGGTGGTAATGATGTCGCGGATAAGTTGATTGCTCTCTTCGTGATGTATAAAACAGTCTTCGTTGAGAAACACAACCGCCGGACGCAGCGATTCGCAGCGCTCTTGCAAACTCTGTGCGCTACGCACCTCAATGATATCGCGCTTCTTTATTCCCCGGCTTGCCAGATATCCGGTTAAACCTAGCCGGGTATAGCTGCACAAATCCATGATAATCGTTGACATGACCCATCCTCAATCAACACGTAACGATAATTCATCTGGCGCCAGGCCCTGTGATGAAGTCCATTTTTGTAACACCTGACTTTATGCGGAAAGCATTAGCCAAGCTAAACTATTCGCTAATAATACTCATAATTTGCCAGGAATATTCTCAAAGTAAAGCCATAGAAAAAGAATAAACAGACCCTGACAGTAATAATGCCCGGTGTCGCGGCATATCGTCGCCAGAATTGTGATTTATTTTCGGATTATCCTTATGGAGGGGCAGCCTATTAAATTGGCGCTGGCTATATTCTATTCAAAAAATGCATTTGTCATTCAGGTTTCATACAACTAATAATAATCGGTAAGAATAAACGCTGAGATTGAAGGCGAGGCTAAGCAACGGGAGCATCGCGCAGGGGTGGCGGCCTTAACGCTTTAATGCCACAATACTTTTTTATCGGTTTGTGGGATGGATGATGAAAAAGATTGTTATGGCTGGCGCGCTGCTTACCCTGGCCGGATGCGTTCAGGTTGATACCTATGAGGCGGTGGTCAAAGCGCCGGCGCCTGCAGGGCTGGAAGGGTTCTGGCAATCGAAGGGACCGCAGAGCGCAATGGTAAGTCCTGAGGCGATAGCGACGTTTATCGTTACCAAAGACGGAGATACTCTCGATTGCCGTCAGTGGCAGCGGGTAATTGCTGAGCCGGGAAAATTAATGAACCGCGACAATCAGGTTTATAATGTGACCAGCAGCCTCGATATTTATCCTATTGAACGTACTGGAAACACGCTGGAATACGATCGAATGACGTTAACCCGTGTTGAACGCTTAACGCCGGAATGCGAGCAGGCCTGGAAAAAGAACCAGACGGCGAGTACGACCGCGCAGTAATCGATGTTGGCGGGCCGGCTATAAAGCCAGCCCGCTGACCTCAAAGCACCTCTTCAATCACCCACACGCTTACGCTGCCTGCATTACAGGTGAATACGGCATTGCCCTCGTCATCAGTCTCAATAACCTCTTGTCGATTATTGAGAAAATCCTTCCAGCGTTTATTGGCATAATTCTCGCCAAGCGGTAACGTTTTCTCGCCATCGTCGCCGTTGGAGAGCACCACTACGCAGCCAGGATGTTCATCGGTACCGCTGCGGCTGAAGGCGATACAGTTAGGATGATCGAACCACAGCATTTGTACGCCGTGGGCGAAACGCTGACGCGCATCGATGAGTTCGTGAAGCTGCTCGATAACCGGCATCTCGATGGAGTATGTCTGGCCATCTCCGCCGGTATCTTCATAACTTGCGCCGAACAGGTCGGCGTAAAATACCGAGGGAACACCGTTTTCACGCAGTAAAATCAGCGCATAGGCTAACGGCTTAAACCAGGCCTCGACCGGCGCTTCCAGCGCCTGAAGCGGTTGGGTGTCATGATTTGTGACCAACGTGACCGCATGGAATGGGTCGGCTTCCACCAGCGTCCCGGTGAAGATTTGACTCATGTCGTAATCGCGGCCCTGACGCGAGGCTTCATGGAATTTCATCTGCAGCGGCGCATCAAACAGCATGGTATTACCGTCAACAAGGTCGATGTACTGCTGTAGCTTATCCACCTCGTGTGACCAGTATTCGGCAACAATAAATAGCGGTTTATCGGTGGACCCCTGTACATGCTCAATCCACTCTTTATAAAACCATGCCGGAATATGTTTGACGGCATCCAGGCGGAAACCATCGCAGCCGGTCTGTTCAATGACCCAGCGGGCCCAATATTTTATCTCTTCGGTCACGGCATGGTTACGGAAATCGATATTTTCGCCCATGAGATAATCGAAGTTGCCCATTTCATCGTCGACCTGATCGTTCCAGCCATCGCCGGTGTAGTCATTAACAACTTTGAATACGCCATCTTCATCGGGATTTTCGATATGGTCGATACCGCTAAAACATTTATAGTCCCAGATAAATTGTGAATATTTGCCACCGCGGCCCGGAAAGGTATAGCGGGTCCAGGCTTCACATTCGATGATTTCTTCCGCGATTTGCGTGCGGTCCTGTTCATCAACGCGTTGTACGCGGATGCGTTCTTTCTCATCGGCGCCCATCTTGTGGTTTACGACGACATCAAGAAGTACAGCAATTTGATGTTCTTTTAGCGCATTAATCGCCGCTAACAGCTGAGCTTTATCGCCGTATTTGGTGGCAACCGATCCTTTCTGATCGAATTCACCGAGGTCGAAAAGATCGTAACTATCGTAGCCAACTGAATAACCGCCGGAAGCGCCCTTATAGGCGGGCGGCAACCAAATCATATTAATGCCAATTTCATTGAGATTTGGCGCAAGGGCTTCTACTTCCCGCCATAACTCGCCACCTTCCGGGTAATACCAGTGAAAACATTGCAACAACGTGGGATTTTTCATCTTCCATGCTCCTGGCGTCATCAAGCTGACCTTTGCAGTATGGGAGATAACTGGCAAATATGAATAATTTCGTTGCTTTTTCGCTATACCCTAAATGGCCGCATATATAATAAATTGGCATAAGATGTAGCGGATAGATGTTGGTAGGCTGCTGCTAAACGCCTTACACTACACGAAAATCTCATTATATTCGGGGTATCTATGAAATTAGCACTTCTGGGTCGTCAGGCGCTGATGGGCGCAATGGCCGTAGCATTGATGGCTGGTGTAAGCGTGAAAACCTTCGCCGCTGAAAATCTGCTTAATCAGGTCAAAGAGCGCGGCACGCTACGCGTTGGCCTGGAAGGTACATACCCGCCGTTTAGTTATCAAGGCGATGATGGCAAATTGACCGGTTTTGAAGTTGAGTTTGCCAATGAACTGGCGAAACACATCGGGGTGAAAGCCGATCTCAAACCCACCAAATGGGACGGCATGCTGGCTTCTCTCGATTCTAAACGTATTGATGTGGTGATTAACCAGGTCACTATTTCCGACCAGCGCAAGAAAAAATACGACTTCTCCACCCCTTATACTATTTCTGGTGTTCAGGCGCTGGTGAAAAAGGGTAACGAAGGCGTGATTAAAACCGCGGCGGACCTGAAAGGTAAAAAAGTCGGCGTTGGTCTGGGTACCAATTATGAAGAGTGGTTGCGCCAGAACGTACAGGGCGTTGATATCCGCACCTATGATGATGACCCGACAAAATATCAGGACCTGCGCGTAGGCCGTATTGACGCCATTTTGGTTGACCGTCTGGCAGCGTTGGATTTGGTCAAGAAAACGAACAACACTCTGGCTGTAACCGGTGAAGCATTCTCCCGTCAGGAGTCCGGGGTGGCGTTACGTAAAGGAAATGAAGATCTGCTGAAAGCGGTGGACACCGCTATTGCAGATATGCAGAAAGATGGCAGCCTGAAGGCGCTTTCAGAAAAATGGTTTGGTGCTGACGTCACTAAGTAACGTCTGAAGATGAAAAAAGGCGCTGATAACGGCGCCTTTTTTTATTTCGCCAGCAACTGCGTGCATAATAAGGATAACTGAGTCTGGAGGTGCCATGTCACTACAAAATTTAACGCGTTTTCCGCGCCTGGAGTTTATTGGCGCGCCGACGCCGCTGGAATATCTACCACGCCTGTCCGAACATCTCGGACGGGATATTTTTATAAAACGCGATGATGTCACCCCCATGGCGATGGGAGGAAATAAACTGCGTAAGCTGGAGTTCCTCGCCGCCGATGCGCTGCGCGAGGGAGCTGATACGCTGATCACCGCAGGGGCGATTCAATCGAACCATGTGCGCCAGACGGCAGCCGTGGCTGCGAAACTGGGACTGCACTGCGTCGCGTTGTTGGAAAATCCGATAGGCACGCGTGCTGAAAATTATCTGACCAACGGTAATCGCCTGCTGCTGGATCTGTTCAATACTCAGGTTGAGATGTGTGATGCATTGACCGATCCCAACGCGCAGCTTGAAGAGCTGGCGACACGTATTGAAGCTCAGGGATACCGTCCATATGTCATTCCGGTCGGCGGATCTAACGCCCTGGGCGCGTTAGGTTATGTCGAAAGCGCACTGGAAATCGCCCAGCAATGTGAAGGAGCGGTGGAGATCTCTTCGGTAGTGGTTGCCTCCGGTAGCGCGGGTACTCATGCCGGGTTGGCGGTAGGCCTGGAACAGCTGATGCCAAATGCAGAATTAATAGGGGTGACCGTGTCACGTAGCGTTGCCGACCAGTTGCCTAAGGTGGTGACGCTGCAGCAGGCCGTTGCCAACAGTCTTGAGCTGCAGGCCAAAGCGGAGATTACCTTGTGGGATGATTATTTTGCTCCCGGATACGGTACGCCCAATGAAGAAGGCATGGAAGCGGTGAAACTGCTGGCGCAGCTGGAAGGTATCCTGCTGGATCCGGTTTATACCGGAAAGGCCATGGCCGGGCTGATTGATGGCATTAATCAGAACCGCTTTAAGGATGAGGGGCCGATTCTGTTTATCCATACCGGTGGCGCGCCCGCGCTGTTTGCTTATCATCCGCACGTCTAATGCAGAATAAATCGAATGCAAGAAAGTATCCAACTGGTCATTGACTCCGCGCCTTACCTGTTAAAGGGCGCAGTTTTTACGTTACAACTGAGCATCGGCGGTATGTTCTTCGGCCTGCTGCTGGGATTTATCCTCGCACTGATGCGCATGTCGTCAATCTGGCCGGTCAGATGGCTGGCGCGGATGTATATCTCTATTTTCCGCGGCACCCCGCTGATTGCCCAACTGTTCATGATCTATTACGGTTTGCCGCAGTTCGGCATTGAGCTGGATCCGATTCCGGCGGCGATGATTGGCCTGTCATTGAATACAGCGGCCTATGCGGCGGAAACGCTGCGCGCGGCGATTGCCTCTATAGACAAAGGGCAGTGGGAAGCCGCCGCCAGTATCGGCATGACGCCGTGGCAGACTTTGCGTCGGGCTATTTTACCGCAGGCTGCCCGCGTGGCGCTGCCGCCGCTCTCTAACAGCTTTATCAGCCTTGTCAAAGATACTTCGCTGGCGGCGACGATTCAGGTACCGGAACTGTTCCGCCAGGCACAGTTAATTACCTCACGTACGCTGGAAGTATTTACGATGTATCTGGCCGCCTCGCTGATCTATTGGGTGATGGCGACCGTACTATCCACCTTGCAGAATTATTTTGAAAATCAGCTGAATCGCCAGGAGCGTGATCCAAAATGAGTGCGATTGAAGTCAAAAAACTGGTGAAAAAATTCCACGGGCAGACCGTGCTGCACGGTATCGATCTCGAGGTTCAGGAAGGGGAGGTCGTGGCGATTATCGGCCCGAGCGGCTCTGGTAAAACCACGCTGTTGCGCAGCATTAACCTGCTTGAACACCCCGAAAGCGGTACCATTCGCGTAGGCGATGTGACTATCGATACTTCGCGTAGTATTGGTCAGCAAAAAGGGTTGATCCGCCGTCTGCGACAGCATGTTGGCTTTGTGTTCCAGAACTTTAATCTTTTCCCGCATCGTACGGTGCTGGAAAATATTATTGAAGGGCCGGTTATCGTAAAAGGCGAAGATAAGAACGAGGCCATTTCTCTGGCGCGTGAACTGCTGGCAAAGGTAGGGTTGTCGGGAAAAGAGAATAGCTATCCGCGTCGTTTATCCGGCGGGCAGCAGCAGCGTGTGGCGATTGCCCGCGCGTTAGCAATGCGCCCGGATGTTATTCTTTTTGATGAGCCAACTTCTGCATTGGATCCAGAGTTAGTGGGCGAGGTACTCAACACCATCCGTCAACTGGCGCAGGAAAAGCGCACCATGGTTATTGTCACCCATGAGATGAGTTTCGCTCGCGATGTCGCCGACCGCGCCATTTTCATGGATCAGGGGCGTATCGTCGAACAAGGTAAGGCCAGAGAGCTATTTGCTAACCCGCAGCAACCTCGTACGCGCCAGTTCCTCGAAAAATTTCTCATGCAGTAACACTTCTCTCTCATCGTGGTCCTCACAATTGGCTGGGGGCCGCGATCGGACAACCTGCCAATCACCGCCGTTGCTGGCGAGGCAGAACATATTTTCTTCCTTAGTTCGATAAATAATCGTCAGCGAAAATCGAATAATGCGATGGCTACGTTATTTTATACATATAAATAAGATTTATGTGTTAGTTTTATGTATTTATAATAATGATTATCAATCAGGGGTTATTTGGTAGGCTATGAGGGACATTGATTTTTTCAGCTGGCGGCGGGAAATGCTGCAACAATTCCAGTCAACTCATGATGGGGATTCGGTTTATAACCTTCTCCAACAGCAAACAGAAGAACTGGAATACGACTACTACGCACTCTGTGTGCGCCATCCGGTGCCTTTTACACGCCCGAAACTGACGTTGCAATCAACTTATCCTCAGGCCTGGATGTCACATTATCAGGCGGAGAATTATTTTGCTATTGATCCGGTATTACGCAGAGAAAATTTTCTTCGTGGACATCTACCATGGAATGACCAGCTTTTTTGCGAGACCCCAGAATTGTGGAATGGCGCGCGCGATCATGGTTTAAATAAAGGCGTGACGCAGTGTCTGACCTTGCCAAATCATGCGTTGGGCTTCTTATCGGTTTCTGCTAAAAATGCGCAGCCGGGTCCGTATCACGAGGACGAATTAGAGTTACGTCTAAGAACGCTGACCGAGCTTAGTCTGCTGGCGTTGCTGCGGCTGGAGGATGAAATGGTTATGCCGCCGGAGATGAAGTTTAGCCGGCGCGAGCTGGAGATCCTAAAATGGACCGCAGAAGGAAAGACCTCGGCAGAGGTGGCGATGATATTGTCTATTTCAGAAAATACGGTCAATTTTCATCAGAAGAATATGCAGCGGAAATTTAACGCCCCCAACAAAACGCAAATTGCCTGTTATGCCGTCGCAACAGGATTAATTTGAGCGAATCGCTCGTTCTGCGTGTCAGACGTGAAACCGGCTGTCAGCGATCGCTTTCAGCCGGTCCTTTCTTACTGACGGTAAGCTTGTTTAATTTGCTTAACGGTGCTGGAGAATACGGCAGCCTGAGCCTCATCTTCCATCTGCGCGATTTGCTTTTCCATTTTAATAATCACGCGGCCAGCATCTGCCTGACCCATAGCCTGAAGCATTAGCGTCAGCAGGGCTTTCAGGCAGGAGACTTCCTGCGCCAACTGTTGATTATTTTCTGCAGTGGAAAAATCTGGTGTGCTCATCGATATCCTCGTTTGCTATCAGCGCTGTCGCGCAATACTAAATGTTAAGGCGGCGCAGTATACCACAAGCGGTAGAAAAAAAAGGAGCGCGTGATTTGTGTTGCTGATGTTGCGCGCTGAGCGGTTAAATTTACTGAATAATATCTGTTCATCTAAGTGCTCATCGTTAATATTTCCCGCCGCTTTTGGCGGAAGTTAATTATTGTTACATCTTTCGAATCCTATTAATCCGCAACCCGTTCTGTTGCTTTTTTTGCGCCTTCTGTAGGGTGAATGTTAAAAAAGAAACATAATCCAACTATATGTTCTGTATAGGTTTCCACCTGGTGTGGAGACAAATTGCCATAAATGGGAGGGAAATCTTCTTCAGGACACTTTTTGGGCTTTTAAAGTTACGATAAAACCCGGTAATATATGGGAGATAAACTATCAGTAGCGTTATCCCTAATTCTGGAGATTATTCCTTTGATCAACGTACTTCTTGTTGATGACCACGAACTAGTGCGCGCAGGGATACGACGCATTCTGGAAGATATAAAAGGGATTAAAGTTGTCGGTGAGGCCTGCTGCGGCGAGGATGCCGTTAAGTGGTGCCGTGCGAATCCTGTGGACGTCGTCCTGATGGATATGAACATGCCTGGTATTGGGGGGCTTGAAGCGACGCGAAAAATCGCGCGCTCCATTGTCGATACCAAAGTGATCATGTTGACCGTGCATACTGAAAATCCGCTGCCTGCGAAGGTCATGCAGGCTGGCGCCGCCGGTTACTTAAGTAAAGGTGCTGCCCCGCAGGAAGTGGTAAATGCGATTCGTTGTGTTGCTTCGGGTCAACGTTATATCGCTTCCGATATCGCCCAACAGATGGCGCTCAGTCAGATTGAACCGGAAAAAACGGAATCACCGTTTGCCAGTTTGTCTGAACGCGAGTTGCAGATTATGCTGATGATCACTAAGGGCCAAAAGGTCAATGAGATCTCAGAACAGTTAAATCTGAGTCCCAAGACGGTGAATAGCTATCGTTATCGAATGTTCAGCAAATTAAACATTCATGGCGATGTGGAGCTAACTCACCTGGCAATTCGCCATGGCCTGTGCAATGCGGAGTCGTTAGCAAGTCAGTGAGTGATGTTTTTGACGCAAAAGCTTTCCTCAAGACGGTGACCAGCCAACCGGGCGTCTATCGTATGTATGATGCTGGTGGTTCCGTCATTTATGTTGGCAAAGCAAAAGATCTGAAAAAGCGCCTTAGCAGCTATTTTCGCAGCAACCTGGCTTCGCGTAAAACCGAGGCTCTGGTGGCGTTGATCGCGCAAATTGACGTGACCGTTACCCATACCGAAACGGAAGCGCTGCTGCTTGAGCATAACTACATCAAGCTGTATCAACCGCGTTATAACGTGCTGCTGCGTGACGATAAATCCTATCCCTTTATTTTCCTCAGCGGCGATACCCATCCACGACTGGCGATGCACCGTGGCGCTAAACACGCCAAAGGCGAATATTTTGGCCCATTCCCTAACGGCTATGCCGTTCGCGAAACGCTCGCGCTGCTGCAAAAAATTTTCCCCATTCGCCAATGTGAAAATAGCGTCTACCGCAATCGCTCTCGTCCCTGTCTGCAATATCAAATTGGCCGTTGTTTAGGACCGTGCGTCGCCGGACTTGTAAGTGAAGAAGAGTACCAGCAGCAGGTAGAATACGTGCGGCTGTTTCTCGCCGGGAAAGACGATCAGGTATTGACGCAACTGATTGCCCGGATGGAAAAGGCCAGCCAGGCGCTTGAATTTGAAGAAGCCGCCCGCATCCGCGATCAGATCCAGGCGGTACGTCGGGTGACGGAGAAACAGTTCGTTTCCAATAATGGTGACGATCTGGATGTTATCGGCGTGGCTTTTGATGCCGGAATGGCCTGTGTGCATGTGCTGTTTATTCGCCAGGGTAAGGTTCTCGGTAGCCGCAGTTATTTCCCGAAAGTTCCGGGTGGCACTGAGTTGGGTGAGGTAGTGGAAACCTTTGTGGGGCAGTTCTATCTACAGGGCAGCCAGATGCGAACCTTACCGGGGGAAATTTTACTCGATTTCAACTTGAGCGATAAAACCCTGCTTGCGGATTCGTTGTCCGAGCTGGCCGGTCGTCGGGTGAATGTGCAGACTAAACCCCGCGGCGATCGCGCGCGTTATCTGAAGCTGGCGCGCACCAACGCCGCCGTTGCGCTTACGACCAAACTGTCGCAACAATCAACGGTCAGCCAACGTCTGCAGGCTCTGGCGACACTACTTAAGCTGCCGGCGGTGACGCGGATGGAGTGCTTTGATATCAGCCATACCATGGGGGAGCAAACCGTCGCATCCTGCGTGGTGTTCGATAGCAATGGTCCGCTACGGGCGGAATACCGTCGCTACAATATTACCGGTATTACCCCTGGTGATGATTACGCGGCCATGAATCAGGTATTACGACGCCGGTACGGTAAAGCAATTGAAGAGAATAAAATCCCGGACGTTATCCTGATAGACGGCGGTAAGGGCCAGCTTGGTCAGGCCAAAGCCGTGTTTGCCGAACTGGATGTGCCATGGGATAAAAATCATCCGCTACTGCTGGGGGTGGCGAAGGGGAGCGATCGTAAAGCCGGGTTGGAGACGTTATTCTTTGAGCCAGAAGGTGAGGGCTTTAGTCTGCCGCCGGATTCTCCTGCTCTGCATGTTATCCAGCACATTCGCGACGAATCACACGATCACGCTATCTCAGGGCATCGTAAAAAACGGGCGAAGGTGAAAAGTACCAGTACACTTGAGACGATTGAAGGTGTTGGCCCGAAACGCCGACAAATGTTGTTGAAATATATGGGCGGCCTGCAGGGGTTGCAGAAAGCTAGCGTAGAGGAAATTGCGCAAGTACCGGGTATATCTCACGGACTGGCAGAAAAGATCTACTACTCGTTGAAACATTAGGGGCTCTGTAGCACCATAGGGCTAATTAACACTTACAACATACAGTTACCCGTTACCATGCAATTTAATATTCCGACGTTGCTCACTCTGTTTCGCGTTATTCTGATACCGTTTTTTGTGCTGGCGTTCTATCTGCCTTTTAGCTGGGCGCCTTTTGTCTGCGCATTGATTTTCTTTGTTGCCGCTGTTACCGATTGGTTTGATGGCTATCTGGCGCGTCGCTGGAACCAGAGCACTCGCTTTGGCGCCTTCCTTGATCCGGTTGCGGATAAAGTGATGGTGGCTATTGCCATGGTGTTGGTCGCAGAACACTATCATACCTGGTGGGTGACTTTGCCGGCAGCGACAATGATCGCGCGTGAAATTATTATTTCTGCTCTGCGCGAGTGGATGGCTGAGCTGGGTAAACGCAGCAGCGTAGCCGTATCATGGATTGGTAAAGTGAAAACGACGGCCCAGATGGCGGCACTGGTCTGGATGCTGTGGAGGCCTAATGTGTGGGTGGAGTGGGCTGGTATCGTTCTGTTCATGGTTGCTGCGGTGTTGACGCTGTGGTCAATGTTACAATATTTGAACGCTGCGCGCGGCGATTTGCTTGAACAGTGATCGTTTCGACGCAAATTTCAGCAAACGACACGAAGTTGCGAAAAATACCGTTGACTCACCGCGTGAGATAAGTAGAATGCAACGCATCGAACGGCGGCACAGTCTTCCAGACGATAACAAAATCAAGTGATTAGCTAATCTACTTGATGATGCGGGAATAGCTCAGTTGGTAGAGCACGACCTTGCCAAGGTCGGGGTCGCGAGTTCGAGTCTCGTTTCCCGCTCCAAATTAAAAGCATCGGCAGTAGCGGGTGTTTAGGTATTAAAGGCGCGTTAGCAAAGCGGTTATGTAGCGGATTGCAAATCCGTCTAGTCCGGTTCGACTCCGGAACGCGCCTCCACTTTATATCCCGAGCCCGGATGGTGGAATCGGTAGACACAAGGGATTTAAAATCCCTCGGCGTTCGCGCTGTGTGGGTTCAAGTCCCACTCCGGGTACCATTGGGATAAAGTAGAATAATCAAAGCAATAAGCAGTGTCGTGAAACCACCTCCGGGTGGTTTTTTCATTTCCGAAGCGTCATTTCCTGACATCATTCCTAATATACTCCACCTGCAGAGATAGACTCTGAGTGCTATAAACGTTATTTGTCCTATGACAAAACCTGCGGTGCTTGCTACGCTTAACGGGATTTTCGAACCAGGCAACAGGAGTAGGGGAAATATGTTTACCGGATTGTGTGCTTTTCCGCTGACGCCGATGCGCAACAATGAAGTAGATAGTCGCGCGCTAATAAAAATCATCGAACGTCTGGTCTCGGCGCGAGTTGATTCGCTGGGCATTCTGGGCTCAACCGGCAGCTACGCCTATTTGAGCCGCGAGCAGCGCAAAATGGTGGTCCTGGCGGCAAAACAACATGCGCAAGGGGTCCCGATGATGGTCGGGATAGGCGCGATGGCTACGGATATGATTCTACGTCTTGCTGAGGATGCTCAGCAGGCGGGGGCGGATGCTGTGCTGCTACCGGTGCTGAACTACCAGCCTCTGACGGATGATGAGGTGTTTACACTGTTCCAGACGGTTAACCGCCATGTGTCGGTACCTATTTGTATCTATGATAACCCGCGCACCACCCACAGAGCCTTTTCTGATGCGCTTGTTGAGCGTATTGCTTCGTTATCCAATATCGCATCAATCAAGATCCCCGGTTTGCCGGCCGACCAGGCTGGCGTCAGAGTGGCGACGCTTCGTCAGCGATTGCCGCAGCGAGTGAGTATTGGCGTCAGCGGCGACGCTTTTGCCGCAGCAGGGTTAAACGGCGGCTGTAATCTGTGGTATTCCGTTTGCGCCGGTCTGTTCCCGCAAATTGCCCAAAATATTACCGCAGCAGCGTTAAGTGGCGAGCGGCAGCAGGCATCGGCACTAAGCGAACGGCTGGAGCCATTATGGGCATTGTTCAGACAGCACGGTAGTCTCAAAGTGATTGCCGCTGCCGCCTCTATTCTTGATCTAGCCGAAGTAGAGTGTTTACCGCGACCATTAGCCCCGCTTTCCACGGATGCCATTAACGATGTTAAATCGGTCATGGATAAGCTTGATCTACGCTGAAGTTTGGCGTCTGTTCCCTCCCTATTTTTGTCAGGAAACTCGTAAACTATTTAAGGTAATATATTACCAGCGTTGCAGATAATGCTGAATTAATGTCCTTTGGGGATGTGATGCCTTTATGGCAATGATAACTATATATGAGGGATCTTATGGCCACGTTGCTTGAAAGCTACGGGAACTGTTTTCGAAAATATGCCACTTTCCGCGGCCGATCCGCGCGCCAGGAATATGTGGTTTTTACCATTGCTAACTTTATATTGTCCGCGATCCTGGGATTGATCCCCGTCGTTGGCGGTATCTTCGGGTTAATTATTATCATTCCGGGGATCGCGGTTGCGGTGCGTCGTTTGCACGATCTCAACAAATCCGGCTGGTGGTTGCTGGCGCCCTACGGCATTATGCTGATCGGTCTGATTGGTATTGCCGCTACCGTCGAAGAGGGTAGAGCCGCAGTATGGGTATGGGTGATCGCTCTGGGCGGCCTGGCCGCGTTGGTAATGTCGATTTGGATGATTTTTACCCGTGGTACCGTTGGCAGCAACCGCTTTGGTGATGAACAGAACGATGACAACAGCGGCGGTAATACGATGGGCAAGAGTTCTGCCGCGGATGATGTCAGAGAGCGCCTGGCACAGGCTAAGAAAATGCTTGATGACGGCGTTATTAGCGCAAGTGAATACGAAGTGATGCGTGCTAATATCATTAAAGATATGTAACCGATCCGCCGCCGGGCTTGCCCGGCGTTAATAAATTCACCTGTGTGAGCGAGAGCGGGTGGTTTTCTCCTCCCATTTTCGCTACTGTAAGCGCCATTTTTCTACCATCATGAGCCTGTAATGAAAACCGGACCCCTGAACGAAAGTGAACTTGAGTGGCTGGATGAGATCCTGTCGAAATATGCCACCGAGGGCGCCATCCTTGATGTCTCCGAACTTGATGGTCTGTTAACGGCTATCTTATCCGGGCCGAGCGAAATCGAACCAGCGCAGTGGCTGCTTGCTATCTGGGGCGGGGCGGATAATGTACCGCGCTGGGCTAACGATCGCGAGCGCGACCGTTTCGTTAACCTGACGCTGCAGCATATGAGCGACATCGCCGAACGCCTGGCTGACTATCCGGAGCAGTTTGATCCGCTGTTTGGCACCCGCGAGTTTGAAGGCCAGGAACTGACCATTGTTGAAGAGTGGTGCTTCGGCTATATGCGTGGCGTTGCCCTCTGCGACTGGTCGACGTTACCTGCGGAACTGCAGCCACAGCTTGATGCCATTGCGTTACACGGAACGGAAGAACGTTTCGAAGTGCTCGATACGCTGACCGCGGATGAATTTGTCGAAAGCGTTGATAGCATAAAGCCCGCCGCGCTGGCTTTATATAATTACTGGATGGAGAACGCTCAGCCGACGGCCGTGCAGCAACCGGTAAGAAATGAGACCAAGGTGGGGCGTAATGATCCTTGCCCCTGCGGCAGCGGCAAAAAATATAAACAGTGTTGCTTAGCTAAATAAAAAAAGGGGCCAAATGGCCCCTTTTTTTATCCCACAGCGGGTAATAATCCCGCCACAATGCAGAATTGAATGGCCACTATCGCCACTCCACAGCCCAATACCAGCCATAGCGCAATCGAGCCTCCCGGAACACGCCAGGTTGCCTGTGGGTGCAGTTTTCGGCTTTTCATTACTAATAATGATGGCAACATCAGCGCCAGTACGGCGAGCGCCACGCCAGCGTAGCCCAGCGCCATCACGAAACCTCGCGGATAAAACAGGGCGAAGGCCAGCGGCGGCAGGAAAGTGATGACGCCGCTCTGTATACGTCCGGCAGGGGTGTTTTTACGCTGAAACAAATCTGCCAGGTAATCAAACAAACCTAATGCGACGCCGAGAAAAGACGTCGCCAGAGCGAAGTCGGCGAACAGATGTACCGCCACCTCTACATGCGGCGAGGCGACAACGTCGCGGATTGCTGCCAGCAGGCCGTTCAGGCCGGAATTCTGCGCTAGCACGGCGGTAAAGGCCGGAGAGTCGATGCTGCCAAGCGTGGCGAGTTGCCAGAAAACATAGGCGACCAGCGGAATAAAGCTACCGATGATAAAGACGCGGCGCAGCTTACGAATATCGCCATTCAGATAGCTAACGATGCTGGGAATACTACCGTGAAAACCAAACGAGGTGAAAATCACCGGAATAGCGGACAGCGCCAGGCCTTGCTGTAACGGCAGAGTCAGGAGATTTATCTGGTGAATATGCGGCAGCAGCAGCACCAGCATCACCGCAAGGAAGATAATTTTGGCGCTAAATAAAAAGCGGTTAAACAGATCGACCAGAGAAGTCCCTATGCACACCACTGCGCCGCCAATGCCGGTGAAGAGCAATACGCCGGCAGAAGGCGGTAGGTTCCAGTTCAGCCACTGATTCAGACTGGAGGCCAGCAGCTCCCCAGCGCCGCTGATATAGGCCGCCGTAAGCGCATACATCAGAAAAAGCATACAGAAACCGGTGACCCATTGGCCGTAGCGGCCGAGATAGCGCGCCGCCAGTGAGCCTAACCCCATATCCGCAGGGACATGCTGATAGACTTCCAGCAGCAGCAGGGCGGTATAGCACATCAGCGCCCACAGCGAGATCAGTAATACCAGGGTGACGCCAAAACCGACTCCCGCCGAAGCGAGCGGCATCGCCAACATACCGGCGCCAATGGTGGTGCCGGCAACGATTAAAATACTACCCAGAGTGCGGTTCTTCACGCTTTTCTCTATCTATGAAGGAAGGAACGAATAATTATGTCGCGCAGAGTATGTGAAATGAGTGATTTCGTCAAATGATGGTTACAAGTGGTGTAATTATATCTTTACGTCTCTGGGGGGCAGAAAAGACTGCGTTGGCGCAAAGCCGCCAGACGCATGCTGATATATGCTGCCTGCTTTTCAGGAGGAGTTATGTCATCTATTCACGGTCATGAAGTATTACAGATGATGATCGCATCGGGCGAGTCGTACAACGTTGCCAGTCTCGAAGCGGCCATTAAGAGGCAATTTGGCGAAGATGCTCGCTTTCACACCTGCTCGGCGCAGGATCTGGACGCGGCGCAGCTGGTGACGTTTTTGCAGCAGAAAGGTAAATTCATTGCGGTGGAAGAGGGTTTCAATACCAGCGAGAGTAAAATTTGCTGTCATTGAGCGCGCGGCGGCCAGGGCGGCCGCCGCTGTGGGAATTAGTTTTGCGTGTCGAGGGTTGCCAGTTCTTTATCGATAAAGTACAGGCCTTCACCGCTTTTACCGGCAAGGGTCAGTTTATCAATAACAGATTTGAATAATTTCTCTTCTTCATGCTGTTCTGCTACGTACCATTGCAGGAAATTAAAGGTCGGGTAATCCTGATTGGTCATCGCGGCATGCGCCAGTTCATTAATTTTTTGCGTAATTAACTGTTCATGTTCATAGGTCTGACGGAACAGTTCATCAAGTGAAGCATATTCGGCAAACGGCGAGCTAATAGCGTTAATACGCGGCAGGCTGCCGGTATCGGTCAAATAGTCGAACAGGCGCTGCATGTGCGTCATTTCTTCCTGCGCGTGGCGGCGGAGAAAGGCGGCTGCACCTTCAAAGCTATGGTAGCTGCACCATGCGCTCATCTGCTGATAAAGCAAAGAAGAATAAAGCTCAAGATTCATTTGCTCATTAAGTTTTTCGATCATTTCTGCTTTCAGCATGGCGTCCACTCCGGAAATAAAGATTAAATCATAGTGTGCCGTCACTATAATTTGTTAGTAATTTATTTGCAAAAAGTAAATTAAAAAAATTAATTATTAAAAATGCAAATGGGAATAAAACGCATTGGCAATATAATAATAAATGAGAATGGTTTTAATTTGATATTTATTTCGTAAGTTATCGCGCGAAGCGAAACAACGAATATTTAATGTTCTGAACCTGAAAGGGGAAAACTGGGCTGAGGGAGGCTCAAAATGTGACGCGCTAAGATTTTTGTAAAACAGCTTTTCATAAAGTTTGAAAACGCATTTATGAAGTAGTAGAGTCCTGTTAACGCTAACGAACTATCGGGCCGTGCCCGCAGAGCATTCAGGAGAGTGAAGCATGAAAATCGCACTGATGATGGAAAACAGCCAGGCTAGCAAAAATGCCATCATCCTCAACGAGTTAAACGCCGTTGCCGATGAAAAAGGCTTCCCGGTTTACAACGTAGGAATGAGCGATGAGCACGATCATCATCTCACCTATATCCATCTGGGCATCATGGCCAGCATCCTGCTGAATTCTAAAGCGGTCGATTTCGTGGTGACCGGTTGCGGCACTGGCCAGGGGGCGTTGATGTCATTGAATATCCATCCGGGAGTGGTCTGTGGTTATTGTATCGACCCTGCGGACGCCTTCCTGTTTGCCCAAATCAACAACGGTAACGCGTTGTCGCTGCCTTTTGCTAAAGGCTTTGGCTGGGGGGCGGAATTGAACGTGCGCTTTATCTTCGAAAAGGCCTTTACGGGCCGTAATGGCGAGGGGTATCCGCCGGAACGTAAAGAGCCGCAGGTCCGCAATGCCGGGATCCTGAATAAAGTGAAAGCGGCGGTGGTGAAAGAAAATTATCTTGATACCTTACGAGCTATCGATCCGGAACTGGTAAAAACCGCCGTTTCCGGGCCGCGGTTCCAGCAATGCTTCTTCGAAAACTGCCAGGATAAAGAAATCGAAGCTTTCGTACGCCAGATTATAGGCTAATAGGGCTTTTCAAACAGGCCTGCATCAATACGCGGGCCTGTTTGTTATGGTCGTGTTTTACTGGATACCGTGCTGCCGGCATCTCGCGTAAGATGTAGCGTATCAATCATCCCTACCAAACAAATCAGCGCAATAAAGACAAACGCCAAGCGGAAGCTAATTCCCGGTAGAGTCATCAGATTCAACCACTCGCTCAACTGTTCACCAATGCGGATGCCGATGGCGCCGAGAGTGATTCCGAGCCCAACCGCCAGCTGTGAAGCGGTGCTGAACAGTGTATTGGCGTAACTCATCTGCGCGGAAGGAACGTCGGCAAAAGCGAGCGTACTGACGCCGGTAAATTGGATGGAACGGAACACCCCGCCAAGATAGAGGATCAACATTATTAGCCATACCGGTGTTTGCGGCGTTAACAGCGCGCAGGCAAGTAGTGAGGCGACATTCAGCGCACCGTTAATCAGCAATAAGCGGCGAAACCCCAACCAGCGGATGAGCGGCGTGGTTGCAGGCTTGATAGTGAGATTGCCGACAAAAACGGCCAGCACCAGCAGTCCAGAATGAAAAGGATCCATGCCGAAACCCACCTGGAATAGCAATGGAAGCAGGAATGGGACGGCGCTTATCGACGCGCGAAACAGTGAACCGCCGTACATGGTTACCCGGAATGTAGGAACCTGCAAAGCGTCCAACCGTACCATTGGCCAGGCGGCGCGGCGGAAATGGCGTAGAGCGAAAAACATACAGCCGATACCTGTCGCCATGAGCGCCAGCGTTTGCCAGCTCTGTGGCTGTCGGTCGCCGAGTCGTTCCATCGCTGCCACCAGGCTTATCATCGCCAGTGACGTCGTCAGAAAACCGGGTAGATCGAAGGGGCGGCGTTCTTCTTCACGGATATTGGGAATGATGCGTAGCGAGAGCGCCATCGCCAGTAGTCCGAGCGGCACGTTAATAAAAAAGATCCAGTGCCAGCTGGCGTAACTGGTAATGAAACCCCCGAGCGGCGGGCCGATTATCGGTGCGACCAATGCCGGCCAGGTCAGCGTGGCTATTGCCTTGATGAGCTGATCTTTGGGAGTGGTGCGCAATACCGCCAGGCGCCCGACGGGGACCATCAGCGCGCCGCCAACGCCCTGTAGAATGCGCATTGTCACAAAGCTTTCGATGTTGCGCGATAAACCGCAAAATACGGAGGCGAGGGTAAAAATGGCGAGGGCCAGAGTAAATACTTTCCGCGCGCCGAAGCGGTCGGCGATCCAGCCGCTGGCGGGGATCAGTACCGCGAGGGTGATCAGGTAGGCGCTGATGCCAATATTGAGCGCGACCGCCGCTACGCCAAAATCCTTCGCCATATCAGGCAGGGCGGTAGCGATGACCGTACCATCGAGAAATTCCATAAAGAAAGCGCCAGCCACCAATAATGCCGGGGCGGAAAAAGCGCCTGTTTTTGGCGTAATTGTTGTTGTACCCATTGCGTCGTTGCCATAGCAAAATGAATAAGTATCTTTGCGGTACGTTTTCTTTTCGCCGCTCCCGCACATGTTTTTTTATCTGGTGCGATTTAGGTTACTATTACGCTCCTGAAAATAGGAGTAAAAAATGTCTCAACCTTTCACTGAACAAGATGAGTTGGTTTCCGATGTCGTCGCATGCCAGCTGGTCATCAAACAGATCCTTGATGTGATTGACGTTATCGCCCCGGTCGAAGTGCGCGAAAAAATGGCGACGCAGTTAAAAGCGATTGACTTTGCGAGTAACCCTGCTTCGGCGGATCCGGTGACGCTGCGCGCAGTACAAAAAGCAATTGCACTGATTGAACTGAAATTTACCCCGCAGGGTGAAGCGCACTAGCTCTAACTCTGAGAAGTTGATTGTCTGGCCGTTCCAGTCTGGAACGGCCAAATTCAGTTAGTGCTGTTGTGGCGAGATGAGATTAAGTAGTCGACGGTCTGTCTGCTCCATACCGAGCCCGGCTTTATCAGCAGTACGTATTTCTTCAAGGACGGTTTGCAGTAACCGCCCATCTTGCTGCTGCTCTTTCTCCAGCAGGGTCAAAAAACGCCACGTCGTGTCATCGCGCTGCGCTTTTGCTTCCTGCGCCAGGCCGGACAGCATGCTGCTACGTTGCTGATACTCTTCGAGAGTTTTGGCAAACACTTCTTCAAGCGTTGTGCATTGCGGGGGATAGCTTTCGTCGGCTTTGACAATTGGCCAGGCGCCGGCCTTTTTCATATAGTCAAAAACCTGCATCATTAACGTCACGCTGGATTGCGCACGGGTGCGCAAGAAGGTTGCTGTGCCGTTGAGACGCTGTTGCGCGCACCATTCACCTAAATGTAGATAAACATTTGATGCGTGAAACTCAAGATTAATCTGGGTATTTAATTTCTGAACCATTCCTGGAACTGCCATAACAATATCCTTATTTATCCGCAAGGGAAGTATGACGCGCTACCATCGCCTCGCACAGGCGAGTTTTGCAAGCGCAACGCAATAGGCAGGAAATAAACACGGTGCAATCCATTTGCACGTGACTATTTATTTATATCTGCCGATACATCAAGAATACCCTTATGTTCCGAATAAGAAAACTCTCAACATGCGTTATTTACGATTTGTTACAACATCAGTTTTACTGCTTGTTTTAATTGTCTTTTTTGTGGTTTTTAAATCGTAATGTATTGAATTTAAATGGTTATATTTAAGGGTTCGTAGGGCTAGTAAATTTGTATTAATGAAGTTGATTTAACGGTAAATTCATATATCGATCATAGCTTATTCATTATTCGAAAATAGCGAGAGGATAATGAACTTGTGATAGATCATCTTTTGTTAGAAGTGGAAGAATAACATATAAGCTGGCGGCAAATCGCAGGACAGAGTAGCCCGGGATGGCGTTAGCGAACCTACAAGGATAAGTCTGCTGGTGATATGGATTATTGTGCCACGCATAACGCTAATTGTCTGACAATTAGCGTTTTTTTTATGTCATTTTTTGCTGAATTTATGTACGCAACTACTGTAATTCTGCGGTGTGATGACGCTCTCGTATGGATAAATAATTTCCAGTTAAAACTATTTTAACAACGGCAATGTTGATTGCGATTTTTCTAATGCCTTGTTTTAAGACCGATAAAAAATTTAAGTCCGATTTTCCCCTACAGAAAAGCGAATTAAAGCTGGAGTTTACCATGCACAAATTTACTAAAGCGCTGGCGGCCATTGGCCTCGCGGCGGTTATGTCACAATCAGCTATGGCTGAAAACCTCAAGCTCGGTTTCCTGGTGAAGCAACCGGAGGAGCCCTGGTTCCAGACCGAGTGGAAATTTGCTGATAAAGCCGGTAAGGATTTGGGCTTTGAGGTGATTAAAATCGCGGTGCCAGATGGTGAAAAGACGCTTAATGCGATCGACAGTCTCGCCGCCAGCGGCGCGAAGGGATTTGTCATCTGCACGCCGGACCCAAAACTGGGGTCGGCGATTGTTGCGAAGGCTCGCGGCTATGACATGAAAGTTATCACCGTTGACGATCAGTTTGTTAATGCCAAAGGTAAGCCGATGGAGAGCGTGCCGCTGGTCATGATGGCCGCCAGCGAAATCGGCGCTCGTCAGGGGCAGGAATTGTATAAAGAGATGCAAAAACGCGGCTGGGACGTGAAAGATACCGGCGTGATGGCGATTACCGCCGATGAACTGGATACTGCCCGACGCCGTACCACTGGCTCGATTGACGCGCTGAAAGCAGCGGGGTTCCCGGAAAAACAGATCTATCGTGTACCGACCAAATCTAACGACATTCCAGGAGCGTTCGATGCCGGTAACTCCATGTTGGTGCAGCATCCACAGGTTAAGCATTGGTTAATCGTGGGTATGAACGATAACACCGTGCTGGGCGGCGTAAGGGCAACTGAAGGCCAGGGCTTTAAAGCGCCGGATGTTATCGGCATCGGTATTAATGGTGTTGATGCGGTGAATGAGCTTTCGAAAGCCCAGCCGACGGGGTTCTATGGATCTCTGCTGCCAAGCCCGGATATCCATGGCTATAAAACCAGTGAGATGCTCTACAACTGGGTGACCAAAGGCACCGAGCCGCCGAAATTTACCGCCGTGACTGACGTGGTGCTGATTACCCGCGACAACTTTAAACAAGAGTTGGCGAAGAAAGGGCTGTAAGGCCGGGTTCATTCTGCCTCCCGCTCTGGCGGGAGGTTATGCGTAGAAGAGCGGAGTCGTTATGCAACAATCTATCCCTTATCTCTCATTTCGCGGTATCACCATGACGTTCCCGGGCGTTAAAGCACTGTCTGACATCAGCTTTGACTGCTATCGCGGGCAGATCCACGCGTTGATGGGTGAAAACGGCGCCGGGAAGTCCACCCTCTTAAAAATTCTCAGCGGTAACTACATTCCAACTGCCGGGCATCTGCAAATTGATGGTCAGCAAATGGCATTTACGAATACTACCGCTGCGCTAAATGCTGGCGTAGCGATTATTTATCAGGAACTTCATCTGATCCCGGAAATGACCGTTGCCGAGAATATCTATCTTGGTCAGTTGCCGCATAAAGGCGGCATTGTGAATCGGTCTTTATTGAATTATGAAGCGCGGCTGCAGCTGGAACATCTGGGACTGGATATCGACCCGGAAACGCCGCTGAAGTATTTGTCGATCGGCCAGTGGCAGATGGTGGAGATCGCCAAGGCGCTGGCGCGTAACGCGAAGATTATTGCGTTTGATGAACCAACCAGCTCACTCTCTGCGCGCGAAATCGACAACCTTTTTCGCGTGATTCGCGAGCTGCGTGAAGAAGGGCGAGTGATTATTTACGTCTCGCACCGTATGGAGGAAATTTTCGCCCTCAGCGATGCTATTACCGTGTTTAAAGATGGCCGCTACGTGCGGACCTTTGACGACATGCGGCTGGTGGATCACGATGCTCTCGTGCAGGCGATGGTGGGGCGTAATCTTGGCGATATCTATGGCTGGAAAGCGCGTGAATATGGCAGCGAGCGGCTGCGACTGGATCAGGTTAAAGCGCCAGGTGTCAGAATGCCAATCAGTTTCTCGGTACGCAGCGGTGAAATTGTCGGCCTGTTTGGTCTGGTCGGCGCCGGGCGCAGCGAACTAATGAAGGGGCTGTTTGGCGGCAGCAGAATTACCAGCGGTCAGGTCTATATTGATGGTCAGGCGATAAATATTCGCAAACCGGCGCAGGCGATTCAGGCGGGCATGATGCTGTGTCCGGAGGATCGTAAAGCCGAGGGCATCATTCCGGTACATTCGGTGCGTGACAACATCAATATCAGCGCGCGGCGTAAGCATATTCATGCCGGCTGCCTGATTAACAATGCCTGGGAAGCGAGTAATGCCGAACAACATATCAAATCGCTCAATATCAAAACCCCGGGAGCTGAGCAGTTAATTATGAATCTCTCCGGTGGTAATCAGCAAAAAGCCATTCTGGGCCGCTGGTTGTCGGAAGAGATGAAGGTGATTCTGCTTGATGAACCGACCCGCGGCATTGATGTCGGCGCAAAGCATGAAATCTACAACGTTATCTATGCGCTGGCAGCTTCTGGCGTGGCGGTTGTTTTTGCCTCCAGCGACCTGCCAGAGGTGCTCGGCGTCGCCGACCGCATCGTGGTGATGCGCGAAGGTGAAGTGGCCGGTGAATTGCTGCATGAAGATGCGAATGAACAGCAGGCGCTGAGCCTTGCGATGCCTAAAGTCAGCCAGGCCGTAGCCTGAGTAAGGAGTGAATGATGTCATCTGTAACTACGCCGAGCGCCGCACGATCCTCCTTCAGCTTCGGTCGAATCTGGGATCAGTTTGGTATGCTGGTGGTCTTCGCAGTGTTGTTCATCGGCTGCGTGATCTTTGTTCCCAACTTTGCCTCTTTCGTCAATATGAAAGGGCTGGGGCTGGCGATTTCCATGTCGGGAATGGTGGCCTGCGGCATGTTGTTCTGCCTGGCCTCCGGGGATTTTGATTTGTCAGTCGCTTCGGTCATTGCCTGCGCCGGTGTGACGACGGCGGTAGTGATTAACCTGACCGAAAGCTTATGGATTGGCATTGCCGCCGGGCTTTTGCTGGGTGCTGTCAGCGGGTTGGTAAATGGTTTTGTTATTGCGCGTTTGAAGATCAACGCGCTGATCACAACTCTGGCTACCATGCAAATCGTCCGTGGGCTGGCCTATATTATTTCCGATGGTAAAGCGGTTGGCATTGAGGATGAACGTTTCTTTACTCTGGGTTATGCCAACTGGTTGGGGCTGCCGGCGCCAATCTGGCTGACGGTTGCCTGCCTGATCGTCTTTGGACTGCTGCTGAATAAAACCACCTTTGGCCGCAACACGCTGGCCATAGGGGGCAATGAGGAGGCGGCGCGACTTGCAGGGGTGCCGGTTGTTCGTACCAAGATCATCATCTTTGTTCTTTCAGGTCTGGTATCGGCGGCGGCGGGGATTATCCTGGCTTCGCGCATGACCAGTGGCCAGCCTATGACCTCAATTGGTTATGAACTGATTGTGATCTCGGCATGTGTCCTGGGCGGCGTATCGCTAAAAGGCGGGATCGGTAAGATCTCTTATGTGGTGGCCGGGATCCTAATCCTGGGTACCGTGGAGAATGCGATGAACCTGCTGAATATTTCTCCATTCTCACAATATGTAGTCCGCGGGGTGATATTGCTGGCAGCGGTTATCTTCGACCGATACAAGCAAAAAGCGAAACGCGCGGTTTAATTGCGCGCAACTTTTAAGTCTACATCATAATGTGCCGCCGGCGCCCGCTGCGCTGGCGGTGACTATCAAAAATGGCGAGGCTGGTCACACTGTCTATACTTACATGGCTAACAATTAGTTAACAACCAGCGTAATGCTGGCCATGATAAGGAGGAACACAGGGTGGCTGACCAGATATCTGTACCGCCTGAGCTAACCGGAAACCACGCATTTTTTCTGGATCTTGACGGCACGCTTGCCGATATCAAACCTCATCCCGATCAGGTTGTTATCCCCGAAGACGTCCTTCAGATGTTGCGATTACTGGCACAGCGACAACATGATGCTGTGGCATTGATTTCAGGGCGCTCACTAACAGAGCTTGATGAACTAACCCGTCACTGGCGACTGCCGCTTGCCGGCGTCCACGGGGCTGAACGCCGCGATATCAATGGAAAAAGGCACGATGTATCACTGCCGCCGGCATTGAGCCGTGAGGTCGGCGAAGCATTAACTTCGGCGCTACAGGCGCTGCCTGGCAGTGAACTGGAGGATAAAGGTATCGCTTTTGCGCTGCATTACCGTCAGGCACCACAACACCAGAGCGCCATCCTGGCGCTGGCGCAGGATATCGTGCAGCGTTATCCGATTCTGGCCATTCAGCAAGGGAAGTGTGTCGTTGAGATCAAACCACGTGGCATTAACAAAGGTGAAGCAATCGCCGCGTTTATGCGGGAAGCGCCTTTTGCGGGACGAAAGCCGGTATTTATCGGCGATGACCTGACTGATGAGGCGGGTTTTACTATGGTTAATCAATTAGGCGGAGTATCGATTAAAGTTGGACAAGGCGACACACAGGCGCGCTGGCGGCTGGCGAATGTTGCCGCCGTACATCAGTGGTTACGCCATGTTGTCGGCAATATGCAAAGCCTGGATGTATTCACTAACGGGAGGGATGACCATGAGTCGTTTAGTCGTAGTATCTAACCGTATTGCAACGCCAAATGATAAAAAGGCCAGCGCAGGCGGCCTGGCGGTGGGTATTTTAGGTGCGCTGAAAGCGAGCGGCGGCACGTGGTTTGGTTGGAGTGGGGAAATCGGTGATGATAGCCAGCCGTTGAAGAAGGTGAGTAAAGGGGATATTTCGTGGGCCTCATTCAACCTTAGCGAAGAAGATCACGAGCTCTACTACAATCAGTTTTCCAATGCGGTGCTATGGCCCGCATTTCACTATCGTCTCGACTTAGTCAATTTTCAGCGTCCGGCGTGGGAGGGGTATCTGCGGGTTAACGCCGCTGTGGCGCAAAAGCTGCTGCCGCTGCTAGCCGATGACGATATGGTATGGGTTCATGATTATCATCTGTTGCCATTTGCCAGCGAATTACGCAAAAACGGTGTGAAGAACCGCATTGGTTTCTTCTTACATATTCCGTTTCCAACGCCTGAAATATTCAATGCGTTGCCCCCGCATGCCGAACTACTTGAGCAGCTGTGTGATTATGACCTTTTGGGCTTTCAAACCGAAAACGACCGGCAGGCGTTTGTTGATTGCGTCGCCCAACAAACTACCTTGTGCGAAGTGGGTCACCAGCAATACCGTGCCTGGGGTAAGACGTTCCGTACTGCGGTCTATCCAATAAGCATCGAACCTCAGGAAGTCGCGCGCAGCGCCAGCGGGCCGCTGCCGCCGAAGCTGGCTCAGTTGAAAGCTGAACTGAAAGGGGTGAAGAATATTTTTTCCGTTGAGCGCCTGGATTACTCCAAGGGGCTGCCGGAGCGTTTTCAGGCTTACGAAGCGCTGCTGGAAAACTACCCCCAGCATCGTGGGAAAATTCGCTATACCCAGATAGCTCCCACTTCGCGGGGTGATGTACAGGCTTATCAGGATATCCGCCACCAACTGGAAACCGCCGCGGGACGCATCAACGGCCACTATGGTCAATTGGGGTGGACGCCGCTGTATTATCTGAATCAGCACTTCGATCGCAAACTGCTCATGAAGGTATTTCGTTATTCCGACGTGGGCCTGGTCACACCGCTACGCGACGGCATGAACCTCGTGGCCAAGGAGTTTGTCGCCGCGCAGGACCCTGAAAACCCTGGGGTGTTGGTGCTATCGCAGTTCGCTGGCGCGGCGAATGAACTGACTTCCGCGCTCATCGTCAACCCCTACGATCGCGATGAAGTGGCGGCGGCGCTGGATCGCGCGCTAACGATGCCGCTTGCCGAGCGAATTATTCGCCATGGCAAAATGCTCAAGGCGATCGAGAGTAATGATATTGATAACTGGCAGGCACAGTTCGTTGCCGATCTAAAGCGGGTAAAGTCGCCTGAAGATAGCTGCCAGCAGCCAACCGTAGTTACTCCCTCCGCGTAGTCAAAACGGCTGATGCTTCGGCATCAGCTTATTCCAGGGATACCAACAGCACATCGACTCCGCTGCTGCCGACGATATTCTTCGCTGAACAGGTAGCGCGGGAAAACAGGCTCTGGTTATGGTTGCCGCAGATGACCAGGTCGACGTGATGCTGAAGGCAAAAATCCTTCACGTGGTGGCAAAGTTCGCCGCTGGCGATGGTCATTTTGCTGATAGGGTAGTCCGCCTGGGAGGCGAGTTCATTAAGAAAACTACGGGTCTCCTCCTGCATTATCTCTCGCAAATTTTCCATCATCGGCGCGGCGAACTGATTATACATTTCCGGATCTGTCGCCAGCGTAATCAGGCTGACCTGCGCATTGGACGGACGTGCGATAGACACCGCTTTATTAACCAACATGCGGCTTTCCGGCGTTGGGGCGACGGCGACTAACAGATGAGAGTAGGGCATCTAGCCTCCTTGAGATACGCAACGGGACCTTTCTTCCTTCTTTACTCCTAATTCCATTTTTCCACAAGGGTTATTCGCGCGGTTAAAAACGCCTTTTTCTGATCGTGTGGTATCAGATTCTGGCAGCCGACTCGCAAAAATGATTCTCTCTTTTGCTTTAAAAGAAACGCTGTTTTATAAATCGGTGACGCATGTTGCCCGCCCCTTTGTTTTTTTGCCACTGAATGATTGGTACTGGCAAAAACGCAAAGGTAAGCCGGTTTTCATGATCTTACTGTAGCCATGTATCCGCAAAACTTCGGTATAGCCCGTGGTAAGACCGAAGTTATCTAATAAAAAGAGACAGGATTTACGGCGATGAAAACACGAAAAATCGGTTTGGCTAATTATCTCGCCTATGGTTCCGGCGATTTTCTCGGCGCGGGAACCACCGCGCTGACCGCAGCATGGCTACTCTATTTTTACACCACCTTCTGCGGGCTATCGCCCATTGAGGCGACGCTCATTTTCGCCACCGCGCGCGTGCTCGACGCGGTCGTCAGCCCGCTGATGGGCTTCTTAACCGATAACTTTGGCTCTACCTGGCTGGGTAAGCGGTTCGGCAGACGCAAATTTTTTATTTTGCTCGGTATTCCCTGCGTTTTTAGCTACTCAATGATGTGGGTAGGCGATATGGGGTTCTGGTACTACCTCGCAACTTATCTGCTGTTTGATATTGTCTATACCATGATTCTGGTGCCCTACGAGACGCTGGTGCCGGAGATGACCGATGATTTCAAACAGAAGACCAAATTTTCCGGCGCGCGCATTTCCATGGCGCAAATGTCGGCGATATTAGCCTCGTTTTTACCGGGGATCCTGCTCACCCAACTGGGTAAAGATAACGCCAGCTCATTTTTTTACGCGAGCCTGGTCTTTTCGGTCCTGTGCGCGCTAATGCTGACCTTCGTCTGGTTTTTCACCTGGGAACGTCCGCGGGAAGCGTGGTCTGAAGCAGCGTTACGCGCGGAAGAAGAAAAGCGCAACTTAACGCTCGCGCAGAGTCTTAATCGCCTGTTTATTGAGCTCAGCTCTACGCTGCGAATTAAAATCTTCCGCCAACATCTTGGTATGTATCTGGGCGGTTATATCGCTCAGGACGTGTTCAACGCCGTGTTTACCTATTACGTGGTCTTTGTGCTGATGCAGGACGCTTCTGTCGCCTCTAACTTACTTGGCACGATGGCTATCTTCCAGTTCATCGCGGTTATCGCCATGATCCCGCTCTGCATTCGCTTTGGCCCGGCGCCTTCATATCGCATGGTAGTGGTGCTGTTTGGTTTGAGCTCTCTCTCTTATGCGGTGCTCTATTACGCGGGGCTAAGCGACGTCTATTCATTATTACTGCTCATTTCCGCTATCGCGGGTCTGGGACGCGGCGGCATTAACTACGTGCCGTGGAATACTTACACCTATATTGCCGATGTCGACGAAGTCATTACCGGCCAGCGTCGGGAGGGCATTTTCGCCGGTATTATGACGCTGACCCGCAAAGCGTCGCAGGCGGGGGCGGTGATGCTGGTTGGCATTATCATGCAACTATCGGGCTTTGTCTCCGGGCAAAAAATTCAGCCGGCAGGCGTCAGTCATACCATTCTGTTGATCCTTAGCGTCGGTACGTTGGTGGTGCTGGCCTGCGGCTTCCTGGTCTCCCTGCGCTTTAAACTCAATCTGCATACGCACAGCGTGCTCCGCGCTGAGACGATGGTGATGCGTGATATCGGTTACGCACAGCCCGAGCGGGCGACAGCGGAAAACCGCGCGGTGGTTGAGCAGCTGGCGGGGATGCCTTACGAATGCCTGTGGGGCAATAACAATATTGGTTACCTGAATCGCAATAAACCTGCCGCCCCGGTGCTGAATCAGGGCGGTGCTTTGAATTCGACATATACCAGAGGTTAAGAACATGAAAGTTTGGCCGGTCAAACATAGCCCATTACTGCGTCAGCCTGAGCGCTTTATCGCTCGCAGCGAGCTGCAGGCATTGATCCGTAATGTGACGCAAAACCTGGTGAATATTAAGGATGACAACGGGCAGTTTTTACTTCGGCTGGACGATGGGCGAGTCATTGATACTAAAGGTTGGGCCGGTTGGGAGTGGACCCACGGCGTTGGGCTGTACGGCATCTACCAGTATTATCAACAAACCGGCGATACCGCGATGCGCGATATCATTGACGGCTGGTTCGCCGATCGCTTCGCCGAAGGTGCAACCACCAAAAACGTTAATACCATGGCGCCGTTTCTGACGCTGGCTTATCGCTATGAAGAGACCGGGCGCCAGGAGTATCTACCGTGGCTCGATAGCTGGGCCGAGTGGGCGATGCATGAGATGCCGCGCACCGAGCAGGGAGGCATGCAGCACATTACCCTGGCGGAAGAGAACCATCAGCAGATGTGGGATGACACGCTAATGATGACGGTGCTGCCGCTAGCCAAAATCGGTAAATTACTAAATCGTCCGCAATACATTGAAGAAGCAACCTATCAGTTCTTGCTGCATGTACAGAACCTGATGGACAAAGAGACAGGCCTGTGGTTCCACGGCTGGAATTACGACGGTCGGCACAACTTTGCGCGTGCGCGCTGGGCACGGGGTAACAGCTGGCTCACTATCGTGATCCCTGACTTCCTTGAGCTGGTGGATTTGCCAGAGGGGAGTGCGGTGCGCCGCTATCTGCTACAGGTACTGAATGCGCAAATTGCCGCGTTAGCGAAATGTCAGGATGAGAGTGGGCTCTGGCATACCCTGCTCGACGATCCGCATTCCTATCTTGAAGCGTCGGCGACGGCGGGCTTCGCTTACGGCATCCTGAAAGCGATACGTAAGCGTTATGTCGGGGCGGAGTACACCGAGGTTGCCGAAAAGGCGATACGCGGGATTGTGCGAAATATTTCACCAGAGGGGGAACTGCTGCAAACCTCGTTTGGTACCGGGATGGGCTCCGATCTCGATTTTTACCGGCAAATTCCGCTCACCTCTATGCCGTACGGCCAGGCGATGGCGATTCTTTGTCTGACGGAGTATCTGCGCAAATATTTCTGATAGCGGCATAGATTCCCCGGCCGCGTTGCGCGTACCGGGGCGACTAATAAAACAAACCCGGCTTTCACCGGGTTTGTTTTTTACATCCGCTCTACGGTCTCAATACCCAGAGTATCGAGGCCCAACTTCAGCGTCTTCGCCGTCAGCAGCGCCAGTTTCAGGCGGCTATTACGGGCCTCTTCGCTTTCGGCGCTGAGGATCGGGCAGTGTTCGTAGAAACCAGAGAACAGACCGGCCAGATCGTACAGGTAGGCGCACATTACGTGCGGAGTACCTTCACGGGCGACGACGGCCAGCGTTTCTTCGAACTGCAGCAGGCGGGCAGCCAACTGCGCTTCGCGATCTTCACTAATAACTACCGGCGCGGCAGCCAGCGCGCTTTCGTCGATACCGGCTTTACGGAACACCGACAGCACACGGGTATAGGCATACTGCATGTAAGGCGCGGTATTACCTTCGAACGCCAGCATGTTGTCCCAGTCGAAAATGTAATCGGTAGTGCGGTTTTTCGACAGATCGGCATATTTCACCGCGCCGATACCCACCGCATTGGCCAGTTTTTCCAGCTCATCGGCCGGCATATCCGGGTTCTTCTCAGCCACCAGGCGGCGTGCGCGCTGCAGCGCTTCGTCCAGCAGATCGGCCAGTTTGACGGTACCGCCGGCGCGTGTTTTGAACGGTTTACCGTCTTTACCGAGCATCATGCCGAACATGTGATGTTCCAGCGGTACGGATTCCGGTACATAGCCGGCTTTACGGACGATAGTCCATGCCTGCATCAGATGCTGATGCTGACGAGAGTCGATGTAGTAGAGCACACGGTCGGCATGCAGCGTTTCATAACGGTATTTTGCGCAGGCGATATCGGTAGTCGTGTAGAGGTAGCCGCCATCCTTTTTCTGGATGATGACGCCCATCGGTTCGCCTTCTTTGTTTTTGTATTCATCAAGGAAGACCACGGTCGCGCCTTCGCTCTCGACGGCCATGCCTTTTGCTTTCAGATCGGCAACGATCCCCGGCAGCATCGGGTTGTACAGGCTTTCACCCATCACATCATCGCGGGTCAGGGTGACATTCAGGCGATCGTAGGTGATCTGGTTTTGCGACATGGTGATGTCGACCAGTTTACGCCACATCTGCAGGAAGTACTCGTCGCCGCCCTGCAGCTTAACCACGTAGCTACGCGCGCGCTCGGCGAACGCTTCGTCTTCGTCATAGTGTTTTTTCGCTTCGCGGTAGAAACCTTCGAGGTCGGCCAGCGCCATTTCGCCGGCGTTTTCCTGCTGCTGCTTTTCCAGATAAGCGATCAGCATCCCGAACTGGGTACCCCAGTCACCGACGTGGTTGGCGCGGATAACGCGATGGCCGAGGAATTCCAGAGTACGTACCGAGGCATCGCCGATGATGGTTGAACGCAGATGGCCGACGTGCATCTCTTTCGCCACGTTCGGCGCGGAGTAGTCAACAACGATGGTCTGCGGCTGTGGTTTCGCCACGCCCAGGCGCTCGGACTGAAGCGCGAGATTGACGTTGTCCGCCAGGAAGGCTGGATCGAGGAAAATATTGATAAAGCCCGGTCCGGCGATTTCGACTTTATTGGCAATGCCGTTCAGATCGAGATGAGACAGTACCTGCTCTGCAAGTTGTCGCGGCGCCATGCCCAGTTTTTTGGCCACCGCCATCACGCCATTGGCCTGATAGTCGCCGAACTGAACTTTTGCTGACTGGCGGACCTGAGGTTCGCAATCGGCAGGCGCGCCTGCCGCGATCAGGGCCTGGCTGACTTTTTCTGAGAGAAGAGCCTGAATATTCACCGGAATACCTTACTTTTAAGGCGCGAGAACCCCTGTGGGGCGGCGCCGGAACATGGACAAATTAAGGCGGGAGTATACTGCATTTGCGCCCCGTCGTCAGCACCACACGCAAGTTGCCGGGCAGCACGCTTAATCAATAACCATTCGTTGTTTCGGCGCGCGGATTGGCGGTTGGTCGGGGCGGCGAAACAGGATAAATTAGCCTTTTTAGCGATCACCGAGGCGCAAGATGGCGAACTGGCAGCAAATTGATGAACTGAATGATATTTCGGCGGATTTACCGCGTTTTAGCGATGCGCTGCAAGCGCTGGCCGAACGGTTGGGATTGGAGCTTGCGCCGCTGGACGCCGACCATATTTCGCTGCGTTGTCATCAAAATACGACGGCGGAGCGCTGGCGGCAGGGGCTGGAGCGTTGCGGCACGTTACTATCGGAAAATATCATTAATGGCCGCCCCATTTGCTTATTTAAGCTTGCCGAACCTATCTGTGTCGCCCACTGGCGCTTTACGGTTGTGGAGTTGCCCTGGCCGGGTGAAAAACGTTACCCGCACGAAGGCTGGGAACATATCGAAATCGTTCTGCCGGGTGACCCGGAAACCCTCAACGCTCGCGCCCTGGCCTTGCTTTCCGATGATGGACTCAGCCAGCCGGGGATTTTCGTGAAAACCAGTTCGCCGAAAGGGGAGCGTGAACGTTTGCCGAACCCGACGCTGGCGGTCACGGACGGCAAAGTGACCATTAAATTCCACCCCTGGTCGATCGAGCAAATCGTCGCCAGCGAGCGATCCGATACTTAACAGTGTGAAGCCGCGCGGCGTCTGCGGGGAAAAATCGTGACATGCTGTGTTGCCCGTGATGAAAATGGAGAAGGAATCGATGTTACTGGAAGTTTGCTGCTATAGCATGGAATGCGCGCTGGAGGCGCAGCGTTGCGGCGCCGATCGCATTGAACTTTGCGCCGCGCCGCAGGAGGGCGGGTTAACGCCGTCGTTGGGCGTGCTGCGTTCGGTGCGAAACAATATCTCGATTCCGGTTCATCCGATTATCCGTCCGCGCGGCGGCGATTTTTGTTACACCGACGGCGAGTTTGCCGCCATGCTGGATGATGTAGCGACGGTCAGAGATCTGGGTTTTGCTGGTCTGGTGATCGGCGTACTCGATGCTGACGGCCAGGTGGATATCCCCCGCATGCAAAAAATTATGGCGGCGGCGGGGCCGCTGGCGGTGACCTTCCACCGGGCCTTTGATATGTGCGCCGACCCGCGTCAGGCATGGCATTCGCTTGCTGAACTGGGGGTTGCGCGTATCCTCACTTCTGGACAACGGCCAACGGCGGAGCAAGGTCTTGCAAAAATTATGGAACTAATTGCGCTGGGCGATACTCCAATCATTATGGCCGGAGCGGGAGTGCGGGCTGCCAATCTGCAAAAGTTTCTGCAGGCAGGCCTCAAAGAGGTGCATAGCTCAGCGGGGCAGTGGTTGCCATCGCCGATGCGCTTTCGTAATCCGGGGTTATCGATGTCCACCGACGCAGATGCCGATGAATATTGCCGCTATGCCGTTAACGGCGAGGCGGTGGCGGAAATGAAACAAATTATTTCTGCCGCGCGGGATTAGCCCGCGAAGCTAACCGTTTTTTGCTGCACATCATGTCGCCCAATATGATGATTGCCCGTACCAGGCCCCTGCAATTTCAACAGGGGCCTTTTTTTATCCCGCGAGCGTCAGTAGTCGCTCGAGGTCAATTACGCTCTGGCCGCGGCTGCTTTTTTCGCCAGTGACTGCTGCGTCTCTGGTTTAGTGGCGACGATCACCGCGCGCAGCGGCGCGGGATAACCTTCCAGCGTTTTGCTGCTGTCATGTGGATCGAGGAAGTCGGCGAGTGATTCCGTCGTCATCCATTCGGTGCGGCGCTGCTCTTCGCTGGTGGTGATGCAGGTATCAACAATGCGCACATCGATGAATCCGCACTTCTCCAGCCACTGTTTTAGCGCGGCGGCGGAAGGAATGAAATAAACGTTACGCATTTGCGCGTAGCGGTCGCCGGGCACCAGCACGGTGTTCTCATCACCTTCAATGACCAGCGTCTCCAGTACCAGCTCGCCGCCGGGGGCTAACTGATCTTTGAGCTGCCACAGATGATCCAGCGGGGAACGGCGGTGATAGAGCACGCCCATCGAAAAGACGGTATCAAAGGCTTCCAGCGCCGGCAGTTGTTCGATGCCGAGCGGCAGCAGATGCGCGCGCTGATCGTTGCCGATGAGTTTGCGTACCGCTTCAAACTGGCATAAGAACAGCTGGGTTGGATCGATACCGACCGCCAGATGCGCGCCGGCGCCAATCATCCGCCACATGTGATAACCACTGCCGCAGCCGACATCGAGGATAGTACGACCGGTGAGATCGGAAAGATGCGGCAGCACGCGTTCCCATTTCAGGTCGGAACGCCATTCGGTATCAATATTAATGCCATACAGCGAATAAGGGCCTTTACGCCACGGCATCAGGTTTCGCAGCAGATTCTCAATTCGCAGCTGGTGGCCTTCGCTGAGTGGCGTTTCGCTTTCCGCCGTGACGCTATGCAATAGATCGAGACGCCAGGGCGCCAGCTCGGGCAGAAACTCAACGGCGCGTTCCCATTCGTGAAACTTGCCGTGCAGCGCTTCGCGTTGCCAGGCCGCGACCTGAGCGGGCAGCGTTTCCAGCCAGTGGGAGAGCGGTCCTTTCGCGATCAACTGATAAAAATTACTGAAGTCGATCATGCCCGTTCCTCGGATTTAACCGCCACCAATGAACCAAAGTTAAAGCACTGGAACCACAGTTCGGCATGTTCAAACCCCGCCTGGCGCAGTCGCGCTTTGTGGGTTTCCACTGAATCCGTCAGCATGACGTTTTCCAGCATGCTGCGCTTCTGGCTGATTTCCAGTTCGCTATAGCCATTGGCGCGTTTGAAGTCATGGTGCATGTTAAACAGCAGTTCGCCGACGTTGGCATCTTCAAAACTGAATTTTTCGGAAAGCACCAGCGCGCCGCCCGGATTGAGCCCTTGATAGACTTTATCCAGGATCGCCTGACGTTCGCTCGGCTCGAGGAACTGAATAGTGAAGTTCAGCACGACCATGGAGGCATTTTCAATGGCGATATGGCGAATATCGCCCTCAATAACCTCAACCGGCGTCGGCGCTTTATAGGCATCAATATGACGACGGCAGCGTTCTACCATCGCCGGGGAGTTATCAATGGCGATAATTTTGCATCCCGGATGCGCGATATTGCGACGCACGGAAAGCGTCGCGGCGCCGAGCGAGCAGCCGAGATCGTAAACCTGAGTGTTTGGCTGAACAAAACGCTCAGCCAGCATGCCGATCATCGAAATAATATTGGAGTAACCAGGAACAGAGCGCTGGATCATATCCGGGAAGACTTCGGCTACCCGTTCATCAAAGGTCCAGTCGCCGAGACTGGCGATCGGCGCGGAAAAAAGCGTGTCGCGGTGAGACATAACGTTAAACCCGAAAAAACGAAAACGGCGTATTGTGCGCTAACGCAGGGAGAAAACCAACTCCCAGGGCATATACCACAGGTTAGCCAGCACCATCAGCAACAGCGAGCACCAGGTGGCGCTCATTCCGGAACGCCGCCAGCGGAACAGGCGATGATGGAAACCGTACGAGTGCATCAGGCGTCCGGCAATCAGCAAAATACCGCAAACGTGCACCATCCAGGTTAGCGCGCCGTTCATTTCCATGAACAACAGCAGAATGAGCCCAATGGGGACGTATTCCACCGCATTGCCATGAACGCGAATAGCGACCTGTAGTTCGCTAAAACCACCGTCGCCATAGCCGACGCGATACTGCATGCGCAGACGTACCACGTCGAAGGAAAACTTGATTAACAATAACGCACCCAAAACCGCATACAGCGCGCTGACCATACCCAAAACTCCCTTTAATTATGTCAGGTGGCTCCGACTATCATAGCAGGATATCAGAAAAGCGAGGATTGCTGCGGAATTGACGGCGCGGCGCCGACGCCCGGCAGCACCGCACGTAAATCTTCCCATAGCGTATCCACCAGTTCAGGCGCCTGGGCGATATCCGGGGTATGTAGAAACAGCCATGGCGTGGCTGACTGATGCCACTTTGGCAGCGTCTGTAACCAGACGCGAAATAATTCGCGATTCTGCCCCATATCGTCGCTGCCGATAAAACGCACCATCGGCTGCTCCGCGGTCATGACCGCGTGAACCGGAACTTTGGGTTTCTTTTTTTGCGCGTCAATCATCGCCGGGTTGCGCGCGACGGCGCTATGTACCGGGCGGCTATCGAGGATCACGCGGTTGGCGTTGCGCTGGTGCAAGCCACGATTAAGCTGTTGTTCAGCATCGCCTTTGGCGAAAAACTCAGGATGGCGAACTTCAACGCCGTAGGTGAAGTTTTTCGGTAGCGTATCGAGAAACTGCCACAGGGCAGGGAGGTCGCGCGGGCCGAAGGTGGCGGGCAACTGAAGCCAGTACTGGCCGATGCGCGATTCCAGCGGCGCCAGACGAGTAAAAAATTCGTGGCTTAAGTCGTCGCAGTCGCGCAGCGCCGCCTGATGCGAAATCGTGGCCGGGAATTTGAAACAGAACCGAAAATCATCGTGAGTTTGTTGAAACCAGCGATCGACTATCTCGGCCTTTGGTAAGGCATACAGGGTGGTATTACCCTCCACGCAGTTAAAATGGCGGGCATACTCTTCAAGGCCGGTGATGCCAAGGCGCACCCATTTAGGGTGCGACCATTGCGGGAGCCCGATATAAATCATAAGGCGGCGAGAATGTCCTCAGTGCTGCGCACGCGGGCGATGCGCGGGAAGATATGGGTCATACTGCCCTGATGCTGTTCGGCGGAGGCGGCGCTGCATGCATCCTCGGCGATGACCAGACTGAAACCCAATTCCCAGGCATTGCGGGCGGTGGATTCCACGCCGATATTGGTGGAGATGCCGCACAGAATAATGGTGTCGATACCGCGGCGGCGAAGCTGCAGTTCAAGATCGGTGCCGTAGAACGCGCCCCACTGGCGTTTCGTGACTTCGATATCGCTATCCTGTTTGCCGAGCGCCGGCGGATAGACCCACCAGTTTTCAGGTAATTTTACGGTGCCAGTCTGGGCATCTACCGGCTGTTTTAACGCTTCGGCGAAATCGGCGGACCAGCCCACTCGAACCATGATGACGGGCGAACCCTGTTGACGACATTTTTCAGCCAGCTTTGCCGCGCGCGTCACCACCTCGTCGGCGCGGTGCGGACCGCCGGCAAAAGGTAAAATGCCTTCTTGCAGGTCAATAATGACCAGCGCGGTCTTTTTCGCATTGAGTTCTAACATGGTATCCCCGTATCTTGTTCTGTTGTCAGGCCGCTACAATACCGTTGCTAATTCAGCTCAAGGGTAACAAATTTTGTTAATTTATGTGAGCACAAGCAATAAGCGCGCAGCAAAGCAGCGTACAAACTGCGTCGGGCTTATCGTCAGACAGAATTTCCAGTATAATAGCCGCCTTTTTTCATTCAGTAGTGACATTCAGCAAAGCTGCGACCTCGTCGCCTGCAAGGCAGGCAACATCCGCCTGCGGCTAAGTTAAGGGATATCTCATGCGTACAGAATATTGCGGACAGCTACGTCAGTCCCACGTGGGGCAGCAAGTGACCCTGTGTGGTTGGGTCAACCGTCGTCGTGATCTCGGTAGCCTTATCTTCATCGATATGCGCGACCGTGAAGGCATCGTGCAGGTGTTTTTCGATCCGGATCGTGCGGATGCATTAAAACTGGCTTCCGAACTGCGTAATGAGTTCTGCATCCAAATCACCGGTACCGTGCGCGCGCGCGAAGAGCGTAACGTCAACCGCGAGATGGCCACCGGCGAAATCGAAGTGCTGGCGTCTGACCTGACCATCATCAACCGCGCGGAAGCGCTGCCGCTGGACTCCAACCACGTCAACACCGAAGAAGCGCGCCTGAAATACCGCTATCTGGACCTGCGTCGTCCGGAAATGGCTCAGCGCCTGAAAACCCGCGCCAAAATCACCAGCTTCGTGCGCCGCTTCATGGACGATCACGGGTTCCTCGATATCGAAACCCCGATGCTGACCAAAGCTACGCCGGAAGGCGCGCGTGACTATCTGGTGCCGTCGCGCGTACATAAAGGTAAATTCTACGCGTTGCCGCAGTCTCCGCAGCTGTTCAAACAGCTACTGATGATGTCCGGCTTCGATCGTTACTATCAGATAGTCAAATGCTTCCGCGACGAAGACCTGCGTGCCGACCGTCAGCCTGAATTTACCCAGATTGATGTTGAAACCTCGTTCATGACCGCGCCGCAGGTGCGTGAAGTGATGGAAGATCTGGTACGTAAGCTGTGGCAGGACGTGAAGGGCGTAGACCTCGGTCAATTCCCGGTGATGACCTTTGCCGAAGCGGAGCGTCGTTACGGTTCCGATAAACCGGACCTGCGTAACCCGATGGAACTGGTAGACGTAGCCGATCTGGTGAAAGCAGTAGAATTCGCCGTCTTCTCCGGCCCGGCTAACGACGCCAAAGGCCGCGTTGCTGCCTTACGCGTACCGGGCGGTGCGGCGCTGACCCGTAAACAGATTGATGAATACGGCAAATTCGTGCAGATCTACGGTGCGAAAGGGTTGGCCTATATTAAAGTAACCGAGCGTGCGAAGGGCCTTGAAGGCATCAATAGCCCGGTGGCGAAATTCCTCAACGCCGAAATCGTGGAAGCTATCCTTGAGCGCACCGGCGCGCAGGACGGCGACATGATCTTCTTCGGCGCTGACAACAAGAAAGTGGTTGCTGATGCCCTCGGCGCGCTGCGTCTGAAGCTGGGCAAAGACCTGAATCTCACCGACGAGACCAAATGGGCGCCGCTGTGGGTTATCGACTTCCCAATGTTCGAAGACGACGGTGAAGGCGGCCTGACCGCGATGCACCACCCGTTCACCTCGCCGAAAGATATGACCGCCGCTGAGCTGAAAGCCGCGCCGGAAGACGCTGTGGCTAACGCCTACGACATGGTCATCAATGGCTACGAAGTCGGTGGTGGTTCGGTGCGTATCCACAGCGGTGAAATGCAGCAAACCGTGTTTGGTATTCTGGGCATTAACGAACAAGAACAGCGTGAAAAATTCGGCTTCCTGCTGGATGCGCTGAAATACGGTACCCCGCCGCACGCCGGCCTGGCATTTGGCCTCGATCGCCTGACCATGCTGCTGACCGGTACCGATAACATCCGTGACGTTATCGCCTTCCCGAAAACCACGGCTGCCGCGTGCCTGATGACCGAAGCGCCGAGCTTCGCGAATCCTGCCGCGTTAGGCGAACTGGGGATTCAGGTTGTGGCGAAAGAGGCAAAAGAGTCTCCGGAGAACAACTAAGATGTCATTCAAGCTGCCCGTCTCCGTTCTGGTGGTGATTTACGCCGAAGATACGAAGCGGGTGCTGATGTTGCAGCGACGCGACGATCCCGCTTTCTGGCAGTCGGTTACCGGCAGCCTGGAAGAGGGGGAAACCGCGTTGCAGGCCGCCGCGCGCGAAGTAAAGGAAGAGGTCGCCATTGACGTTGCTCGCGAGCAACTGGCCTTAATTGACTGTCAGCGTACGGTGGAGTTCGAGATATTTTCTCACTTACGTCATCGCTATGCGCCGGGCGTCGAGCGCAATACGGAATTTTGGTTCCGTCTTGCGCTGCCCCATGAGCGCCAGATTGTTTTCACTGAACATCTGGATTACCGCTGGGTTAGCGCGTCGGATGCCGCCGCGCTAACTAAATCGTGGAGCAACCGGCAGGCGATTGAAGAATTTGTAATTAACGCCGGGTAACTTCCCGCGGCGTTTGCCGCGGAAAGACGGCTTTTTTGGAGAGTTTTTTATGGCAGGTCATAGTAAATGGGCCAACACCAAACACCGCAAAGCGGCACAAGATGCCAAGCGCGGTAAGATCTTTACTAAAATCATTCGCGAGCTGGTCACCGCTGCGCGTCTGGGCGGGGGCGATCCGGCATCCAACCCGCGTCTGCGCGCGGCGGTAGATAAAGCGCTGTCCAACAACATGACTCGCGACACCCTGAACCGCGCCATCGCGCGCGGCGTCGGCGGTGATGAAGACGCGAACATGGAAACCATCATTTATGAAGGTTACGGCCCGGGCGGCACCGCGGTAATGGTTGAATGTCTGAGCGACAACCGTAACCGTACCGTAGCCGAAGTGCGCCACGCCTTTACCAAAACCGGTGGTAACCTCGGAACCGACGGTTCTGTGGCCTATCTGTTCAGCAAAAAAGGCGTGATCTCCTTCGAGAAAGGCGACGAAGACACCATCATGGAAGCCGCGCTGGAAGCGGGTGCTGAAGACGTTGTCACCTATGATGACGGCGCCATTGACGTTTACACCGCCTGGGAAGAGATGGGCGCGGTACGTGATGCGCTGGAAGCCGCAGGCCTGAAAGCCGATGCTGCTGAAGTCTCAATGATCCCGTCGACTAAAGCGGATATGGATGCGGAAACCGCGCCGAAGCTGCTGCGTCTTATTGATATGCTGGAAGACTGCGACGACGTGCAGGAAGTGTATCATAACGGCGAAATCTCTGATGAGGTTGCCGCAACGCTGTGATGCCGGTAGCCGGTATTGCGGGTGAGTTATTACTGGAGGCGCGTGATGGCCATTATTCTCGGCATTGACCCGGGGTCACGCGTGACCGGTTATGGCGTGATTCGCCAGGTCGGACGGCAGTTGAGCTACCTTGGCAGCGGATGTATCCGCACCAAAGTAGACGATCTGCCGTCGCGGCTGAAGCTGATATACGCCGGCGTCACCGAAATTATTACCCAGTTCCAGCCCGACTATTTCGCTATCGAGCAGGTCTTTATGGCGAAAAATGCCGATTCGGCGTTGAAGCTTGGGCAGGCGCGCGGAGTGGCGATTGTCGCGGCGACGAACCAGGACCTGCCGGTCTTTGAGTACGCCGCCCGCCAGGTTAAGCAAACCGTCGTCGGCATTGGTAGCGCGGAAAAGAGCCAGGTACAGCATATGGTGCGTACCTTGCTGAAACTTCCGGCAAATCCGCAGGCGGATGCGGCGGATGCGCTGGCCATCGCCATCACCCATTGCCACCTCAGTCAGAACCTGGCTCAGATTAGCGAGACCCGGCTCAATCTGGCGCGAGGGCGGTTACGATAATCACAAATCAGGCTGGATATTCATCCAGCCTTTTTTTATGATAACGCATTAAACTTTCGGCCCTTTATTCAGGAGCGCTACGTGATAGGCAGACTCAGAGGCATCATTCTCGAAAAGCAACCCCCGCTGGTATTACTGGAAACCGGGGGCGTAGGTTATGAAGTCCATATGCCGATGACCTGCTTCTACGAGCTACCGGAAGCCGGGCAGGAAGCCATCGTCTTCACCCATTTTGTGGTACGCGAAGACGCGCAGCTGTTGTACGGCTTTAACAACAAGCAGGAACGCACCCTGTTTAAAGAGCTTATCAAAACCAACGGCGTCGGGCCGAAGCTGGCGCTGGCTATCCTTTCCGGCATGTCGGCGCAGCAGTTTGTGAACGCCGTTGAGCGTGAAGAAGTCGCCTCGCTGGTGAAATTGCCGGGTATCGGCAAGAAAACCGCCGAGCGTTTAATCGTCGAGATGAAAGATCGCTTCAAAGGCCTGCATGGCGACCTGTTTACTCCGGCCACCGATCTGGTGCTGACCACGCCTGCCGGCCCAACTGCCGACGATGCGGAGCAAGAAGCGGTTGCCGCGCTGGTGGCGCTGGGCTATAAACCACAAGAGGCCAGTCGGATGGTGAGCAAAATCGCCCGTCCGGATGCTAACAGTGAAACGCTAATCCGCGAAGCGTTGCGCGCGGCGTTGTGAGGTAAGGGATGATTGAAGCAGATCGGCTGGTATCAGGCGACAGCATTGGTTTCGAAGAGGCCGCTGACCGCGCTATCCGCCCCAAATTGCTCGCAGAGTACGTCGGCCAGCCGCAGGTGCGTTCGCAGATGGAGATCTTTATCCAGGCGGCGAAACTGCGCGGCGATGCGCTCGATCACCTGTTAATTTTTGGCCCGCCAGGGTTGGGGAAAACCACGCTTGCCAATATCGTTGCCAACGAAATGGGCGTGAATCTGCGTACCACCTCCGGCCCGGTGCTGGAAAAGGCTGGCGACCTGGCGGCAATGCTGACCAACCTTGAGCCGCATGATGTCCTGTTTATTGATGAGATCCACCGCCTTTCACCGGTAGTGGAAGAGGTACTGTATCCGGCGATGGAAGATTACCAGCTGGATATCATGATTGGCGAAGGCCCGGCCGCACGCTCGATTAAAATCGATCTGCCGCCGTTTACCCTGATTGGCGCGACCACCCGCGCTGGTTCATTGACTTCGCCGCTGCGCGACCGCTTTGGTATCGTACAGCGCCTCGAGTTTTATCAGGTGCCTGACCTGCAGCATATCGTTGGTCGCAGCGCCCGTCATATGGGGCTGGAGATGAGCGAGGAAGGGGCGCTGGAAGTCGCCCGCCGCGCACGCGGTACGCCGCGTATCGCCAACCGCCTGCTGCGCCGGGTACGCGACTTTGCCGAAGTGCGCCACGATGGCTCTATCTCGGCGGAAATCGCCGCTCAGGCGCTGGATATGCTCAACGTGGATGCCGAAGGGTTTGATTATATGGATCGCAAGCTGCTATTGGCGGTGATCGATAAATTCTTTGGTGGTCCGGTCGGCCTCGATAACCTCGCGGCGGCTATTGGCGAGGAGCGGGAAACCATTGAAGACGTGCTGGAACCGTACTTAATTCAGCAGGGGTTCCTGCAGCGTACGCCGCGTGGCCGAATGGCGACGGTGCGCGCCTGGAATCACTTCGGTATTACCCCGCCGGAAATGCCCTGATGAAACCCGGTAGCTTTGCGCTACCGGGTAGCCTTTCAATCAACTCGCCGTTTTCTTCATCATACTCAGAACAAACAGCGCCGCTGCGCACAGCACAACCGAAGGCCCTGCAGGGGTATCGTAGAACGCCGAGAAGGTTAATCCCCCGGTTACCGCCAGCATACCCACACCAACGGCTACCGCGGCCATCTGTTCCGGCGTGCGGGCAAAGCGGCGGGCGGTAGCGGCCGGTATTATCAACAGCGAAGTGATGATCAGCGCGCCGACGAATTTCATTGCCACGCCGATAGTCAATGCCGTCACCAGCATCAGCAGCAGCTTAACCCGCTGTAACTTCACGCCGTCAACAAACGCTAAATCAGGGCTGATGGTCATCGCCAGCAGGTTACGCCACTGCCAGAGCAATATCGCGACCACCACCACTACGCCTAATGCAATGGAGATTAAATCCTGTGGGGTAACGGCTAATAGATCGCCAAACAGATAGGCCATCAGGTCGACGCGCACGTTCGACATCAGGCTCACCACCACCAGACCGAGCGACAGCGCGCTGTGGGCCATAATACCCAGCAGGGTATCGACCGCCAGGTGAGGGCGTTTTTCCAGCCACACCAGGCCGCCCGCCAGCAGCAGCGTGACCACGATAACCGCATAAAACGGATTCACGTTGAGCAGCAGCCCAAACGCCACCCCAAGCAGCGAAGCATGCGCCAGCGTATCGCCAAAGTAGGACATTCTCCGCCAGACCACGAACGAACCCAGGGGGCCCGCCGCGCAAGCAAGCATCATGCCGGCTAACCAGCCGGGTAACAGTAATTCAATCATTAGCGGCCATTTCCCCGACGCAGTACAATCCGCCCCTGCAGGTCGTGGCGGTGATTATGTTGGTGACGATAAATCCCCAGCTGTTCCGCGCCGCGCGGGCCGAACATGGAGATAAATTCAGGGTGCATCGAGACCACTTCCGGAGTTCCGGAGCAGCAAATATGCTGGTTCAGGCACAGCACTTCATCGGTTTTGGCCATCACCAGGTGGAGATCGTGGGAAACCATTAAGACCGCGCAGTTCAGCTCCTGACGCAGTTGATTAATTAAATCATACAGCGCTACCTGCCCATTAACGTCGACGCCCTGGGTAGGTTCATCCAGCACCAGCAGTTGTGGCTGATTTAACAGGGCCCGCGCCAGCAACACGCGCTGGGTTTCGCCGCCGGAGAGTTTTTGCATTGGCGCATCGATAAGATGCCCGGCCTGCACGCGCTGCAGCGCCGGCATAATATCCTGCTTGCGCGTACCTGGACGCAGGCGCATAAAGCGGCTGACCGTCAGCGGCATAGTAGCATCAAGATGCAGTTTTTGTGGTACGTAGCCGATACGCAGATTTTTCTCGCGCTGGATAGCACCTTCGGTCGGCGTCACCAGGCCGAGCACTACGCGTACCAGCGTCGATTTCCCGGCGCCGTTCGGGCCAAGAAGCGTTAAAATTTTGCCTGGTTTTAGCGTTAGCGAAATGTCAGACAACACGCGCCGCTGGCCGTAGACGACCGCGACTTTTTCCAGCGTTACAAGATTCGTCATGTCAAATTAGGGGTTGCACTAGCGATTGAATGTTATAATATCACATCACTTTCGCTCATTACGATGATTAGTCGCATTATGTTACATAAAAATACGCTTCTTTGCGCTGGACTTAGCGCCGCTTTTTTGTTCGCTCATGCCCCGGTAGCTAATGCCGCCGTCGTCGCTTCCATGAAACCCCTTGGCTTTATCGCTTCCGCTATCGCCGATGGCGTGACGGATACTCAGGTGTTATTGCCTGACGGGGCTTCCGAGCATGATTATTCACTACGCCCGTCTGATGTAAAACGCTTACAGAACGCAGACTTAGTGGTATGGATTGGTCCAGAAATGGAAGCATTCATGGACAAGTCAACGCAAAGCATTGCGGAGCAGAAAAAGGTCACCATCGCCCAGTTGGATGGGGTGAAACCGTTGCTCATCAAAGGGACGGATGATGACGATGACGAACATGGTCACGAACATGCTAATGGCGAAAAAAGTGACGGCGATCACCATCACGGCATTTACAATATGCATCTGTGGCTCTCCCCAGAGATAGCGCGGCTCTCAGCGGTTGCAATCCACGATAAATTATTGGAACTTATGCCGCAGAGTCGAGCCAAACTTGACGCCAACCTGAAGGAATTTGAGGCAAAATTAGCCGCAACCGACAAACAGGTGAGTAACGAGCTGGCGCCGGTGAAAGGTAAGGGGTATTTCGTTTTTCATGATGCCTATGGCTACTACGAAAAACATTACGGTTTGACCTCATTGGGGCATTTTACCGTCAACCCTGAAATCCAGCCTGGTGCGCAGCGTTTACACGAAATAAGAACACAGTTGGTTGAGCAAAAAGCGACGTGCGTTTTTGCTGAGCCACAATTCAGGCCAGCGGTCATCGAAGCTGTTGCCAGGGGGACCTCCGTGCGCATGGGAACCCTGGATCCACTTGGAATCGGAATTAAGCTGGGTAAAGACAGTTACCCTCAGTTCCTGAGCCAGTTGGGGCATCAGTATTCAAGCTGCCTGAAAGGAGATTAACGAGGAAGTGAATACGTGCAACAGATAGCCCGCGCTGTCACTCAGGCATTCAACAATCTGCCACGACCCCATCGCGTTATGCTGGGGTCGTTGAGCGTTCTAACGTTAGCGGTCGCCGTCTGGCGGCCCTACATCTACCACCCGGAATCAGCCCCGATAGTCAGAACGATTGAGCTGGAAAAAAGCGAAATCCGCTCTCTGCTGCCGGAAGCTTCCGAACCCATCGATCAGGCGCCGCAGGAAGAAGAAGCTATCCCGCAGGATGAGCTCGATGACAAATCCGATAGCGACTCCGGCGGCCATGAATATGTGGTTTCTACCGGCGATACGCTGAGCAGTATTCTTAATCAGTACGGTATTGATATGGGCGATATCGCTCAACTCTCCTCTGCTGATAAAGAGCTGCGTAATCTTAAAATTGGTCAACAGCTCTCCTGGACTCTAACCGCTGATGGCGATCTACAAAGCTTGACGTGGGAGATGTCACGCCGTGAGACGCGTACTTATAACCGCGTCGCCAATGGTTTTAAAATGAGCAGCGAGCTGCAGAAAGGGGATTGGGTCAACAACGTCCTGAAAGGCACCGTTGGCGCCAGCTTCGTCTCCAGCGCCCGTGATGCTGGCCTTACCAGCTCGGAAATCAGCGCGGTCATCAAAGCGATGCAGTGGCAGATGGACTTCCGCAAGCTGAAAAAAGGCGATGAATTCTCTGTCCTGATGTCGCGTGAAATGCTTGATGGCAAGCGCGAGCAGAGCCAGCTGTTAGGCGTGCGTTTACGTTCCGATGGCAAAGACTATTACGCGATCCGCGCCGAAGATGGCAAATTCTACGATCGCAACGGTACGGGTCTGGCGAAGGGCTTCCTGCGCTTCCCGACCTCGCGTCAGTTCCGCGTGTCGTCTAACTTCAACCCGCGTCGCCTGAATCCAGTGACCGGGCGCGTCGCGCCGCACCGCGGCGTTGACTTCGCTATGCCGCAGGGCACGCCGGTGCTTTCTGTCGGCGATGGTGAAGTGGTGGTGGCGAAACGCAGCGGCGCGGCAGGCTACTATGTTGCCGTGCGTCATGGCCGAACCTATACCACCCGCTATATGCACCTGCGCAAGCTGCTGGTGAAACCGGGGCAGAAAGTGAAACGCGGCGATCGTATCGCGCTGTCGGGCAATACCGGGCGTTCTACTGGCCCGCACCTGCACTATGAAGTCTGGATTAACCAGCAGGCGGTTAATCCGCTGACGGCGAAACTGCCGCGTACCGAAGGCTTAACCGGTTCCGATCGTACCGATTATCTGGCGCAGGCCAAAGAGGTTATCCCGCAACTGCGCTTTGATTAGCCTGAATAATCATTACAGAAAGCCGGCGTCCGTAATGCGCCGGCTTTTTCTTTTGTGCGATGAGTGACGTATCGCTAAACTAAGCCATTATCTTTATTGATTGAGCAGACCTTCTGCGGACCGGGCATGGAAACGAAAAAAAATAACATTGAGTTTATCCCCAAATTTGAGAAATCTTTTTTACTGCCGCGCTATTGGGGCGCGTGGTTGGGCGTTTTCGCCTTCGCCGGTATTGCGCTGACCCCTCCCTCTTTCCGCGATCCTATTCTCGGCAAACTGGGGCGTTTCGTTGGGCGTCTGGCAAAGAGCTCGCGCCGTCGGGCGCAGATTAACCTGTTGTACTGCTTCCCGGAAAAAAGCGAGCAAGAGCGTGAAGCGATCATCGATGCAATGTATATGTCGGCTCCGCAGGCAATGGTGATGATGGCCGAACTGGGCATGCGCGATCCGCAGCGCGTGATGTCCCGCGTTGACTGGCAAGGGAAAGAGATCATCGACGAGCTGCAGCGTAATAATGAAAAGGTCATCTTTTTAGTGCCGCACGCCTGGGGCGTGGATATTCCGGCGATGCTGATGGCTTCGGGCGGGCAAAAAATGGCGGCGATGTTCCATAACCAGGGGAATCCGGTATTTGACTATGTCTGGAACACCGTGCGCCGTCGTTTCGGCGGGCGGATGCACGCGCGTAACGATGGTATCAAGCCATTTATTCAATCGGTTCGCCAGGGATACTGGGGCTATTATCTGCCCGACCAGGATCACGGCGCCGAGCATAGCGAATTTGTCGATTTCTTCGCGACTTATAAAGCGACTCTTCCGGCGATTGGTCGTTTGATGAAAGTCTGCCGCGCGCGTGTAGTACCGCTGTTCCCGGTGTATGACGGTAAAACGCATCGCCTGACGGTGCTGGTGCGCACGCCGATGGACGATCTGCTGGAAGCTGATGATACGACGATTGCGCGCCGTATGAACGAAGAGGTTGAGATTTTCGTCAGGCCGCATCCTGAGCAGTATACCTGGATCCTGAAACTGCTGAAGACGCGTAAGCCGGGCGAAACCGAGCCTTACAAGCGCAACGAACTGTTTCCGAAGAAGTAAGCTGTATGCTGCGCTGAGCAGGGCTACGGCGCCTGCATTTACCAGACCGTAGGCCGGATAAGGCGCAGCCGCCATCCGGCGCAAAAGCAGCTTCTTATCCGCGGATATTGCCCGGCGGCGCCGCGCTTGCGCGGGCCTACAAAACATTTCCGTATGCTACCATCGCCGGCATGTTGTGATGCCTGCATTTACCAGGATAACAAGCATAAAAAAGCCTCCGTAAGGAGGCTTACCCATCACTGAAGGCGATTACTCAACGGTCAGGATACGGGTGGTGTTGGTGCTGCCGATGGTGCTCATCACGTCGCCCTGGGTGACGACCACCAGGTCTCCGGAGACCAGATAGCCTTTATCACGCAGCAGGTTAACCGCGTCGTGCGCGGCGGCAACGCCGTCGTTATGGCTGTCGAAATGAACCGGCGTCACGCCACGATAGAGCGCCGTCAGGTTCAGAGTACGCTCGTGACGGGAGAGGGCGAAAATTGGCAGGCCGGAGCTGATACGTGAAGTCATCAACGCGGTGCGGCCGGACTCGGTCATGGTGATAATCGCGGTAATACCTTTCAGGTGGTTGGCCGCATACATCGCCGACATGGCAATTGCTTCTTCGACATTGTCGAACTGGACGTCAAGACGGTGTTTGGAAACGTTGAGACTTGGGATCTTCTCCGCGCCCAGGCACACCCGCGCCATCGCGGCGACGGTTTCAGACGGATACTGGCCGGCAGCGGTTTCCGCGGAGAGCATCACGGCATCGGTACCGTCCAGTACGGCGTTCGCCACGTCCATGACTTCCGCGCGGGTCGGCATCGGATTGGTAATCATTGATTCCATCATCTGCGTGGCGGTGATGACCGAGCGGTTAAGCTGGCGAGCGCGGCGGATCAGCGCCTTCTGGATACCCACCAATTCCGGATCGCCGATTTCCACACCGAGATCGCCTCGAGCTACCATCACCACATCGGAGGCGAGAATAACGTCGTCCATGGCATCCTGGTCGCAGACCGCTTCCGCACGCTCGACTTTAGCGACGATTTTTGCATCGCAGCCAGCGTCACGGGCCAGACGGCGAGCGTAGTTCAGGTCTTCGCCGCAGCGCGGGAAGGAGACCGCCAGGTAATCAACGCCAATTTTTGCGGCGGTAACGATGTCGGCTTTGTCTTTATCGGTTAACGCTTCTGCAGACAGCCCGCCGCCGAGTTTGTTGATACCTTTATTGTTAGATAGCGGGCCACCAACGGTAACTTCGGTGAAAACTTTCATCCCCTGTACTTCCAGAACCTTCAGCTGCACGCGTCCATCGTCGAGCAGCAGGATATCACCTGGAACGACGTCCGCCGGCAGGCCTTTATAGTCGATGCCGACTTTTTCTTTATCGCCTTCGCCTTTACCCAGGTTGGCGTCGAGCAGGAATTTGTCGCCAATGTTGAGGAAAATTTTGCCTTCTTTGAAGGTAGAGACGCGGATTTTCGGCCCCTGCAGGTCGCCGAGAATCGCAACGTGACGGCCCAGTTTTGCTGCAATTTCACGGACTTTGTCTGCGCGGAGTTGGTGATCTTCCGGGGTACCGTGAGAGAAGTTCATGCGTACGACGTTAGCGCCCGCGGCGATAACTTTTTCGAGGTTGTTATCGCGGTCAGTTGCCGGGCCTAAGGTCGTTACGATTTTGGTTCTGCGAAGCCTTCTGGACATGTAATACTCCGTTGACTGAAACAACTTTGGTGTTGCGTGAACATGGATTCGGTAGCGCCAAATCCGCTAACGGGCGGAACTGCTACGCTACCGGGACATAATTGGTCTCTGACTTATAATGACTATTATTGTTTATCACTACTAATGAGTAGTTCTTTATCAAAGCGCGATTCCTTCAGCGCTTCCTTGACCCTCTTCAAGTTATCTCTGAATTTTGCTCCACGGCGCAGGGTAAAGCCGGTCGCCAGCACATCAATCACCGTGAGCTGGGCCAGGCGCGACACCATCGGCATATAAATATCGGTGTCTTCCGGAACATCCAGGGTAATGGCCAGCGTCGACTCCCGCGCCAGCGGGGTCCCGGCCGAAGTGATGGCAATGACCATGGCATCGTTTTCACGCGCTAACTGCGCCAGTTCAACCAGGCTTTTGGTGCGTCCGGTATGTGAAATGATGACCACCACGTCATCATCGTTACAATTCATACAGCTCATGCGCTGCAGGACAATATCGTCGGAGTAGATGACCGGGACGTTAAAACGGAAAAATTTATTCATCGCGTCATGCGCGACGGCTGCTGAAGACCCCAGGCCGAAGAAGGAAATTTTCTTCGCCTGGGTAAGCAGATCGACTGCCCGGTTGACCGCGGACATATCCAGCGCATGATGTACCTGATCGAGGCTGGCCATCGCCGATTCGAAAATTTTCGCCGTATAGGATTCGACGCTGTCGTCTTCATCGACATTACGGTTAACATAGAGGGTACCGTGTGCCAGACTTTGCGCCAGGTGCAGTTTAAAATCGGGGAACCCCCGGGTTTCCAGGCTGCGACAAAATCGGTTTACGGTCGGCTCGCTGACGCCGGCTTCCAGCGCGAGGGCCGCTATGCTTGAGTGAATGGCCTGCGCCGGTGTGGCAAGAATGACTTCCGCCACTTTGCGTTCAGATTTGCTAAGGTTTTCCAGTCGGGACTGGATTTTTTCCAGCATGTTCATTGTTTACAGGCGCTCATCAATGTAAACGATTTCATTAATGGGTGAAATCATCAGGCGTTTTAGCAAGAATATACCCCTCCGCAATCAGAAGCGGTGAGGAATGACGAGAAAAAATGTCGTTTTTTTTCATTACATGATCAGAGTCGTATTTTACTAACTGAAAACCAGACGAAACAACGAACATTCTTAGCCTGATGCCCAATTTGTCGGCGAACGCTTTTCCTCTATGTGCGGTAACCTCGGGAAAGCACCGCCAAGGGTTTCAGGAAATTCGTAAACACAGTACAGTGCAGCGTAAGAAAATTACAAATTTAGCCTGGCATAAGCACCAGACTATCAACTGAGGAGAATGACATGGCGGTAACGCAAACGGCCCAGGCATGCGATCTGGTCATTTTCGGCGCGAAAGGTGACCTCGCGCGCCGTAAACTGTTGCCTTCCCTGTATCAGCTTGAAAAAGCTGGCCAGATAAACCCTGAAACCCGCATCATCGGCGTCGGTCGCGCTGATTGGGATAAAGACGCTTACACCAAAGTTGTGCGTGAAGCGTTAGAAACCTTCATGAAAGAGAAAATCGACGAAGGTTTATGGGATACCCTGAGCGGTCGTCTGGACTTCTGTAATCTTGATGTCAACGATACCAGCGGTTTTACGCGTCTGGGCGATATGCTGGATCAGGAAAACCGCGTCACCATTAACTACTTCGCGATGCCGCCAAGCACGTTCGGCGCTATCTGCAAAGGCCTGGGCGAAGCGAAGCTGAATGCCAAGCCCGCGCGGGTGGTGATGGAAAAACCGCTCGGTACCTCGCTGGAAACCTCCCGGGAAATTAATGACCAGGTGGGCGAGTATTTCGAAGAGTGCCAGGTTTACCGTATCGACCATTATTTGGGTAAAGAGACGGTACTGAACCTGCTGGCGCTGCGCTTTGCTAACTCTTTGTTTGTTAATAACTGGGACTGCCGCACCATTGACCACGTTGAAATCACCGTGGCGGAAGAAGTGGGTATTGAAGGCCGCTGGGGTTATTTCGATCAAGCCGGGCAGATGCGCGACATGATCCAGAACCATTTGCTGCAGATCCTGTGCATGATCGCCATGTCGCCGCCGTCGGATCTGACTGCCGACAGCATCCGCGATGAAAAAGTGAAAGTGCTGAAATCGCTGCGCCGTATCGATCGCTCGAACGTGCGTGAGAAAACCGTCCGCGGTCAGTACACCGCCGGGTTCGCGCAAGGTAAAAAAGTACCGGGCTATCTGGAAGAAGAGGGCGCTAACAAATCCAGCAACACGGAGACCTTCGTAGCCATTCGCGTGGATATCGATAACTGGCGTTGGGCTGGGGTGCCGTTCTACCTGCGTACCGGTAAACGCCTGCCGACGAAATGCTCCGAAGTGGTGGTGTACTTCAAAACTCCGGAATTGAACCTGTTCAAAGAGACCTGGCAGGAGCTGCCGCAGAATAAATTGACCATTCGTCTGCAGCCGGATGAAGGTGTGGATATTCAGGTACTTAACAAAGTTCCAGGCCTCGATCACAAGCATAATCTGCAGATCACCAAGCTGGATCTGAGCTACTCCGAAACCTTCAATCAGACGCACTTAGCGGATGCCTATGAACGCCTGCTGCTGGAAACCATGCGCGGTATTCAGGCGCTGTTCGTACGTCGCGATGAAGTGGAAGAAGCGTGGAAGTGGGTTGACTCCATTACCGGCGCATGGGCGGCCGACGGCGATGCACCGAAGCCTTACCAGGCAGGTACCTGGGGACCGGTGGCGTCGGTGGCGATGATCACCCGCGATGGCCGTTCCTGGAACGAATTCGAGTAAGACTAGCGTTAATCCGGGAGAGTTATTTTACCGGTAACATGATCTGGCGCAGTCTGGCGCATAATTTTTAATCTTTTAAGCCCCGGGAGGATTCACCCCCGGGGCTTTTTTTATTACACTGCCTGTAGACATTTTGCCCCTGAGCCCCAGTGGTGGTGCCATTTACACCATTTTTCGTCGTCATCGCGCGGTGGCCGGACAGATAAATTTTGAGGAGCCTCTATGAATTCGACAATGTTACGGGTAACAAATCGCATTATCGAACGGTCACGCGAAACCCGCTCAGCCTACCTCGCACGAATTAATCAAGCCAAAAGCGATACCGTCCATCGTTCGCAGTTGGCCTGCGGTAACCTGGCGCACGGTTTTGCCGCCTGTCAGGCAGATGATAAAGCGTCGCTGAAGAGCATGTTGCGCAACAACATCGCTATTATCACCTCCTATAACGATATGTTGTCCGCTCACCAGCCTTATGAACATTATCCGGATATCATCCGTAAAGCCTTGCACTCCGCCAATGCGGTAGGGCAAGTGGCTGGTGGCGTGCCGGCAATGTGTGACGGCGTGACGCAGGGCCAGGATGGCATGGAGCTGTCGCTGCTGAGCCGCGAAGTGATTGCCATGTCTGCCGCCATCGGCCTGTCGCACAATATGTTCGACGGCGCGTTGTATCTTGGCGTATGCGATAAAATTGTTCCCGGACTGACCATGGCGGCGCTCTCCTTCGGCCATCTGCCGTCGGTGTTTATTCCGTCTGGGCCGATGGCCAGCGGCCTGCCGAACAAAGAAAAAGTGCGCATTCGTCAGCTGTACGCCGAAGGTAAAGTTGACCGTATGGCGCTGCTTGAATCCGAAGCCGCCTCTTATCATGCCCCGGGCACCTGTACCTTCTACGGTACCGCCAACACCAACCAGATGGTGGTTGAGTTTATGGGCATGCAGCTGCCAGGTTCCTCGTTTGTTCATCCGGACGCCCCGTTGCGCGAAGCGCTGACCAGCGCCGCAGCTCGTCAGGTGACGCGCATGACCGGCAACGGCAATGAGTGGATGCCGCTGGGTAAAATGATTGACGAAAAAGTGGTGGTCAACGGTATCGTTGCGCTGCTGGCGACCGGCGGCTCCACCAACCATACGATGCACCTGGTGGCGATGGCGCGTGCGGCGGGCATTATCATTAACTGGGATGATTTCTCCGATCTTTCTGATGTGGTGCCGCTGCTGGCGCGTCTGTATCCAAACGGTCCGGCGGACATTAACCACTTCCAGGCGGCAGGCGGCGTGCCGGTACTGGTGCGCGAGCTGCTGAAAGGCGGATTGCTGCATGAAGATGTCAATACCGTCGCCGGCTTCGGCTTGTCGCGTTACACCATGGAACCCTGGCTGAATAACGGTGAGCTGGACTGGCGTGAAGGGGCGACCGCGCCGCTTGACGATCAGGTCATCGCTACCTTCGAGAAACCATTCTCCCGCCATGGCGGTACCAAAGTGCTGAGCGGTAACCTCGGTCGTGCGGTCATGAAGACCTCCGCGGTGCCGGTTGAGAACCAGATTATCGAAGCGCCAGCGGTCGTCTTTGAGAGCCAGCACGACGTACTGCCGGCGTTTGAAGCGGGGCTGCTGGATAAAGATTGCGTAGTCGTTGTACGCCATCAGGGGCCGAAAGCGAACGGCATGCCAGAATTACATAAACTTATGCCGCCACTTGGTGTATTATTGGACCGCCGTTTCAAAATTGCGCTGGTCACCGATGGCCGACTTTCCGGCGCATCAGGCAAGGTACCGTCAGCCATCCATGTTACTCCTGAAGCCTACGATGGCGGGCTGCTGGCGAAAGTGCGCGATGGCGACATGATTCGCGTTAACGGGCAGACCGGCGAATTGACCCTGCTGGTAGATGAAGCTGAACTGGCCGCACGCCAGCCGCATATTCCGGACCTGAGCAGCTCGCGGGTCGGAACCGGCCGCGAGATGTTCGGCGCGCTGCGCGAGAAGCTCTCCGGAGCCGAGCAGGGCGCAACCTGCATTACTTTTTAAGACGATTCGATTTGTAGATCTGGCGAGAGAAAACTCTGATGAAAAACTGGAAAACAACTGCAGAAGCAATCCTGACTAACGGCCCGGTCGTACCGGTTATCGTGGTGAAAAAGCTGGAACACGCGGTGCCGATGGCGAAAGCGCTGGTTGCCGGTGGTGTACGCGTTCTGGAAGTTACGCTGCGCACCGAGTGCGCGCTGGAAGCTATCCGCGCTATCGCCAAAGAAGTGCCGGAGGCGATTGTCGGCGCCGGTACTGTGACCAACGTTGAGCAGCTGAAAGCCGTTACTGAAGCAGGCGCGCAGTTCGCTATCAGCCCGGGCCTGACCGAATCCCTGCTGAAAGCGGCGACCGGCGAAGGCACCATCCCGCTGATCCCGGGTATTAGCACCGTATCCGAGTTGATGCTGGGCATGCAGTATGGCCTGAAAGAGTTCAAATTCTTCCCGGCGGAAGCGAACGGCGGCGTGAAAGCGTTGCAGGCGATTGCCGGTCCATTCGGCCACATTCGTTTTTGCCCGACCGGTGGCATCTCTCCGGCGAATTACCGCGACTATCTGGCGCTGAACAGCGTGCTGTGCATCGGCGGTTCCTGGCTGGTTCCGGCCGACGCGCTGGAAAACGGCGACTACGATCGCATCACCAAACTGGCCCGCGAAGCGGTAGAAGGCGCGAAATAATTTCTGCGCCTGTAATGACAGAAGCCCGGCACGCGTGAGCGACCGGGCTTTTTTTATCCCTTCACGACGACCGCGGCGGCAGCGGTTTTGGCGCGGCTAATGGCTTCATCGACGTTGTCAGCAACCGCCAGGGTCACGCCCAGGCGACGCGCGCCGGCGATCTCCGGTTTACCGAACAGACGCAACTGCAGACCCGCGCCGACGGCGGCCTGTAGATTGCTAAAGGTCACGTTCTCACTGGTTAGCTGCGGTAAAATCACCGCCGATGCCGCCGGTCCATACTGGCGGATGGCGCCGATCGGCAGGCCGAGGAAGGCGCGAACGTGCAGGGCGAATTCCGAAAGATCCTGCGAGATCAGAGTGACCATACCGGTATCGTGCGGGCGAGGGGAGACTTCACTGAAGATCACCTCATCGCCGCAAACGAACAATTCAACGCCGAACAGTCCATATCCCCCCAGCGCCAGCACCACTTTGCGGGCGATCTCCTGCGCGCGTTGCAGCGCGAGATCGCTCATCTGCTGCGGCTGCCAGGATTCACGGTAGTCGCCATCTTCCTGACGATGGCCTACCGGGGCGCAAAAGTGGACGCCGTCGACGGCGCTGACGGTGAGCAGCGTAATTTCAAAATCAAAATTTACCACCCCTTCGACGATGACGCGTCCGGCGCCTGCGCGCCCGCCTTGTTGGGCGTATTGCCAGGCGGCGCTGAGCTGGTCAGCCGAGCGGATAAAGCTCTGGCCTTTACCGGAGGAGCTCATCACCGGCTTAATGATACAAGGCAAACCAATTTCGTCGACGGCAGCGCGGAACCCCTCTTCACTGTCGGCAAAACGATAGGCAGAGGTGGGAATTTGCAGCTCTTCGGCCGCGAGGCGGCGAATGCCTTCGCGATTCATGGTGAGTTTTGCGGCTCTCGCCGTCGGCACTACTTTTTGCCCGGCCAGCTCCAGCTCAACAAGCGTGTCGGTAGCAATGGCTTCGATCTCCGGCACGATATAATCCGGCTTTTCTAAGGCGATCAGTTCACGCAGCGCGTCGCCGTGCAGCATATTGATGACGTGCGAACGATGGGCCACCTGCATCGCCGGCGCATCGGGATAGCGGTCGACGGCGATGGTTTCAATACCCAACCGCTGGCACTCAATGGCGACTTCTTTTCCGAGCTCGCCGGAACCTAACAACATTACCTTCGTGGCCGCGGGGCGCAGCGCGGTGCCTAATAAAGTCATAACCTACTCTCAGCGTAAACAGAACATGGCGCGCATTATAAACGAAAACGTTTGCGTCTGTCTTTACACGCGTAAGTTGAGAACAGCGGCGAAATTTGATATACTGTATATAAATACAGTATAAAGAGGCTGCACAATGGCGGTTGAAATCAAATACGTCGTGATCCGTGAAGGTGAGGAAAAAATGTCTTTTGCCAGCAAAAAAGAGGCCGATGCTTACGACAAAATGCTCGATTTGGCAGAGGTGCTCAATGACTGGCTGGTCACGTGCCCGCTGGAATTGGATGAAGCTCAGCGTGACAATATGTCGATGTGGCTGGCCGAGCGCAAAGACGCCTTACACCACATTCTGAAGTCAGGGAAATTGCCGGAAGCAGAAGAGCATGCTGAGGCGGCGGCAGAAATGCCGGAGTCTGCGCCTACAGAGGATGAAGCTCAGCCTGGTGCCGCCGAAGAAGGCGCCGCGAAAAAGCCGCGCAAAGCAAAGGCCGCCTGATAACCGGCGAAGCGGAAATTTTCGCATCTTTAGCCAGTCATAACATTTCCTGACGTCTTGTCGTTTAGGCTGATGGCATTGCATCTCGCGCTATGAGGAATGTTATGGCTAACTGGCTTAATCAACTCCAGTCCCTGCTGGGCCAGCAGGGCAATCCCGTCTCCGCTGAAAAATCTTCATCCGCTAAAAACCTGCTGCCCGGCGCCTTGGGCGGCCTTGCTGGCTTGTTGGTCGCCAGCAAATCATCGCGTAAGCTGCTGGCGAAATATGGCACCGGCGCGCTGCTGGTTGGCGGTGGCGCGGTGGCCGGCAGCGTGCTGTGGAATAAGTATCAGCAAAAAATGCGCGGCCAGCAGGCAGATATCGCGACACAGACATCAACAGCGTCTACCCAGGAACCGGTTGTGCTCGATGCGCGCAGCGAGCGGCTGATTACCGCGTTAGTCTTCGCCGCCAAAAGCGACGGTCATATTGACGAGCGTGAACGTCAGCATATAGAAGAGCAGTTGCGAGCGGCGAACATCGACGTGCAGGGCCGGGTGTTGATCGACAGGGTTTTAACCCAGCCGCTCGACCCGCAACGGCTGGCGCAAAGCGTGCGCGATGGGCAAGAAGCGCTGGAAATTTACTACCTCAGCTGCGCGGTAATTGATATCGACCATTTTATGGAGCGCAGCTACCTGGATGCGCTCGGTGACGCGCTTAAACTGCCTGAAGATGTCCGCGAAGAGATAGAACGCGATGTTCAGGCGCAAAAGCAGGCGCTTGATTCTTAAAAGAGAGCGTTCCGCTTGCATCGCTGGCCACTTTTGCCACCCTTATAGACACGACATCGTTCAGGGCGCACGATGCCCTGAGTGATTTTGTGATTCCATAATAAGACGCAGAAGAATAACGCATGCTACCGAAAGCTAAACGGATCCCCCACGCCATGACGCTACATGGCGACACTCGCATCGATAATTACTACTGGCTGCGCGATGACGAACGCGCGCGCCCGGAAGTGCTGGACTATCTCCATCAGGAAAATGACTACGGTAAAAAGGTGATGGACTCGCAAAGCAGCCTGCAGGAGCGGGTGCTGAAGGAAATCATCGATCGCATTCCGCAGCGGGAGGTCTCCGCTCCCTATAGCAAAAATGGCTACCGCTATCGCCAGGTTTATGAACCGGGCTGTGAATATGCGATCTACCAACGTCAGTCAGTGCTCAAAGAAGAGTGGGATGAATGGGAGATTTTGCTTGATGCCAACCAACGGGCGGCGAAAAGCGAATTTTACACCCTCGGCGGATTAGGCGTCGCGCCGAACAACCAACTGATGGCGGTGGCGGAAGATTACCTTTCACGACGTCAGTATGGCTTACGTTTTAAGGATCTGAGCAGCGGCGAATGGTCGGCGGAGATCCTGGAAAACGTCACGCCAGGATTCGCCTGGAGCAATGACTCGCGCTTCTTGTGGTACGTGCGCAAACACCCGACGACGCTGCTGCCGTATCAGGTCTGGCGACATGCCGTTGGTACCACCGCAGATAACGATGTCCTGGTCTACGAAGAGAAAGACGGCACGTTTTATGTCAGCGTGCATAAGACCACCTCCCAGCAGTTTGTGGTGATTTACCTTGCCAGCGCCACTACCAGCGAAGTGTTATTACTTAACCCGGAGCTTCCCGATGCGGAGCCGGTGTGTTTTTTGCCACGACGCAAGGATCATGAATATAGCCTCGATCATTATCAGCACGCGTTTTATCTGCGTTCTAATCGCGAGGGCAAAAACTTCGGGCTTTACCGCACCGTGCTCCGCGACGAAGACCAGTGGCAGACGCTGATCCCGGCGCGTCCCGATGTGATGCTCGAAGGTTTTACTCTATTCACCGACTGGCTGGTGGTCGAGGAGCGTCAGCGGGGCTTGACCAGCCTGCGGCAGATCAACCGTAAAACGCGGGAAGTGGTTGGCATTGCCTTTGACGATCCCGCTTACGTCACCTGGCTTGCCTATAATCCCGAACCGGAAACGTCAAGGCTGCGCTACGGTTATTCATCGATGACCACCCCGGATACGCTATTTGAGCTGGATATGGATACCGGCGAGCGGCGGGTTATCAAGCAACAGGAAGTGCAGGGCTTTGACGCCGCCTGTTATCGCAGCGAACACCTGTGGGTGAAAGCGCGTGATGGCGTGGAGGTGCCGGTATCGCTGGTTTATCACCGCGAACACTTTCGCAAAGGGGCCAACCCGTTACTGGTGTACGGCTATGGATCTTACGGCGCCAGCATGGACGCTGATTTTAGCGCCAGCCGTTTGAGCCTGCTGGATCGAGGTTTTGTCTTTGCAATAGCCCATATTCGCGGCGGCGGCGAACTTGGACAGCAGTGGTATGAAGACGGCAAATTCCTCAACAAGAAGAATACCTTTAACGATTATCTGGACGTCTGCGATGCGCTGCTGGCGCAGGGATATGGCGACCCTAAATTATGTTATGGCATGGGCGGCAGCGCCGGCGGCATGTTGATGGGCGTGGCGATTAACCAACGACCGGATTTGTTCCACGGCGTGGTGGCGCAGGTGCCGTTTGTTGACGTACTGACCACCATGCTCGACGAATCTATTCCGCTCACGACCGGTGAGTTTGAGGAGTGGGGGAATCCGCAGGACGAAACCTATTATCACTATATGAAGAGCTATAGCCCCTATGATGGCGTCTCAGCCCAGGCTTATCCGCATATGTTAGTGACCACCGGGCTGCATGATTCGCAGGTGCAATATTGGGAGCCCGCGAAGTGGGTGGCGAAGCTACGCGAGCTGAAAACCGACGACAATCTGCTGCTGTTATGTACCGATATGGATTCCGGACATGGCGGTAAGTCGGGACGGTTTAAAAGCTACGAGGGCGTGGCATTGGAGTACGCCTTTTTAATCGCCCTCGCGCAAGGGACTTTGCCCGGCAAGGTGGAAGTGTAGCGTTATTCGCCGAGATAGTGTTTGAGGGTCAGACGCAGTTCCGGGCTCATCCGGTCCAGGTTATTGAACAGCCAACGTAAATAACCTGGATCGTTTTCCGCCACTTCCGACACCGCTTTGCCGCGATATTTGCCGAAGGTAAAGGTAGTCAGCAGCGCCGGGCGGCCGGTTATGTCGGCCATTTCATCCGGCGACCAGCCGGAAACCTGCATGATATCCAACAGTAGGGCGGCGGTGATATAGCAGTCGTACAGCGCACGGTGGTGATGCAAACCCGGCGGTGTGGCTACGCTCAGCTTGCGCGACTTATACAACCCCATATTGCTGTACTTAATCCCCGGCCACAGGCGGCGCGCCAGCTTCATAGTACAAATCCACTCGCCGTTCATTTCCGGTAATACCCGGCGATCAAAGCTGGCGTTATGGGCGACATACCATGGGCTGCCCTGGTAGTGCGGCACGATTTCTTCAATCCAAGGCTTATCGGCCACCATCTCTTCAGTGATGCGATGGATTGCCATTGCCTGCGGGCTGATTGGGCGGTCAGGGCGCACCAGATGACTCATGGGATTGGTTATCCGGCCGTCGATGATATCGACGGAGGCAATTTCAACAATGCCGCCCTGCAAACCGCAGGTTTCGGTATCGATTACGCGCAGCATGGCTTACTCCTCGCCAAAAACCCCAGCGTAATAGAATGTGCGGCGGTTGCCAATGGGGGGATCCTCAAGGAATGAGCAATCATTTCGCTTTCGGTTCATACGGCAGGCGGGAAAGTGACACGGATGCCAGACGGTGCGCGATCAATCGTTCACGAAACCAGTCGCGCAGGTGAGCCGGTTGCTCTCGCTCGACGAGATCGGCAACGACGGGCATATTGTAGCGTTCTTTAAAGGCGACGCCGGCCGCTGCGAGGTCAACGTTGACCTTGTCCATTTCATCTTGCGAAATTTTTGCCAGATTATTTGCCATCAGTACCTCCTTCATTACGGCGCAAAAGTTACTAAGCGTGACGCTGAAAGGCAAGTCCCGGATGCTTAGCTCGACTCTGCTATTATACAGGGTTATTCTCTGTCCAACATACATAACAAAAAGGAATGATGTTTATGCGAACCATCGCCGGACGCGCGCTAAGTGCCGCCGTATTTCTCAGCGCTATGTTAACCACCGCCAGCGTTTTTGCTCATGCTCATCTGCAACAACAAATCCCGGCGGCCGATTCGACGGTCTCCGTTTCGCCGCAGGCGCTCACGTTAACGTTTAGTGAAGGCGTCGAGCTCTCCTTCAGCGGCGTGACCCTCAGCGGCCCGCAGAATAAACCTGTCGCTACCGGCAAACTGGCCCGCAGCGACGGTAATAAAGCGCAATTAACGCTGCCGCTGAATGAACCGCTGGCGGCGGGCGAGTACACCGTAGAGTGGCATGTGGTCTCCGTTGACGGCCATAAGACCAAAGGGCAATACCACTTCAGCGTGAAGTAATCCATGCTGTCGGGAGTGTATGTCGGCCTGCGGTTTGTCCACTTCATCTCATTGATGACGGCCTTCGGTTGCGCGCTGTACGGCGCATGGTGGGCGCCAGTCTCGCTGCGTCGCCTGTTGATGCAGCGCTTTTATCCACTGCTGCGCTACCTGCTAATGATTAGCGCTATTTCAGCTACCTTGATGCTGATGACGCAAGGCGGGTTGATGGGCGATGGCTGGAATGATGTCTGGCAACCCACAATCTGGCGCGCTGTTATCGGGACGCAGTTTGGCGGCGTTTGGCTGTGGCAGGTGGTGCTGGCGTGGATTGCGCTGGCGGTCGCGTGGATCAAACCCCGTCGCCCGGCGCGTCTATTGTTACTGCTATTTTGCGCGCAGCTGTTGTTGATGGCTGGCGTGGGGCATGCGGCGATGCATGATGGTTGGGTTGGCGCATTACAGCGCACCAATCACGCGTTACATCTGTTTTGCGTCTCGGCGTGGGCCGGCGGGCTGTTGCCATTTGTCTACTGCCTGCGACTGGCGCGCGGGCGCTGGCGTCAGGTAGCGATAACCGCCATGATGCGTTTTTCACGCTATGGGCATCTGGCCGTGGCTGGCGCGATTGCCAGCGGGATTGGCAATACGCTGTTGATACAGGGACAACTGATTGGCGACTCACCGTGGGGAACGGTGTTGTTGTTCAAATGTGCGCTGGTCGCCGGGATGGTAGCAATTGCGCTGGTGAACAGGTATGTTCTGGTACCGCGAATGTCAGGTAACGGCTCGTGGGCGGAACGAACTATTTTATGCACTACACAGCTGGAAATGGCGCTTGCCGCGCTGGCGATACTTGCCGTCAGCCTGTTCGCGACCTGGCAACCTAATTGAATTAACTGGCTAAATGATGAAAAAAATCGTTCTGACAATGTTATTACTGGCAAGCTCAGGCGCCGCGCTGGCGGCGCCGCAGGTGATTACCGTGAGCCGTTTTGAAGTGGGTAAGGACAACTGGGCGTTCACCCGTGAAGAAGTCATGTTAACCTGCCGCCCGGGTAATGCGCTGTACGCCATCAACCCGAGCACCCTGGTGCAGTATCCGCTGAATGATGTCGCCGAGCAGGAAGTGAAGGCCGGCAAGACCAGCGCTCAGCCGATTTCTGTCATCCAGGCCGACGACCCGCAGCATCCGGGACAAAAAATGAGCCTGGCGCCATTTATCGAACGTGCGCAAAAGCTCTGCTGATAATTACCTATATCACTTTGTTTTAAAGATAAAAAACCGCCGGCGTCTGGTAAGAAAACGCGGCGGTTTTTTGTTGGCGCAACGGATTTTGTCAGCAATTTTTCAACCGCTTTTGTCGCGGACTGGAAAACCTGTCACAGTCAACTATTCTTATAAGGCAAGGCGACTTAGCCTGCATTAATGCCAACTTTTAGCGCACGGCTCTCTCCCAAGAGCCATTTCCCTGGACCGAATACAGGAATCGTGTTCGGTCTCTTTTTATCTATTATTCAGCGAGTTATACACATCCATTGTTAATGCTCATCCGGCTGAACGCTGAGCTTTTTCCCTTATATCACAACAAAGTTATTCTTAACATTCCCTTTACAAAAAAACGTGACAATATAATCAATAGCTCACGGTAACCAATACCGTATCACTGTACACGCCAGCAGGTTGATTGCTCTGTGAGGCGTTCACCCGAGCTTTGAAGTTTGTTTGCTGTGCGTTGCCATTTCCCACAAGGCTGACATCTGCTGTTGGCGTCCAGGCGCTACCGTCGGTTTTATAAAGCTGATATTGCAGGTAATAATTTGTCGAATTAATCGTTTGGCTCATTTGCCGCCAACTGCCGTTAAGGGCGTTGATGCTGGAAAGGTTAATGCTGTATGCCGCATTCTGCGTGCAGCGGATAGTTAACTGCCCGCTGACCTCGCTAAAAGCGGCTACCAGAGCCGCTGTGGAGAAGGCGACATCGGGCGCGTCATCAATATAGCAATAGTTAGTCACGTTCATAGTTATAAGAACTTGTGAAGTTAACGTGCCATCGTCCGGTACGCAGATCCCCAGCGCGCCTATCAGGCAATAGTGATATTTCCATTCAATGGTCAAGGTATCGTTATAGGTTCCCGCAGGGATATTACTTCCTGCTATTGTCTGGAAATAAAGCGGAATGGTTCCGTCACTGGTATTAAATAAGCCTAATAGATCAACCAACGCGTTAATGGTCCAGGGGATTGCACCATCAATTTGATACGACGGGTTACAGCCGGCATCTTTACAAACTCGATAGGGGATCCAGGCGTTGTTAGCGCTGTTATAAAGTCGAGGGATTTTGCCACTTTTATTTACCGAATCTTTGAGCGTTGCGGTAATGGTGCTGGTTGAAAAAAGCGATAGTATGTTGGTACAGCTAAAGCCTGCACCGGCGCTTACCCCTTGCGGAGTTGCCGCCACATCAAACGATCTCACTGAACCAAAATTAGGCGAGCTAGGCTTAATCTTGCAATCTGCGTGTATCAAGCCGCTGTAGCCTGAAATAACGAGTAATGAACATAACCAAAGAATAGATTTCAAAGTCATCTCCGTTCATTCTTAGCCACAGCTTAGTGGGCCGATACGTTGTGGCACCGGTGTAGATTCCGGCAGCGTGAATAAAGCCCGGCATTCGCCGTTAGCTGTGTGAATAACTAATTGGTTTTGCTGGTTTAGATGGGTAAACCACACCAGACCGTCATAACCGACCACGCCAGACTGCTGGCTGGTAAGTTCCTCAACGGCCGTTCCCAGCGGCAAAGGATGACCCGTTTTATCAACCAGGGTTATCGAGGCCGAACGCACGCGAGTAACCGGGAAATCAACCAGCGCGCCGCTGGCTTCCCGCACTGCAATGCGTTTCTCGACGACTTTAGCCTCAACGTCGGTTGGCAGCGGCAGAGTGTCGAGGGTCACTTTGCCCGGATACCAGGCGGCGGCCCACGGGATCAGCAGGTGCCCGCTATCGTCGGTAGTGCCGACTTTTCGATTTTCATAATTGACCGCGACGTCCGGATAGCCGGCGGTCGAGACGACGATAAATGAATCGCTGATTCGTCGCGCGAAGAACAGGCTGCTATCCATCATTACCACCGAGCCTGCTGCTTCAAACCAGCCTTGATTATCATGCTGCGAGCCGTAATAACCGCCGCTCAAGGTTGAAACATCATTTACCCAGGTCAGATCCGCCTGGCTGTAGCGATCTCCACTGATGGAGTGGGCTAAATTCCAGCCGAAACCGCCTTCCGCAGGGGCGGAACGATTGTAGGCGACGTTTTGCCCCCACTCGCCGGAGCTGGCGCGCTGGCTGCTTAACTGCAGTGAACCGAAACTGTCGAAGGGAATGGTTATCTGCATCATGCTGGAGTAGGTGTCTGCCTGCAAATCGCGGTTGATGCTCAGGTTAAAGCTGCTGTTCCGCCACAGGCTGCGGCTCCAGGAAAAGTTCATCAGCCGGGTGCGGCTGTTGTCCTGGGCCTGGATATCGAAATATCCGAGGCTAAATGCGCCAAGCACTTTTCCCCATGGGCTGAGACTTAATGTCGCCTGGTCTGACTGACGGCTGAGGGTTGTCGTTGAGCGATAGCTGGAGAGATTGGCGAAATTCTCGCTGCGTTGAATATGCTGATAGTTAATCCCCCAGATATTGCCGTAGTACGAATAGCCCGCGGAATACTGGTTGCCCTGCTTATCACCCTGGCTCGCACTGGCAGACAGGCTCAAGGTGCCAATCGTGCCAATAGTGATGTCGCTGCCGATACCGCCGTTGGTTAATCCTTGCCGGTCTTCAGTATGCGTTGACACCGTTAGCCAGTTAGTTAAGCCGTAGCGATAGATCGCGCTGACGGCGCCGGCACCGTAGTCGGCGTTTTTAGTGCCGTAATTATTACGCAACGCGCCGAGGGTAAAATCGAAATCGCTGAGTCCCTGGCGTAGCAGAGTGTTGGAGACATAAAAAGGCACGCTAGTGGAGACCTGGCGGCCAAGCGCATCGGTTGTGACGATAGTCGCTTCGCCGGCGCCGCTGATGTAGGGTACGTTGGTGAGAGTATAAGGGCCGCCGTTAATTTGCGTTGAGCTGGCTTTGTAGCCGTTGATAAAGAGATCGACACTGGAGGGGACCGCCGCGCTACCGGAAAGATTGAGCAAAGGGTAGGTGATCAGGTCAGGGCGTACCGCAAAGTTACGGCTGAGACGAATACCACCAACACGTACTGAACTACTCCAGGTTAAAGCATTACTTACCACATCCCCCGCCTGGTAGCTGAGCAGACTTTCCGGGTCGCTATATTTCCACAGCGAATCGTAGCGAATATAGCCTTGTTGGCTATCGTCGTGACGAGATGACCAGTTCTGTCTGATCACCGCATTGTTTGAAAACACCCCGGCTGGGCCGAAAAGGCGAAATTCCGTCGAGGTGCTGGTGGTTCGCTCGCCGCCAGAAGAAGCCAGGCTATAGGAATCGTAGTTAAACAACAGCCCAGGGGTACTGATCGCCTGCAGATACTCCTGCTCGCGACTATTACCAATATGTTGCTCCGGCAGCCAATTATCCGGAACGGTTAATTTCAGCATTTGCCCGGGCTGGTCGTAAACGACCTTGACCTCCGCTATCTCTCCTACGTCAACCAGCGTTTTGCCGTCGGGAACAGGGATCCACATCTGCTTGAGTACCGCAGCAGAGATCCAATAACGATCATTAATCACTTTCACCGGCACGGTACCCACAGGCGTGTTGCCGTTGACGGAAATGCCGAGATACAGCACGTACTCCTGCTGTGTGCCTGGCGTGGCCGCAGGTGCGGGTAACGAATCATAGGTAGCCGCCCAGGCCGTTGCCGAAGCAATAGCCAGCAGACCACCGGTTCCGATGAGAAGCCTCATGGTTAACGCGCTGCCGGAATTTCCACCGCCTGACTATTATCAGTCAATTTCGCAAACAGGCGCATCCCGGATGCGTTCGCCGCGCGGCCTGATGTCGGGAAACAGACGCGACGTTTAGCCAGCACATACCCCAGTAAACCCTGAGTTTGTTCGACCTGCGGCTTTCCTGCTGATGTTGACCAGTAGACATTACTCAACCTGGCGTGTTGATTCCCGGCATTGTTAATACACAGATTCTGACCGCTAAGCGACCAGCTTAGCGCGGTTCGTATTGGTTCGACGCTGCTTTCCAGCTTCAGCGGTTGCGCGCCTTGCCCGTAGATAAACAAAGGCAGTACATAGCGCATGCGCATATTCAGGCCGGCGGAACTCTTGTCAGTCTGTTTTGTCGGCTGCGCCGCGGGAATTTCATCAATCACGATTCGATATGATTTTTCCTGGCCGCTGGCGACCGGAGACACACGCATCAGGCGAATAAGTTGACGTTGTCCTGGCTGAACATTGGCGAACGGGGGGCTGGAGACCACATCGTTTTGATCGGCATAAAGATCTTTAGATTCTTTTTGATCCCAACCGAAAATGCGTAGTTGTAAATTTACCGCCGTCGCGCCGCGGTTTTCCAGCCACAGTTCAGAGCCTTTATCGCTGGCGCTGATGGTTTGAAAAATAGGCCACACCAGCACCGAGCTGGCGGCCCAGGCGTTAAGACTTATTGATGAACCCAGCAAAACAACAATACAACGATGAATCATATTCAACCTGTCTTATTTTAATAGGTCAGCGTGACCGTAACGGTATCAGTGTATGAACCTTGCGCCGGGAAGCCATTCGTGGCAAAAAGGCGGCCATAAACCGTATAAGTTTGTGTCGTGTTGGGGAATGAGGCGACGCTGTAGGCTTGAGCGCCAGTCCCCCAAACGGTAGAGCGGTTAGCATCCTGAAAAAGCTGGTAAGCCAGCGTACTGCCGGTGGCGTTGGACATATAGCGTTGAGCCGCAGAGCCGCCGTTGACGCCATAGTCAAGCGCCAGCGAGATCGCCATCCCCGGCGTACACGCGACAACGATAGAGCCCGCGCCAGCGGAGCTGGCGACATCAACATTGCTATAAAGCGATGACATGGAGCCAAAATTTAAGGTGCCAAAATCAGCGCCAGGGGTCCCTGTTCCGTTGCCAAGCAGGCAGCCGGTCGTGATCTGCGCGGTCACTTTGAAGGTTTTCTGCGCACTGTCAGCCCAGACGGCTGTGGTCGTAAAAAAGAATATGAGTAGCCAAATTGCGGGCAACATGACATCCGTTTCTCCACAGCGTTACCAGGTTAATGTTGCAGTGACCACGTCCTGGTAGAAACCCTCAGCAGGGGCGGTTACGCCGCCTTGATCTGCCGGCAACACCCGGGCATAAATCGGGATTTCCTGAGCGCTACCCGTCCCCGTGATACCGATACCGGCACTGGTAAATTCAGCCTGACGGGTGCTATTTGAGTAAAGCCGGTAGGCAATTTGATCGCCGTCGGCGCTTTGCATTTGGCGCAGTCCGGTTGTCCCTACATGCTGACCGTTATTCAATGTCAGCGTTGCGGGAAGGTTATTGCTACAGATGATTGAGACCGCGCTGGCGCCGCCGCTGCCAATCAGATTGCTATCTATGGCGTTAACCAAATCGCTATAGGTGCCGAAATCAATGGTACCCCAGCTGTTTACGCCGCTTGCGCTGGAACCATTGGTGACGGTACATCCCGAGCCGATAGTCAACTGCACCCCGACCTGACCCGTCAATGTACCTGTGGTTAGCCCTGCTGCAGCGACCCATGGCGCCTGAACGAGAAGCGCTGTTGTGATAAAGATACCAGGCAAAGTGCGCGAAAAAGTGTGGACGTTCATGATGAACCTCTGGATTGAAAGCCGCTAAGTAAAACCCTGTTTTTGTGAAGATGAGATTAATCCCATTAATCAACATATAATCGCTGTCTGGAAAAATGCTTATTTTTTTATATTTGTCTGTTTTATTGTTATTAATGGTGTTTTGAGCTGGTTTCTTGTTTTTATATGGTTTTAACTTCTTGTTTATGATTGTTATTCTGTGGTTTGTTCTGAATTTTATGAATAGCAGAAAGGAGGACTTAGTATAATTTTTGCAATTGTCGTGTTAGCGCATATTTTTGGCGAAATGCCAGGGAAGAAGTTAGTAGGGGGGAGAGTAAAAAAACAACAGAAAGAAGACACCTGCACGCAACCAGACCCATAGTGCAGGTGAAAGGTGGGTCTACATCGGAAGCCGCTAGTATACATATTTGTATGATAAATAAAATAAGGCAATGATGGAATGCTATACCATTAATGCGGTTTGCGTGTTGAGCGATGGAGTTATTCTGGGGTGATTAACGTTGGATAGAGTGAAGTTTCCAGATAGCTGACCAATACCCATATCTCGTCACTGAAAATAAACCACAGGGCACTGCCTAAAATAAGCAGGATAATCAGTAGCAGGAAAATTTCAGTTTTACTCATGGTGTCAATGGCCAACTTAAACCGATTATCAACAGGCCACGATATTAACCAAAGTATCTGCAAATGAAAACGCCGTTATTTAAAACGGCGAAATTTTTTCGTAATAAGAGATGAATATTTATTTTACGCGTAGCAGATTAGCCACCTGTACGGCCATATCATCCATTAACTGGAAACGGCGGCGATATTCGGCGCGTTTTTTGCTGGCGATACTTTCCAGCGATTTCCTTTCCAGCTTCAGTGGCAAGCGCCAGCGGTAACTATCGTCACGCACACCTTCAATTGATTGCCAGAACTCATCGTAGCTGGCATGGAAGTGCCGACCTTTGCTCAAACGATAGCGCAGAGCGCGGAATACGTGGCCATTATCGCTGACGGCGTAAATAGCCTGAATATTGCTTTGGCCGGCCAACAGCCAGATGAATTCCAGCAGCAGACGTTTGGGGAACAGGCCGTAGCAGGCGCGGGTCGCGTGTTTAATTGCGTCATGAGAGACATTGCGGCGCGGTCCCTGCAGGCCGCCGATGACCAGTTGCCACTCTCCTTGATGGTGAATCACACTAAACGTAGCGCTGGCTAACAGTTGCTGCTGGCTATCGCGAAGCCAAAGAGTCGTTTCACCTTCTCGTTCGGCTTTGCCGGCTGACGAGGCAAAGAGCGTGAAGGCCGCATCATCTTTAGCGGACAGGGTCAGTAACGGTCGTTCTGACGGCGATATCATGGCCGTTGCCAATCGGTTCTCGCCCAGCGAGTCGACGTACTGATAGTGGCTAATGATAGCCTGGGAACGCTGACGGGCGTTAAGGTCGCGCACTAAATACTGGCGATGTACTTTACCTGGCAGCGTAGCCTGCGCCGCCAGCAGTTGGCGGAAATCACCACGCGCAGAAAGGGTGTCCAGCATCTCGCGGGTCGGCTGATAGAACAGTGCCGTACGCAGCAAAAATTTAAGCCGATAGTTGCGCTTTTGCCAGATAGGCGCGGGCGTGATACGCCCCATTACCAGATCGGCAATCAAATTTGAGCGTTGCTGAAGTGTGCATGATGAATGCAGGCTATTGTCCGTCACGATGTCATACCTCGTCATTATTTTATCTTTATTCTACGGATGTCGCGGGACAAGCTTAATGGCTCGCCAGACTATATTTACGCCTTGTTTAACGTTGATTGACGTATGAATTTACGACCACGCCTTCAGTAATATTTTGTATAATTAGCCGAGGGGGTGAAATATGTATCAGCGATTGGCAGGTAGCACCTGGCGTAATATTTGGCTGGTGGGCGATCTACATGGTTGTTTTGCTTTATTAATGTCTCACCTGCGCCAGCTAAAATTTGACCCCTGGCAGGATCTTCTTATTTCTGTTGGTGATTTGATTGACCGTGGGCCGCAAAGCGTGGAATGCCTGGGTCTGCTCGGTTACCGGTGGTTCAGAGCGGTGCGTGGTAACCATGAGCAGATGGCGCTTGATGCGCGGGCGAGCGGGGAGATGGCGCTGTGGACGTTGAACGGTGGCGACTGGTATCAAACGGCCTCACAAGAACAGAAACGGTTGGCTGATTTGTTGTTTATCCGCTGTCTGGAATTGCCGCTAATCATTGAACTGCGCTGCCAGGATGATACCACCCACGTGATTGCCCATGCCGACTATCCAGCCAGCGTCTACCGTTGGCAGTTGCCCGTGGCGGAGCATCAGGTACTCTGGAGCCGCCAGCGTTTGACCGATCATCTGGCGGGGCGGCACGGTCAGATCGCCGGGGCCGATCACTTTTGGTTTGGCCATACGCCGCTTAAACATCGTTACGATAGCGATAACCAACACTACATTGATACCGGCGCGGTATTTGGCGGCGAGTTAACGCTGGTGCAACTGCAGTCGGTTGTTTAAAAGTCGCTATATTCCGTCGCCGGACGCCAGAAGCCGTCGATAAAATCTTCTACCGGGAAACAGCCGCCCTGGCGAATTCGCTGATCGTCCATCGCGACGAGGCATTGTCGCTCGCTATTGTAAACATCAACCACGATGTCTTCGCACCCGCCGTCCAGATAGCAAATGAATAATACTAAGGCGAACATCCAGCCCTCATAAGCGAATAAACATAAGGTAAGTGTAGGGGAAGTTAGCGCAGCGGGGGAGGGATATAAATAACCCGTCTCAGGCGACGGGTTCATTTGAGTCAGGCAAGGCGCATGACCCAGGCATCGGATTGGCGATCGTAATGTTTACGGTAGAGTACAGAATGTTCGCCATTGAGAATGGCGGGAACGCTGGTCTCGGCATCCCAGGCGTCCAGTTGCATGCATAAGTCAGGATCGGATTTACAAGGAATGCTTAACGTTCGCTCACCCTGTGATTCGCCGTGCAGCTCGGCGTCGTCGATTTCAAACGCGCCGATTCGTACGTTAGTTTTACTCATCATTCACCCCGTTTGTCTGCTGAGTTGTGGTACGACCAGTTAGGCCGTCATTTTTCAGCGTAGACAACGGGGAGTAAATCGCCAGTCAAAAAGTGCGCTTTTTAGCGCGCGGTCACGACTTTCCGGCGAAGAGTTTGCCGTCGCGCACCAGTTCGCGGGGATAACTATTTTTCAGACGTGACCCTATGCGTTTAGCGAGCCCTAATGGCATTCCCTGGAAAGTGACGATGACATCGTCCTGCTGCGGCGGCGCTTCGGGATAGACATCGCGTCCACGGTACCACTCCTCCGCTTCCGTTAAGGTGAGCTCAAAAGGAGCCTCTGGCGTGGCCAGTGAGATCACCGCTTCATGTTGCCAGCGGTAGCCTTTGTTATGTGTTTCAGCGAGACGAATCCCAATGCGAGAAAAACGAACCCTGCCGATTAACGCTTCCAGTTCTTGCGGGAACAGCCAGATTTCTTTATCGCGTTGCCATAAACGAAGATGCTCTGGCCATTGCAGGCCAACAGCATTAGCGGCGGCGGCGACAGCGGCGCCTTCCCGGCCCTTCATCGGTGCGAAGGGGAACTTGCCTACTTTATAGCCAGGCGCAGGCAGCGGATCGATAGAGGCGGTTTTACGCAGGCGGGCAACGAAAAAACCTTCACAATCAAAAATCTGCGGGAATACGTGCAGGAAACCTTCGTCGGTGAGCGCTTCGCGAGCCTGCGGGAAGAGTGAATCCAGCGTCAGGACTTCAACCGCCTGCGGGTAGGTTTGCAGCAGCCAGTTAACCACTTCCTCGTTTTCTTCACGGTTCAGCGTACAGGTGGAGTAGACGAGGGTGCCGCCAGGACGCAGAGCATGAAAGGCGCTGTCAATGAGCTCACGTTGGGTGGCGGCAATCTCCTGATTACTTTCCGGCGACCAGTTTTTCAGCGCGTCGGGATCTTTACGCACCACTCCTTCGCCCGAGCAGGGGGCGTCGAGCAAAATGGCATCAAAGCATTCGGGCAGCGCGGCGCCGAAGACGCGCCCGTCGAAGTGGGTGAGGGCAACGTTATTAATGCCGCAGCGGCTGATATTGGCGTGCAGCACTTTCACCCGGCTGGCAGAAAATTCGTTGGCCAGGATCGCTCCGTGGTTGCCCATCCGGGCGGCTATCTGCGTGGTCTTGGAACCCGGCGCAGCGGCGACGTCCATCACTCGCTCGGGCATTTCCCCATCGGCGAACAGCGCCGCCACCGGCAACATCGAGCTCGCTTCCTGAATATAAAATAGTCCGCTCAGATGCTCGGCGGTGCTGCCCAGCGGTAGCACATCGTCATCATCACGCTCGATCCAGAAACCCTCGGCACACCACGGAATCGGCGTTAACTGCCAGCCATAAGGGGCGACCAGTTGCAGAAAATCCGCGACCGTTATCTTCAACGTATTGACGCGAATGCTGCGGCGCAGCGGACGCTGGCAGGCGGCGATAAAGTCATCGAAAGAGAGATGCGTTGGCATAGCCGCACGCATTTGAGCGAGGAAGGGTTCCGGAAGATAGACAGCGTTTTGAGCCACGAGCAGCGCACCACAAGAAAAAAGGGTGCGCAGTTTATCATAAACGCCCCGGCGCGGGACACCGGGGCGTTTATGAGGCATTGGGAATTAATTAGGCAGTGCCGTTCCCCAATCGCGCCACTCTTTCGGCTCGCTTTCCAGCAGCAGGAAGTGTTTGCCATCCTGCGCTTTTGGCGCCAGTGGCGTTCCCGGCGGGGTGGCAAAGGCGATACCGCCGCGGATAAACTGGTTAAAGGTACCCGTCTTCACCACTCCGCCAATCAGGCCGAAGTCGAGGCTATAGCCGGAAGCCAGCCAGAACACCGAGTTATTGCGCACTAAGTACTGGTAGCGCTTACTGATACGCAGCTTAACCATTACGCGGTCGGACATCGAGCCCAGCGTCAGCCCGGTCACGGTACCCACTTCCAGGCCGCGGAACAGCACCGGCGTACCAATATCAAGCGAACCGGCTTCCGGCACTTCGACGATAATACTCAGGCCGTCGATGTAGCGCGAATCGGTGATGGTGGTGTCCTGAATCTCGAAGTCGCGGCGCGGCGAACCACGTCCAGGTTCAACGTTGATATATGACTGGAAGATCGTGTCCAGATGTTCAACGCCGGCGGCAGAGATCTGCGGCGTAATCACCGAGAAGCGGGTACCGGCACGGGCAAAGGTGCCGACATATTCCGGATAAAGCACCGCTTTCGCCTGAACTTCATTTTTTGCCGTAATCAACTCCAGCGACTGGATCTGGCCGATGTCGATACCGAGGTAGCGAATCGGCATGCCCGCCGCCATTTTACCGGCATCGAAAGCGTGCAGCGTGATCTGGCCACCCACCGCGCGGGCGGCGGTTTCGGAGGCGTACAGGACACGCTTATTGTTCAAGCGCGCGTTGGCGCTGCTGCCGTTGAGGTTATCAAAGCTGATCGCGCCTTTCAGCGCGCGCGCCAGCGGCGACGCCTGCACGGTTAGCCCATTACCGTCGAGTTTTACCTTCGCGCCGCCTTCGGCCCAGAAGACGCTGTTATTGGTAAGCAGGTGGCGATATTCCGGTTTGATATGCAGATCGATGTCGAAAGCATTGCTACGAGGTTTCACCGAGATGATCTCGCCGACGGCGAATTTGCGATACAACACCACGGAGCCTGCCTGCACATCGGGCAGCGTTTCCGCGGAAAGGCTCAGCGTGGTGGTCGGGATTTCACTGAGGCTATTTTCCTGCGCTTTTTCCAGGTTGGCATACAGCGGATAGCGACTCTGCATTTCCCCTTTTTCGCCGGGGATGATGCGGATCCCGCCATCGACCCATTCGCTGGCGCTGGCGCCAAGCACCTGCACGCCATCCAGCCCAACTTTCACATCAAGGCGGCTGTTGACGACAAATTTGCTATCGCCGCGTACCAGATTGCGATACTCCGGCGCAATGGCGACCTGGAAAGTGACACCCTCTGCGGTTAGCTTGCGTTCCAGTACCTGGCCGACTTTAACGCCGTGCAGCATCAGCGGCTGGCCGGCGGAAACGCCATAGCTTTCCGGCGCCGATAAAGTAACGGTGGCGACGTTCGGCTCTTCCAGTAGCGCTTTATCGGCTGGCATCACCATAAAGTGATTGCGCGGCTCGCCGTCACCAGGGACCAGTTCAAAAGTATTGCCGGTGAGCAGGGCGCTAACGCTTGGGTTATCCAGTGAGATTTTCGGCTTCTTCATTTGAATCAGCGTCTTATCCCGAAGCAGGGTGACCACACTCGGGTCGACGGTCATCTCACCGGTAACTTTACCGCCAGGATTGAGATTGAGTTTGGTTAACTGTCCCACTTCCAGCCCCTGGTACATCAGCGGCGTAGAACCTGCTTTCAACCCATCGCCGTCGGGTAGCTCCAACGTCACCAGCACCCCGCGCTGGCTATGCGCCAGATCTTCGTACAGATTGTACTCGTCGTTTTGCGCCGCCGCTTTGGAGTCGTCAGGCGAGTCAAAGGCGATGGCGCCGTTAACTAACGCGGAGAGGTTTTCCAGCTGGACTTTAGCGCCGCTCAGGCTGACGTCGGCTTTAATCCCGGAGACGTTCCAGAACCGGCTGCCTTTTTTCACCAGGTTAGTGAAGCGACGTTCGATTAATACATCAATCGTCACCCCCTGATTGTTGGCGTTGAGCGTGTAGTCATACACCCGGCCAACCGGGATTTTACGGAAATAGACCAGCGATCCGCTGTTCAGCGAACCAAGATCCGGCGCCTGCAGATGAATCATCAGTTCGCCGTTGTTGATGCGGTATTTCGGCTGAGTATCCAGGGCGACGAAATGATCTTCCGGTTCGCCTTTGCCCGGCATCATACCGATATAGTTACCGCCGACCAGCGCATCCAGCCCGGAAACGCCGGCCAGAGAGGCTTTTGGCGTCACCAGCCAGAACTGGGTATCTTTGCGCAGCGCGTCTTTCATATCGCTCTTCACGCTGGCGGAAACTTCAATCTTGCTGAGGTCCTTACTCAAAGAGATATCCTGTACCGTACCAACCTCTACCCCTTGATAGCGGATAGGGGTACGTCCCGGAACAATCCCGTTTGCGGACTGGAAATCGATGGTAATCGTCGTTCCCCGACCTTCAAAGCTGGTCCAGATGAGCCATCCGGCAATCATCAGCGCGATAACCGGCAACAGCCAGAATGGCGAGATACGGCGTTTGGTTTTTATTTTGGCTTCAGTCGGCGAAGCGGGCGTTTCCTGACTCATGAGCGTCCCAAAGTAAGCGGCTGTCCAGCCATTCAACTGCAAGGATAGTTAAAATCACCGCGCCGCCGAAATAGACCGCCGCCGGCCCCATGGTAAAGGCCAGGAGCTGATCGCGGTTTATCAACGACATGGTTAATGAGATAACAAACAGATCCAACATCGACCAGCGGCCGATCCAGGTAATCAGCCGCAGCAGCAGGATACGCGTACGTAGCCCCTGTTCGCACTTGAATTGTATGCTGACCAGCAGGGTAAATAACACTATAACTTTGGTGAATGGTACCAAAATACTGGCGATGAACACTACGCCGGCGATTGCGATGTTGCTGTTGGCAAGTGAAATGATCCCCGAAAGAATCGTATCTTCCTGGCGCGCGCCATTGACGTAGATAATCGAAATTGGCAGCAGGTTGGCCGGCAGCAGGAAAACCAGCGACGCAATCAAGGCCGCCCAACTGCGCTGCAGGCTTTGCGGCCGGCGATGATGCAGCGAGGTATGGCACCGGCGGCAGCGGCCGCGGGAGTCGCGATAACCGGTATAGTGACAGCCGGTGCAAACCTGAAGATTGGTGTCGTAGCGCATGGCCGGACGTTCGGGATAAAAACGCTCCCACAACTCCTCAACGTTCATGTGGATGAGCGTCAGGATGCTGAGTAGGGTCAGCGCGATAAAGGCGATCAGGCCGATGCCGGGCTGCAGGAAAGCATAGTCCTGGACCTTAATGGAGGCGACGCCGATACCGACCAGATAAATGTCCAGCATCACCCACTCTTTCAGTTTGCCAAGCATCAGCAGCACCGGACGTAGGTTCATCCCCAGCACGTTGCCAAGCCAAAGGTAGGCGATGGAGACCACCAGCAGGACGGGCGCAACCACCGCGCAGAAGAGCACCATCGCGGCGGTAATGGGATCGCCCTGGTTGGTCATCTGCCAGATCCCCTGCAGGACGTTGGCGTCAATACGCACGCCGAGCAGATGCAAACGCAGTAGCGGCTCGCTCCAGGCGAACGGCATCAGCAACATCATTGTAAACGCCATACTAGCGAGCCGGGAAAGGGACCAATCGCGGCCGTCGCGTACCTTCGCGTTGCACCGCGGACACCAGGCGCATTGATTTCGTTTCACAACCGGTATGCGGAACAGCATGTCGCACTGCGTACAGCGCTGATAGTGCGCATGCGGCGTTGGCGAACTGACCGAATGAACGGTAATCTTCTTCGTCGGCGTGATTGAGGGTGTTTTTATCAGCATTTATTACGTTCGGGAATGAATGTATCCCACTATATTAACCCAGGAATGAATTCATCTTGAGCCCGAAGGCATTTAATGCTTATTTTAGTAGGCATCTGCAGATGAGATAGTAAGACAACTAAGTGATTAAAAAATGAACAAAACAGAATTCTACGCGGATCTGAACCGCGATTTTCAGGCGCTTATGGCAGGCGAAACCAGTTTTTTGGCAATGATCTCAAATACCAGCGCGTTACTGTTTGAACGCCTGCAAGAGGTCAACTGGGCCGGTTTTTATCTCCTGGAAGACGATACGCTGGTGCTGGGGCCGTTCCAGGGTAAGCTGGCCTGTGTACGTATTCCGGTCGGCCGCGGCGTGTGCGGTTCCGCCGTGGCGCAGAACCGCGTCCAGCGCGTGGAAGATGTCCATGCGTTTGATGGCCATATCGCCTGTGACGCCGCCAGCAATTCGGAAATCGTCTTTCCGTTGCAGGTGAATAATCAGATTATCGGCGTACTGGATATCGATAGCACGGCGTATTCCCGCTTCACCGCAGAAGACGAACAGGGGCTTGCAGAGCTGGTCTCGCGCCTCGAAACGCTGATTGCGGCGACCGATTATCAAAAAATCTTTGCCCACGTCGCAGGATAATCAACGGATAACGTAGCATTTAGCGATGACGTCATTATAATGACGCCTGTTCATGCCTGCGGCTTGTTGGCTACGTCCGTTGTAATCAGGAAATTTCATGGAAAATCAACCTAAGTTGAATAGCAGTAAAGAAGTAATCGCGTTTCTGGCCGAACGTTTTCCTCAGTGTTTCAGCGCTGAAGGCGAAGCGCGCCCCCTGAAAATCGGTATTTTTCAGGATCTTGTAGAGCGAGTTGGCGGCGAGATGAATCTCAGCAAAACCCAACTGCGCGCTGCCTTACGTCTTTATACTTCGAGCTGGCGTTATCTGTACGGCGTGAAAGCGGGAGCGATTCGCGTCGATCTCGACGGCAACCCGTGCGGTGAACTGGAAGAGCAACACGTTGCTCACGCCCGTCAGCAGCTCGAAGAAGCCAAAGCTCGCGTTCAGGCGCAGCGCGCCAGCCAGCAGGCTAAAAAGCGCGAAGCCGCTGCCGCGGCAGGCCAACAGGAAGAAGGTGCACGCCGCGAGCGTAAACCGCGTCCTCAGCCGCAGGCTCGCCGTAAAGAAGGTAGTGAACAGCGTAAGCCGCGTCCTGCAGCTGCCAAAGCACCGCGTGAAGAGCAACGTCTTACCCCGGTGTCTGACGTCTCTGTATTGAGCGTCGGTCAGGCTCTGAAGGTGAAAGCAGGCAACAACGCAATGGACGCCACCGTTGTGGAAATCACCAAAGATGGCGTTCGTGTACAGCTGACTTCTGGTATGTCAATGATTGTACGCGCAGAACACCTGGTGTTCTGAAACGGAGGCCGGGCCAGGCATGAACAAACTTTTTAAGCTCACCGCGCTTGCGGGCCTGCTAGCAATAGCAGGCCATGCCTTCGCCGTGGACGATATCACCCGAGTCGATCAAATTCCCGTGCTGAAAGAAGAGCCGCAGCACGCGACGGTGAGCGAGCGCGTTACCTCGCGCTTTACCCGCTCCCATTATCGGCAGTTTGATCTCGACAACGCCTTTTCGGCAAAGATTTTCGACCGCTATCTGAATCTGCTGGATTACAGCCATAACGTGCTGTTGGCCAGCGATGTTTCTCAGTTTGCGGCGCAAAAAAATAAAATCGGCGATGAACTGCGCAGCGGCAAACTGGACGTTTTCTACGACCTGTACAACCTCGCGCAGAAGCGTCGCTTTGAGCGTTACCAGTACGCCCTGAAGGTACTGGATCGTCCGATGAATTTTACCGGCAACGACAACTTCAACCTCGATCGCAGCAAGGCGCCGTGGCCGAAGGATGAAGCCGAGCTTAACGCGTTGTGGGACGCCAAGGTGAAGTTCGATGAACTGAGCCTGAAGCTGGCGGGTAAAGACGATAAAGAAATTCGTGAAACCCTGACCCGGCGTTATAAGTTTGCGATTCGTCGCCTGGCCCAAACCAACAGCGAAGACGTCTTCTCGCTGGCGATGACCGCTTTCGCCCGCGAAATCGACCCGCATACCAACTATCTCTCCCCGCGTAACACCGAACAGTTTAATACTGAAATGAGCTTGTCTCTGGAAGGTATTGGCGCGGTGCTGCAGATGGACGACGACTACACGGTGATCAATTCACTGGTTGCCGGCGGCCCGGCGGCGAAGAGCAAAGCGATTAGCGTTGGCGACCGTATCGTCGGCGTTGGTCAGCCGGGTAAGAGCATGGTTGATGTTATCGGCTGGCGGCTGGACGATGTTGTCGCGCTGATCAAAGGGCCGAAGGGCAGTAAAGTTCGCCTGGAGGTTCTGCCAGCGGGCAAAGGGGCGAAAACCCGTATTGTTACTCTGACCCGCGAACGTATTCGTCTTGAAGATCGCGCGGTTAAGATGTCGGTCAAAACCGTCGGTAAAGAAAAAGTCGGCGTGCTGGATATCCCGGGTTTCTACGTTGGCCTGACTGATGATGTCAAAGTACAACTGCAGAAGCTGGAAAAACAGAACGTCAGCAGTATCGTCATCGATTTGCGCAGTAACGGCGGTGGGGCGCTGACGGAGGCGGTTTCGCTTTCTGGTCTGTTTATCCCATCCGGCCCGGTAGTACAGGTGCGTGATAACAACGGTAAGGTCCGCGAAGATAGCGATACCGACGGTGTGGTTTACTATAAAGGCCCGCTGGTGGTCTTAGTCGATCGCTTCAGCGCTTCCGCATCGGAAATTTTTGCTGCCGCGATGCAGGACTATGGCCGTGCGCTGATCGTCGGCGAGCAGACCTTCGGTAAAGGCACCGTTCAGCAGTATCGTTCGCTGAACCGTATCTACGATCAGATGCTGCGCCCGGAATGGCCGGCATTAGGTTCCGTGCAGTACACCATCCAGAAGTTCTACCGCATTAACGGCGGCAGCACTCAGCGTAAAGGGGTTACTCCGGACATCATGATGCCAACCGGTAAAGAAGATCGCGATACCGGCGAGCAGTATGAAGATAACGCGCTGCCGTGGGATAGCATCGATCCGGCGACCTACGTGAAGTCCGGCGATATGAAACCGTTCGAACCTGAACTGCTTAAGCGCCATGAAGACCGTATCGCAAAAGATCCGGAATTCCAGTACATCATGAAGGATATTGCGCGCTTTAACGCCATGAAAGATAAGCGCAATATCGTTTCTCTGAACTACGCGCAGCGTGAGAAAGAGAATGAAGAAGATGATGCGATTCGTCTGGCGCGGGTAAACGATCGCCTTAAGCGCGAAAGCAAGCCGCTTCTCAAAAAGATAGACGATCTGCCGAAGGATTATCAGGAGCCGGATCCGTATCTTGATGAAACCGTGCATATCGCGATTGACCTGGCGCAACAGGAAAAAGCGCAGCCTCCGGTAGAACCGCCGGTTAGCAAATAACTCCTCAACGGGCACAAGTGATTGTGCCCGTTTCTTTTTCTGTCCTCATCCGTCTGTCGACTTTATTCAACAAAAATGTCAACACTCGCCTGGGGTGTCAGCGATATGCTACAAAATGTAAAGTTGTGTCTTTCTCGTGACTTAGCGGGGTCTGATCGTTGAAAATTAGCATCTGACCCATACGATATGGGGTATCGCATAGTGCGTTTTGTTAAATCGAGGTAAAAAGAATATTATGATGCGAATCGCGCTTTTCCTGCTGACTAACCTGGCAGTCATGGTGGTGTTTGGCCTGGTGCTTAGCCTGACGGGGATCCAGTCGAGCAGCATGACCGGCCTGCTGATCATGGCGCTGCTGTTTGGTTTTGGCGGCTCGATCGTTTCGCTGTTGATGTCGAAATGGATGGCGCTGAAGTCGGTTGGTGGGGAAGTTATCGAACAGCCGCGTAACGAAACTGAGCGTTGGTTGATGAACACCGTCGCACAGCAGGCGCAGCAGGCAGGCATCGCCATGCCGCAGGTGGCGATTTATCACGCCCCTGACATCAACGCCTTCGCCACCGGCGCGCGCCGCGACGCTTCTCTGGTCGCCGTGAGTACCGGTCTGCTGCAGAATATGAGCCGTGACGAAGCGGAAGCCGTTATCGCTCACGAAATCAGCCATATTGCTAATGGCGACATGGTCACCATGACGCTGATTCAGGGTGTAGTGAACACCTTCGTTATCTTTATTTCCCGCGTTATCGCGCAGATTGCGGCCGGTTTCCTTGGCGGTAACCGTGAAGATGAAGGTGAAAGCAGCAACGGTAACCCGCTTATCTACTTTGCGGTCGCTACCGTACTGGAACTGGTATTCGGTATTCTCGCCAGCATCATCACCATGTGGTTCTCGCGCTATCGTGAATTCCATGCCGATGCAGGTTCCGCCAAACTGGTCGGTCGTGAGAAAATGATTGCTGCATTGCAGCGTTTGAAAACCAGCTATGAACCGCAGGAAGCCAGCAGCATGATGGCGTTCTGTATCAACGGTAAAGCGAAATCGATGAGCGAACTGTTCATGACCCACCCGCCGTTGGACAAACGTATTGAAGCGCTGCGTAGCGGAGAATACCTGAAATAATCTGCCGTGCAGACGCTGAAAATAAAAATCCGCAGCTTTCCGGCTGCGGATTTTTTTTGGCCGCTCGTTATCAGGCGGCGCGCGGTTGAGTTACACGTAGACCGCTGATGGCGGCGGCAATGACCGCCAGGGAACCGGCCAGCAGAAGCGCGGTGTGGGTGCCGCTATTGCCTGCCAGGTTAAACAGCAGGGCGACCAGCGCGGCGCCGCTACTTTGCCCCAGTAAGCGTGCGGTACCCAGCATACCGCTGGCGCCGCCGCTGCGATGGCCTGGCGCAGAGGAGACAATGGTATGGTTGTTTGGCGACTGAAACAGTCCGAAACCTGCGCCGCACAACGCCATCCGCCAGATAATATCGAGATCGGAAGGTGAAGAGGGTAATAGCGCAAGGCCAAACAGGCCGCAGGCCATGATCAGCAGTCCCATTGCCCCCAACAGCCCGGCATGAACCTTTTCGATCAAATAACCCGCCAGAGGGGCCATCACCATGGTCGCCAACGGCCACGGCGTTAACAGTAACCCGGTCTCTACTTCGCTGCGTCCGATAACGGTTTGCAGGAAAAAGGGCAGGGAAACCATCGCCAGCATCTGCGCGCAAAAAGAGCAGATCGAGGTGCAGATAGAGAGCGAAAAGATTGGAATGCGCAGTAAATCAACCGGCAGCAGTGGGACCGGCATGCGCAGCTGCCGGCGAACAAAGAAGAAGCCGATAATCAGCATAGCAATGACCTCGGCCAATACCAGGTAACCGGATTGCCCCTGGGCAAAGCCGCCGAGCGCCGTGATGAGCAGCCCGAAGGTGAGGGCGTTCATCATCGCGCTCGGCAGATCGAAACGGGTAATCTTGCTGGCGCTGCTGTTGGGCGGTAAAAAGCGCATGGCGAGGAAGATGGAAATAATCCCCAGCGGTACGTTGATTAAAAACAGCCATTGCCAGGAAGCAAGCGAGAGGATAGCGGCGGCAATGGTAGGCCCCGCGGCGGAGGAGACGGCAACGACGAAAGAGTTGATGCCCATTCCGCGACCTAGCTGCCTCTTAGGATAGATAAGGCGAATCAGCGCCGTGTTGACGCTCATCAGCGCCGCGCCGCCCAGCCCCTGGGCCACACGCGCCAGCGTTAACATCTCGAGGCTTCGGGAGAGGGCGCAAATCAGCGAGGTGATGGTAAACACTACCAGACCAATTTTATAGATTCGTCGATAGCCAACCATATCGCCAAGAAACGAGAGTGGCAGCAGGGCGATGACGATAGCGATTTGATAGGCGTTGACTATCCAGATTGAAGATGCCGGCGAGGCATTCAGGTCGGTGGCGATAGTCGGCAGGGCGACGTTGGCGATAGCGCCGTCGAGGACGGCCATCGTCAGGCCTAATACAATCGTCAGAATGGCGCCGTAACGCTGCGGAACCGGCAGGCCATCCAAAAGTTTTTTTTCCATGTGAAGTTTAAGTCTTAGAGGAAACTATTTTCTGATTAATGATTTTAGCATTGATTATTCAACCATAAGTCGCAGATTTGTAACCAACTCGCAGAACAACGATTGCGACGGTCATAATGTGAATTTATAATAAAAAACAGTTCTGAATTTTATAAAACAGTTACGATGAGGTGAACAATGGCAGCTGCTGATATGGATAAACAGCCAGATTCTGTCTCTTCAGTATTAAAAGTTTTTGGCATCCTGCAGGCATTGGGCGAAGAGCGTGAGATTGGTATCACCGAATTGTCACAGCGTGTGATGATGTCTAAAAGCACGGTGTATCGTTTTTTACAGACTATGAAGTCACTGGGCTATGTCGCACAGGAAGGCGAGTCTGAGAAATATTCTTTAACGTTGAAGTTGTTCGAGCTTGGCGCGCGGGCGTTGCAGAACGTTGACCTGATCCGCAGCGCGGATATCCAGATGCGTGAAATTTCTCGCCTGACCAAAGAGACGATTCACCTCGGCGCGCTGGATGAAGACAGCATCGTTTACATCCACAAAATTGATTCCATGTACAACCTGCGGATGTATTCGCGTATCGGCCGACGTAATCCGCTGTACAGCACCGCCATTGGCAAAGTGCTGCTGGCGTGGCGCGACCGGGCGGAAGTCGAGCAAATCATGGACGGTGTCGAGTACAAACGTAGCACCGAGCGAACCATTACTGATACCAGCGCGCTATTGAAAGTGCTGGACCAGGTGCGCGAGCAGGGCTATGGCGAAGACAATGAGGAGCAGGAAGAAGGATTACGCTGTATTGCGGTGCCGGTCTTCGATCGCTTCGGCGTGGTGATTGCCGGCCTGAGTATCTCCTTCCCGACGCTGCGTTTCTCTGAAGAACGTTTGCACGAATATGTGGCGATGTTGCACGCTGCGGCGCGTAAGATTTCCGAGCAGATGGGTTATAACCGTTACCCGTTCTGATAGTGAATGATGAGCTACAGCGTAATACCTTACCCTGTAGCTCCTGTCATTTTAACCCTGGTCGATAACCTTCACGCTTTTGCGCAGAATAGGGCAGTTGGTAATACCGATAATACCGCTATCAGAATGAACATATTGTGCGGTGGTGATACCCTGCGCTGTCAGGTATTTGCATTGCAGTCCCAGCCCGCCAGCATTCTGATTGCTGCCAATTAACACGCCATAACCGCTTAATAATACGCCAATCCAGACAATCGCCAGTATGACAATAGAGCGAATGATCAATCGCATTTTTGCCTCGTTATTTGTATGATCCTGCCGTGTATTCTGGCACGAACACTATTTGATACAAGTCTATGATTCCTAAACTTGCCTTTCGTATTACAGTTAGCCGCGGTTTAAGAAGGTCGTGTTATCCTGGCAACATCTGATTATGGTACGGAGTGTGGAGTGAAAAAATTACGCTGGGTTTTGCTGATCGTTGTCATAGCGGGTTGTTTGCTGCTGTGGACTCAGATGCTTAACGTAATGTGCGATCAGGATGTGCAATTTTTCAGCGGTATTTGCGCTATTAACAAGTTCATCCCCTGGTAAGACATTTTTGTGCCGACGGATTTTCTTCTGCCGCGCGGGTGGTAGAATGAACGCCTTCTCTTTGAGGTGGTGAAATGAGTGAGTTACTGAATCCTGGGATTGTAAGTCTGGCGTCTCTGGCGCTTTCCGTTGTACTGCTGCTTGTAGGGCTGCTGTTATGGTTCTTTGTGAATCGCGCCAGTTCACGTAGCAATGAGCAAATCGAACTGCTGCAGTCGCTGCTGGATCAACAAAAGCGGCAAAATGCGCTGCTGCGCCGTCTCTGTGAAGCCAATGCGCCGCACAAAGAAGAGGTTGCTGAACCTTCAGCGGATGAGAAGGAGAAAAACGACGACGATTTCATTCGTCTCGTTGCCGAACGTTAAGTTTGAAGAACAGGTGTGCACATCGCGTGCGCGCCTGTGAGTGCTACAAAATTTTGCTATAACTTATTCTTATGTAATTCCCCATTTCGCGGCCGGTCGTTACCGTTTAATGAATTAAACATCCACGCTCTGTTTCACATATTGAATAATCTTTTGAGCTAATCAAAAAAAGTAATAACGAAACGTTTCTATTGCCTGACGGCAATACTTTGTCATTAATATTTCATTATTAAGGGCTATTTTAGCGGATATTTGGGCTGTAACGAGTTAGGGGTTTAATTAACACTACTACGCGGCGAGTTAAGGCGATTTCCTCTTGTTCTTTAAAGTTATTTGCGCATCATTATGCAGATGATGCCGCAACACCCCCTCAAATATGGCAGTTCGTATACGTACGTACCTGGACGAACAGAAGTTGTTGAGCTATGGTAAAAAAGTTGCATTTATCAGGCATACGTTATTGTGTGTTTGGTAACGATGCAAAGATAAGCCAGGCGCGGCAAAGACGCATAAATGTGCAGGCGATCAAATGATTTCCTGATAATTTGTGCGAACGATCGTGACACGTTTAAAAATGGCTTGCCATTATTTACGTTGTGTGTGATAACACGTTTCGGGTTAAACGAGGTACAGTTCTGTTTATGTGTGGCATTTTCAGTAAAGAAGTCCTGAGTAAACACGTTGTCGTTGAATACCGCTTCTCTGCCGAACCTTATATTAGTGCCTCATGCAGTTATGTGTCAGTTTTATCTATGTAAGCACCTGCGGGTGAAGAAAACAGTTTAAGGAATTTTGCAAATGGCAAAGATTAAAGGTCAAGTTAAGTGGTTCAACGAGTCTAAAGGTTTTGGCTTCATTACTCCGGCTGATGGCAGCAAAGACGTGTTCGTACACTTCTCTGCAATCCAGGGTAACGGCTTCAAAACTCTGGCTGAAGGCCAGAACGTTGAGTTCGAAATTCAGGACGGCCAGAAAGGTCCGGCTGCAGTTAACGTAACTGCTATCTGATTCAAGACCACTCATCTTGTAAGAAAGCCTCGCTATAGCGGGGCTTTTTAGCATCTGTTGCAAAGTATTTCCAATATTTCCCCTCCGACGCGCTTTGTTGCAAAACATCACCCTTATTAGCACTGTTTAGCAGTCTGTTTTGCCAATTTTCTGTTAAATCAGGTGGTTGCAAAATAATGCTGGAGCTACGGTGCAAAAGAATAAAAGTAAGTCCGCCACAAATTTTCTCCCTATCCGTTTTGGGTTGCTGTGTGTGGCGATTTTGGGATGTCTTGGATTTCTGCTGGCGAGGGTAGGTTGGCTGCAAATCGTCTCTCCGGATAATCTGGTTAAACAAGAGGATATGCGTTCGCTGCGCGAAGAACCCATTGCCGTAATGCGCGGAACTATCAGCGATCGTGAAGGACGCCCGCTGGCGGTGAGCGTGCCGGTAAGCGCAATCTGGATAGATCCACAGACCATGCTGGAGAAGGGCGGCGTCGGCTATGGCCCGCGCTGGCAGGCAATGGCGGAAGCGTTGCATATTGATCTTATTGACCTCTCTCATCGGGTGCAGTCACATCCGCATGCCCGATTCCTCTATCTCGCGCGTCAGGTTAATCCGGAACAGGCGGAGTGGATCGATAAATTACACCTGCCGGGCGTTTATCTGCGCGATGAATCACGCCGCTTCTATCCCGCCGGGCACGTCGCGGCGAACCTGCTGGGTTTTACCAACGTGGATAATCAGGGGATCGAGGGGGTTGAAAAAAGCTTTAACAAACAGCTCATGGGAACGCCGGGGCGTCGGCTGGTGCGTAAGGACCGCCATGGCCACGTGATTGAGAATATTACCGAGCAGGCCGCTGTGCCGGCGCATAACCTGCAGCTCAGTATTGACGAGCGCCTGCAGACGGTGACGGAAGATGCGTTGGATAATGCCGTACGGTGGAATAAGGCGGAATCCGGCGCGGCGGTATTAATCAAGATTGATACCGGCGAAATCCTGTCGATGGCCAGTTACCCGGACTTCAACCCTAATAACCGCGACAGCGCCCAGCTCGATGATTTTCGAAATCGCGCTATCAGCGATACCTTTGAGCCGGGTTCAACGGTCAAACCGCTGGTGATTATGACCGCGCTGCAGCAGGGGATTGTGCAGCCGGATAGCGTGGTTGATACCCATCCCTTTACCCTTGATGGTCATCGCATTCGCGATGTGGGTTATTATCCTGAGTTGACGCTCACCGGTATTCTGCAAAAATCGAGCGATACCGGAGTTTCGCACCTCTCGCTGGCGATGCCGGTGCAGCATCTGATTGACACTTACAAGGCCTTTGGCTTTGGCGACCCGACCGGGCTTGGCTTGACCGGTGAAAGCTCCGGGCTGATGCCGCATCGGCGCTATTGGGGCGAGTTGGATCGCGCCACCTTCGCTTTTGGCTATGGGCTGATGGTGACCCCGCTGCAGTTGGCGCATGTCTACGCGACGATCGGCGGCTACGGCATTGAACGCCCGCTGTCGATAACCCGTATCGATCCGCCGGTTATCGGTACGCGAGTTATGCCGCAGGAGATCGTGCATGAAGTGGAACATATGATGGAGAGCGTGGCGCTGCCGGGCGGGGGCGGGACGAAAGCGGCGGTACGCGATTATCGTATCGCGGTGAAAACCGGCACGGCGAAGAAAATTGGCCCCGACGGGAAATACATCGATAAATACGTCGCCTACACCGCCGGCGTGGCGCCGGCCAGTCAGCCGAAGTTTGCGCTGGTGGTGGTGATAAACGACCCCAGCAACGGTAAATACTACGGTGGGGCGGTATCCGCGCCGGTGTTCAGCCAGATCATGGGCGATGTGTTACGTCTGGAAAACGTGATGCCAGACGGTATGCCGCAAGGCTCTGAGAATCTTATCGTCATGCATAACCGCGAGGATTCGGTTCCCGCGCTGTAACAGTGGTCTGCGAGGGCGAATAGCGCTACACTTTCGCCCTTTCAGCGCCACCGGAGTTATCATGTCTTATACCTGTCCACTATGCCACGCGCCGCTTAGCCGCAGCGAAAATAGCTATATTTGCCCGCAGCGGCACCAGTTCGATCTGGCAAAGGAAGGGTATGTCAATTTACTGCCGGTGCAGTTCAAACGTTCGCGCGACCCGGGCGATAGCGCTGAGATGATGCAGGCGCGCCGCGCCTTCCTCGATGGCGGATATTATCAGCCGTTGCGTGAGGCGATTTGCAGCTATCTGCGGGCTTTCGCGCCGGGCGAGTTGCTGGATATCGGCTGCGGAGAGGGATACTACACGCATGCTTTCGCCGCCATTGCCGCACGCAGTTTCGGCCTCGATGTCTCAAAATCGGCGATCCGCGCCGCCGCTAAACGTTACCCGCAGGTCGAATTCTGCGTTGCTTCCAGCCAACGGTTGCCTTTTGCCGATCGGTCTCTGGATGCGGTGGTGCGTATTTATGCGCCCTGTAACGCGGACGAATTAGCGCGTGTAGTAAAAGCAGGCGGTTGGGTGATTACCGCCACGCCGGGACCGCGCCATCTGATGGAGCTGAAAGGGCTGATCTACGATGAAGTTCGTCTGCATGAACTGAACCGGGAAGCGATGCCGGGCTTTACGCTGCGTCATGAGCAGCAGTTAGCCTATCCGATGCAGTTGAGCGGCACGCAAGCGGAAGCGTTACTGCAGATGACGCCGTTTGCCTGGCGAGCGAAACCGGAGGTACGAGAATTACTGCGTCAGCAGGAGACCTTTGGCTGCCAGACCGATTTCATGATTCACTGCTGGCAGCGCGAGGCGTAAGGGCTACGGCGCGAAATGGCCCCACAGAATCTGCGCGCCGATACCGATTAGCACGATACCGCCGAGAATTTCGGCCCGTTTGCCGAGCAGCGGGCCGATAAAGCGGCCAACCATAATTCCCAGCGTTGACATGGTAAAGGTGGCGCAGCCGATAGCCAGCGCGGTGGCGATAATATTGACCTGCAGGAAAGCAAGCCCCACGCCAACGGCCATCGCGTCAAGACTGGTAGCGAATGCGGTGGTCACCAGCAACCAGAAGCCGTGGCGACGCGGCGCTTCACATTCATCATCATCACCGCCGCGAAAACCTTCAATCACCATGCGCCCGCCGAGAAACACCAGCAGCACGAACGCGATCCAGTGGTTCCATTCCAGTACAAACTGGCTGGCCAACATGCCCAGCCCCCAGCCGACCAGCGGCGTCAGGGTTTCGATCGCGCCGAATATAAGACCGGTGCGCAGCGCTTCGGAGAATTTAGGTTTATGCAGGGTGGCGCCTTTACCGATAGAAGCGGCAAACGCGTCCATCGACATACCAAAGGCAAGAAGGATAGTGGCAGAAATATTCATGAGCGTGTCCTGACCGGGGAATATCCATATGACACATCGCTGCCCCCAGTAAACATACGCGGAGCCTGAGCATAACGTACAGCAGTGATGTATCTATGGTCTCGCCTGATTGAACGACCGCTCAACCCGTACGTGCCACGTTTTGCAACGAGTATGTTGACACGTACATTTTCCACCTGCGGAAAATCGGCTACTCCCCAACGACGGGCGCAACCTTAACATATTTTGAGAAGGTAAAACAATCACAGAAAAATAATATTAGCTACAATAAATGATAACGATTTTCATTTAAAAAATAAAGTGAAGGATTGGTTAAATAATATAACGAGGTGAGGCGGGTAAATATAGCCATGGCTATATATTCCCACAGTAATGACTGGCGGAAATATAGCGCAGGCTATATCTGTAACTTATTGACTGGTAACGAGTAATTTGTATATTTTTTCCAGATCGTCGATATTTCGTACGCGAATAAGCAGGCGCCGCTGCTCTAATTGCATCACCAGTACGCCATCTTCAGACAAATTCATCGCTTTAATCCGCGGATATTCAATCCACACGTTGGCAAAGAAAAAACCGCTCTTTTTAAACAGAATTCGCGGCGTACGGATCCAGAACAGATATAACCCCATTAATGCCAGCGCAGATAATAACCAGGTGGTGATTATTTCGCCGTGGCTGGCAATATTGTTGTAAATGAGAATCGCCGTCAGGCCGACGAAAATCATCCCGTCGACGCGTCCACGACGCAGCAGGGGGATTGACAGCAGGGTGGGGCCATTGCGGCGCGGCATGATGAATTGGTCGTAGATAGCGAAAGCCACCAGGGCGACGATAAACAGAATGAGCACCAGCTCCGTGATTGCCATTGATCCTCCAGCCAGCGTGGACCTGCATACAGGTACACGTTTTAACGCTAAAAAAAAGCCGGGGACAAAGCTGCCCCCGGCCTACTACGTGACGATTATTGACCCAGCAGGCCGACCGCGTAGCCGGCAATACCGATGACGAAGAAGCCAACGATGATCCACAGCGGGTTGACTTTCTTACGCAGCAGCCACATACAAGCGAAGGTCAGCAGCAGCGGCACCAGTCCCGGCATCAGCTGGTCAAGGATGGTCTGCACGGTGGTCACGCGAGTCTGACCATCCTGACCGGTGATCGTGGAAACCACCAGCGGGATATTAACGTGCGTCCATTTGTTAACCAGGGCCCCCATGACAAACAGGCCGAGGATTGACGCCCCCTCGGTCAGTTTCTGCAGGAAGCCGCCGCCCATATCCTTAACGATGTCCACGCCTTTACGATAGCCGTATGCTACGCCGTAGTAGCGGGTCAGCAGACGCACGGCATTGAACAGGATGAAGAACAGTAGCGGACCAAGCAGGCTACCGCTCATCGCGATACCGGCGCCGAGCGCGGCGAATACCGGACGCACGGTACCCCAGAAGATCGGGTCGCCGACGCCTGCCAGCGGCCCCATCAAACCGACTTTGATACCGTTGATTGCGCCATCGTCGATTTCCGCGCCGTTAGCACGCTGCTCTTCCATCGCCAGCGTTACGCCGAGTACCGGCGCCGCGACGTACGGATGGGTGTTGAAGAACTCAAGGTGACGCTTAATAGCCTGCTTACGCGCATCGTTGTTCTCCGGGTACAGGCGACGGATTGCCGGAACCATAGAGAAGCAGAAGCCCAGCGCCTGCATACGTTCGAAGTTCCATGAACCCTGGAACAGGTTAGAACGAATGAACACGCCACGAATATCACTCTGAGTGAGTTTTTTCTCGGTGGTATTTTTAGTCATATCAACCATTTCGCTCACCTGTTAGTCCAGTTCGTTATCGAGATCGTTGTTACCAGCCGCCTGAGCCGGGGCACCCGCTACGCGGTTATATTTCGGGCTCAGCTGAATGTAGAGAATGGCCATAACGGCACCAATCACACCCAGCGCAACCAGGTTGAAATTGGTGAAGGCCGCGGTGACGAAACCGAGATAGAAGAACGGCATCAGATAGCCCGCGCGCATCATGTTGATGACCATCGCGTAACCGACGACGACGATCATGCCGCCCGCGATATTCAGACCGCCAGTCACGACTTCCGGAATGGCATTCAGCAGACCCTGAACTTCGCTGGTACCGACAGAGATGGCTACGATAACCGCCGGGATGGCGATACGCATTGCCTGCAGGAACAGCGAGGAAACGTGCAGCCAGGAGATGGCCGTCAGGTTACCGTTTTCAGCGGCTTTATCCGCTGCGTGCTGGAAGGCAACGGTGATGGTACGAACGATAATGGTCAGAACCTGGCCTGCCGCCGCCAGCGGGATAGCCAGAGCGATACCGGCGCCAATGCTTTGGTGACCGGCGATAACCAGTACGGTAGAAATAATGGATGCCAGCGCGGCATCAGGCGCAACTGCCGCACCGATGTTCATCCAGCCCAGAGCGATCATTTCCAGCGTACCGCCGATGATGATACCGGTTTTCATATCACCGAGAACGGCGCCAATTAACGTACAGGCGACCAGAGGACGGTGGAACTGAAATTCATCAAGTACCGACTCCATACCCGCAATACACGCGACGATGAACACCAGCACAATCTGAAGAAGGGTAATCTCCATTGTACTTCTCCTGTTGATTAAGTCTTAAAGTGAAGGTTGGCTCGCGAGCGCCGGGTTAATTACCCACCTTGGCGATCAAATCCATCATTTTCAGTTTCTGGTCGGTGGAAACTTTACGCGCTTCCAGTTCAATACCGCGGGCATTCAACTTTTTGAATGCTTCGATATCTGTCGCATCGACCGAAATCGCGTTATTGACCTGCGTTTTACCCTGACGGAAAGCCATACCGCCGATGTTGACGCTGGTAATTTTTACGCCGCCTTCAACAATACGTTCAACGTCCGTTGGGTTAGTGAACAGCAGCATGACACGCTCGCCGGCGTATTTCGGGTTGTTGTAGACGCGAATCATCTTCGCGACATCAACAACGTGAGCGGTCACGCCCGGAGGAGCCACCTGGGTCAGCAGCGTCTTGCGCACCGTGTCGGCGGCAACTTCATCGCTGACCACGATAATGCGGGTGACGTTGGTCTCTTTGGTCCAGCGGGTCGCAACCTGGCCGTGGATAAGACGGTCATCGATACGCGCCAGGCCAATCACCATGTAATCATTTGGACCCATCGGTTTAGCGGGCGTTGCCGCTTTCGGCGCGGCAGCCTGAACCGGCGCCGCTTTTTCAACCGGTTTGGCTTTCAGCGCTTTTACGCCTTCGCTACCGGTTTCCACCGCCAGCGCCACCAGCTCATCAAACGACGGATCGTCATCGCGAGCCATGAAGGTTTCAACCAGCATCGGGACGTTGACGCCAGCGATCACTTCATAGTTTTCTTTATCAACAACAATGCGGCTTGCCGCGTTAAATGGACTACCGCCCCACGTATCAACGAGGAACAGCACGCCTTTTGTGGTATCCAGTTTTGCCAGCTGTGCATTGTACTTTTCGATCAGCGTTTCGGCATTTTCGCCAGGAACGAAATCGATCCAGCCAACGTTTTCCTGCTCGCCCAACAGCATTTCTGCGGTTTTCAGCAGTTGTTCTGCAGCCCAACCATGTGTGCCTATTACAATAGCAATCGTCACTTGCTACCTCCGTTATTATGGTGAATGCATCATCTGGTCTGATACATCCTGAATCACTCTTGTGGAAAAATCGATTCAGTAAGGGTGTAAGATCTAAATTAATTACTACCGGGAATTATTTTAGATAGTGAAAAAATAATTAATGTGATGGAGCTCCGTAAATTACGCTTCAATAATCAATAATTTCGCAGCGCAAAAAATAGCCTTAGCTATTGCAAAGACAGGTAAATTTTTGCCAATTCTGCGCTATATTTTGCTATGTTTAGCTTCCGTTTAATTACTCAGGAGTATAGGGCATAGCCCGCCGTATGGACCGTCATCGACGTCTTTTCACCCTCAGGCACTCGTCTGCCGCCTCAACCACACACGCTTTTTTACCAGCAACCATTGTTTCGCCGGTGCATGACATCGCGATGACTACCGCTGTCGTTAACGGGAGCCGCTCATGGAATTCTTAATGGATCCCACCATCTGGGCTGGCCTGCTGACGCTGGTAGTCCTCGAAATTGTTCTGGGTATCGATAACCTGGTCTTTATCGCCATCCTTGCCGATAAACTGCCGCCAAAACAGCGTGATAAGGCACGTATAATCGGCCTGTCGCTGGCGCTGATTATGCGCCTGGGGCTGCTCTCGGTTATCTCGTGGATGGTCACGTTGACCAAGCCTTTGATAAGCATAGGCGATTTTTCGTTCTCCGGGCGCGATCTGATCATGCTGGTCGGCGGTATCTTCCTGCTATTCAAGGCGACGACAGAGCTTCATGAACGACTGGAAAACCGCCAGCATGATGCCGGTCACGGCAAAGGCTATGCCAGCTTCTGGGTCGTCGTGCTACAAATTGTGGTGCTGGATGCCGTCTTCTCGCTTGATGCGGTGATTACCGCCGTCGGCATGGTAAACCATTTACCGGTGATGATGGCTGCGGTCGTTATTGCGATGATCCTGATGCTGCTGGCCTCGAAGCCGTTAACCCGCTTCGTGAACCAACATCCGACGGTTGTCGTGCTGTGTCTGAGCTTCCTGCTGATGATTGGTCTGAGTCTGGTGGCAGAAGGCTTTGGCTTCCATATTCCGAAGGGTTACCTGTACGCGGCGATTGGCTTCTCGATTACCATTGAATTCTTTAACCAGGTGGCGCGGCGTAACTTTATCCGCCACCAGTCGACGTTGCCGCTGCGCGCGCGTACCGCTGATGCGATTCTGCGCTTGATGGGCGGTCGCAAACAGGCGACCGTGGCGCACGATAGCGATAGCCCGGCGGCAGTGCCGGTGCCGGAAGGGGCGTTTGCTGAAGAAGAACGCTATATGATTAACGGCGTGCTGACCCTGGCGCAGCGCTCATTGCGCAGTATCATGACTCCGCGAGGCGAAATTAGCTGGGTGGATGCTGAGCAGAGCGAAGACGAAATTCGTCGCCAGCTGCTTTCTTCCCCGCACAGCATGTTCCCGGTTTGCCGCGGCGAACTTGATGAAATCATTGGTATTGTACGCGCCAAAGAGATGCTGGTGGCGCTGGAAGCGGGCGAGAACGTTGCCGCGATGGCATCCGCTTCCCCGGCGATTGTGGTGCCGGAAACGCTGGATCCGATCAATCTGCTGGGCGTGCTGCGCCGGGCGCGCGGCAGTTTTGTCATCGTCACCAACGAATTTGGCGTGGTGCAGGGTCTGGTGACGCCGCTGGACGTCCTGGAAGCCATCGCTGGTGAGTTCCCGGACGCCGACGAAACGCCGGAAATTGTGCTGGATGGCGAAGGTTGGCTAATCAAAGGTTCAACCGACCTTCATGCGCTGCAGCAGGCGCTGGGGCTGGACGACCTGGTCAACGAAGACGATGATATCGCGACCGTTGCCGGGCTGGTTATCTCCGCGAACGGTCATATCCCGCGGATAGGCGATGTTGTCGAACTGCCGCCGCTGCAGTTCACCATCGTTGAAGCCAATGATTATCGCGTCGATCTGGTACGGGTCATTAAAACCGTCCACGATAACGACGAAGAAGAGTAATGCCGAACCCGCCGGGCTAAACTTGCCCGGCGGGTTGTTTTTTACCCCCAGTCGCCGCCAGACGGTGCTTCTCTTCCGCCAGCCAGCGCGGAAAATCCTCCACCGGCAACGGGCGGGCATAATAATATCCCTGTAGTAAATCCACGCCGTGGCTACGCATGTAAATCTTCTGTTCCTGAGTTTCGACGCCTTCGGCAATGGTGACGATTTTGAGCCGGTGCGCCAGGGCGATAATCATATCGGTCACCGTCGCGTTGACCCCATCAATGCCAATAGCACCGGTATAAGATTTATCAATTTTCAGTACATCCGGGCGAAGTTTTTCCAGCCAGGATAGCGAACTATTACCGGTGCCAAAGTCATCAATGGCCAGCTGGACGCCTTTAAAATGCAGGTGCTCCGCCATGTGATGATCGCCTTCACGCAGAACATCGCGTTCGGTCAGCTCGACCACCAGCTGCTGTACCGGATTAGCGCTGAACCAATAGGTGTGCAGATCGCGCAGCAGCTCGCCGTTGCTGAAATGACGCGCCGCCACGTTAATACCAATATGAAAATTGGCATCCTGCGGGAAATAATGCAGCCGGCGGGCGGTTTCAGCGATGACGTAGCGGGTCAGGGGGACTATCAGGTTGTAGCCTTCAGCAATCGGGATAAAAACATCCGGCGAGATATTTCCGCGGCGCGGATTGTTCCAGCGCAGCAAAATTTCCACGCCACAACACTCCTGAGTACGTAAATCCTGCAGCGGCTGGCACCATACCTCGAACTCGTGGGCGGCGATACCCAGGGTTATTTCGCGCGAGAAAGTCATTCGTCCTGCGGTCGTCAACCAGGCGATACCGGTCATCAACAGGCTGAACATCAGCGCCAGCGGTAATTCGGCGGGCAGCTCCTCTAAGGCTACCGCGGAGGCTCCCGGGCCGCTGATGTTGATGGTAAAGGGAAACTGGCTGGAACTTTGCCGGTAAATTATCGGCAGACCCGGCAACCGATCGCTTGCAACGACGCCAACATCGCTGAGAAAACTCTTGTTGCCTACCGTGAGGCTGATGTCGCTTATCAACGATGATTTTTCTTTGAGAATCAATTCGCCAAGCAGCTCAATATTGATAATTAACAACGCGCCGTCGGCACTGCTTACGGAGGAGGGATACCACTGAATCAGTACCGGTGTGCCTTTGAGCAGCGAGTTATCGGTTGAAAAGGCCAACAGTGGGTTGACTGCCGGCAACGTTGGCTGCAGCTGATGAATGGCCACATGGCGCGGGCCAAAAATGCTGGAGCAGTAGGCCATCCCGGATTGAACAAGGATGATTGAGCGTACGGTCTGCAGTGTGGCCGCGGTTTTACGCAGCTCAAGATGCACATCCTGACAGGGTTTGCCCACCATACTCAGCAGGGTAGCGTGTTTTGCCGCCAGCGGCTGCAGGATATTGTCCATCGCGATCACCATATTGCGGGTCACCGTCTGGATGCGCTGTTGATTTTGGCTACGCTGTGAAATAAATCGGATTGTCAGGGTGACGGCAAGTGTCAGAAATGCAACGGCCAGGCACACCAGAATGCGCTTGCGGCGGTATGTCGAAATGACCTTCTGTGCATTTTGCATGCGAGGCGCCCTGTCGGCTAAATAGAGGAATAAGAGTAACAGCCGGCTTAAAGCAAGTGTAGTGGGTAAGATAAGTTGGTGGGAGAAAAAGAAAAATGCGCCCGGAAAGGGCGCATTTCACAGACGTGTTTTAGTCACACTGGACTTTGATCGCCAGGCCGCCGCGAGAGGTTTCGCGATATTTGGCGTTCATGTCTTTACCCGTTTCGTACATGGTCTCGATAACTTTATCGAGAGAGACGCGCGGTTCGCTGGTGCGGCGCATCGCCATACGCGCGGCGTTAATCGCCTTCACGGAGGCGATAGCGTTTCGCTCGATGCACGGCACCTGAACCTGGCCGGCGACCGGGTCGCAGGTCAAGCCGAGGTTATGTTCCATGCCGATTTCCGCCGCCACGCAAACCTGCTCCGGGCTGGCGCCAAGCAGTTCAGCCAGACCCGCCGCTGCCATTGAACAGGCGACACCGACTTCGCCCTGACAGCCGACTTCCGCGCCGGAAATGGACGCGTTCATCTTGTACAGCGCGCCAATCGCGCCGGACGCCATAAAGTAGCGAATATAGATATCCGGACTGACGGACTCGATAAAGTGATCGTAGTAGGCGAGCACTGCCGGAACGATACCACAGGCGCCGTTGGTCGGCGCGGTAACAACGCGGCCGCCGGCGGCGTTCTCTTCGTTGACCGCCAGCGCGAACATGTTCACCCAGTCGACAACATTCATCGGGTCGTTAGACAGCTTATCGCTGGCGACCAGCAGACGACGCAGCGCCGAAGCGCGACGCGGCACGCGCAGCGGCCCCGGCAGCACACCTTCGGTGTTCATGCCGCGATCGATACAGGCGCGCATGGTTTGCCAGACGTTTTCAAAATAGGCCTCGATCTCTTGCTTGCTGTGCAGCGCCAGTTCGTTTTGCATCACCATGCCGGAGAGCGACAGACCGGTTTCTTTGCAGTAGCCCAGCATTTCCTGTGCCGATTTAAACGGATACGGAACCTGCAGTTCGCTCGCGTCTTCTTTGCCGAAATGCTCTTCGTCGACGATAAAACCGCCGCCGATTGAATAGTAAGTCTTGCTGTAGATTTCTTTCTCGCCGGCCCACGCATGGATAGTCATGCCGTTTTCGTGCAGCGGCAGGTTGTCGCTACGAAAACGCATGCCGTCATCCGCCGGGAAGTCGACTTCGTGTTGCCCGTTTGCCAGCAGCAGACGGCCGCGGGTTTCAACGTCGCGGATAAATGCCGGGATCGCGTCAATATCGACCGTCGCAGGCAGATTGCCTGCCAGTCCCATGATAATGGCGATGTCCGTGTGGTGGCCTTTGCCGGTTAATGAAAGCGACCCATAGACGTCAACGGCGACGCGCGTCACTTCATTAAGCAATCCCTTTTCGACCAGGTCATCGACGAACTGTTTACCGGCCTTCATCGGCCCTACAGTATGGGAAGATGAGGGACCAATCCCCACCTTGAACATGTCGAATATACTAATCACGATAACACTCCTGACAGGGTTACCGCGGTTGCGGTAACGATGTAATAACTGCGCATAGTGTAAGAGGGAACCGGGTTGTCAGCTTAACTATTCACATGAATTAAACTAATGGATAACCTTGGTTTTACTAATAGTGAGAGCGGCTTCTCATTACTTATTATAGCTAAGGGCGAGTGCCGATTTGCAGCGCCAGCTCGCGAATAATGCCGGCGGTCATTCCCCAGACAAAATAATGTTGGTACCACGATAGCCAGACGCGATGTGAATTACCGCGCCGATGGATGTCCAGCGGGTGGTAACGACCCAGGCGCAACGCCTCTTCCAGCGGCATTTCAAACACCGCAGACACCTCGTCCTGACTGGCATGATAGTGCAGATCCGGGGGGATTATGCCAACAACCGGCGTCACCTGAAAGCCGGTGACGCTGTCGACAGGCGGCAGCACGCCGATCACTTCAACGGCTTCCGGTGGGATCGCCACTTCTTCCTGCGCCTCGCGCAGCGCGGCGGCAATCAATGTAGCGTCGGTGTTATCTACTGCGCCGCCGGGGAAGGCGACCTGGCCCGCGTGCTTGCGCAGCAGCGGCGAACGCTGGGTCAGCAACAGTCCCGGCTGCGGCCGACGGACAATCGGCACCAGTACCGCCGCCTGGCGCTGGTTCAGCGCCTGCGGCGAGGGCTGCGGGCGCAGCAGTTGAAAACGGGAAAGAAAGTCGTCCAGATCGAGGGCGTTAGCCGCCATGTTCTAGCTCTCCAGTTGATGCAGGATACGGTTAACTTTATCAAAAGTTTCCTGATATTCCGCGGCTTCTTCGCTGTCCGCCACGATACCGCCGCCCGCGGAGCAGTACAGTTGGCCCTGCCAGGCGGTGATCGTACGAATAGTAATGCTGGTATCCATATTGCCGCACAGGCTGAGATAACCAATGCTGCCGCACCATGCGTTGCGTCGCTGCGGTTCAAGTTCATCGATAATCTCCATGGCGCGAACTTTTGGCGCTCCGGTAATGGAACCGCCAGGGAAGGCCGCGCGCAGCAGATCGCTGGCATCAAGCGTAGCAGGCAATCGTGCGGTGATGGTGCTCACCAGGTGATGCACCGCCGGGAACGGTTCGACCACAAACAGTTCCGGTACGCGAACGCTGCCCGGCACGGCGACGCGGCCGATATCATTGCGCATCAGATCGACAATCATTAAATTTTCGGCGCGGTCTTTCGGCGAGTGGGCAAGCGTTGCCGCCTGGCGAGCGTCTTCCTGCGGGGAATCGAGTCGCGGCAGCGTGCCTTTAATGGGGCGCGTCTGGATGTCACCCTGATGCAGTTGAATAAAACGCTCCGGAGACAGGCTTAAAATCGCCCCTTCCGGCAGGCGAATGAAGGCGCTGAACGGCGCGCGGTTGGCGGCATTAAGCTTACGAAATGCCTGCCATTCATCGCCGCGGTAGCGGGCCTGAAAACGCTGCGCCAGGTTGACCTGATAACAGTCGCCGCTGCGCAGGTACGCCTGTACCTGGCGGAATTTTTCGCCGTACTGCTGGCGGCTCATATTCGATTGCCAGCAGGAGGTCAGGGAGAAAGCTTCAGCCGGCTGGCGCGTTTGCGATTCCAGCCACTGCAGGCGCCGTTGCGGATCGTCATAGCTCAGCAGCGACACCTGCTGGCGTTGATGATCGACGATCAGCGCCCAGTCATAAATGCCTACCGCCATCTCCGGCAGGGCAATATCAGCCTGCGCTTGCGTCGGAAGACGTTCAAAGCGGCGGCCAAGATCGTAGCCGAATAGCCCCAGCGCGCCGCCGAGAAACGGCAGGTTATCATCGGCCTGCGGCGTTAACTGACAGCGATCCAACTGCTGTTGCAGTAGCTGCAGCGGATCGTCCTGCGAGACAAATTCGCCTTCATCGTCGTTGACCCAGGTTTGCTCGCCGCGGGTAACCAACGTCGCGCGCGGTTCGGCGACGATAATATCGAAACGGCTATACGGATGGTCGGCGAAGCCGGAGTGCAGCAGCATCGCCCACGGCGTGGCGCTTAACGGCGCGAAATAGCGTTCGGCGGCATCCGGGCGCCAGGGCAGGGTGATAATAGCGGGGGACAACATTAACCTCGATCCTAATGTGCCGCCCACTGGCGAAATGGCGGACGGCGTGAAATAATTACGCCCCACAATGTAGCAGGAGTGAGTGATGTTTGCAGGTTTACCTTCGCTGAGCCATGAGCAACAGCAAAAAGCGGTCGAACGTATTCAGGAATTGATGGCGCAGGGAATGAGCAGCGGCCAGGCAATCGCCCTGGTGGCCGATGAACTGCGCGCCACGCACACCGGCGACCGGATCGTAGCGCGCTTCGAAGATGACGACGAAGACGAGTAATTACGCCGCGGCGATGATTTTAATCTCAACTTTATACTGCGGCTTCATCAGGGTCGCCTGTACGGTGCAGCGCACCGGCGCGTGACCGGCGACTACCCAGGCGTCCCAGGCTTTATTCATCGCCGCAAAATCATCTTTATTGGCGAGGAAAATGGTGGCATCAAGAATACGTGACTTATTGCTGCCCTGTTTTTCCAGCACCGCGTCAATTTGCGCCAGGGTGTTGGCAGTCTGCTCAAACGCGTCGGCGTCGAGATTTTCCGGCACCCCGGTGTAGTAGATGGTCTGGTTGTGAATCACCACATCAGACCAGCGGGCTTCGGCATCAATACGCGTAATTGTCATTTATCTTTCCTCTTTGTTCTATCCATTTGGCTGCGGCAAGACTGCCACAATGTTCCGCCCGCGTCACTACCCGGGCTGGCGAAACGCCGTCCTCCCTGACATAATCACTGTCCAAATAACCAGGGGGCAACGTGATCGACGATTTTGCAGCAGACGGCCAGCTGGCCATGGCGATACCGGGATTTAAGCCGCGCGAACCGCAGCGCCAGATGGCGATAGCGGTGAGTGAAGCTATTGACGCCTCCCGGCCGCTGGTGGTGGAAGCAGGGACTGGCACCGGTAAAACCTACGCCTATCTGGCGCCCGCGCTGCGCGCGAAGAAAAAGGTGATCATCTCCACGGGTTCGAAAGCGCTGCAGGATCAGCTCTACAGCCGCGACCTGCCGACCGTCGCTAAAGCACTTAAATTCACCGGCAAACTGGCGCTGTTAAAGGGGCGCTCAAACTACCTGTGCCTTGAACGCCTTGAACAGCAGGCGCTGGCGGGCGGCGATCTGCCGGTACAAACGTTAAGTGACGTAATTCTTCTGCGCTCCTGGTCTAATCAGACGCAGGATGGCGATATCAGCACCTGCGCCAGCGTCGCCGAAGATTCTCAGGCCTGGCCGCTGGTGACCAGCACTAACGATAACTGTCTCGGCAGCGACTGCCCGTTATATAAAGATTGCTTTGTGGTGAAAGCGCGTAAGAAGGCGATGGATGCTGACGTGGTGGTGGTCAACCATCACCTGTTCCTTGCCGATATGGTGGTGAAAGAGAGCGGCTTTGCCGAACTGATCCCCGAAGCGGAAGTGATGATCTTCGATGAAGCCCATCAGCTGCCGGATATCGCCAGCCAGTATTTTGGTCAGTCGCTCTCCAGCCGCCAGCTACTGGATTTGGCTAAAGACATCACCATTGCCTACCGTACCGAACTAAAAGATACCCAACAGCTGCAAAAATGCGCCGATCGTCTGGCGCAAAGCGCGCAGGATTTCCGTCTGCAGTTGGGCGATCCGGGCTATCGCGGCAATCTGCGCGAACTGCTGGCGGATAGCCACATTCAGCGCGCGCTGCTGCTGCTCGATGACGCGCTTGAACTGTGTTATGACGTCGCCAAACTCTCGCTTGGCCGCTCGGCGCTGCTCGACGCCGCCTTTGAGCGCGCGACGCTCTACCGTGGCCGCCTGAAGCGGCTTAAAGAGATTAATCAGCCGGGCTATAGCTACTGGTATGAATGCACGTCACGGCATTTTACCCTCGCCCTGACGCCGTTGACCGTCGCGGAGAAGTTTAAAGAGGTGATGGCGCAAAAGTCAGGAAGCTGGATCTTTACCTCGGCGACGCTGTCGGTGAATGACGATCTCCACCACTTTACCGCCCGCCTCGGCATCGATGACGCGCAGACGCTGTTGCTGCCAAGCCCGTTTGATTATCAACATCAGGCGCTGCTCTGCGTACCGCGCAATTTACCGCTGCCGAACCAGCCCGGCGCGGCGCGCCATCTGGCGGCAATGCTGAAACCGCTGATCGAAGCTAACGACGGCCGCTGCTTTATGCTATGTACCTCGCACGCCATGATGCGCGACCTGGCGGAGCAGTTCCGCGCTACCATGACGCTGCCGGTACTGCTGCAAGGGGAGACCAGTAAAGGTCAACTGCTGCAGCAGTTTGTTAGTGCCGGCAATGCGCTATTAGTGGCGACCAGTAGCTTCTGGGAAGGGGTCGACGTGCGCGGCGACGCGCTGTCGCTGGTGATTATCGATAAGCTGCCCTTTACCTCACCGGACGATCCGCTGCTCAAAGCGCGAATGGAAGACTGTCGACTGCGCGGTGGCGACCCGTTCGATGAAGTTCAGTTGCCGGATGCTGTCATCACCCTCAAACAGGGCGTGGGGCGCCTGATCCGCGATATTGACGATCGCGGCGTTCTGGTTATCTGTGACAACCGGCTGGTGATGCGTCCCTACGGCGCCGTGTTCCTGGCCAGCCTGCCACCCGCGCCGCGTACCCGCGATATCCGCCGGGCAGTGCGCTTTCTCGCTGTACCGCCGGCAAGGTAATCCGTCGCAAAATGTGGTAAGCTGCGCGCCATTTTGTAAATCAGCTATCCCCAATGGATTTCGGGCGGTGCGGCGGCGGTGAGTCCGTCAGTCGATGAATTTACCGCCCTTAAGCCTGGAATATGTAACGAGAGCGTGACCACCCATGCGAATTTTGGCTATCGATACCGCCACGGAGGCGTGCTCCGCGGCGCTGTGGAATGATGGCGCCCAGAGCGCCCATTTTGAAATTTGTCCTCGCGAACACACCCAACGTATCCTGCCGCTGGTGCAGGAGGTCCTCACTGAAAGCGGCACTACGCTGAATGAACTGGACGCGCTGGCCTTTGGCCGCGGTCCGGGCAGCTTTACCGGCGTACGTATTGGTATCGGTATTGCGCAAGGACTGGCGCTGGGCGCTGAGTTGCCAATGATCGGCGTCTCTACGCTGGCGACGATGGCCCAGGGCGCGTGGCGCAAAACCGGCGCTACTCGTGTGCTGGCGGCTATTGACGCGCGTATGGGCGAGGTCTACTGGGCCGAGTATCAGCGCGACGAAGATGGCGTCTGGCACGGTGAAGAAACAGAAGCGGTCCTCAAACCGGCTGCGGTTGCCGACCGCCTGGCGCGGCTTTCCGGCGAATGGGCTACCGTCGGCACCGGCTGGCAGGCGTGGCCGGATCTGGCGAAAGAGAGCGGGCTGACCTTGAGCAGCGGCGAGGTCGAACTGCCGGCGGCAGAAGATATGCTGCCGCTGGCCATTCAGCTGCTGGCGGCGGGAAAAACCGTGGCCGTTGAGCATGCGGAACCCGTTTATTTGCGAAACGAAGTGGCGTGGAAGAAACTTCCTGGCCGCGAGTGAATCTCAGTAGAGAGAAGACTGAGAGAAGGAGTCGCATTATGGCGGGTCAAAAACAGGGCGTTCGTTGGCTGTTAGCCGCGGCGGTTGTCGTTGCGCTAAGCGGCTGCGTATCGGTGCCGGATGCTATTAAAGGCACCAGCCCTACGCCGCAGCAGGATTTAGTGCGGGTGATGAACGCGCCGCAGCTGTATATCGGCCAGGAAGCACGTTTTGGCGGTAAGGTTGTCAACGTGCAGAACCAGCAGGGGAAAACCCGCTTAGAGATTGCCACCGTACCGCTGGATAGCGGCGCACGACCGGAACTGGGTGAACCTTCGCGCGGCCGTATCCTCGCCGACGTGAGCGGTTTCCTCGACCCGGTCGATTTCCGTGGCCAGTTGGTCACCGTGGTTGGGCCGATTAGCGGCGTTGTCGACGGTAAAGTTGGCGCAACGCCGTATAAATTCATGTTGATGAACGCCACCGGCTATAAACGCTGGAATGTGGTGCAGCAGGTGGTGATGCCGCCGCAGCCCATCGATCCGTGGATGCTCGGCCCTCGCCCCTGGGGCTACGGATACGGCGGTTGGGGTTGGTATAACCCTGGCCCTGCCGAGGTCAGAAATGTCGTAACGGAATGATTTTGTTGTTTTTATAACGGAATAGAAACAGCGGCTAGCCCGCTGTTTCGTGTTTTTAAGTCTCATAAGAAAAATAAATAGTGACGCGCTTCGCAACCTGAAAAACGCCTAATTAATAAACTGGTACGCTGAGTTAATATAATGTTAACAAAATGTTTGTTGATCAGGGGCTGTGATGACGACGAATAACTATTTCAGAGGTGAAGCAGTGAAAAAGGTTTGGCTAAACCGTTATCCCGCCGATGTTCCGGCGGAGATAAATCCTGACCGCTATCAATCCCTGGTTGAATTGTTTGAACACGCCACCACCCGTTATGCCGATCAGCCGGCATTTATCAACATGGGCGAGGTGATGACCTACCGCAAGCTGGAAGAGCGCAGCCGCGCTTTCGCCGCTTATCTCCAGCAAGGTTTAGGGCTACAGAAGGGCGATCGCGTCGCGCTGATGATGCCTAACCTGCTGCAATACCCGGTGGCGCTGTTTGGGATCCTGCGTGCCGGAATGATTGCCGTCAACGTTAACCCGCTGTATACCCCGCGCGAACTGGAGCACCAGCTCAATGACAGCGGCGCGGCGGCGATTGTGATCGTTTCCAACTTCGCACATACCCTGGAGAAAGTCGTTGATAAAACCCAGGTAAAACACGTCATCCTGACGCGGATGGGCGACCAGCTCTCCACCGCCAAAGGGACGTTGGTCAACTTTGTGGTGAAGTACATTAAGCGGCTGGTGCCGAAATATCATCTACCGGACGCGATCTCATTTCGTAGCGCCCTGCAGCATGGCTACCGTATGCAGTACGTGAAGCCGGAAATCGTCGCGGACGATCTGGCTTTCCTGCAGTACACCGGCGGTACCACCGGCGTGGCGAAAGGGGCGATGCTGACCCACCGCAATATGCTGGCTAACCTTGAACAGGTGAATGCGACCTACGGTCCGCTACTGCACCGCGGTAAAGAGCTGGTGGTGACCGCGCTGCCGCTCTATCACATCTTCGCTTTGACCATGAACTGCCTGCTGTTTATCGAACTTGGCGGGCAGAACCTGCTGATTACCAATCCGCGCGATATTCCGGGTCTGGTAAAAGAGCTGGCAAAATATCCTTTCACCGCGATGACCGGGGTGAATACCTTGTTTAACGCGCTATTGAACAATAAAGAATTCCAGCAGCTTGATTTCTCTTCGCTGCATCTTTCCGCCGGCGGCGGCATGCCGGTGCAGCAGGTGGTAGCGGAGCGCTGGGTGAAACTGACCGGCCAGTATCTGCTGGAGGGCTACGGCCTGACGGAGTGCTCGCCGCTGGTGAGCGTCAACCCGCATGATATCGACTACCACAGCGGCAGCATCGGCCTGCCGGTGCCATCGACCGAAGCCAAGCTGGTCGATGATGACGATAATGAAGTCGCGCCGGGTGAGCCGGGCGAGCTTTGCATCAAAGGGCCGCAGGTGATGCTGGGCTACTGGCAGCGTCCGGATGCCACCGATGAAATCATTAAAGATGGCTGGCTGCATACCGGCGATATCGCGGTGATGGATGATGAAGGCTTCCTGCGGATCGTCGATCGTAAAAAAGATATGATTCTGGTTTCCGGTTTTAACGTCTATCCGAATGAAATCGAAGATGTTGTGATGCAGCACTCCGGCGTACAGGAAGTGGCAGCCGTCGGCGTACCCTCCGGCAGCAGCGGTGAAGCGGTGAAGATCTTTGTGGTGAAGAAAGATGCCGCGTTAACCGAAGAAGCGCTGATTACTTTCTGTCGTCGCCATTTGACCGGCTACAAAGTGCCGAAGCTGGTGGAGTTTCGTGATGAACTGCCGAAATCCAACGTCGGCAAAATTTTACGACGAGAACTGCGTGACGAAGCCCGTGCTAAAGTAGACAATAAAGGCTAAGCAACGAGTGAGTCGCCCTGCGCCGGCTAAGCCGGCGTCCAGATTACTGACAAAGAAGGAAAAAGCGTGGTTTTTCCTTCTTTGTGGTTATCGGCCGAAAATCAATAAATTGATTTTCCTTGTTATTTGTCTGGTGCAATCTGCAAGCCCAACGATTGCATGAGGTTTGTGATTAATCTCGCGCCGGCTAAGCCGGCGTTTTTTATGGGCGCAAGTTAAGAGAGTATGATTTGAACTATCAGATGATCACCACCGACGATGGCCTGCGCGCTATCTGTGAAGCGGCAAGTTCGGCGCCCGCGGTTGCGCTGGATACCGAGTTTGTTCGCACCCGCACCTACTATCCGCAGCTTGGTTTGCTGCAGCTGTTCGACGGCAAACAGGTTTCTCTGATCGATCCGTTGACCATCAACGACTGGGCACCGATGCGCGAGCTGCTGCTTAACCAAAATGTCACCAAATATCTGCATGCGGGCAGCGAAGATTTAGAAGTCTTCCTCAACGCGTTCAACCTGATGCCACAGCCGCTGATCGACACCCAGATTCTGGCCGCTTTCTGTGGGCGTCCGATGTCGTGGGGCTTTGCCTCGATGGTTGAAGAGTATTCCGGCGTCGCGCTGGACAAAAGCGAATCACGCACCGATTGGCTGGCCCGACCGTTGACCGAGCGTCAGTGCGAATACGCGGCCGCCGATGTCTGGTATCTGTTGCCGATCGCCAGCAAATTAATGGCGGAAACCGACCATGCGGGCTGGCTGCCGGCAGCGTTGAACGAGTGCCACCTGATGCAGCAGCGCCGTCAGGAAGTCCTTGACCCGGCGGAGGCGTGGCGGGAAATCGGCAATGCCTGGCAACTGCGTACGCGGCAACTGGGCTGCCTGCAGTTGCTGGCGGAGTGGCGTCTGCGCAAAGCGCGTGAGCGTAACCTGGCGGTGAACTTTGTGGTACGCGAAGAGCATCTGTGGAGCGTGGCGCGCTATATGCCGACCAGCCTCGGTGAGCTTGATAGTCTGGGTTTATCCGGGAGCGAAATTCGCTTCCATGGCAAAACGTTGATTAGCCTGGTTGAGAAAGCGCAGGCCTTGCCGGAATCGGCGCTGCCTGAGCCATTGCAAAACCTGATCGATATGCCGGGATACCGCAAAGCCTTTAAAGATATTAAAGCGCTGGTACAGGAAGTGAGTGCCGAGAAGGGCGTGAGCGCCGAACTACTGGCGTCTCGACGCCAGATAAACCAATTGCTGAACTGGCACTGGCAGCTGAAAACCAAAAACGGCGAGCCAGAGCTGGTTTCCGGCTGGCGCGGTGAATTGATGGCCGATCGTCTGAAAGCGCTGCTCAACAACTATCCTCGCTAGCGCCTGGCGCTATTCAGGCCATAAAAAACCGGCCGCGCGTTGCGTGGCCGGTTTTTTTAATGCTACGGCGAGATGCCGTTAATTCGACAACAGGGTCAGGGTTTCGACTCTTCAGCTTCTGGCAGGGTCACGTTCAGCTCGAGAATCGAAATATCACCATCGCGCTGTTCCAGCTGTACGCTGACCATCTCTGGGTCTATCTGCACGTATTTACAGATGACCTCCAGGATATCTTTGCGCAGCTGCGGCAGGTAATGCGGTTCCGCGTCGCCGCGGCGGCGCTCCGCGACGATGATTTGCAGGCGTTCTTTCGCAATGTTAGCCGTGTTCTTTTTTCGCGAGAGAAAAAAGTCGAGTAATGCCATAATTTATCCTCCGAACAGGCGTTTGAGGAAACCTTTCTTCTCTTCTTCGATGAAGCGGAAAGGACGTTCTTCTCCGAGCAGACGATCCACAGTATCCGCATAGGCTTTACCCGCATCTGAAACGGTATCCAGAATTACCGGCTCGCCCTGGTTCGATGCGCGCAGTACAGACTGATCTTCCGGAATCACGCCCACCAGGTTGATGCGCAGAATTTCCAGCACGTCTTCCATGCTCAGCATGTCACCTTTGTTCACGCGGCCTGGGTTGTAGCGCGTCAGCAGCAGGTGCTCTTTAATCGGCTCGTCGCCATTTTCCGCGCGACGGGATTTGGAGGCCAGAATGCCAAGGATACGGTCGGAGTCGCGTACGGAGGAGACTTCCGGGTTAGTGGTGATGATGGCTTCGTCAGCGAAGTACAGCGCCATTAGCGCGCCAGTTTCGATGCCTGCCGGGGAGTCGCAGACAATAAAATCGAAGTCCATCTTTTTCAGTTCTTCTAGAACTTTATCTACGCCTTCGCGGGTCAGCGCGTCTTTATCACGGGTCTGAGAAGCCGGAAGGATATAGAGATTTTCAGTACGCTTATCTTTGATTAGCGCCTGATTGAGAGTGGCATCGCCCTGGATAACGTTGACGAAGTCATAAACCACCCGACGCTCGCATCCCATAATCAGGTCGAGGTTACGCAGGCCGATATCGAAGTCGATAACGACAGTTTTCTTTCCCTTCTGGGCCAAACCAGTAGCGATGGCCGCGCTGGAGGTGGTCTTACCAACGCCCCCTTTACCCGAAGTCACAACAATAATGCGTGCCATAGAAATTCCTTGTTAAAAAGGGATTAATTGAACGGTTGAATTGTCAAAGCACCGTCGCCTAAACGCAGGCGCGCCGCTTTGCCATAAAATTCAGCTGGGATGTTATCGCTCAGCCAATATTCCCCTGCGATGGACACCAGTTCCGCCGAGAGGTTAGTACAAAATATTTGGGCATCTCTGTCGCCGCTTGCGCCAGCCAGCGCACGTCCCCGCATCATGCCATACACATGGATGTTACCATCAGCGATAAGTTCCGCTCCGGCACTCACATGGTTTGTAACAATTAGATCACAGTGTGGCGCATAAATGCGCTGACCGGAACGTACCGGCAGATCAATCAAACGCGTTTTTGTGATCGGCGTAGCAACTGGTGGCGGTTCAACGGGTTCCGGCGGCGGCGCCTGACGAACGATTTTCTCTTTTCCTTCCGTCAGTAGCGGGATCCCGGCGCGGTCGATTTCCGTTTTCAGGCGGGAAATTTTACAACCGCTCACCCCCATGATGCGTAAACCGGTGGCGACGATAGCTTCATGCATCGGGCGCCAGTCGACGCTCTCTTCAATACTGCTGATGTTGACCACGACCGGTGCATGACGTAAAAAAGCGGGAGCCTGGGCGATTTTGTCTTCTAACGCCTGACGAATAACCTCGGGATTTGCATCGTGCAAATGAACGACAGATAAGGTGAAGCTACTGCCCTTAAGTTCGATTGGCGTATTTGACATCCTGGCCTTACTCAATTTGCTGTTTATCATCCGCCGAAGTGCGGTGATATTCCGAAGACTAAAAGGCATGTTATAGTCACTCATATATTGAGGCAAGTGACCACGGGTCTAATTCCGAGTAAAACTATGTTTTGTGTGATCTATCGAAGTACTAAACGTGAACAAACCTATTTATATGTCGAAAAAAAGGACGATTTCTCGCGCGTCCCGCCGGAACTGATGGCAAGCTTCGGCACCCCGCAGATGACCATGCTGCTGCCGCTCGACGGGCGCAAGACGCTGGCTAACGCTGACCTCGAAAAAGTAAAACAAGCGCTCGTCGATCAGGGCTATTACCTCCAACTTCCTCCCCCTCCTGAGAATCTACTCAAGAAACACCTCGCGGAACAGGGGAATAAATCCGATTAACCCATTGAGGGAAAATAATGTACCAACATCATAACTGGCAGGGTGAGTTACTGGATTATCCAGTGAGCAAAGTGGTTTGCGTTGGCAGTAATTACGCAAAACATATTAAGGAGATGGGCAGCGCGATGCCGGAAGAGCCGGTGCTGTTTATTAAACCTGAAACGGCGCTATGCGATATCCGCCAGCCGTTGGTACTGCCTGAAGGATTGGGCTCGGTGCACCATGAGGTTGAACTGGCGGTGCTGATTGGCAGTACTCTGCGTCAGGCCAGCGAAGACCACGTACTCAAGGCGATTGCCGGTTATGGCGTGGCGCTGGATCTCACCCTGCGTGATATTCAGGGCAAGATGAAAAAGGCCGGGCAACCATGGGAGAAAGCCAAGGGGTTCGATAACGCCTGTCCAATCTCCGGTTTTATTCCTGCCGCCGAGTTCAACGGCGATCCGCAAAATATGCCGCTAAGCCTGAAGATTAATGGTGAAGTTCGCCAGCAGGGGACGACTGCGGATATGATTCATAAGATCGTACCGCTCATTGCCTATATGTCGCGCTTCTTTACACTGAAAGCGGGCGATATCATTCTGACCGGGACCCCGGAGGGGGTCGGGCCGCTCGCCAGCGGCGATGAGCTGGAAGTCGGCTTCAATGGTTTGACGTTATCCACCCGCGTGCTGTAACGTCCGCTTGCCGCCTTTTGGGGCGGCAAAACTTGCATCGGCGTGCCAGACTGGTTATAAGGTGCACCCTGAATTGTAATGACGGACATCCCAATGAGCGAACAACCTTTCTGGCAACAAAAAACACTGGATGAAATGACCGACGCGGAGTGGGAATCACTGTGCGACGGCTGCGGACAGTGCTGCCTGCATAAGCTAATGGATGAAGATACCGACGAGATTTACTTTACCAACGTCGCCTGCCGTCAGCTCAACATTAAAACCTGCCAGTGCCGTAACTACGAGCGTCGCTTCGAGTACGAACCGGACTGCATCAAACTCACGCGTGATAATCTGCCGACCTTCGAATGGCTGCCGCACACCTGCGCCTATCGCCTGCTGGCGGAAGGTAAAGCGCTGCCGCACTGGCACCCGCTGCTGACCGGCTCAAAAGTGGCGATGCACGGCGAACGTATTTCCGTGCGCCATATTGCGGTAAAAGAGTCCACCGTCGTCGACTGGCAGGATCATATTTTAAACAAACCAGACTGGGCGCAATGACACGTTGAAATGAAAGGGAAAAATGGTTACTGATTTAGTGCCTGGGGCATGGATGGGGCAAAACCTCCAAAATTTGCGTTGAGTATCGCCATCTGATTACTGTTGTTGTCAGTCATCTATTGTCCGTAAACGTTGTAAACCATTTGCGCTGACGTGTGGCCCTGCTGTGAGGCAATGAAGTTGAAACTGTGATAATAGCACTAAAGTGTATGATGGTTTTAACCAGTATGTACATAGTGTAAAGGTTATGCCGCTAACATTAAAACGGCTGACGGTGAAACTCAGCAAAAGTAGGTGCGAAAAAAATTTAAACAATAACTTCAGGATAATTATTTACTGGCCTTGGGTGTTAAATACTAGAGAGGAAGCGAGTACTTTTTTGTTAAGCGATGGGAGCAATATCGCCCCCATCAAGTTTAACATCATGCAACTTCTTTAACTTTGCTGGATGTAGGTTTGATAATTTTCCTGCCTATAGCTATGCCTTTTACTTCGACATTTTTATAAAGCCAGGTTGATATAACATAAGTAATCGGAACTGATATTGCAGTCGCGATAATAAATCTCAATATAGGGTTGAGATTTATAAATGTTGGATACTCAATAAGTATACCTATTGTTGGAAGTACTATCATCAAATGGAGTAGGTATACTGAGTATGAGACTTCACCAAGAAATCGACTAAGCTTTATGGATAGAAACGCTTTTGTGGTATCTGCTATCAATTTGAATGGGGAATTATTTTTATGAGGGTAAAGTAAAATGGCCATGCCTGCTACAATAATTATCTCAATCACCATTCTGGTAGGTGTGATTAGGAATCCGATGCCCAAGGCGCTGATTGGTGCAATTAAAGCTATCAGTGAATAATATATTTTACTATCCGATGCTGCCTTATATATAAGCATTCCAGCAATGAATAGAGGAAGTTTGAAGGCAATCATTGATGGCCTGGTGAATTCATTAAAATATCCAGGCGCCAGTTGCGAGGCAACAAAACAACTTGCCATTATAAATAATGATGTCTTAATATACCCAAAACGCATAATTATTAACATTATGAAGGGGAATAGAGCATAATACTGCATTTCAAGACCGATACTCCAGTCTGGTATTGTTGTTCTGGCAGAATAATAGGGGAGAAAACCAAAAGCAAAAGAAATATGTGCGAAGAAATTAACTATGGAAGTATCAGCGTACTTTTCAGGATCAGTTTGCGTTGAGGCCCATACGTTACCAATAGCTTCTCTGTAATTACCGAATTGCTCGCCTAAGAGAAGTGCGATGATAAGTAAAACATAAAACAATGGGGCAATTCTGAAAAATCTCCGCATCCAGAATGATGTCATTGTTTTTACTGAGTTCCATGGTTCTACATGCTGCCTCTCAGTGTAATTTTTAGCCATCAGATAGCCAGATAAGAGAATGAAAATATCAACACCAATGCTAGGGCTACTTAAAATTGGAATATTGCATTCCGTTAAATTACATAGATGACCAAGCACAACCCAAAGTGACGCATAACCTCGCAAACCATCAAGCTCTGGAGACCAATTTTTGCTCTGAGACATTTGCTTTACCAGTGAGATTAAATTGAAATGGTTACTCAATGGTAACAAAAAGGTAAGTTAATTGTAAGTATTTATTTTGCTGCGTCTGGTTTTGTAACTATTTGTTTTATATATAAATTTATATCCCATGCATTAATTGTGGGAAATTGCCATATGTTACCGGGTTAGAAATGAGTTATATGTAGTTAGGATGATTTAATTATTTTGCTACATTACTTTTATGCGTTGAAGATGGTAAGAAGCAAATAACCTATCGATTCTTGATGGAGCTATCAATATAAGCTCTGAGGATTTTACTCCAGACTTCGTATCCAGAGGTATTAAGGTGAGTGCCATCCGATGTATACTCCATTTTTAAAACACCATTTGGCGATAAGATAGAGTTTAAATCAAGGAATGGGGTTCCTGATTTACCTGAGAAGGCTTTAAGTAAGTCGTTAATTTTATTGATTGACGTATTTTTTCTTTTCCTCTTGTCGCCAGAGAGAATTGTAGACTGGATAACCACATTAATGTTTTTTTGTTTCATATGATTAGTCATGAGAATAATGTTTTTAGCAATTTCTTCAGGAGGGACTTTTCTGGTTACATCGTTAGTACCAGCCATTATAAACACCGTTTTCGCGCCAGTCCTTTCAATGTCATTAATCCTGTCAAGCATGCCGGAAGTGTCATCTCCGCTTATACCTCGATTTCCTATTAAGTAGCCGGGGATTAAGTTATTCCATTTTCCATTTTCCATTTTTAGTTATGCTATCGCCAAACATAATATAATCATATTTTCCAGGGTGTTGGGAATATGTTTTTTTGACATTTAAATATGCGGCACTGTTCTTTACTGAAGTATCTGCATTAGAGTGATTACAGGAAAAACATATAAAAACTAAGCTTGCTATAATATTTGAGTGTTTAAATTTCATAATCCCCATTTTAATCTTAATAAACTGTGCACTTAAAGCTATTATGAATTATTTAATGTGCACTAATTGTATTCGATTAGTCAACGTTTATATAAAGGTTGTTATGTTTTTCGGAATTGTTGAGACGGACTGTGCAGGAAAGGTTATCCATTTGGTGACTCATTACTCATAACGAGAAGCCAGTGAGGCGATGGATGTCGATTCCATCTCATCCCCCCTGAAATCTGAGAATGCCATATCAGACAAGAGTGTCAGGGTCGTACGCCTTATGAAAACGATGCGAACCCTTTCATCCGACGTGAGTTAGATTACCAGGTGAAATATGCGGGCGTTTGATGAAATATCTGGGCTTGAGCAGTTATCAACCACGTAAAATTACATATCGAATGCCCACAATGCGTCAGAACTCATCATTATAACGGTGGGATGACACCCTTAGAGTAGGTAAAAAGGTAGCAATCCTAATGTAAAACAGAAGGTTAGAATTACTTAAACACGACAAAATATCAAAACCGGGCATTCCCTGCCTGCGCGGCCCGGTTCTTTGTTCGCATTAATATCCCATTATTCTTAATGCCAGCCAGATAATCCCCGCCCACAATAAAGCGCATGGAAAAATAACAACACTAAGCGAACGCCAGCCGTTTCTACTCATCGGAAACCCCACATTTAAGTCATCATCACCAGGTGTGTTTGGCATTTCATCATCGGCGCGGGGGCGGGGAACTTTAGGAATATTTGTAAAGCAGATGTAGAAAAAAATAGACCCGGCGCGGTGGCCGGGCTGAGAGGGCGTTGACGAGCTGCCAGGTCACCCCGGCGCGGTGACTGCTTGCGGCGATCAGATGGGCAGGAAACTCATCATTAAATACGCGACGACAATGCAGATTAGCGTCATATACCAGACTATGCTCATGGTGACTTATCCCATTTCAGACTCAAACAAGACGAGCCTTTCGGGTAACGACTTTAAACATCCGGACGTCGATGATCAACCGCTTGCGCATCAGGGGATTAGCTTTTCTTTGCGTGGAACAGGCCGTCTTCGCCGTGGCTTTCATCCTCAACCCAGAAGTTAATATTGAACTGGGCATCATCGCTGAGCTCGATACGGTGCCAATACTGCGGTGGGCTGGTGGCGAACTGCCCGGCGTTAATGACGACCTTCACCTCCGGCTCGGTAGCCTGCTCGTCATGAAAACCGTAGTAAGTTACCGTTCCTTCCATGACGCACAGCTGACCGAAAACGTTAGCGGCAGTATTGTGATGGGTGAGCAGCGCCGCCGGAACATTTTCCTTAGTGAAGAACGGAGTGGAGCGTTTAACTTTCCAGTTAGCCGGGATACGCAGGTGAGACATGGTGAGCTCCTCAGTGGATGTATATAAAATGTATTTAATATGCATCTTTAAAGGGGCGTCGTCAACTTACAGGCATAAAAAACGCCCCCGAAGGAGCGTGTACTATCTGGCAGGATAACTTAACGGCCGAACAGATCGCGTTTTTTAGCCTTAAATGGCTGAGCGATCAGTACCAGCAGACCGATGACCAGATAAGCGGCAAAGATGCCTACCAGCCACTGCGGCATCTCCAGCGTCAGGAATTCCCACTGGCGCACGGAGCAGTCGCCGGTGGCGACGAATACCTGCGGCAGCCATTTATCCAGCGGCAGCCACGTCGGGAAACGCGCGGCGAAATCGCAGGTCTGGAACGGAGAAGGGTGCAGCTGAATCATGGTGTGCTCCCAGGCTAACTGTAGACCGCGCAGGGCGCTGTACAGCCAGATCAGCAGCGCGACGTAGCGCAACGGGGTTTTCGGCGCGATAGCGCCCACCAGACCGGCGCCCATAATGCCAAACAGAGCGCAGCGTTCATAAATACACAACACGCAGGGCTGCAGCAGCATCACGTGCTGGAACCACAGCGCCACTAATTCAAGTATAAAAGCGGTTAACGCCATCAAGAGCCAGGCGCCGCGTCCCCGTGAGCACTGGTTTAAGTATTGCAACATAATCATTTCCCTGGAACATGCTAAATCATGGCAGTGTAAACGAAAACTACCGCGACGCCATCCGCTAGTCGGAAAATATTACGTAAATGAATATTCGTTACCCGGGGTGAACCCGGGTAACGGGCTGCGCAATTACGGCAGTATTGGGGTGGTCAACCAGCCGTGGCTGAGCATCCACTGGGTGGCCGGCATCAACAGGGTTTCGACGCACAGCAGGCCGACCAGCGTTAACACGATGGTATAAGGCAGCGCCATCCACACCATTCTGCCATAAGAGAGGCGGATCAGCGGCGCCAGCGCCGAGGTCAACAGGAACAGAAATGCCGCCTGGCCATTGGGGGTGGCGACGGAAGGTAGGTTAGTGCCGGTATTAATGGCGACCGCCAGCATTTCAAACTGCTGCAGGCTGATAACGCCGTGTTCCAGCGCCGCTTTTGCTTCGTTGATATACACCGTACCGACAAAGACGTTATCGGAGATGGACGACAGCAGGCCATTAAACAAATAGAACAGCGATAGCTGAGCGTGCGGCGAAGCCTGCAGGACGAACTCAATCACCGGGGCAAACAGATGCTGATCGATAATCACCGCCACGATAGCGAAAAACACCGTCAGCAGGGCGGTAAACGGCAGCGCTTCGGTAAAGGCTTTACCGATGGCGTGCTCGTCGGTCACGCCGGAAAAGGTGGTTGCCAGCACGATAACGGAGAGGCCAATCAGGCCAACTTCCGCCAGATGCAGGGCGAGGGCGGCAATCAGCCACACGCCGATGATCCCTTGAGCGATAAGGCGCATCCGATCCTGGCGGCTGCGGCTCTGGCGGCTACGGTCGTCGAAATCCTGCAATACCTTGCGCACCGGTATTGGCAGCGGCTCGCCGTAGCCGAACAGACGAAATTTTTCCAGCAGCAGGCAGGTTATCAGGCCGCAGACGATAACCGGCAGGGTTACCGGCGACATACGAATGAAGAACTCACCGAAGTGCCAGCCGGCGGCTTTGGCGATAATCAGGTTCTGCGGTTCTCCGACCATGGTCATCACGCCGCCGAGGGCGGTACCGACGCCGGCGTGCATCATCAGACTGCGTAAAAAGCTGCGGAACTGTTCGAGCACGTCGCGGTAGTGCTGATCGATATGGCTGTCATCAAGCATGTCGTTATCATCAGGCCGCGCGGAGGCGACGCGATGATAAATACCGTAAAAGCCGACCGCTACGCTAATGACCACCGCCACGACGGTGAGCGCGTCAAGGAAGGCGGAGAGAAACGCGGCGGCAACGCAGAAGGCCAGCGACAGCAGCATCTTGCTGCGGATCCCCAGCAACAGGCGGGTAAAAATAAACAGCAATAGCTGCTTCATGAAGTAGATCCCGGCCACCATAAACATCAGCAGCAGCAGGACTTCGAGATTATTGGCTATTTCTTCGCGAATATGTTCGGGGCTGGTCATACCGATCACCACCGCTTCTATCGCCAGCAGGCCGCCAGGCAGCAGCGGGTAGCATTTGAGCGCCATCGCCAGGGTAAAGATAAACTCCACCACTAACAGCCAACCGGCAACAAATGGTTGCAGATAAAACGCCAGCGGGTTAACCACCAGGAAGATAATCAGGAGAAGCTTGTACCAGTCTGGCGACTGGCCAAGAAAATTGCGCCACAGGGCGCGGCCATAAGACATTTCCACGACAGAGGTCCTTCCGTCAAACAACATGATTTTATGCGTAACTATTGCAAGATTACCAGTTGAGTAAAAAGGGAAGCAACTTTCTTCGCGGCGCATGACAGGTAATGGAAGGCGTTAAGCAAAAGCTGAAAATGAAACGGCGATCCCCTTTTAATTACTTTCAGATGCTATCTGGCGTATGACTGCTCTGGTATGATGAGTGCAATTTGCAACGCTGTGTAATGGAAATCTTACTATGGTCATTAAGGCGCAAAGCCCTGCGGGTTTCGCGGAAGAGTACATCATTGAAAGTATCTGGAATAACCGTTTCCCGCCTGGATCTATTCTCCCTGCTGAACGTGAACTTTCTGAACTGATTGGTGTGACCCGAACAACTCTGCGCGAAGTGTTGCAACGTCTGGCCCGTGATGGCTGGCTGACTATCCAGCACGGTAAACCGACGAAGGTGAACAACTTCTGGGAAACCTCCGGACTGAATATTCTTGAGACGCTGGCGCGCCTCGACCACGATAGCGTACCGCAACTGATTGATAACTTGCTGTCGGTGCGAACCAATATCTCGACGATTTTTATTCGCACCGCCTTCCGCCAGCACCCGGACAAAGCGCTGGAGGTACTGTCTACCGCCCGTGAAGTTGAAGATCATGCCGACGCTTTCGCCGAACTGGATTACAACATCTTCCGCGGTCTGGCGTTTGCCTCCGGCAACCCCATCTACGGTCTGATCCTCAACGGCATGAAGGGGCTGTATACCCGCATTGGCCGTCACTATTTTGCTAATCCGGAAGCGCGTAGCCTGGCGCTGGGCTTCTATCACCAGTTGGCGAAAGTGTGCGAAGAGAGTCAGCACGATAAAGTGTACGAAATCGTCCGCGCCTATGGCCACAACAGCGGCGAGATCTGGCATCGGATGCAAAAAACGCTGCCCGGCGATTTAGCCATTAATATGCGCTAAGTACGGCTCACTCTATAAAAATGCCCGGATAATCCGGGCATTTTTTTTTAGCCTTACAGCGCGTTCTGCCGCGGCGGCGTGCGATCCAACAGCTCAACGCTGCCGTCGGCATTCTGCTGCTCAAGGATCACGTCAAAGCCCCACAGGCGGTGAACGTGTTTGAGTACCTCGCGGCGGCTCTTATCCAGCGGCACGCGGTTGTGCGGCACATAGCGCAGCGTCAGCGAACGGTCGCCGCGCAGGTCAACGTTCCAGACCTGAATATTCGGTTCGAGGTTGCTGAGGTTATACTGCGCCGACAGCTTAGAACGAATTTCCCGATAGCCTTCCTCATTATGAATGGCGGAAATCTCCAGGTAATTATTGTGGTCGTCGTCGAGTACGGTGAACAAGCGGAAATCGCGCATCACCTTCGGCGACAGGAACTGGCTGATAAAACTCTCATCTTTAAAATCGCGCATGGCGAAATGCAGCGTCTCCAGCCAATCGGAACCGGCGATATCCGGGAACCAGTAGCGATCTTCTTCCGTTGGCGACTGGCAGATACGTTTAATATCCTGGAACATGGCGAAACCCAGCGCGTAGGGGTTGATCCCGCTGTACCACGGGCTGTTGTAGGGCGGCTGGAACACCACGTTGGTGTGGCTGTGCAGAAACTCCAGCATAAAGCGCTCTGTCACTTTTCCTTCGTCATACAGATGATTGAGGATAGTGTAGTGCCAGAATGTCGCCCAACCCTCGTTCATAACCTGAGTCTGTTTCTGCGGATAAAAATACTGGCTGACCTTACGCACGATACGCAGGATCTCGCGCTGCCAGGACTCAAGCAGCGGCGCGTTCTTCTCCATGAAGTACAGCAGGTTCTCTTGCGGTTCGGAAGGATAACGGCGGCTCGCCTCGATGGCTTTTTCCTCTTCCCGTTTTGGCAGAGTACGCCACAGCATGTTCACCTGGCTTTGCAGATACTCTTCGCGGCTTTTCTGTCGCGCCTTCTCCTCCTGCAGCGATATTTTCTGCGGGCGTTTATAGCGGTCGACGCCGTAGTTCATTAGCGCATGGCAGGAGTCGAGCAATTTTTCGACTTCATCGACGCCATAACGCTCTTCACATTCGGTAATGTATTTACGCGCAAAGATCAGGTAGTCGATGATTGAGCTGGCATCGGTCCAGCTGCGGAACAGATAGTTGTTTTTAAAGAAGGAGTTGTGCCCATAACAGGCGTGCGCCATTACCAGCGCCTGCATGGTAATGGTGTTCTCCTCCATTAAATAAGCGATACACGGGTTGGAGTTAATGACTATCTCATAGGCCAGGCCTTGCTGGCCGTGTTTATACGCCTGTTCGGTTTCGATAAATTTTTTGCCGAACGACCAGTGCGGATAGTTGATCGGCATCCCGACGCTGGAGTAGGCGTCCATCATCTGTTCGGAGGTGATCACCTCGATTTGATGCGGATAGGTATCGAGACGATACAGCTTCGCCACCCGGTCGACCTCGGCAAGATAGGTTTCCAGCAGTTCAAAAGTCCAGTCGGGTCCATCGCTTAACCGGGTGGTGTCCCTGTTCATGGAATCAATCGTAGCCATTAGCGCGCCCTCGTTGTTGGTGGTTCTCTCTTTGTGGAGAACCTCTTATCAAGCATAGAACACGCCATAACAAACTGCGTCTGCGGGTAATTTCTTTTCTTCGCGATATCACAATCCCAAAGGCCTTAATTTAACATTTACTTAGCATTTTATGCTGAGGAAAAATAAAGCGCAGCAGGAGATCGTAAATCTCTGGTGTCAGTGCTGGTGCGGTTTGGTGTGAGATAAGTCACCATAAATAAAGCGTATGTTGAATAATATTTTCATCTGGGTTATCAATTTGTAATTAGATGATTGTTCTTTAACTATTACGGAGTGGCTATGCGAGTCGTCATACTGGGAAGTGGGGTGGTTGGGGTAGCGAGCGCCTGGTATTTAAGCCAGGCGGGACATGAGGTGACGGTTATCGACCGTCAGCCAGGGCCCGCTGAAGAAACCAGCGCCGCCAACGCCGGGCAGATCTCTCCCGGCTACGCGGCGCCGTGGGCGGCGCCGGGCGTGCCGCTGAAGGCGATTAAATGGATGTTCCAGCGCCATGCGCCATTGGCGATTGGCCTTGACGGCACGCAGTTCCAGCTCAAGTGGATGTGGCAGATGCTGCGTAACTGCGATACCCGCCACTATATGGAAAATAAAGGGCGTATGGTGCGCCTGGCGGAATATAGCCGTGATTGCCTGAAAGCGCTGCGTGAAACCACCGGTATCCAGTATGAAGGCCGCCAGGGGGGCACCCTGCAGCTTTTCCGCACCGAAAAACAGTATGAAAACGCCACTCGCGATATCGCCGTGCTGGAAGAGGCCGGTGTGCCGTATCAACTGCTGGAAGCCAATCGCCTGCGCGAAGTCGAACCGGCGCTGGCGGAAGTCAGTCATAAACTGACCGGCGGCCTGCGCCTGCCAAACGATGAAACCGGCGATTGCCAGCTCTTCACCACCCGTCTGGCGGCGATGGCCGAGGCGGCAGGGGTGACTTTCCGCTTTAATACCGCCGTCGATGCGCTGCTTTACGAAGGCGATCAAATCGCCGGTGTGAAATGCGGCGAGGAAATTATTAAGGGCGACGCCTACGTGATGGCGTTTGGTTCTTACTCCACCGCGATGCTCAAAGGGCTGGTGGATATCCCGGTCTATCCGCTGAAAGGCTACTCGTTGACTATTCCGATTGCCGAAGAGAGCGGCGCGCCGGTATCGACTATCCTTGATGAGACTTACAAAATCGCGATTACCCGTTTCGATAAGCGTATTCGCGTTGGCGGGATGGCGGAAATTGTCGGCTTCAATAAAGAGTTGCTGAAGCCGCGCCGCGAGACGCTGGAGATGGTGGTTCGCGATCTGTTCCCGCGCGGCGGCTACGTTGAGCAGGCCACCTTCTGGACCGGCCTGCGGCCGATGACGCCGGATGGTACGCCGGTGGTTGGCCGTACGCCGTATAAAAACCTGTGGCTAAACACCGGGCACGGTACGCTGGGCTGGACCATGGCCTGCGGGTCCGGGCAGCTTCTGAGTGACCTGATCTCCGGGCGTACGCCGGCGATCCCTTATGATGATCTGGCCGTGGCGCGTTACAGCCCGGGCTTTACGCCGGCTCGCGCTCAGCATCTGCACGGCGTGCATAACTAAGGAGCCTCCATGTCTCGTCCGGTAAAAGCCAGCATTGAGCTGTCGGCTTTACGTCAGAATTTACAGATTGTTCGCCGCGCCGCCCCTGGGGCGCGCGTTTGGGCGGTGGTCAAGGCGAATGCCTATGGCCACGGCCTGGCGCGGATGTGGCAGGCGCTGAACGCCGCAGATGGATACGCATTGCTCAATCTCGAAGAGGCAATCCTGCTGCGGGAAAAGGGCTGGAAAGGACCGATTCTACTGCTGGAAGGGTTCTTTCACGCCGATGAACTGGCGCTGCTTGATAAGTATCGTCTGACCACCAGCGTACACAGCAACTGGCAAATTAAAGCCCTGCAGCAGGCTAAACTGCATGCGCCGCTGGATATCTATCTTAAAGTGAATAGCGGTATGAATAGGCTGGGCTTTATGCCTGAGCGAGTGCATACCGTCTGGCAACAGCTGCGATCGCTCGCCAACGTCGGTGAAATGACGCTGATGTCGCATTTCGCTGATGCGGAAAACCCGGAGGGCATCGCGGAGCCCATGCGCCGTATCGAACAGGCGGCGGAGGGGCTGGACTGCCCGCGTTCGTTGTCGAACTCAGCGGCCACGCTGTGGCATCCGGAAGCGCACTTTGATTGGGTGCGTCCGGGAATTGTGCTGTATGGCGCATCGCCGTCGGGCCAGTGGCGGGATATTGCCAATAGCGGCCTGAAACCGGCGATGACTCTCAGCAGTGAAGTGATTGCCGTACAGACGCTGAAAAGCGGCGAACGGGTGGGCTATGGTGGGCTGTATCAGACATCCGGCGAGCAGCGCATCGGCATTGTCGCCTGCGGTTATGCCGACGGCTATCCGCGCGTCGCCCCAAGCGGCACGCCGGTGCTGGTCGATGGCGTACGCACCACCACCGTCGGGCGTGTTTCGATGGATATGTTGGCGGTAGATCTGACGCCTTGCCCGCACGCGGGTATTGGCGCGCCGGTCGAGTTATGGGGACAGGAGATTAAGATTGACGATGTCGCTGCGGCCAGCGGCACCGTCGGTTATGAATTAATGTGCGCCCTGGCGCCACGCGTGCCGGTAGTGACAGTGTAACTTTGTGTGAGGCGGATCACTCCGCCTCATCTTCCGCGACCCGCACACCCACCTTCAGTACGTGATCGTCCTCTTTTTCCGCGACCGTCCACACCATACCGGCAAACTCCACCTGATCGCCAACGACCGGCGCGGCGCCTAATAGCTGCTGTATCACATCGCCCAGCGACTGCTGATGCTCGCGAAACTCCTCGCCGCCGTCGAGGCCGTAGATCTGCGCCACGTCGGCGAATTTAGCTTCCGCATCGAGGATGAAGTCGCCAAAGAATCGCTGATCGAGAGAAACCGGTGGCGACTGGCTAAACATTTTACCTAACGCCGGCAGGTCGCGCTCGCGGCCGATAACACAAAGAATATCGCCATCCATCAGCCGCGTGCTGCCGGTAGGATGCAGCAGTACGTTGTCGCGGAAGAGTGCCGCGATGCGCGTCTCCGGCGGCATGTGGAGGTCGCGCAACGCTGCGCCAACGCACCATTTATCATCACCCAACTGGTAGACAAACTGTTCCCACGGATTTTCCGGATGGATATCCAACCCAACGCGAGAGATAGGCCAGCCGACCGGCGGTACCACGACTTTCGCTTTTTTCGCCGCCCAGGAGAGCGAGGTGCCCTGAAGTAGCAGTGAAATCAGCACTACGAAGAAGGCGACGTTAAAGAACAGCCGCGCGTTCTCAAGCCCGGCCATCATCGGGAAAACAGCGAGGATAATCGGCACCGCGCCGCGCAATCCGACCCAACTGATAAACACTCGCTCGCGCAGATTAAAACCGCGGAACGGCAGCAGGCCGGCGAATACCGACAGCGGACGCGCGATGAAGATCATCCACATTGACAGCAGTAGCGCCGGAATCGCGATCGGCCACAGGTCGGACGGCGTCACCAGCAGACCCAGGACGAGGAACATGGCGATTTGCGCCAGCCACGCCAGGCCGTCAAAGTTTTGCAGAATGCCGTGGCGGTTGCGAATGGGTTTATTACCGAGCAGGAAACCGCAGAGATAGACCGCGAGGATACCGCTACCGTTAAGAGACGTGGTGACGGCGAAAATCATGATCCCGCCGCTTAGCGCCAGCAGCGGGTAGAGCCCGGTGGGCAGGACAATACGGTTAATCATCTGCAGCAGCAAATAGCCGCCGCCAAGACCAATAGCGATACCCAGACCGAACTGTTGAATGATATGCACCACAAACATCCAGCTCAGACCGGCTTCATGCTGCTGGATCATTTCAATCAGGGTAATGGTGAGGAATACCGCCATCGGGTCGTTACTACCGGATTCAATTTCAAGGGTCGAGCCGACGCGCTCGTTAAGCCCTTTACCGCCGAGCAGCGAGAAGACCGCTGCCGCGTCGGTGGAGCCGACAATGGCGCCGATCAGCAGCCCTTCGATTAAATCGAGCTTGAATAGCCATGCCGCCATCATCCCGGTAAGGGCGGAGGTTATCAGCACGCCGACCGTCGCCAGCGATAGCGCTGGCCAGAGCGCCACGCGAAACGAACTGGCCTGGGTGCGCATACCGCCGTCCAGCAGGATCACCGCCAGCGCGAGGTTACTCACCATATAGGCGAAGGGATAGTTATCGAAAGGAATGCCGCCGATACCGTCAACGCCTGCCAGCATACCGATAGCGAGGAAGATAACCAGAATCGGGATGCCGAGGCGCGAGGAGAAAGAACTCAATAAAATACTGCAGGTTACTAAAACAGAACCCAGGATAAACAGACTAATGACCGCAGCGGCGTCCAATGTTCACGTACTCCTTGTCAGCGTGAAGGGGTGAAAATTACACCATTTTAACAATCCGCGCGTTTTCAGGATACTCGCGCAGAGGAATTTTTATTCCGCCAGCACCGGATGGCCGCTTATCGTTAACGTTGCGACAGAGGCGTTGTTGACCAGCCGTGCCCGTGCGCCGAGAGGCAAAGTCACGGTGCGCTGTTCATGACCGAATTCGAGTCCGGTGAGCAGCGGGATGGCGAGTTGCTGACGTAGCCAGGCGTAGACGGTGGGTAGATCGTAACCGTCGTCGTAGTCGTTGGGTTGCACCCCGGTAAAGCTGCCGAGCACAATGGCCCGTTGGCGGGCAAGGATCCCGCTGTTGAGCAACTGCAGCAGCATACGCTCTACGCGGAACGGGTGTTCGTTGATATCCTCAAGCACCAGAATACCGCCGTCAATCTGCGGTAGCCACGGCGTGCCGATGAGCGACGTGACCATCGCCAGATTGCCGCCCCACAGGGTGCCTTCGGCGCGGCAGGTTGGGCCATCGCTTTGCCATTCGAGGGTAAACTCCGGTTCGCGCAGCGCCTGCCAGAAGTGATGTTCAGTAAACGCATTCAGGGTTTCAGCGCCGAAATTGCCCGCTAACATCGGCCCACTGAAGCTGATAGCGTTGGCTTTAGCCAGCAGTCCCATCTGGATGGCGGTGAAATCACTGTGGCCGCAGATAAGCAGCGGATCCTGCCGCTGGCGCGCGGACAATGCCGGCCAGTCGATTTGCGGTAGTAACCGGGTGGCGCCATAGCCGCCGCGTACCGCCAGCACGATGCGGTTTTTTCCCTCAAGGGCCGCAAGTTGGTTAATATCGGCCAGGCGTTCGCTGTCGCTGCCGGCGAAACGCTGCTGTCGACGGGAGATCGCCTGTTGGTTCAGTACCTGATGACCGGCCTCCTGCAGACGGGCCACGCCAAGGGCCGCAGCCTGTTGATTGATACAGTAACCGGAAGGGGCGACCAGATAAAACTGAGACATGGCAATTCCTTGCAAAGAATGAAAGGGTTATCATGCCGCCTGGAACGTGTATTGTCATCTCCGTGCGGCAAACTTCAGCCAATAAGGATAGATGTGTGAAATTGAGATGGTTTGTTTTTTTATTTGTATTGTTGGCCGGTTGTAGCTCGAAGCACGATTACACCAATCCGCCGTGGAACCCGGAAGTCCCGGTGAAGCGGTCGATGCAGTGGATGCCGATCAGCGAAAAAGCCGGCGCCGCGTGGGGGGTAGACCCGCAGCTGATAACGGCGATCATCGCGATTGAGTCCGGCGGTAATCCCTCGGTGGTTAGTAAATCCGGCGCGGTCGGGCTGATGCAGTTGAAGCCGTCGACCTCCGGGCGCGATGTCTATCAACGGATGGGGTGGCGTGGCCAGCCTTCGGTAAGCGAGCTGAAGAATCCGGAACGCAATATCTCGATGGGGGCCGCTTACCTGAGTATCCTGGAAAACGGCCCGCTGGCGGGGATTAAAGACCCGCAGGTGATGCGCTATGCGGTGGTGGTCTCTTATGCCAACGGCGCGGGCGCGCTGCTGCGTACTTTCTCGTCGAATCGCCAGGACGCTATTGACGAGATTAACGATCTCGATGCCGATGAGTTCTTTGAACACGTGGCGAAAAAGCATCCTGCCCCACAGGCGCCGCGCTATATCTGGAAACTGCAGAAAGCGCTGGACGCGATGTAATTCCTATCCTTGCGTTGCCTCCGGGAGGTTCCCGGAGGCAACGTTGTCAGAAATCGTAGCCCACGGTTGCCGTGACGCTGCGTTCAGCCCCCCAGTAACAGTTGCCGGTGCCGTAGCAGCCGGAAAGATATTCACGATCGCCGATATTATTCGCGTTAACCTGGATATAGGCGCCTTTCATCGCTGTCGACCACGCTCCGAGGTCGGCGCGCGCCATCGCATCTAGCAGGGTGACTGACGGTAAACGTTCGGTATTGGCGTCATCAGCCCACTGTTTACCGATATAGCGCACGCCCGCGCCAACAGTAATGCCCGCCGGCAATTGATAGCGCGCCCAGAAAGAGGCCATCTGATCTGGCGACAGCTGCGGCGTATTACTATCGGTGCCGTCTTTCGTGTCCTGGAAGCGCAGGCGATTCCAGGTATAAGAGGCAATAGTGCTCAATTGCGGCGTAATCTGGTTATGTGCTTCCAGCTCTACGCCCTGCGAATGCACTTTCCCGGCGGGAATATAGGTGGCGGTGGCAATGTTCGGGTCGCGGGTGGCGACATCCTTTTGCATCAAGTCGTATATCGCGATGCTATACAAATCGCTGCTGCCCGGCGGCTGGAATTTCAGGCCTGCTTCCACCTGTTCGGCGGTGGTAGGTTTTAATAACGTACCATCGGCGCCCGGCAGCATCGCCGGGGTAATCGCCTGGCTGTAGCTTAAGTAGGGCGAAAGGCCGTTATCGAGCGCGTACAGCAGCGAGGCGCGGCCGCTGATGTGATCGTCGGAGCGGCGGTTCGACGTGCCTGAGGTGTCGCTAACCTGCTGTGAAACGATGCGGTCGTAGCGCCCGGAAACATCAAGATGCCAGCGGTTCCATACCATCTCATCCTGCAGATAAAGCCCGGTCTGGTAATAACGGCGGTTATTATTATCGCTGTAGGTGATGGTATGCCCGGTTTGCGGCGTATAGCCGGTGAACGGGTTGAGCGGCGCCGCGTTGCCGGCGCCGGTCCACAAATCGTTGCGGAAGCGATGATACTCAGCGCCGAGGATTAGCGTATGCGCCAGTTCACCGATCGTAAAATCGGCGCGCAGGCGGTTATCGGTTGACCAGGCGTCCAGCGAACCGCGGGAACCGCTGTAGCCGCGGGAAAGCATGTCGCTGTCACCTACCCAGCCAACCTGATAAACCTGATCCAGCGAGACGTTCGTATGGGTATAGCTGCCCGCGGAGTAGGCCGACCAGACATCGTTAAACTGGTGGTTGAACTCGTAGCTGTAGATCTGTTCGCGGCGCTGGTAGCCATCACCCGGATCGCCTTCATTGGTGCTGGGTGAAAGTTTACGGCCGTTGTGCGCGTAACGGGTGCCATCCAGCGGCAGAGAGCCGTGGTAGCCGCCTGAGGGATCTTTTTGCAGGTAGGCGCGCAACAGCAACGAAGTATCGCTATCCGGTTGCCACAGCAAGGAAGGCGAAATCGCGTAGCGCTCTTCGCGGGTATGGTCATACTGCGTATCGCTGCTGCGGGTCATGCCGATGAGCCGCCAGGCCCACTGGTCATTGATGGCGTCGGTATAGTCAAAGGCCGCGCCCTTGGTATTTTGCGTGCCGCCGGTCAGGCGAAAGTGACCCTGCTGGCTGAACTGCGGCCGTTTGGAGGTCAAATTGACCACCCCGCCCGGTACGCTCTGACCATAAAGGGCGGAAGAGGGGCCGCGGATGACGTCGACGCGCTCAATAAACCATGGATCGATCTGCAGCACGTTATGGCTGCCGCCGTCGCTCATCAGGCGCATGCCGTCAAGGAACAGGTTATCGACGTCACCGCCGTGGTAGCCGCGCAGCGAGATGGTATCAAAGCGCGTCGCGCCGCCGCCAAAACTGGAATAAACCCCCGGCGTATACTGGAGCGCCTGGCTTACGGTATTGGCGCCCTGATCGGCGATCTGCTGGCGGGTGATCACCGATACCGACTGGGCGGTAGTTATCAACGGCTGATCGGTTTTCGTGGCGCCGGTTGACGTTTTGGCGCTATAGCCTTGTGTCTGCGCGCTGGCGGAGTCGTCAGGCTTTGCGGTAACGATTAGAGTATCTTCCGCCTGCGCGGCGAGAGGGAAGGCGGCCGCGAGGGCGCACACCAGCGCGGAGCGTTTGAAGTAAACAGAGGAGATCATGCCATAATCCTGAATAGCGCGGTCTGGCACTCCTGTGCGCCGCCGCGGAAATAAACGAAATGCTTTTTCGTTAAAAATAATGCGAATTATTATCGTTTGTTTTTTGCATGATCAAGCAAAATAGTCCTCCTCAGAGCAAGAAGACATTTTGCTGGCTGTCGAGCGGATGATGGGGTGACGTCGATGGAAAAGCGCGGCGAAGATATCGCCGCGCGCAGGGGGATTACTGGGCTTTTTTCTCCGCAGCCGCCACGGCATCGTTCGCGGCTGGCTGTTGGCCGGTGGCGCTTTCTGTCTGCGTCGGCCGGGTCGCCGGCAGGGCATCGCACGGTTTTTCCTGCGGGCAAACCAGGTCGAGCATCTTTAACGTCACGCCATTGGTCCAGCCAAAGCCGTCCTGCAGCGGGTATTCACCGCCGCCGCCGCCGGTACCTGTTGAACTCACGTCATATTTCTCTACCAGCTTCTGCTTGCTGTCATAGGTGTGCTGGACGTTGCTGAGGAAGCGCCAGGTGACCTCCATGGCCACCTTTTTCTGACCGTAGTTCTGCAGGCCTTCCACCGCCACCCACTGCAGCGGCGCCCAGCCGTTTGGCGCGTCCCATTGCTGGCCGCTATTGACCGTGGTCGTGGTGAGGCCGCCGGGCTTCAGCAGGCGGCTTTCGGCGGCGGCGGCGACTTTCGCGGCGCGTTCGCTGGAGGCCGCTTTGACGTACAGCGGGAACAGCGCCGCGGCGGTCAGCTGATTACGGACTTTATGGCTCTTCAGATCGTAATCGGCATACCAGCCTTCTTTATCGTTCCACAGATATTTTTCCAGCGCTTTCTGACGGGCGTTCGCCAGCGCATCGTACTGTCCGGCTTTGGCGCTGTCGCCAGCGGCCTTACTGGCGCGGGCGATGGTTTTTTCCATGTGGAACATCAGCGCATTGAGATCGACAGGAAGGATGCTGGTGGTGCGGATAGTCCCCAATTGCTGCGGATTATCCATCCAGCGAGAGCTGAAGTCCCATCCGGAAGCCGCGGCGGAACGTAGGTCGCGATAGATTTCGGTGGCCGGGCGGTTAGGATTGTTTTTGGCGGTGGTGACATCGTCCAGCCAGGACTCCGGGCGCGGCGTATCGTTATCATCCCAGTAGCGGTTAAGCAGCGCGCCATCTTCCATACGCACCACGCGTTTATTGGCTTTGCCGGGCGTTAGCGCATCGGCGCCTTCCATCCAATAGCGATACTCTTTTTCCATCTGCGGCAGCCAGGTCTTCAGCGCCCGATCGCCATCGTGGCTGGCCAGCAGCTCAACCATAAAGGAGAAGAACGGCGGCTGCGAACGGCTCAGATAGTAGCTGCGGTTGCCGTTTGGAATATGGCCCCAGCGGTCTATTTCGGCAGCGAAGTTGGCCACCATGTCTTCCACTTTATCCCAGTGCCCGCTTTCGGCGAGGCCCAGCATGGTGAAATAACTATCCCAGTAATAAACCTCGCGGAAGCGTCCACCGGGTACTACATAAGGTTTCGGCAGCGGCAGCAGCGAATCCCATTTCTCGACCTCGACGGTGCTGCGGGTTAAAACTGGCCATAGCCCATCGATGTGTTGACGCAGAGTTTGTCCTTTCGGCGGCACGTATTGATCGTTATCACGCGGCAGGGTGAAGTTGATCTCAACGAAATGGCGCAGATCGAAGCTGGCCTGGCTTTTTTGCATTCGATAGTCGGCAAGGATCATCAGCGGATCGCTGTTCGGTACCGCATCAGCGAAGGTTTTTTGGTCAGGGAATAGTTTCGCGCTCTGCACGTCGTTAAACAGCGGGCCTAATAGTTCATCAGGCGATTGCGGTACCGGGGAGGTGTTGTCATCTGCCTGCGCGGCGAATGTCGCCAGGCTTAATATTGCGCCTCCCAGTGCCAGTTGAATAAGGTAGGTCAGGGTTTCCGGGCGACGTAGAACCGATCTCGTCATCGATAATTCTCCATTTTTGCGTTTTGCTGACTTCGCGCCACTGCGAACGGCCATCAGAAAACCTTAGCCGAATATCGGCCGCTTCGCGTGTTGGAGTTAACATTTTGGCTGAAAACAGACTATTTACCTTGCGATGTATTGTCCGGGGGTTTTGCCGGTCTGGCTGCGGAAAAAGTAGATAAAGGCGCTATCGCTGGCAAACTCCAGCGCCTGGGCGACATCCGTAATGCGTTGACCGCTGGCCAATAGCTCAACGGCTTTCATCAACCGCCACTGTTGGCGCCACTGCTGATATGACATGCCGGTTTCACGTTGAAACAGGCGGCTGATGGTCTTTTCTCCGGCGCCGCATTGCGCCGCCAGTTGCTGAAGCTGCGGCGGGTGCCCATGGCCGTTGAGATGGCGCAGACGTTTATCCTGCGGCAGCGTTAGCATCATCGGCTCATGTTTTGCCGTGCCGATTTCCGCCACGCAGAGCGCCGCCAGGTGCCGGGCCGGACCCTGTTGCCAGTCAGTATCCCACAGGCTGGCGCTAATGCGTTCGAGCAACTCGCGCAGCAGCGGGGTAACGTTGAGGATGGCCGGGGCGGCGGGTAGCTCGGGATAATGCGTATTGGCGAACCACACCGAACGGTAATCAACGATGTGCTGCATTTGGGCGCGGTGCGTCACGCCTGCGGGGATCCACGCCGCGCGGGTCGGCGGTAACATACACAATAGCGCGCCATCATTTAGCGTCAGCCGGATACAACCCTGACGGGTAAATAACATCTGCCCCATTTGATGACGATGCAGACCGTCGTCATGATCGCCGTTAAGCGTGGATTGCACGCCAATCAGCGGCGCACTGAGCGTATCAGGGTCAAAGGATGCATCCGCGCTGAGCCATGCCATAATGTCTGATTCTCGATGTTAAATGTCATTATATTTATAATCGCCGTTTTTGCCGCTCCCTACAATGGCGCCTTTGACGAGGGAGGTGGATATGTTAAGTCGTTCGGCGATGGCGCTGGTTACCGCATTACTCATGTTTCCGCAAATCGCGGAAACTATCTATAGCCCGGCGCTGACTGATATCAGCGCCCATTTTTCCGTTAGCGCCGCCGATGCGGCGCAGACGCTGGCGGTCTATTTTATCGGCTTTGCCGTTGGCGTGCTGTTCTGGGGCTGGTTCAGCGACCGGCGCGGGCGGCGGCCGGCGTTATTGCTCGGTCTGGCGGTGTATACCGCAGGTTGTATGCTGGCGCTGGCGGCGCCAGATTTTAGCGTACTGCTGGCGGCTCGTATCGTGGCGGCTTTCGGCGCGGCAATCGGGTCGGTGGTTGGGCAAACGGTGCTGCGGGATGCGTTTGATGGCCGGAGGTTGGCGGCGATCTTTTCTTTTGTCGGCATGGCGCTGGCTATCAGCCCGGCAATTGGCGTTTATCTTGGCGGCGTGCTGACGGCCTGGCGCGGAATGAACGGCGTCTTCGGCGCACTGGCGTTGCTGGCGGCGGCGCTGTTGCTGCTGTGCGCGGTGATCATGCCGGAAACCCGGCCGCCGCGAACGGGGGATCAGGCGCTCTGGCCGTTAATGCTGCGCATGCTGGCGGATGCGAAAATCCGTTTTGCGGTGGCGCTGGTGGCGGCATTGAATATCGGTTTGTTCAGCTATTACAGCCAGGGGCCTTTCCTTTTTGCCCGCCTGGGGTTGGATGCGCGGACCTTTGGCTATAGCGGCATGGCGCTGGCGGCAGGGGCGTTGGTTGGCGCGCAGGGCAATCGTTTGTTGCTGCGACGTGGAGCAGGGCAGCGGCCTATTTTTATCTGTGCCGGTCTGCTGTTATTGCTCGCCAGCGCAGGCGTATGCCTGTTAGCGGATTCATGGTTCTTTTTGCTGCCGATGATCGCAGTGGCGACAGCCTATGCCATGGCGATCCCCGTAGTGCTGGGAACGGCGCTTAGCGACTACGCTGATTGTCGTGGTAGCGCCGGAGCGCTGTTCGGACTGACCTATTATTTGGTTATCGGCTTGGGGCTGGCATTCGTGGGGTGGGGGCAATCGCTCGGCGTCGCGTTGGCTATCTGTGCGGTGATTTGCGCGTTAACCGGTTGGTGTTATCTGCGATACATTGATGATTAGTTTCTGGATTTGTGATGATTAGCACAAATCACTATTTAGCAGGTTTGTGAGTGGATGAAAAATCGATATTGATTTTAATCAAGGAATTACCTGCTATAAAATAGCTAAAAAATGAGGTTAAAATAATGTTGTAAATGATAATTCATTGTTTGTTTTTGTTTTCAACTTAATTAATTAAATATATCTTTACATACAAATAAAGCGAAAAATTGTGACCTCATCCCGTAATAAATCGAAATAAATACAGTTTTCTCATTTTATTTGATTGTTTACACCTGAGTTTTAATCAGGAATTAATGTGAAATATCTCCTTTTATTGCTTGAAAATTACCCTTTCCCTGCTCGCATTTAGCTTAAAAATTAACCTTTTTTATCCCCATAAATATTTTTTATCCCCTCATGTTTCTTTGACTAAAATCATGCTTAATTTCATGTTTTTGTTTTTATCTTATTGATTTTAATTGCTTTGTTTTGTTTCATGGATGAGGTTGATTATAGGTGAAAGTGCTTTGTGAGTGGTCTCACACAACCATCGGATCATCATTTGATACACTTTCCGCCGTCAACAAAGTCATTAACGTGGATAACCAATATGAATACTATTCCGCTCCCTAAAACTCAGCACCTGGTTGTATTCCAGGAGGTGATCAGAAGTGGTTCGATTGGTTCGGCAGCGAAAGAGTTAGGATTAACTCAACCTGCAGTCAGTAAAACGATTAATGATATTGAAGACTATTTCGGCACTGAGCTTATTGTCCGTAAAAATACCGGTGTTACGTTGACGGAGGCCGGACAGGTGCTGTTGAGCTGGTCGGAGTCGATTACCCGCGAAATGAAAAATATGGTTAACGAAATGAACAGCATGACCTGCAGCACCGTCGTTGACGTCTCTTTCGGTTTCCCGTCGCTGATCGGCTTCACTTTTATGTCGGATATGATCCATAAATTCAAAAAGTTATTTCCCAAAGCACAGGTCTCGATGTACGAAGCGCAGCTTTCATCGTTCCTGCCGGCGATTCGCGATGGCCGTCTCGATTTCGCCATCGGCACGTTGAGCGATGAGATGAAGCTGCACGATCTGCATGTCGAACCGCTATTTGAATCGGAGTTCGTGCTGGTGGCCAGCAAATCGCGAACGCGCAGCGGCAGTGCCACGCTGGCATCGTTACAGCACGAACAGTGGGTATTGCCGCAAACTAATATGGGTTACTACAGTGAACTCCTCGCCACGCTTCAACGCAGCGGCATCAACAATGAAAACATCGTTAAAACAGACTCTGTCGTTACTATTTATAATCTTGTTCTCAATGCTGATTTCCTGACGGTTATTCCTTGTGATATGACCGCACCTTTTGGCTCTAATCAATTTATTACCATTCCTGTCGAGGATGCGTTACCGGTGGCGCATTATGCTGCAGTGTGGTCGAAAAATTATCGCATTAAAAGCGCGGCCTCGGCGTTAGTTGAATTAGCGAAAGAATATTCAGCCCATAGCGGCTGCCGACGACGACAATTAATTACCGTGGACTAATTGTTTTTTATATTAATTGAAACTTAAGCTGCGATCTGTTTATCAATCGCTGCCCATTAACGCTATTTTTTAATTCCAGGTTAAGAGGTTCTCATGCATATTACATACGATCTTCCGGTTGCTATTGAAGATATCCTCGAAGCGAAAAAAAGATTGGCAGGTAAAATATATAAAACGGGGATGCCGCGCTCAAATTATTTCAGTGAACGATGCAAAGGCGAAATATTCCTTAAGTTTGAAAATATGCAGCGCACCGGTTCTTTTAAAATTCGCGGCGCGTTTAATAAACTCAGCTCGCTGACCGATGCCGAAAAGCGCAAAGGCGTGGTGGCGTGTTCCGCCGGTAACCATGCGCAGGGCGTTTCGCTCTCCTGCGCTATGCTCGGTATTGACGGCAAAGTGGTGATGCCGAAAGGCGCGCCAAAATCGAAAGTTGCCGCCACCTGCGACTATTCGGCGGAAGTGGTGCTACATGGCGATAACTTTAACGACACCATCGCCAAAGTCAGCGAAATTGTCGAAATGGAAGGGCGTATATTTATTCCTCCCTACGATGACCCGAAAGTGATAGCCGGCCAGGGGACTATTGGTCTCGAGATCATGGAGGATTTATATGATGTCGATAACGTTATTGTGCCGATTGGCGGCGGCGGTTTAATTGCCGGCATCGCGGTGGCGATTAAATCGATTAACCCGACTATTCGTATTATTGGCGTACAGTCGGAAAACGTTCACGGCATGGCCGCCTCGTATTACGCCGGAGAAATTACCAATCATCGCACTAATGCCACCCTTGCTGACGGTTGCGACGTTTCTCGTCCGGGAAATATTACCTATCAGATCGTGCGTGAATTAGTCGACGATATTGTGCTGGTCAGCGAAGACGAAATTCGCAACAGTATGGTCGCACTTATTCAACGCAATAAAGTTATTACCGAAGGGGCCGGGGCGTTAGCCTGTGCCGCATTATTAAGCGGTAAGCTGGATAGCTATATTCAGAGCCGAAAAACCGTCAGCATTATTTCCGGCGGTAATATCGATCTGTCTCGCGTATCGCAAATTACTGGTTTAGTTGACGCTTAATCTTTTTGATGAGGATAGGATATGAGTACTACAGATAGCATTGTATCCAGCCAGACAAAAGAGTCGTCCTGGCGCAAATCGGACACCACCTGGACCCTGGGCTTATTCGGCACCGCCATTGGCGCCGGGGTATTATTCTTCCCGATCCGCGCCGGCTTCGGCGGCCTGATCCCCATCTTACTAATGTTAGTGCTGGCCTACCCGATCGCCTTCTATTGCCACCGGGCGCTGGCGCGGCTGTGCCTTTCCGGCTCAAATCCTTCCGGCAACATCACCGAAACGGTAGAGGAGCACTTTGGTAAAACCGGCGGGGTGGTGATTACCTTCCTTTATTTCTTTGCGATTTGCCCGCTGCTGTGGATTTACGGCGTGACAATCACTAATACCTTTATGACCTTCTGGGAAAACCAGCTGCAGTTGCCGGCGCTGAACCGCGGTTTTGTCGCGCTGTTCCTGCTGCTGCTAATGGCGTTCGTCATCTGGTTCGGTAAAGACCTGATGGTGAAAGTGATGAGCTATCTGGTATGGCCATTTATCGCCAGCCTGGTGCTGATTTCGCTGTCGCTGATCCCTTACTGGAACTCCGCGGTTATCGATCAGGTCAATTTAAGCGAGATTTCGCTAACCGGTCACGATGGCATTCTGGTTACCGTCTGGTTGGGTATTTCGATTATGGTGTTCTCGTTTAACTTCTCGCCTATTGTCTCTTCATTCGTGGTTTCCAAGCGCGAAGAGTATGAAAAAGAGTTTGGTCGCGAGTTCACCGAGCGCAAATGTTCACAGATTATCTCTCGCGCCAGCATGCTGATGGTGGCCGTGGTAATGTTCTTTGCCTTCAGCTGCCTGTTTACGCTGTCGCCGCAGAATATGGCCGATGCCAAGGCGCAGAATATCCCGGTGCTCTCATACCTGGCGAACCACTTCGCCTCGCTGTCCGGCACCAAATCCACCTTTGCCGCGGTGCTTGAATATGGCGCGTCAATCATTGCGCTGGTGGCGATTTTCAAATCTTTCTTCGGCCACTATCTCGGCACGCTGGAAGGCCTGAACGGTCTGGTGCTGAAGTTTGGCTACAAAGGCGATAAAACCCGCGTTTCCAGCGGCAAGCTCAACACCATCAGCATGATTTTTATCATGGGCTCAACGTGGATTGTCGCCTACGCCAACCCGAACATTCTCGACCTGATTGAAGCGATGGGCGCGCCGATTATTGCCTCACTGCTGTGCCTGCTGCCGATGTACGCCATTCGTAAAGCTCCATCGTTGGCGAAATATCGCGGCCGCCTGGACAACGTCTTCGTCACGGTAATCGGTCTGCTGACCATTCTGAACATCGTTTACAAACTGTTTTAATTAAGCTCAGGACGAGCGGAGTGATGACATGAATGAATATCCGGTAGTACTGGTCATTAACTGCGGCTCGTCTTCAATTAAATTTTCAGTACTTGATGCCGCCAGCTGTGAAGTATTAATGGCTGGTATTGCAGATGGCATTAATTCTGAAAATGCGTTCCTGTCAATAAATGGGGGAGAGCCGGCTAAGCTGGCTCACCGCAGCTATGAGGGCGCATTGAAGGCGATCGCATTTGAATTAGAAAAACGCGATTTAGTTGATAGCGTGGCGTTAATTGGCCACCGTATCGCGCACGGCGGCAGCATATTTACCGAATCGGTGATCATTACCGATGACGTTATCGACAATATTCGCCAGGTGTCGCCGCTGGCGCCGCTACATAATTACGCCAATCTCAGCGGTATTGAATCAGCGCAGCAGTTATTCCCCGGTGTACTGCAGGTGGCGGTGTTTGATACCAGCTTTCATCAAACGCTGGCGCCAGAGGCATTTCTTTACGGCCTGCCGTGGGACTATTACCAGCGCTTGGGCGTGCGTCGCTATGGTTTCCACGGCACCTCGCACCGTTATGTGGCTCAGCGTGCGCTGGCGCTGCTTGATTTACCCGAGCAGGATAGCGGGCTGGTCATTGCTCATCTTGGCAACGGCGCGTCGATTTGTGCGGTACGCAACGGCCACAGCGTGGACACCTCGATGGGCATGACGCCGTTGGAAGGCCTGATGATGGGTACCCGCAGCGGGGATGTCGATTTTGGCGCGATGGCGTGGATTGCCAGCGAAACTAACCAGACGCTCAGCGATCTGGAGCGCGTGGTGAATAAGGAGTCCGGCCTGCTGGGGATATCCGGATTGTCATCCGACCTGCGGGTGCTGGAAAAAGCCTGGCATGAGGGGCATGAACGCGCGCGGTTGGCGATTAAAACCTTTGTGCATCGTATTGCCCGCCACATTGCCGGCCATGCCGCCTCGCTACGCCGCCTTGACGCGATTATTTTTACCGGCGGCATCGGCGAAAATTCGGTATTAATCCGCCAACTGGTGATTGAGCATTTAGCGGTATTTGGCGTCAGCCTGAACGATGCGTTAAATAAACAACCCAACTCCGCCGGTGAACGCATTATCTCTTCCCGCGAGGCTCGAGTGATATCTGCAGTCATACCCACCAATGAAGAGAAGATGATTGCGCTCGATGCTATTCATTTAGGCAAAATTAATGCATCCCTGGAATTTGCTTAATTACGTTGTTGTCCTGTAGAGAGATTATTTTTCATGAAGGTAAATATCGATACCAGCGATATGCTGTACGCCGAAGCATGGCACGGATTTAACGGTACGGACTGGAAAGAAGAAATTAATGTCCGTGACTTTATTCAGCACAACTATACGCCATATACCGGGGATGAATCGTTCCTCGCACAGGCGACGCCGGCGACGACCGCGCTGTGGGAAAAAGTGATGGCCGGCATTCGCGTAGAGAACGCCACCCACGCGCCGGTTGATTTTGATACCAATATCGCCACCACCATTACCGCTCACGATGCCGGCTATATCGACCAGGCGCTGGAGAAAATTGTCGGTCTGCAAACGGATAAACCGCTCAAGCGCGCGCTACATCCGTTTGGCGGCATTAACATGATTAAAAGCTCGTTTGATGCCTATGGCCGGAAATGGATAGCCAGTTTGAATATCTGTTTAGCGAGCTGCGTAAAACCCACAATCAGGGGGTATTTGACGCCTATTCGCCCGATATGCTGCGCTGCCGTAAATCCGGCGTGTTGACTGGCCTGCCGGACGGCTATGGCCGCGGGCGTATTATTGGCGACTACCGCCGCGTGGCGCTATACGGCATTCGCTACCTGGTGCGTGAACGTGAGCTGCAGTTTGCCGATCTGCAGGCAACGCTCGAGCGCGGGCAGGATCTGGAAGCCACTATTCGTCTGCGTGAAGAGCTGGCGGAGCACCGCCGCGCGCTGCTGCAAATGCAGGAGATGGCGGCGAAATATGGCTGTGATATCTCCCGCCCGGCGCGCAACGCCCAGGAAGCGGTACAGTGGTTGTACTTCGCCTATCTGGCGGCGGTGAAATCGCAAAACGGCGGCGCGATGTCGCTGGGGCGCACCGCCTCTTTCCTCGATATCTATATCGAGCGCGACTTCCACGCCGGGATCCTCAATGAACAACAGGCCCAGGAGCTGATCGACCACTTCATTATGAAGATCCGCATGGTGCGTTTCCTGCGTACGCCGGAATTCGACACGCTGTTCTCCGGCGATCCCATCTGGGCAACCGAAGTGATTGGCGGGATGGGGCTGGATGGCCGCACGCTGGTGACTAAAAACTCTTTCCGCTATCTGCATACGCTGCACACCATGGGCCCGGCGCCGGAACCTAACCTTACCGTATTGTGGTCTGAAGCGCTGCCGATTGCCTTTAAGAAATACGCCGCCCAGGTCTCGATCGTCACTTCCTCGCTACAGTATGAAAACGATGACCTGATGCGCGCCGATTTCAACAGTGATGATTACGCCATTGCCTGCTGCGTCAGCCCGATGGTCATCGGCAAACAGATGCAGTTCTTCGGCGCGCGCGCCAACCTCGCCAAAACGCTGCTGTACGCAATCAATGGCGGGGTGGATGAGAAACTCAAAATCCAGGTCGGGCCGAAAACCGCACCGCTGATGGACGACGTGCTGGATTACGACAAAGTGATGGCCAGCCTCGATCATTTTATGGATTGGCTGGCGGTGCAGTACATCAGCGCGCTGAACATCATTCATTACATGCATGATAAATATAGTTATGAAGCCTCGCTGATGGCGCTGCACGACCGCGATGTATACCGCACCATGGCCTGCGGGATTGCCGGTCTGTCGGTGGCGGCGGATTCGCTTTCGGCTATTAAGCACGCGAAGGTGAAACCCATCCGTGACGACAGCGGCCTGGCGATCGATTTTGAGATTGAAGGCGATTATCCGCAGTATGGCAATAACGATCGGCGCGTTGATAGTATCGCCTGCGATCTCGTTGAACGTTTCATGAAGAAAATTAAGGTGTTGCCGACCTACCGTAACGCGGTGCCGACGCAGTCGATTCTGACGATTACCTCAAACGTGGTGTACGGTCAGAAAACTGGTAATACCCCGGATGGCCGCCGCGCCGGTACGCCGTTTGCGCCGGGGGCAAATCCGATGCATGGCCGCGATCGTAAAGGGGCGGTCGCTTCGTTGACTTCCGTGGCTAAGTTGCCGTTCGCCTACGCGAAGGACGGAATCTCTTATACCTTCTCGATTGTCCCGGCGGCGTTAGGCAAAGAGGCGAGCGTCCGGCAAACCAACCTCGTCGGTCTGCTTGATGGCTACTTCCACCACGAAGAGCGGATCGAGGGCGGTCAGCATCTGAACGTCAACGTGATGAACCGCGAGATGCTGCTGGATGCCATAGCTCATCCGGAAAATTATCCGAACCTGACCATCCGCGTCTCTGGCTATGCGGTGCGCTTTAATGCGCTGACCCACGAACAGCAGCAGGATGTCATTTCGCGAACCTTCACCCAGGCGCTGTAACGCAACGGGGCGACGATCATGGTCGCCCCATTTTTTTCGTGGCTATGAAACCTGGTCTTCACTACACGGTAAACCGAGGTGTGAATATGATTAGCGCTTTCGATATTTTCAAAATTGGTATTGGCCCTTCGAGCTCCCATACGGTGGGGCCGATGAATGCAGGAAAAAGTTTTATCACCGAGCTGGCGACCCGCGGCAACCTGACGCAGACTACGCGCATTGTCGTCGATCTGTACGGTTCGCTATCGCTGACCGGCAAAGGACACGCGACCGATGTCGCCATCATCATGGGGCTGGCCGGAAATAGTCCGCAGGATGTCGATATTGACGCCATCCCGGCATTTATTCAGCGGGTGACAGAGAGTGGCCGTCTGCCGGTGGCGAAGGGGAGCCGACAGGTCGATTTCCCGCTGCCGGAGAGCATCGTATTTCATGATAGCGCGCTGGCACGCCATGAGAACGGTATGCGCATCAGCGCCTGGGATCATCAGCAGCCGCTACTCAGTAAAACCTATTACTCAATTGGCGGCGGGTTTATCGTTGAGGAGGCATGTTTTGGCCAGACTCACGATGTTGCAACGCCGGTCCCCTTTGATTTCCGCTCCGCCCATCAACTGCTTCAGCTGTGCGAGCACAATGGCCTTTCCATCTCTGGCCTGATGATGCAAAACGAGCTGGCGCTGCGCGATAAGGGACAAATCGAGGCCGGTTTCGCCGCCATTTACGCGGTGATGCATAACGGTATTGAGCGGGGAATGAATACCGAGGGCGTGCTGCCGGGGCCGCTCAACGTACCGCGCAGAGCGGCTGCGCTGCGCCGACAGCTGGTGGCCAGCGACAGCCTTTCCCGCGACCCGATGAACGTTATCGACTGGATCAATATGTTCGCGCTGGCGGTGAGCGAAGAGAACGCCGCCGGTGGCCGGGTCGTCACTGCGCCGACCAATGGCGCATGCGGGATTATTCCGGCGGTTCTGGCCTATTACGACAAGTTTCGCCGCCCGGTCAATGCCAACTCGATTGCCCGCTATCTGCTGGCTGCGGCGGCTATCGGTTCACTGTATAAGATGAATGCCTCTATATCTGGCGCAGAAGTTGGCTGTCAGGGCGAAATTGGCGTGGCCTGCTCTATGGCGGCGGCAGGGCTGACAGAACTGCTTGGCGGCAGCCCGGCGCAGGTATGCAACGCCGCGGAAATTGCGATGGAACATAACCTCGGTCTGACCTGCGATCCGGTGGCCGGACAGGTGCAAATTCCCTGCATCGAACGCAATGCCATCAATGCGGTGAAGGCGGTAAACGCCGCGCGGATGGCGCTCCGTCGTACCAGCGAGCCGCGGGTCTGTCTCGACAAGGTTATTGAGACGATGTATGAAACCGGCAAAGATATGAACGATAAATATCGCGAAACCTCGCGCGGCGGGCTGGCGATAAAAGTGATTTGCGCCTGACGAATCAAAAAGGACTGGGCTGGCGCGCCGCTATCGCTTTACCGCTGACCGGATGATGAAAATGCAGTTCACTGGCGTGGAGCATCAGGCGTGAGGCCTGATGCTCCACCAGCCCTCCGTAGAGATCGCAGCCGAGAATCGGATAGCCGAGATGCTGGCAGTGGATGCGTAGCTGATGGGTGCGTCCGGTTTCCGGCAGCAGCCGTACGCGCGTTACCGCCAGCGAACCACCGGCTATTGGCAACCATTCCCGTGATAGCACCTGATAGCGCGAGCGCGCCGGTTTACCATTACGCGCGCTAATCGCCATGCGCGGAAACAGCGCCGGATCCTTGGCAATCGGCGCGTCTATAATCCCTTCATCTTCCTCTGGATGTCCGCATAACAGGGCGTGATAGACCTTGCTTACCGCCCGCTGGCTGAACTGCTGACACAGCGCGGCGTTGATCGTTTTGTTACGTGCGACCACCATCAGCCCGGACGTCCCGAAATCGAGTCGATGCACCAGCGTGCATCCCGGAAAATCCCGCACCAGGCGATGATGAACTGAATCCTGGTTCTGCGGGTTCTTACCCGACAGGCTGAGCAGGCCGCTGGGTTTGTCGATCAACAACAAATGCGCGTCCTCGTAGAGGATCTTAATCTGCGCGGAACAAGGTGGGGCGATAAAGGTATCAATGACGGTGGACATGGGCAGGCGCTGCTTAAGGGTGAGGGGGGATGATAGCGAATCTCTGTCCGGAAGGCGATCTGGGAGTGTACGCTCCGGCACTGAAGACCTTTTTTAAAGCATTGCGATAACAAATTATGTAACCCCCTTTGCAGAGACGAGCTGGCTGTGGTACATAATTGTTATGTTATAACATATGAAAATCGATGAGTATGCTTAAGAGTGATACTGAAATACTTAGCATCAAGGGGCTGAGTCTGACTGTCAAAAAGGGGACGATAATACTTGACGGTATTCATTTCTCACTCCGAGCCGGGGAAAAGTTGGCGGTTATTGGACCTAACGGCAGCGGTAAGTCGAGCCTATTAAGAGCCATTATTGGCGAAGTCAATCCGGATAAAGGGACGCTGTACTGGCAGGGGCGTCCACTACGGCAACTGTTGCCACAAGTGCGCGCGCGGAATATTGCCTTCCTGTCACAAAACGATATCCCCGATTTGCGCCTGACGGTGGAAGAGTATGTTCAATTGGGCCGTTTACCGTATCGCGAATCACCGTCCTCGGCGCAGGGACGGCGCATCGTGGATAACGTTATTAGTGATACGGGTCTGCAGCCTTTACGCCATCGCCCGCTGGGCAACCTCTCCGGTGGTCAGCGTCAGCGCGCCGCGCTTGCCCGCGCGCTGGCGCAATCCCCCGAATTACTATTGCTGGATGAGCCGACCAATCACCTCGATCCGCTGGCGAGAAGCGAGTTGCTTACCCTGGTAAAGCGCACAGAGGTGGCGGTGATTGCGGTATTACACGATCTTGCCGCGGCTGAAGCCTTTGCCGACCGAATGCTGGTTATCCACCACGGCAAGCAGGTGATTTGCGACGTACCCGAGGCTGCGCTGCACCCCAGCGTAAGCTATCCGGTTTTTGGCATGACCAGTTTTCGCGTGGCGCATCCCGTGAGCGGTAAAGCGCTGCGCATTTTTGAAGTTCCTCATCGCGCTTAATGGCCTCGAGTAAATATGAACAGACTTTTAACTATCTTATGGCTGCTGTTAAGTAGCCCGTTAGCGTTAGCGAATCCATTTCCCGTTACCGTGGACAGCTGCGGTAAACCCATCACCTTTAATCAACCCCCACAGCGTGCGGTAATTAACGATCTTAATATGGCGGAAATGGCCTTCGCGCTCGATCTCCAGGATCGGATTGTGGGGCTAACCGGCATCACCGGCTGGTATAAACTCACGCCACAGTTTAAAGCAGCGATGGGGGCCATCCCCGAGCTGGCGCCTAAATACCCGGCGCTGGAAACGCTGCTGGCGGTCCGGCCGGACTTTTTCTTCGCCGGCTGGAACTACGGCATGAAAATTGGCGGCGATGTGACGCCGCAGACGCTGGCGCCATATGGAATTAACACGCTGGTATTGAGTGAAAGTTGCGTACAGGCCGGCGGGCAGGCAAAGAAAGCCGACATGAGTTTGCTTTACAACGATGAACTCAAGTTGGGTAAGATTTTTGGCAAGCAACAACAGGCCGAGGCGTTGGTGGAAGGGTGGAAACGTCGGCTGGCGAACCTGCCTGTCAGGCCAGCGAATACGCCGCCGCAGCGGGTCTTTGTCTATGACTCCGGCGAGGATAAACCCTTTACCAGCGGCAAGTACGGGATGCCGACGGCCATTATCGAGGCGGCCGGGGGACGCAACGTGATGGACACTCTGGACGCGAACTGGACCACGACGAGCTGGGAGGCGGTAGCGGCCAGCGAACCACAGGTGATTATTCTGCTCGATTACCAAACCGGCACGGGAACCGCGGCGCTGCAGCGTGTACTCGAATCTCATCCCTTGATGAAACAGACGCCCGCCGTCCGGCAGCAGCGTTATCTCAAGCTACAGTATGCTGAATTGACTCCGGGTCCGGCGAATATTGCGGCGGTTGAGAAGCTGGCGCACCTCTTATATGCCACGGACGTGAAATGAGGCCGTCAATGCAACATTTTGTTCTATGGACGGCGCTGGCATCCGTCGTTTTATGCGGCATGATGATAGTGAGTCTGCAGTGGGGAAGTGTGGAACTCTCGTGGCGACAGGTGCTATCCGCGTTGGGCCTGGCATCCGCTCCCGTTGCCGAAATAGTGAAAACTATCGTCATTGACTTACGCCTACCTCGAGTCCTGCTGGCGGCGCTAACCGGCGCGGGGCTGGCGATCGTCGGCTTGCTCTTACAGACCACGACACGCAACGAACTGGCCGATCCGTTTTTGTTTGGCCTGTCTTCAGGCGCTTCCGCTGGCGCGGTGCTGGTGATCACCCGCTTCGGCGATGTACTGGGGCCACTCACGCTGCCGGGCTCGGCTTTCGTCGGCGGGATATTATCCGCGCTGGCGGTGATGATATTGTTTCGCGTCAACCAGCTAAGGCGCGCGGAACAGTTAATTATCTGCGGCCTGGCGGTGTCGTTTCTTTTCAGCGCGCTGACCAGCTATCTGGTCTTTTCCGGCGACCAGCGGGCGGCTGGTTCGTTGCTATTCTGGTCATTGGGCGGTCTGGGACTGGCGCGATGGGACAACCTGTTCATTCCATTATTGAGCCTGGCGTTGTTGAGCGGATTTACCCTGCGACGCTGGCGGGCGCTGGATGCGCTGTTGGCGGGGGAACAGACGGCCTGCTCGCTGGGCGTCGAGGTTGAGCGACTAAGAAGCGAAACCTTCCTCTGCTGCGCGTTGGCTACCGCGTTGCTGGTCTCTTTAACCGGGGTTATTGGTTTCGTCGGCCTGATGGTGCCTTATCTGGCGCGTCGGGCCGTTGGCGTCAGGCACCGAATGGCCGTGCCGATGTGCGGTTTGCTTGGCGCGATATTGCTCACTGGCGGCGATATACTTAGTCGAAGTCTGATAGCGAATCAAGAATTACCGATTGGTATTATTACTGCCGGGCTTGGCGGCGCGTTTATTGTTAGCCTGCTAATGCGGGCAACACGATAAGCCGAGCCACGGGAAAATAGCGATTGACCCATTATTGCGCGTAAATAATGGGTTCTATTTTTTTAATGAATATTACTTGCCGATTATAAAGGTACTCTCCGCCGTTGAAGGGAGATTTCTCCGGCTAGTGCGCTTTCAGACGAGGTAGAGTGTTTGTAAATAATTCGCCAAAAATATAATTGTGGCAAAAAGCCTTTCAGGCCAATATTGCTGCTGCCTGGCGATAAGTGATGATTTATATCAATGGAATAGGCATCATTGGCGCATGCCCCGTCCGTTAGTAAGTTTCTGGTTTAATTTACTGCGAAAAGCACCTATTGCAACGCAATATATTGTCATATTGCGATTGTCAGTTGCTTTGTTTTTTATTCTCTCGGTGAATATTCTTGATATCAATCTAAATATAGTTCATTAATCTGGGTGGTTAACTAAAACCAGCGATTCATTCTGAAACGGTTCGGATATATAAGGAATGTAATGAACGACGCCTTTCCGGGTGAGCGACTCAGTGCCCGTATTCATTCACAATTGGCACTGCATAACGAAATTGAACAGAGGGTTGTCGAGCTGTTGCTTAAATCCCTGAGCGTGAGTCGTTTCAGTAATATTAAAACCCATCCGCTAATCATTCAAGAAAAAATAAATATCAATAATAATAATTCAACTTTTCTCTTTCGAAATACCGTTCGCCAATCATTTAGCGTGGTGAAATTAAATATCGGATTGATGAACACCTTATTGAAGAAGCAAGAGTAACGCACAGGAGGTGCGATGAAGACATTACGACCACTGTGGGGCAGGGGCCAGATGATCTCCCCACAACATTTTCAACAACAGGTGAATCAGGCGGCCTGGCAAAGCGAATGTATCGCCCGTCTGGGGGTGATGAATCCCTGGGGGATTATCCGCGTCGAATTTGACGCCGCATTGCTAAAACAGGGGAAGCTGAAGGCCAGCCACCTCTATATACGCTTTCCTGATGGAACGCTTATCGACAGCGATAATGCTGATGCGCTGCCTGAGGTCATGGTGTTGCCGCAAGCGGAAAGCCGCGAATTAACGGTGGTGCTGGCGCTGCCTCATGAGCATGAAAACGGCGGCAACTGCCTGCAGATGGAACAACGCGCAGAGCGGCCGGTACGTTGGCGTTTGGCCTGGCGAGAAGTACGCAACAGATACGGCGAAGACAGTCGACAAATTGCGGTGATGCTTGCGCAACTGACGCTGCGCACAGCGGATGACAATAACGGCGATTATCAAACCGTCGCCGTCGCCAGATTACGTCGCGACAGTCAGGATTGCTGGTCGTTGGATGAGGACTTTATCCCGCCGCTGCTGAAAGTGTTGGCCAGCCGCTGGCTGCACGAACAAACGGAACAGCTGACGAATCAACTGGGTGTGCGCCTGCAACGCCTGATGGCCATGCGTAGGGAAAGCAACGCCAGGATGGCGGATTTTGCGGTAGCGGATGTATCGCTGTTTTGGCTGCTGAACGCGCTTAACAGCGCGGAGCCGGTGTTGAACCATTTCCTGCGCCATCCGCAGGTACATCCGGAACGGCTGTATGAAGCGCTGGCCAGCCTGGCGGGCAGCCTGTTGACCTTCTCCCTTGACCATACCACGGCGGATATTCCGCCCTATCGCCATCAGGCGTTGACGGAAGTCTTTCCACCGCTGTTCAAATTACTCGGCGTACTGCTCGAAGCCAGCCTGCCATCCCGGGTTGTGGCGATTGAAATGACGCACGATGACCGGCGTAAGCGCTGGCATGCCCGTCTGCACGATCCAAGGTTGCGCGAAGAGGCCGATTTTTATCTCTCGGTGCGTTCCGCGCTACCTGCGGCGCAACTGCTGGAGCAGTTACCGCAACAGTGTAAAGCCGGTAGCCCCGATGAGGTTGACCGGGTGGTCAACGGTTCGCAGCCCGGCATTCCGCTGAAAGCCATGAGTCATGTTCCCGCCGCCATCCCGCTGCGCCTGGAGAATCAGTATTTCACCCTTGATATGACTCATCCGGCGGCGCAGGCGATGCTGGCGGAAGGGAGTTGCGTCTTTTACGTGCCCGGCCTGCTGGGCGACCCTGAACTCGAACTCTATGCGGTGCTGCGCTCATGACCCAGGATATCAATATTGATGCTCTGCTGGCGGATAGCTGGCTAACGGTGACGGAACTGCGCCTTGGCGCCAAACTGGCCGAGGGGGAGGGGAAACATCTCTGGCAGCGTTGTGTAGACAACATTGAACAGGTGATGGCGCAGCTGGTGACCGCTGATATCAGCGAGGCGAACCGTCAGCATATCCTCTATGCGTGGTGTGCGCTGCTGGATGAAACCGCGAAAGGGCGCAATGAGGAAGATGACGCCTGTATCGCCTGGTACGATCGGCCGCTTGAGGTTAAATATTTTGGCGGCATGGAAGCCGGAGATGCGCTCTATGAGCGCATCCGCCAGGTGCTGCGCGAGCCGGCGCCGGATAACGCCGTTCTGACTTGTTTCCATCGGGTGCTGGCGCTGGGGTTTAAGGGGCGGTATGGCCTCAATGATCCGGCGCGCGCAGCGCTCGTCAGCGCGCTTGGCGAGCGTGTACCGCCGTTTGCGGGCGATCCTCAGCAGCCGATACTGGCGAATCTATCCGGCCGCCGCGGTCTGGCAGACTGGTTGCGCCGTTGGCCGATTAGTATTGGCGTGTCGCTGGTGCTGGCGGCCGCGTTGTGGTTGGGGTTGAACTACTGGCTGGATGGCCTGGTCGCGGCGTTGCGACTGGGAGGCGGACAATGAGCGCGGGCTATCCGCGCCGGCTCTGGCTGTGGGGCGGTCTGCTGGCGGTGTTGATGATCCTGCTGTTTCTGCCGTTATCCACCGGCGGCCGGGTGCTGGCTGTTGGGCTGACGGCGGCGGGCGTAGCGGTCGGGCTGGTCTACGTCGGGCGCCAACAACGTGAGCGACCTGCGGATGCCGACTGGCTGGTTGAGCTACCGTCGGCGCCGTATCGACTGCCGATTGTGCTGGTCTGCGGCGACACGGCGGACTGGCCGGGAGAAGGAGCGGTTTACCGTACGGCTCAGGGTTGCTGGCTGAGAGTCGCCACCGCCGCGTTGCAGCAGACGGTGCGTTATGTGCGCAATGAGCGCCCGGCGCTCATCGCGCAACTGGCGGTGATGTTCTGCATGCAGCCGCAACAACATGATGATGACGCGGCGCTGGCGGCGCGGCTACGCGAGTTGCGCTGGCAGCTTGCCCAGGTGCGGGGCGATACCCGTCGGGCGATACCGTTACTGCTGAACAGCTCTTTGTCCGGCGCATCGCTGGAACCGTTATGGCAGACAGTGCGTGCCGGAGAGACGTTGCAGGTGTGGCTGCCTGACGGCGTGCCGTGCAGCAGCGCAAGCTGGTTGATGCAGGCTGATGGCGCTCATCGCCTGGCGGCGCAGCTTAGGATAAATGCGCTTGCCCGCTTTACGCAGCAGATGGCGTTAAACGTACTGGCGGCGGCAAGCGACGATGTTCCCCCGATCGCTCCGGCGGTCGTACTGTATCATTTCACGCCAGCCGGGGCGCCTGCCATGGCGGATAATCTATGGCAGCGTTGGCTGTCTGAGCATACTTCCCTCAACTCACTACCGGGCTGGTTACCGGAAATTGCTGCAGAAACGCGGAAACTGCCGGATTTCATTTTGCCGATACTGCCGCAGGGCGGCGGCACCACGCCGAAAAGCCGTGCTCTGCGGCGGGCATTCTGTCTGTTCACCCTCGCGGCCCTGATTGCGCTGTGCTGCAGCGCATGGAACAACCAGCAACTCCTCCAGCGGGTTGGCTTTGATGTTCAGCGCTATGAACGGACGGTGATGGACGACCATGCCGCAAAAGCCCGCGCCGTACAGATTTTGCGTCAGGATGTGGCGCAACTGGACGCCTTCGCGCGTGATGGCGCGCCGCTGGCGCTGGGCCTTGGGCTCTATCGCGGCGAGCGTCTGCGTCAGCCGGTACTGGCAGCAATTCGTTCCTACGTCCCTCCGCCTCCGCCGCCGAAAGCGGTAGAAAAAATCGTACCGAAAATTGTCCGTCTCGACAGTATGTCGCTATTCGACACCGGCAAGTGGACGCTTAAACCGGGGTCCACCAAGCTGCTGGTGAACTCGCTGGTGGGGATCAAAGCCAGGCCCGGTTGGCTAATCGTCATCGCCGGACATACCGACAGCGTAGGCGATGATAAATCCAACCAGACACTCTCCCTGAAGCGTGCCGAATCGGTGCGTAACTGGATGCGCGATACCGGCGACGTGCCGGAAAGCTGTTTTGCGGTGCAGGGTTATGGCGAAAGCCGTCCGGTCGCCAGCAACGATGCGCAGCAAGGCCGGGCGCTGAACCGCCGGGTCGAAATTAGCCTGGTGCCGCAGCCCGACGCCTGTCAGGTTTCGACGAACTCCGCTTCAACTCCGGCGGATGGCGCTTTCTAAACCGACCATCTCATGACTCTTCGTACGGACAGGTTTTCCTGTCCGTCGTTTTTGTTGCCGGGTACCGGGGTCAACACAATCTGCCCAACCTTGTGCGCTTTTGGGCTCCTTATCAACAGGAAACAGCGACGGGCGGTAGCGTGGCCGAAGGCGATGGAAGGGAGATAAAGAGCATGGCGTTTGATACAGGAAAATAAATCATGAGTGACATAAAGCCTCTGTTGTTCAACCACAGCCATCATCTGTTACAGGTGCATGGTTGTAACTCGTTGCTGGATGTTCTGTGCTTTGAAGGCGAGGAAAACTTAAGTGAGCCTTTCCGCTATACCATTGAATTTACCAGCAGCGATAAAGCTATCACCCCGCAGCAGATGTTGCTGCAAAACGCCTCGCTGACCTTGCAGGCGCCGGTTGACCAGGGATTTGGCATTAAGATCCAGCAGCCGGTGCGCGTTCTTCAGGGAGTGATCACCGCTTTTGAACGGCTTTCCACCGCAAAAGAGGAAACGCGCTACGCCTTGACGTTACAGCCGCGTCTGGCGCTACTGTCGAAGAGCCATCAGAACCGGATTTATCAGGATATGTCGGCGCCGCAGATTGTGGAGCACATTCTCAGAACCCGTCACCAGATGCGCGGGGAAGATTTTGTCTTTCAACTGGCGCATGAATACCCGCAGCGTGAACAGGTGATGCAGTACGGCGAGGACGATCTGACCTTTATCTCCCGCCTGTTGGGTGAAGTGGGGATCTGGTTTCGCTTTACCGCCGATACCCGGCTGAATATTGATGTGGCGGAGTTCTACGATGACCAGCAACACTACGAGACGGGACTGTTGTTGCCTTCGGTCGCTCCCTCCGGGCAGCATGACGGCGGGAGCGAATCGGTGTGGGACTTACAGAGCCGACATCACGTGGTTGAGCGTTCGGTGTTTACTCGTGACTATAACTACCGTAACGCGCCAGAGGATATGAATCTCAACGTCAATGTCAGCCGTGGCGATAGCACCACCTATGGTGAAGCCTATCACTGGGCGGACAACTATCTGACGCCGGGTAATCGCTTCCAGCATACTCCGGACCCGGAGAGCGGGGCCTTTTATGCCCGTATTCGTCATGAGCGTTATCTCAACCAGCAGACGCGGCTGAGTGGGGAAACCAACTGCGCGGCGCTGGCTCCCGGCCAGCAGCTAAAAGTGAGCGGCGGCGAAGAGGTGACGGACGTCTGGCGCCAGGGGGTGGCGATCGCTGCGATTCACTGTCGTGCCCGTCGCGACCGCAGCTTCGTCATGACGTTTCAGGCTATTCCCTGCGTAGAGACTTACTGCTTTCGCCCGGCGGTCATCAGCAAACCCAGAATGGCCGGGACGCTGCCGGCGCGCGTCACCAGCACCAAAATCAACGATCTCTATGGCCATATCGATCGCGACGGACGTTATCGGGTGAACTTATTGTTCGATCGCGATCGCTGGCAGCCGGGTGAGGAAAGCCTGTGGGTGCGCCAGGCGCGCCCTTACGCCGGTGAAACCTTTGGCCTGCATCTGCCGTTGTTAGCGGGCACCGAAGTGGCGATCGCTTTTGAGCAGGGGGATCCCGATAGGCCCTATATTGCCGGCGCGCTGCACGACTCCACGCACCAGGACCACGTGACGCTCTACAACTACAAGCGTAACGTGCTGCGTACGCCGGCGAACAACAAGATTCGCCTCGATGATACACGGGGTAAAGAGCACGTTAAGGTCAGCACCGAATATGGCGGCAAGAGCCAGCTCAACCTCGGCCACCTGGTGGATCATCAGAACACGCCGCGCGGTGAGGGATTTGAGTTACGCACCGATAGCTACGGCGCGATCCGCGGCGGGAAGGGAATATTTATTACCGCCGATGAACAGCTGAAAGCGATGGGCGCGACCGTGGAAATGGATCCCGCGAGTCAATTGCTCGGCAGTGCCGTTGTTCAGCTCAATGACTGGCAGGAGATAGCCCGCACCCACTACAACACCCCGCCGGATGTCAGCACGTTAAAGCAGTTCGTCGGCAAAGCCGTCAACCTGGCGAGCCCCGTCCTGCTGATGAGCGCGCCGAAAGGCATCGGCATCGTGACGGCGGAAACGACGCTGCTACAGAGTGGTAAAGGGTTGTACCTGCAAAGCGCCAGCGATATTGCGCTGGCCAGCGGCAACCGGCTGTCGGTGAATAGCAAAAACGCAATCTCGCTGCTGTCCCACCGCGAAGGGATGCGCATGGTATCGGTGAAAGGACCGCTGGAGATAGAGTCGCACGGCGACACACTGGCGCTCACTTCACTGAAGGATATTACCGTTCAGTCAACGCAGGGACATCTGCAGCTTACCGCCAAAAATGGCATCACCCTGGGCTGCGGCGGCGGCTACATCCGCCTGACGCCGCAGGGAGAAATCCATCTTCACAGCCCGAGTCTGCTCAGTTTTAAAGGCACGCATAAGATGCAGGGGCCGGCCGGCGAGACGTTTCCGCTCCCCGATCTTCCCACATCGATATGTAAAGACTGCCTGATTCGTGCGCAAGAACTGGCTCAGGCTTTTGTGCCACGTGCCGCCTGACAATCGCTCATTGATATAACTTACCCGGAGGAACAGACCTTGAAACCCATTATTCGGCAGGGTGATACCTTGCGTGAGCATGGCGGTACGGTGATCGGCGGCCATTATCTCTGTTTTGGTAAAGGCATCGCCTGCAAAGGCGACCAGGTGAGCTGCAATGAACATGGCCTGACGGTCATAGCCGAAGGAAGCTCGCTGTATGAAGTGGATGGTTCTCCGGTGGCTCTTGACGGGCATCATTGCGCCTGCGGCTGTACGCTGGTGAGTTCACGCCCTGATTGCGAAGTCGCGCTATGAGACAGCTAACCGACTATCTGCCTTACAAAACCGCCACGCCGCCCCACAACGGACGGTGGTTGTCCGTCGGCGCGGGGATGACGCTTATCAGCGGAGGAGGCGCGGCGTTAATGCCTGCCGAAGCGCGTGGCGGGGCGTTAATAACCGTCGCAATCGTTAGCGCCATGCTTTTGGTCCTCATCATCTGGATGCTGCGTCTGCTTTATTACCGCCTGTCGGTTCACTACACCCAGTACTACCAGCGGTTGATCGATTTCGATCATCAAACGTGGTGGGCCCGGCATCAATATAGCGTTGGGCTGGTGGAAACGGTGCTGCTGGGGCCGGTGGGATGTGAACCCGAGCGCTGGCAGACGCTGCTGAAGCGAGAACACGAGGCGCCAAAAGAGAAACTGGAGGCCGGTGCGCGGGCGCTGCGGCTGATCCACTCGGACATCGTGGATATCGACCTGCGTGAACAGCAGTTAGCCCGAATGCTGGCGCAACAATGGCTGGCGCAACGTGGCGAACATCAACTTCCCGGCCTGAGCGGCTGTTACTGGCAGGGCAGCGAACCGGCGTGGCGAGAATTTTGCGCCGAGCTGCGCAAGCGCTGTCCCACCGCTCAGTTGCCGCATATGGCGGAACCCTGGCAGGGCGAGGCCAGCTTATCGGAGATTACCGCGCGAATTAATGAGTCCGGCGACGAATGTTTCATTCTGGTGGCGGGGTGCCAGTCGGTGGCGGCGACGGGGGATTCGGCGAGACCGGCGGGGGAATCCGCCGCGCTCTGGTTACTGGCCCGGGAAGGGGAGGCGCGGCTGACCCGCGGAGAGGTTTATGAAGGCGCCGCGCTGGAAAATATCCAGCAGGTCTGTCAGCGGGCGATGCAGCAAAGCGGGGCCGAACGCCCGCCCGATCCCTGTATCGCATTCACACAACCGCAAATCCCGGAACTGGCGCAAAGCGGCTGGAACAGCAACCAACTGCTGCAGGATGAAAACTGGGGTGAGACGGGGCAGATGGAGCAGCTCATCACCATCGCGCTGGCGGCGATTTTTGCCCGCCGTTTTCAACAGTCTTGCGGCTGGATCGCCCGCGATCCGCGTCACCCTCTCTCACTAGGCATCGTCACCGCAGCACTCCCGGCACCGCAACCTCAAGACAAGAAGGAATGAACATGTCGTTAATGAATCAGGAATGGATTAGCAAGCTGGAACAATTTGCCCGAAAGCTCGCGCTGCGCGACGTCTATCTCATTGCCGATCAAGGCGTTTTAGACAACCCGTTATTGGATGGCTTAAATAGACTTTCTCCTCCGGTGCAGTGGTTCTCACTCTATCAGGGGCAACCGGAAGAACCGTTGCTGGAGATGGCGCCTTTATTGATGCGGCTGGAGCCAGCTTGCTGGCAGCATCGTCAGTGGATCGCCGATCTGATCGCCGCATTTTCCTGCAAGCCGGGTCTGCTGATCTTCCTCTCACCACTGAGTTTTTCAACGCTCGCCGCCCACCTGCGCAACCTGGCCGACGGCGCATGGGAAGACCGTTCTGGCCTGGTGCGTTATTACGATACCCGCATGTTCCCGTTGCTGATGCAGCATGTGCTCACTGAAGAGCAAAAAGCATGGTTTTTAGAACCGGTTTATCTCTGGAGCTATCGCGATAGAGACGACAAGATCTGCTGGCTGGAAGGCGAGTGTTCGCCTGTTCAGGCAGCGATCCCGGAGGCGATCAAGATTAATTTCAGCGATGAGCAAATGATGAAACTGGATGTCGCTATCGATGCCCAGCAATTTACGGTTTCTGAAAAATTCAGCACCTTTTTTACCACCCAGGAGGAGAAATTTAACACCCTTTGGCAGCTCGGCTGGCAGGCGCATCAGCAGAATTTTATCGGCGATTTAGCTTCCTGGTTCGAAAGCCACTTTGAGGAATGAAACATCCTCCCTTTTGATCATCAATAGGCGATTATCAGTTCTGTAAGGACACATCAATGATAAAGCATATCCGTATTTTGCCTGGCAGGCTGGCATTGCTGGTCGCCGTTTTTCTCTGCCTGCTGACGGCCTGCCGCGACCACAGTCGCGATGGCATGAGTGGCGCTGATATAAATGTCTATAACCACGGTCCAGACGCCATTGTTTCGATGCAGGTGAACGGTTACGGCGGGCCAAGAGCTAATCCATACGGCGGCGGCTTCTGCTGCGTGATGGTGCCAGATGTCTGGCGCCCGGGGCTGACGGCAAAAATTACCTGGACCTCCGATCCTAACGCCTGGATGAAATCCAGTAATATGCCTGACAACTATTCGCAATACTATCAGCGCCATGGGCCAATTACCGTGCCCATTGAGCGCTGGGAGAAGGGGCAGGGCTGCGGTTTTGAAGTGCATTTCTTTCCCTGCGATAAGGTAAGAATTATACGCTCCTGTCACGATCGCTCATCTCCGGAATATCCGATACATCGTGCGCCCGATGAGGATCAAAAGGCAGATAACGTCATTTTTAAACATATCAAGGAGGAAGTTGTATGTCCGACACCGCAGACTCCACGCTGAATGCTCTGAAGGCGCTTATTGCCGCCTTCCAGAGCGGTGTCACCCTGGTCACTGTCAAAACGTCCACCGCGGAAGCGGCCAATTTTATTTGACCGCTACAAATATCATTATCACAAATATTCGGGAGGTATATATATCAGCAAAAATATAATTCTGTCATTACGCCATCTCTTAATAACAACGCATTTAATTTCTTTTGTAAGGACACATCAATGATAAAGCATATCCGTATTTTGCCCGGCGGGCTGACGGTGCTGGCCGCCGTTTTTCTCTGCCTGCTGACGGCCTGTCGCGATCACAGTCGCGACGGCATGAGCGCCGCCGACATAGCTGTCTTAAACCACGGTCCGGACGCCATCGTTTCGGTGCAGGTGAATGGCTACGGCGGGCCAAGAGCGAACTCCTACGGCGGCGGCGGCGGCTTCTGCTGCGTGATGGTGCCAGATGTCTGGCGTCCGGGCCTGACGGCAAAAATCACCTGGACCTCTGACCCTAACTCCTGGATGAAATCCAGTGAGATGCCGGATGATTATGAAACTCACTATCAGCGCCATGGGCCGATCACGGTGCCTATTGAACGCTGGGAGGAGGATCAGGCCTGCGGCTTTGATATCCATATTTTCCCCTGCGATAAAGTGCGGATAGTGCGTTCCTGCTATGGTCGAGCGGCCCCTGAATACCCAATACAGCCTGACCCTGACGGAAATAAAAAAGCACAAAATATACTTTATAATCACGTTAAGGAGAACATCGTATGTCCGACACCGCAGACTCCACGTTGAGTGCCCTGAAGGCGCTTATTGCGGCCTTCCAGACCGGTGCCACTCCGGTCGCGGTCAAAACCTCCACCGCAGAAGCGGCCAGTTTACCGCCGAAGTTTCCCGGGCCGGATGATAAAAAGGGAGAAAAGCCTGCCGATAACTCTGTGCAGCACAAAGCCGAATACAACGAGCGCGGCCGCCTGCCGGCGAGCAGAACACAGACCGAAGGTAACTACGCCAGGCAGTACCTGGAGGGGTATGTTAAAGAGTCAGAACATCCCTCGGACAAAAAAACGGAACCGGGCTGCCCGGCCAGCCTGCATACACAATTCGCCGCTGACTAATATTGCCCGGCTCTAACCTCTGGAAAACCGGTATTAATGTCTGTAGCGACCAATTTTATTTGACCGCTACAAATATCATTACCAGTTATATATGGGGTTCATCTATTAGCATAAATACAAGCAGTTAATTACGTCATTTATTAATAAGTCATCACTTTAAATTTGTAAGGACACATCAATGGTAAAGCATATCCGTATTTTACCTGGCGGGCTGGCGGTGCTGGCCGCCGTTTTGCTCTGCCTGCTGACGGCCTGTCGCGATCACAGTCGCGACGGCATGAGCGCCGCCGACATAACGTTGTTAAACCACGGCCCGGATGCCATCGTTTCGGTGCAGGTGAACGGCTACGGCGGGCCAAGGGCGAACTCCTATGGCGGCGGCTTCTGCTGCGTCATGGTGCCAGATGTCTGGCGCCCGGGGCTGACGGCAAAAATCACCTGGACCTCCGACCCTAACTCCTGGATGAGGCTAAGCGATATGCCTGACAACTATTCACAATACTATCAGCACCATGGGCCGATTACCGTGCCGATTGAACGCTGGGAGAAGGGTCAGGCCTGCGGTTTTCATGTGCATATTTTCCCCTGCGATAAGGTGCGGATAGTGCGTTCCTGCGTGCTCCCGGGGGGGGCCGGTTCAGCCAGGTCAACCTGAATATCCAGTCCCTCAGTCTCCACCGGACTGGAAGGAAAGAGCTCAGAAAATACTTATCAAACATATCAGGGAGGAAGTTGTATGTCCGACACCGCAGACTCCACGCTGAATGCCCTGAAGGCGCTTATTGCGGCCTTCCAGACCGGCGCCACTCCGGTCACGGTTAAAGCCTCCACCGCAGAAGTGGCCAGCTTACCGCCAAAGTTTCCCGGGCTGGATGATAAAAAGGGAGAAAAGCCTGCCGATAAATCTACACAGCAGAAAGCCGAATACAACGAGCGCGGCCGCCTGCCGGCGAGCAGAACGCAGACCGAAGGCAACTACGCCAGGCAATACCTGGAGGGATATATCGGGGAGTCCGATCATCAATCGGATAAAAAAACGGAGCCGGGCTGCCCGGCCAGCCTGCATATCAGCCTGTTCTTCGACGGTACCTGCTGTAATGAAAAGGGGGCCGATGAAGTTTATGGCTCTCGTAATCCGCCGCTGACCAATATTGGTCGGCTCTACCATGCGGCAAACTGGACCGATCAGAATTTCTCAGCAGAAAAAGATGGCTATTTTTGTTACTACTTCCCCGGTTGTGGCGCAAGCTTTCCGGAGATTGGTGAGAAGCACTACTCGCTGGACGGCGAGCTGTTTGCCAACGGCGGTGAGGATCGTATCAACCAGGCGCTGCTTAAAACCTACAGCAGCATCTGCTATGCGGTGAAAAAGGAAAGGATAGAAGACAGCGAACTGACCAGATACCGGAACAGTATGGCCACCGTCTGGCCCTTCTCGCGGCTGACCCAGAAGTTCAACCGTAAAAGCGCACTCGACAAATTCTGCGACGACCATCTGGGTGCCGTGGTTAACCAGTGGCCGCGGCAGCCAACGCGGCTGCATATCCAGCGCTCGCAGCGGCGCATCGCCAAAATCAAGCTCTTTGTCTACGGCTACTGCCGGGGGGCCGCCACCGCCCGCGCCTTCGCCCGCGGGCTGGAGTCGCTGCTTGATGACGCTAAAATGCCGCTCGATGCGACAAATATGCTGCCGGCGGGGGCGGTGGTACCCGGCGGCCCGACCCTGATGGGCATCCCCATCAGTATCGAGTTTATGGGGCTACTGGATTCGGTCTCCGCGGTTGGCGTACCGCATATCCTGCCGTCGGCCACCGGGCATCTGGGCTGGGCGGCCAACAGCCTGCGGCTGCCGACCACCAAAGGCTTCTTAAAAAGCTGCTACCACTTTGTCGCCGGCCACGAGCAGCATGGCGACCTGCCGCTGGACTCCATCCGCGGTCCGGACGGTAAATACCCGGCGGGAGCGGTAGAGGTGGTCTATCCCGGGATGCATGTCGATGTCGGCGGCGACTGTAAACCGTCAGAACTCGGCAAAGTGCAGACCGACGCCCGCAGCCTGCTGTCAAAGATTGTGCTGCACGATATGTATGCCGCCGCCTTTGATGCCGGGGCGCCGCTGAGCGTACCCGAGGAGGTATTGCCCGGCGGCGCCAAAGGTAAAAAATATCGGGTAATGCAAGGGGATGTCGCAGATCAATTCAAAATCTCCGCCCAGGCCATCACCCTGTTTAACGCCTGCAGCAGGCGGCGGCGCCCGCGGAAAGCAAAGGGCCGCGAGAAGTGCCGTTTATCGATAAGGATCGTCTGGATCGTGCGGCGTGGGGCTATGACTTTATCCATACCGGTATCGTGGCGCTGCTGGATATTATTCCCACCACGCAAACCAGCGGGTAAAAATAATTATTGATATTAATGTCGGCGATATATTAGTACAGGTGTGAACGGATATTAAAATACAGCTGAAGATATTTGTAGCGACCAATTTTATTTGACCGCTACAAATATCATTATCAGTTATATATGGAGGTTCATATATTAGCATAAATACAAGCATTTAATTACGCCATTTATTAATAAGTCATCACTTTATATTTGTAAGGACACATCAATGATAAAACATATCCGTATTTTGCCCGGCGGACTGATGGTGCTGGCCGCCGTTTTGCTCTGCCTGCTGACGGCCTGTCGCGACCACAGTCGCGACGGCATGAGCGGCGCTGACATAAATGTCTATAACCACGGCCCGGATGACATTGTTTCGGTGCAGGTAAACGGTTACGGGGGCCCCAGGGCTAATCCCTACGGCGGCGGTGGCGGCTTCTGTTGCGTGATGGTGCCAGATGTCTGGCGGCCGGGACTGACGGCAAAAATCACCTGGACTTCCGATCCTAATGCCTGGATGAAATCGAGTGAGATGCCGGACGACTATGAAACTCACTATCAGAAACATGGGCCGATTACTGTCCCTATCGAACGTTGGGAGAAGGGGCAGGCCTGCGGATTTGATGTGCATATTTTCCCCTGCGATAAAGTGCGGATAGTGCGTTCCTGCATCCCGCCGGGACAGCCGGGATATCCGGTTCCCCAGTCGCCGCCAGACTGGAAGCAAAGAGCTCAGAAAATACTTATCCAACATATCAAGGAGGAAGTTGTATGTCCGACGCCGCAGACTCCACGTTAAGTGCCCTGAAGGCGCTTATTGCCGCCTTCCAGACCGGCGCCACCCCGGTCGCTGTCAAAACGTCCACCGCAGAAGCGGCCAGTTTACCGCCACACTTTCCCGGGCCGGATGATAAAAAGGGGAAAGCGCCAGCGGATGACTCCACGCAGCAGAAAACCGAATACAACGAGCGCGGCCGCCTGCCGGCGAGCAGAACGCTGACCGAAGGCAACTACGCCAGGCAGTACCTGGAGGGATATGTCGGGGAGTCCGATCATCAATCGGACAAAAAAACGGAACCGGGCTGCCCCGCCAGCCTGCATATCAGCCTGTTCTTTGACGGTACCTGCTGTAATGAAGAAGGGGCTGATGAGATATACGGCTCGCGCAATCCGCCGCTGACCAATATTGCTCGGCTCTAACCTCTGGAAAACTGGTATTAATGTCTGTAGCGGCCAATTTTATTTGACCGCTACAAATATCATTACCAGTTATATATGGGGGTTCATCTATTAGCATAAATACAAGCATTTAATGACGTCATTTATTAATAAGTCACCACTTTATATTTGTAAGGACACATCAATGATAAAGCATATCCGTATTTTACCCGGCGGACTGGCGGTGCTGGCCGCCGTTTTGCTCTGCCTGCTGACGGCCTGCCGCGACCACAGTCGCGACGGCATGAGCGGCGCCGATTTAAACCTCTACAATCACGGTCCGGATGCCATCGTTTCGGTGCAAGTGAATGGCTACGGCGGGCCAGGCGCTAACTCCTACGGCGGCGGCGGCTTCTGCTGTGTGATGGTGCCTGATGTCTGGCGCCCGGGGCTGACGGCAAAAATTACCTGGACCTCCGATCCCAATTACTGGATGAAATCCAGTGAGATGCCGGATGATTATGAAACTCACTATCAGCGCCATGGGCCGATTATTGTACCTATTGAACGTTGGGAAAAGGGACAGGCCTGTGGCTTTGATGTGCATATTTTCCCCTGCGATAAGGTGCGGATAGTGCGTTCCTGCATCCCGCCGGGACAGCCGGGCTACCCGGTACCCCAGTCGCCGCCAGACTGGAAGGAAAGAGCAAAAAATATACTTTATAAGCATGTTAAGGAGAACATCGTATGTCCGACACCGCAGAGTCCACGCTGAATGCCCTGAAGGCGCTTATTGCCGCCTTTCAGACCGGCGCCACCCCGGTCGCGGTCAAAACGTCCACCGCAGAAGCGGCCAGCTTACCGCCAAAGTTTCCCGGGCCGGATGACAAAAAGCCCGCGGATAACTCCACGCAGCAGAAAACCGAATACAACGAGTGTGGGCGCCTGCCAGCGAGCAGAACGCAGACCGAAGGCAACTACGCCAGGCAATACCTGGAGGGGTATGTTAAAGAGTCCGATCATCCCTCGGACAAAAAAACGGAGCCGGGCTGCCCGGCCAGCCTGCATATCAGCCTGTTCTTCGACGGTACCTGCTGTAATGAAGAAGATGGTGATGAAGTGTATGGCTCGCGAAACCCGCCGCTGACCAATATTGCTCGGCTCTAACCTCTGAAAAACTGGTATTAATGTCTGTAGCGGCCCATTTTATTTGACCGCTACAAATATCATTACCAGTTATATATGGGGGGCATCTATTAGCATAAATAAAAGCATTTAATTACGTCATTTATTAACAAGTCATCACTTTATATTTGTAAGGACACATCAATGATAAAGCATATCCGTATTTTACCTGGCGGGCTGGCGATGCTGGCCGTCGCTTTTCTCTGCCTGCTGACGGCCTGTCGCGACCACAGTCGCGACGGCATGAGCGGCGCTGATATAAACGTCTTAAACCACGGTCCGGATGCCATTGTCTCGTTGCAGGTGAACGGCTACGGCGGACCAGGAGCCAATTCCTACGGCGGCGGCGGCTTCTGCTGTGTGATGGTGCCCAACGACTGGCGGCCGGGGCTGACGGCAAAAATCACCTGGACTTCCGACCCTAACTCCTGGATGAAAATAAGCGATATGCCTGACAACTATTCACAATACTATCAGCGCCATGGACCGATCACCGTTCCCATTGAGCGCTGGGAGAAGGGACAGGCCTGTGGCTTTGAAGTGCATATTTTTCCCTGCGATAAGGTAAGAATTGTTCGTTCTTGTCACGATCGCTCATCTCCGGAATATCCGATACATCGTGCGCCCGATGAGGATGAAAAAGCGAAAAAAATATTATTTGACCATGTTAAGGAGAACATCGTATGTCCGACACCGCAGACTCCACGCTGAATGCCCTGAAGGCGCTTATTGCGGCTTTTCAGACCGGTGCCACTCCGGTCGCGGTCAAAACCTCCACCGCAGAAGCGGCCAGCCTACCGCCAAAGTTTCCCGGGCCGGATGACAAAAAGCCCGCGGATAACTCCACGCAGCAGAAAACCGAATACAACGAGTGTGGGCGCCTGCCAGCGAGCAGAACGCAGACCGAAGGCAACTACGCCAGGCAATACCTGGAGGGGTATGTTAAAGAGTCCGATCATCCCTCGGACAAAAAAACGGAGCCGGGCTGCCCGGCCAGCCTGCATATCAGCCTGTTCTTTGACGGTACCTGCTGTAACGAAGAAGATGGTGATGAAGTCTACGGCTCGCGAAACCCGCCGCTGACCAATATCGGCCGTCTCTACCATGCAGCAAACTGGTTAGATAAGGCGGAGAATGATGGTTACTTTTGTTACTACTTTCCCGGCTGTGGCGCACGCTTTCCGGAGATTGGTGAAGAGCACTACTCGCTGGACGGCGAGCTGTTTGCCAACGGCGGTGAGGATCGTATCAACCAGGCGCTGCTTAAAACCTACAGCAGCATTTGCTATGCGGTGAGAAAGGAAAGGATCGAAGACAGCGAACTGGATATCTTTCGGCCTCAGATGGCCACCGTCTGGCCCTTCTCGCGGCTGACCCAGAAGTTCAACCGTAAAAGCGCGCTTGACAAATTCTGCGACGACCATCTGGGGTGCGTGGTCAACCAGTGGCCGCGGCAGCCAACGCGGTTGCATATCCAGCGCTCGCAGCGGCGCATCGCCAAAATCAAACTCTTTGTCTACGGCTACTGCCGGGGGGCCGCCACCGCCCGCGCCTTCGCCCGCGGACTGGAGTCGCTGCTCGATGACGCTAAAATGCCGCTTGATGCGACAAATATGCTGCCGGCGGGCACCGTAGTATCCGGCGGCCCGACCCTGCTGGGCATTCCCATCAGTATCGAGTTTATGGGGCTGCTGGATACGGTCTCTGCGGTTGGCGTGCCGCATATCCTGCCGTCGGCCACCGGGCATCTGGGCTGGGCGGCCAACAGCCTGCGGCTACCGACCACCAAAGGTTTCTTAAAAAGCTGCTACCACTTTGTCGCCGGCCACGAGCAGCACGGCGACCTGCCGCTGGACTCTATCCGCGGTCCGGACGGGAAATACCCGGCGGGAGCGGTGGAGGTGGTCTATCCCGGGATGCATGCCGATGTTGGCGGCGACTGTAAACCCACCGAACTCGGTAAGGTGCAGACCGACTCCCGCAGCCTGCTGTCAAAGATTGTGCTGCATGATATGTATGCCGCCGCCTTCGATGCCGGGGCGCCGCTGAGCGTACCTGAAGAAGTATTGCCCGGTGGGGCTCAGGACAAAAAATATCGTGTTATGCAAGGCTACGTTGCTGATTATTTCAAAATCTCCGCCCAGGCCATCGCCCTGTTTAACGCCTGGCAGCAGGCCGGGGCGCAGCAGGCGGGGGCGAAGAGCGAAACGCCGGCCATCAACGAAGCAGAGGTGGTGGCCATCGCCGTGGCCCAGGGGCGGGATCCGGTCGCCGCGCTGAAGGCAGCTCACGACAAGGCGGATGGCGATAAGGCGAAAGCCGCCGCCGCCGCGAAGCCGCCGGAGAACGGCCCGATGGGCAAACTGCCGGATCCGGTGTATGTGCCGCTGAAGGCCAAAGCGCTGGAGGTGATGCTGGCGGACCAGCTGAGCTGGATCACCGCCTGGCGCACCGAGCGCTTTGCCAGCCCGCAATACGCCGATAAGTATTATCAGCGTAAGCCTTTTTATCAGCAGGCGCTGAATGAGTCGTCCGGCGCGCTGCCGTCGGCGGGGGCGCCCGCGGAAAGCAAAGGGCCGCGTGAAGTGCCGTTTATCGATAAGGATCGGCTTGACCGCGCGGCGTGGGGCTATGACTTTGCCCATACCGGTATCGTGGCGCTGCTGGCCCAGGTGCTGCTGGATGTGATACCCACCACGCAAACCAACCAGCTTGGTGGTCCGCTGGTGGCGGCGCAGGAGTCAGAATATATCCAGATCAAGAAAAGCGGCGATGCCCGGCGGGCGGCGCTGATGGGCTCGCCGACGATGCTGGATTTTTACGATAACTACGTGCATGACACGCTGGCCAAATATAATCATGATCCGCTGCATTCCTCGTTTTCCCACGGTTATTTTGCGTCGCGGACGATTTACGATAACGATGACGATACGTGGGATTCGGTGAAACAATTTGGCCAGCGGGTAAAAGCGATTATAGATATTAATGTTGGCGATATATTAGTGCAGGCGCGAACGGATATGAAAGATCTGAATACGGTATCGGGCGTGCTGGGTAAAATATATCGCGATATAAAAAGCGAGGCTTTTAAAATACTGCTGCCTTAATTCGTTATCGCCATATTCATTATATCCGCTAAGTATCCTTAATAACGCTATACGGGCGTGATGATGCACGCCCGTGGCTAAGGGAATCATCAATTTTATGTTCAAGGAAAAAAATGCCGCGGTAATGACCGTAGCGGCTACCGCGACCCTGTGTCTTGCCGTCTGGACAATTGTGGTCCTGCTGAGCGGTCTGGGATGGTGGAACTGGCACGCCAACCGCACGCTGCAGTGGACGGCGGTCCGCGAGATAGTGACCGTCTGTGGCCTGATCTGGGCGTTTGGTCTCTGTCTCTGGATACTGGGCTTTATTGCTTTCCACCTGTTTATCAGGCAAAAAGCCGATGGGCAACAGCGTCAGACGCGGACTTTTATTAGCCAGCAGACAAAACCGGCGCAGCCGTTTGCGTCCTTAAAGCACTTTCTCCGTCGCCGCTACGGCCGATTGTGGCGCAATAAGGTCCGCCTGCTGTGGGTCGCTGGCGAGGCGGCGCAGATTGCCGCCATCGCTCCAGGCCTTGCGCAACAGCAATGGCTGGAGGGCCGCGGTACGGTGCTAATTCACGGCGGTAGCCTGTTGGCTGAGGTGGATAACGAGCGGCTCAGTGCCCTGCGTCGGCTGCGCGGCCGCCGGCCGCTGGATGGTATCGTGCTGGCGCTGGACAATGCTCAGGCCACCGCCGCGACCCTGGACGGGTATTTGCGAACGCTGGAGCAGGTTGCGCAGGTTCTGCGCTACCAGCCGCCGGTCTATCTGTGGCAACTCCACGACAGCGACTGGCTGCAGGATACGCGCATTACCCAGACGCTGGGGGCGTTGTTCCCGCCGCGGGCCGTCCCGCAGGATGTTGAACGGCAGCTTCGCGCCATTCTGCCCGCCATGCTGGCGCAGGGGACCCAGCAGTTGTGCGCTGATTCGTCCCACGATTACCTGCTGCGTGTCGCTAAATGGCTGAAGGAGGGTGGTATCAGCGGCTGGAAGACGCTACTGACGCTGTGGCTTACCGGGCATCTGCAACAGATCCCGCTCCGTGGTCTGCTGTTCAGCCCCTCGTTAAAGGCGGAAGAAGCGGTGGACAATGGGCTCTATCCCCACCGTTGGCCGGCCCCGGCCGTCTGGCAGGGGATCATCGCAGACTGCGGCCGCGCGCGCGGCGTGCCGGTGGGGGTGGCGTGGCGCCGCTCCCTCGGCGTCGGCCTGCTGGCGCTGTTTGGCTTGTGGGCGGCGGGAAGCCTGCTCTCTTTTATCGTCAACCGCCAGCAAATTGTCAGCGCCACCCAGCGGGTACAGCTGCTGCGGCAGCCCGTCGTTAACGACCAGCAGCTGATCGATTTGCAGGTGCTGCGCAACGATATCGGCCGTCTACAGAATCAGCTCGCCAACGGCGCGCCCTGGTATCAGCGCTTTGGTCTTAATCATAATGCGCCGCTTTCTGCCGCGCTGCTGCCGTGGTATGGGCGGGCTAACCAGCGTCTGATCCGCGACGCCGCGGCAGAAGCGCTCACCCGGCAACTGACGGTGTTGGTCAACCTACCGCCGCGCAGCCCGCAGCGGGCGCAGCTGGCGAAAGCGGGTTATGACCAGTTAAAGGCCTATCTGATGATGGCGCGTCCGGACAAAGCCGATGCGGCGTTTTACCGCCAGGCAATGACCGCCGCGCAGCAGACGCGTCAGGGAGTCGCCCCGGCGCTATGGCAGAGCATCGCCCCCGATTTATGGGGCTTCTATATGGACAACTTGCCATCGCAGCCGACGTGGAGAATCACCCCGGACGCCGCGCTGGTGACGCAAGCGCGTCAGGTGCTGCTGGCGCAAATCGGGCGGCGCAACGCCGAAAGCACGCTTTACGAGAACATGCTGCTGCAGGTGCGCCGTAACTATGCCGACATGACGCTGGAAGACATGACGCCGCAGACCAATGCGAGCCGGTTGTTTACCACGGAAGAGGTGGTGCCGGGGATGTTTACCCGTCAGGCGTGGGAGGGCGGCGTGCGCGAGGCGATCGATAAGGCGGTGGCGACCAGGCGCGATGAGATCGACTGGGTGCTGAGCGATAGCCGCCAGACCGTCAGCGGCGACGTCTCCCCGGAGGCGTTGAAACAGCGGCTGACCGATCGTTATTTCACCGATTTCGCCGGGGCGTGGTTGGGTTTTCTCAATAGCATCCGCTTGAATCCGGCGCGCAATATTGCCGATGTGACCGATCAGCTGACGTTGGCGGGCGACGTTCGTCAGTCGCCGCTGATTGCGTTGATGAATACCCTTGCCTGGCAGGGGCAGACCGGGCAGCAGCGTGAGGGCGTGGCGGATTCGCTGGTGAAATCGGCAAAAAGTCTACTCGATAAGGATAAGCAGCCGTTTATCGACCAGCAGGCCGGCGGCGTGCGCGGCCCGCTGGAGAGCACCTTTGGGCCGCTGCTGGCGCTGATGGGCAAAAATCCCTCTCAGAGCGTGGTCGCCGCAGACAACACCCTCAGTTTACAGACCTGGCTGACGCGCCTGACCCGCGTACGCCTGCGGCTCCAGCAGGTGGCAAACGCCCCCGACCCGCAGGCGATGATGCAGCAGCTGGCGCAGACCGTGTTCCAGGGTAAAAGCGTCGACCTGACCGACACCCAGGAGTACGGCAGCCTGGTGGCGGCCAGCCTCGGCGAAGAGTGGAGCGGTTTCGGCCAGACCATGTTCGTCCAGCCGCTGACGCAGGCCTGGGAAACGGTGCTGCAGCCATCGGCTGCCAGCCTGAACGAGGCGTGGCAGCGTTCTGTGGTCGCTAACTGGCATTCGGCTTTCGACGGCCGCTATCCGTTTGCCGCGGGCAAAAACGATGTCTCGCTACCGATGCTGGCGGCATTCATCCGTCGCGATAGCGGGCGAATCGACCAGTTTCTTGCCCGACAGTTGGGCGGCGTGCTCAACCGGGAGGGTAGCCGCTGGGTGGCCGATAGCGCGCACAGTCAGGGGCTGACTTTCAATCCGGCCTTCCTGAAGGCGATTAATCAACTGAGTTCCTTGTCCGACATCCTGTTTACCGACGGCAGTCAGGGAATGGGGTTTGAACTACAGGGGGTGGCGACGCCGGGGATCGTTGAAACGCAACTCACCCTCGACGGCCAGAATCTGCACTACTTTAACCAGCTTGCCGAATGGAAAAGTTTCCGCTGGCCGGGGACTATCAACAAACCCGGCGCGATGCTGAGCTGGAGCTCAGTGGCGGCGGGCGCCCGGCTATTGGCGAACGACAGCGGCCCGTGGGGCACGCTGCGTATGCTGGAGAGAATGAAGCGCCAGCAGATCGGCGATGGGCTGTTTCGTCTGACGGTCAATACGCCGGATAACCGGCAACTGCAGTGGCTGCTGCGTACCGAACTCGGCGATGGCCCGCTGGCGTTGCTGAAACTGCGAAACTTCACGTTGCCGACACAGATTTTCATCGTGGAGGCCTCCCGTGCGGAACCGTTTGCTGACGGTGACGTAGAGGAATAAGGGCCGACATTCACGCTGCAAGCGCTGCTTTACAAGCAGCGAGTTTTTCAATTCTGACATCTGAGATATTCCATGGACGATTTAACTCTGCGTTATTTTGACGCTGAAATGCGCTATCTGCGTGAGGCTGGCGAGGAGTTTGCCCGCGCCCATCCCGATCGCGCCGCGGCGTTAAACCTCGATAAAGCCGGCGCCCGTGATCCCTATGTTGAGCGCCTGTTCGAAGGCTTTGCTTTCCTGATGGGGCGGCTGCGCGAAAAGCTCGACGACGACCTGCCGGAGCTGACCGGCGGGCTGGTGAGTATGATCTGGCCGCATTATCTCCGTACCATTCCGTCGCTGGCGATGGTGGAGTTCAGCGTCGACTGGCGGGAGATGAAAGAGCCGCAGCGGCTGAAGAAGGGAACGGAAGTGATCTCCCGGCCCATCGGCGAGACGGGCACCCGCTGTCGTTATACCACGACCCAGCCGCTAACTTTACAGCCGCTCGCGCTCTCCCGCGCCAGCGTCAGGGCGCAGGCCGACGGCCGCCAGGCGATTTGTCTGCGTTTTGACTGTAGCGCGCTGGTGGACTGGCGGGCGCTCGACCTGAGCCGTATTCCGTTGTATCTGAATGCCGATGCGCCATTGGCCTGCGCGCTACATGAAGCGCTGACCCTGAATGTGGCGCGCATCGGCATACGTCTGGCGGGGGAGGCCGATAGCAGGCCGCTGGCGGCCCATTTTGCCGTTTGCGGTTTTGGCCATGATGATGCGCTGCTGCCCCAAAGCGGCGGGTTCAGCGGCTACCAGTTGCTGCTGGAGTATTTCAGCTTTCGAGAAAAGTTTATGTCGGTCGCGCTGTGCGGGCTGGAGAATATGACGTTTCCTGATGCGCCGGGATGGTTTGAGATCGAGGTCGTGCTGGATAAACCGTGGCCGCAGGAGTATGCGTTGTCAGAGAAACATCTGCGTTTACACTGCAGCCCGGTTATTAACCTGTTCCCGCTGGAGTCGGACCCGCTGCATCTGGATTCACTACAAAGTGAGTATCTGCTGCGCCCCATGCGCGTCCAGGATGGACACACCGAAATCTATTCGGTGGAGTCCGTCACCTCTTCACGTCTTTCCGGCACCCAAGTGTATGTGCCGTTTACCAGTTTTCGCCACAAAGGCGGCATGTTGCGCCATGATGCGCCGGAATATTATTACCACACGCGCGTTAAACGTGGCCCGTCCGGGCTGCATGATACCTGGCTGACGCTGGGCGGCGAGGCGTTTGACCAGCATCGCGTGCCGCAGAATGAAACCCTGTCATTGAGCCTGATCGGCACCAACGGCCAGTTGCCGCGGCGGGCGCTGCAAAGCACGCTGCTGGACACGGTGGTCAAATCCACGACGTCGCGACTCCAGGTGCGCAATCTCAGCGCGCCGACGTTGCCGTGTTATCCACCGGATCGCGACCGTTTTCACTGGCGGGTACTGAGCCATCTCGGTAGCAGCTTCCTGTGGATGATGGATAACGCCGAGGTGTTGCGCGGCGCGCTGGCGTTGTACGACTGGACGGACAACGAAATGAACCGCCGTCGCCTGCAGGCGATCGTCGACGTGAGCCACTGTGAGGTGGAACGTTTTGCCGAGGGGCACTTTCTACGCGGCGTGCAGATAGAGGTGACGCTCGACGGTAACGGCTTCGCCGGGCACGGCGACATCTGCCTGTTTGGCGAGATGCTCAACCGCTTCTTTGCCCTGTATACCGACATCCATCTGTTTAATCGTCTGATTCTGATACTGCAACCTACCGGAGAGCGTCTCGAATGGCAGGAGAACCACAAACGCCGCATTCCCGGCTGAGCCCGCGGCTGGAGCGGGATATTCAGCGCATCAACTTTTACCGCTTCTGCCAGCTACTGGAAAAATCGCGACCTGGCGCGCCGGCATTAGGCAGCACGCTAAACCCGGCGGATGATCCGGTACGCTTTCGCCCGCATCCGGGGATGGGTTTTCCGGTCAGCGAACTCAAAGCGGTGGAGTATGATGAGGCGCATCCCGACGCGCCGCCGACGTTGCGCACCACCTTTATGGGGCTATACGGTGTCGATTCGCCGTTGCCCACCGCCTGGCTGGATGATATTGCGCAGCAAAGAGAAGGGCATGAGGCGCAGGAAGCATTTCTCGATATTTTTAACCACCGCATTCTGAGCCAGTTTTATCGCATCTGGCGCAAATACTCGTATCCGGCAACCTTTGAAGACGGCGGTCGCGACCGTACTTCACAGAGCCTGCTGGGGCTGATCGGGCTGGGCATTCCCGGCACCGCTCAGCATATTGCCGCGCCGGTATCTCGCTTTCTGGCATTACTCAGCGTGATGCGCCTGCCCGCGCGTACCGAAGAGGGGATTCAGGCGCTGGTACGATTGTTGGCGCCCCATACGCGGGCGGAAGTGTCGCCGCACTGCCCACGGACGGTGTATCCGGCGCAGCCGCTGGGTTTTTACGGCGATAACGATTTCCTGCTTGATGGCTACACGGTGCTGGGCGAGGAAACGACCGAGATTGCCAGCCAGTTGCTGATCGCGCTGTACACCGATGATATCGCCGAGGCCGCAGGCTGGATGCCGGAAGGGCAAATCTATGCGGACTTTCTGGTTCTGCTGCGGGTTTATCTCGGCTGGCGCTATAAGGCCAAAATCACCTTAACGCTTCCCACGCCGCTGTTACCCGCGCCAGTACTTGGCGAAACGCCGTTTATGCTCGGCATAAGCGGCGTTCTGGGCATGGAGGGGGACGCGGTTCCGCCGGATTTACCGGCCACGTTTACCACGGAACTGGGCGGCTACCGCGGCATGCCGCTTGCATCATTATCACAAGGAAACCAACGTGTTGCATATCACTTCGCTTAAACTATCCGCACTGATTCTTCTGCCGTTCATGCTGGCGGGTTGTGGGCTAACACAGAAAATCAGCGACGGCGCTTCGTCCGCCGTAAAGTCAGTATTTTATCGCCAGGTGAAAACGCTGCGTCTGGATTTTAGCGCGCGCAATGCGTTAAACACCGATAACCGCGAGGATAACAGCGCCTCCCAGCCGGTGATGGTGCGGGTCTATGTGCTGAAGGATCGCAAGACTTTCGATAAGACGGTTTACCAGCAACTGGCGGCGGAAGGAGAGGACATATTAAAAGACGACCAACTGGCCAGCCGCAGCCTGGTGCTCAAACCGGGAACGGCGATGAGTCTCACCATGCCGCTGGATGAACAGGCGCAGTATGTTGCCGTGGTGGCGCTGTTCCGGGCGCCGGATCTGACGAAAAACGACTGGAAGCTGGTGCTTGCCCGCGAGGATCTTGACCCGGACCGCGCGCGCGTCATTGAGGCCAGCCATCATCAACTTGTTCTGCAACCGCGGAAGGAGAAGTGAGAAACGCGCTGCGCAATTTTATATTCCATAAATAACCTCACGGACGCCATGATGGCCAAATCTTTTATCTAAGGTTTGGCCTGTGAGAGCTCTCATTTAACCGTGGGCAGATCGCTATATCGGGTGGTGTATCGCGGGGAAAGCATTTCCCGCTTCATCTGCCACGGTTGCTGGATACCCTGGCCGGCGAAGTAAAGCGTCCCACGTCCGTCCTCAGCATTCAGGCGGTCCAGCACCTCCATCAGTTTTTGACTATTTTTTCGCGGCGCATTTTCGTCAAACAGATTAAGTTGCGCGACGCCCTGGCTATAAAAATCGCCCAGCATCACCCCGGCTTTCTGGTACCGACAGCCACTTTGCCAGATGGCATCCAGACAACGCGTCGCGGCGGCGATAATATCTCTGCTGTCCTGCGTTGGGGTAAGCAGGGTGACCGAGGCATTATTGGCGTAATACCGTTCATCAGGCGCGAAGGGCGACGTTTTTACAAAGACGGAGATAAACCGGCAGTATTGATGTTCCTGACGAAGTTTCTCTGCGGCCCGGGAAGCGTAACTACAGATGGCCTGGCGCATTTCTTCGTACTCGGTGATGCGATGGCCGAACGAACGGGAACAGATAATCTCTTGCTTTACCGGGGCAAACTCTTCCAGCTCGAGACAGGGCTCGCCGCGTAATTCACGGACGGTTCTTTCCAGTACGACATTAAAGTGTTTCCTGATGAAGCGGATATCCGTGTCAGCCAGCTGCAATACCGTCCGGATCCCCATCGTTTCAAGCCTCTTCGCTATGCGTCGACCCACTCCCCAAACCTCTTCCACCGGTAGCGCCGCCATCAATTTTCTTTGCCGCTCCGCATTCGACAGGTCAACCACGCCTCCTGTCTGCTGTTGCCAGCGTTTTGCCGCATGATTCGCCAGTTTAGCCAGCGTTTTTGTCTGGGCTATTCCGACGCCCACCGTCAGGTGTGTGCGTTGCCGCACCGTGGCTCTGAGCTCATGTCCAAATTCGGTAAGAACGCGGCAGTTACGCACGCCGGTAAGATCACAAAAAACTTCATCAATGGAGTATTTTTCACAGCGAGGCGACATCTCTTCAAGCGTCGTCATTACCCGGTTGGACATATCGGCGTAGAGTTCATAGTTGCTACTGAAGCAAACCACGCCATGATGTCTGAAGATATCTTTTTGTTTAAAGTACGGTTCACCCATTTTCACAAACGGTTTAGCTTCCGCAGAACGTGAAATCACACAACCGTCATTATTGGACAAAACAACCACCGGGCGGCCGCGTAAGTCCGGGCGAAAGACGGTTTCACAGGAAGCATAGAACGAGTTCACATCACACAGGGCAAACACGATCAGCCCGCCGATTTCACGATGTAGGTCACCACGCCAAAGATTTCCAGACACTCTTCACTGCCTGGCATAATCGGCTGGTAGGTGGGATTATCAGGTTTTAGCATGACAACAGGATGTAACTGGAGGCGCTTAACCGTGAATTCCCCATCCACTGCGGCAATAACGATGCTGCCATGGACGGCCTTGCGGGAGCTATCCACCACCAGTAAATCACCATCACCAATGCCAGCGCCAATCATTGAGTCACCGCTTGATTTCACAAAGTAGGTGGCGCCTGGATGCTGAATCAGCAGTTCATTCAGGTCGATACGCCGTTCAACATAATCCTGCGCGGGGCTAGGAAAACCGCAGGGAACAAGATCGCTGAACAGGGGGAGTGCCACGATCTGGCGTAGTTCGGTTAGTGTGAAAAACTGCATGATGATCACCGATTATCTTTACTGTATGTATATACAGTATTGTAGATCGATGGCAGAGATCAAGAGGGTCGTACCTTATCAAAACCTGCGCCAGCGCCCGGCAGGCGGGGGGTTTTATGTCTGAAGCCGATTGATAAACAATAGATTACCTCATCGCTAATATTAGCGACTGCGCCGTTTAGCTGGCGAAAATAGCGCGACGATTTTATGTAAAAACAATCTGAATATGACTGAGGTAAAGGATCTGATATTAACGAGACAGGGGATGTCTGAGCGATTAACGACCAGGGATTGCTCACCGGCCGACCGTATGCAAGAGCAGGCCGGTGAGCAAATGGCTGTGATGGCAGTTCGCAGCCGCGGTTATTTTAAAGCGTCCGGGCCGGTTTAAACATATTTCTTCGCGCCAGGAGACTATTTTCAGACTTACCTCATTACCGTTTCTAATAAGTCAAACCAGTAATTAACGCCTGTTAAGAAAGCTCCACTACTAATAATGACGGTATAAAGATGAACAAAAGCACAGAGTTGAATAATTAAGAGTATTCCTGGGTGAAATCTCGGGCAGAGAGATGACTTCTGATAAATATTCAGGATAATTTATTAATCTTAAGGAATTAGCCCCGCGGCTGCCTGCACCATAAAGGAATCCATATGGTTAATCGGATATCGATCCTGTCATCTGTCGACAGCTCCTCGTTATTATTCTGGAAATTCAGCGGGCAGGAGAAACTGTCCGAACCTTTCCACTTTCAGGTCGATTTACTCAGCCAGGATTTTGCTATCGACCGTCAGGCCATGCTCGGCAAAAACATGACGGTGGCGGTTCCCGGCCAATGGGGACAGGTGCGTTATCTTTCCGGCAAAATCACCGCCGTTACCGTACGCGCCGAAGATCTTGGCGAGACGCGCTACGCCGTCTATCAGACCACGCTGGAACCCGATTTCTGGCCGATGATGCGCGACCGCAACTTCCGTATTTTCCAGCAGCAGCGGGTGCCGGATATCGTGGCCAAACTGTTTAGCGAGCATAACGTTAAGTTTGAGGACAAACTTACGCGTAGCTACCGGCAGTGGGATTATTGTGTGCAGTATGCGGAAAGCAGCTTCCATTTCATCAGCCGTTTGCTGGAGCTGGAAGGTATTAGCTATCTGTTCCGCCACGATAAAGACGGCCATACCCTGGTGCTGATGGATGACTATCAGCAGGCTGAATCCTTCCCCGGTTATGAAACTATTCCCTGGCATGCGCAACCGGGCGGCGGCGCGGTCGGCGAAGAGGGCATTAGCCAGCTGATGGCGAGCCACGTCGTCACGCCGGGGCTTTACAGCACCGATGACTATGATTTTCGCAAGCCCCACGCCTGGATGCTGCAAACGCTGCAGAATCCGGTCTCGCCGACGCCGGGCAAAATCGACGTTTACGACTGGCCGGGGCGCTTTATGGAGCACGGCGACGGCGAAGCCTACGCCCGTATTCGTCAGCAGTCCTGGCAGGCCGAACAGCAGCAAACGCAGGGTATCGCCACCGCGACCGGTATCGTCCCGGGACACACGTTTACCCTGACGCATGCGCCTAACATGGCTGATAACGCTAAATGGCTGGTGGTGGGCGCCCGCTATGATTTTGAAGAGAATCAGTATGCCTCCGGCGGCGGAAATACCGCGCAGCACCGCATCGCATTCACTGTTATTCCCGCCGCGACGCCATTTGTCCCCGCGTCAAGGACCGACTGGCCGCGCACCTACGGGCCGCAAACCGCCCGCGTGGTAGGGCCGAAAGGAGAATCGATCTGGACCGATAAATATGGCCGGATTAAGGTGAAATTCCACTGGGACCGCGAAAGCCAGGGCGATGAAAATAGCTCCTGTTGGGTGCGCGTTTCCAGCGCCTGGGCCGGCCAGGGTTACGGCGGGGTGCAGATCCCACGCGTCGGTGATGAAGTGGTGGTGGACTTTATCAACGGCGAGCCGGACCGGCCGATTGTCATTGGCCGCGTCTATAACGAAGCCAGTATGCCGCCGTGGGCGCTACCGGCGGCAGCCACGCAAATGGGCTTTATGAGCCGCTCAAAGGATGGTTCGCCGGACAACGCCAACGCCCTGCGTTTTGAAGATAAACCCGGCGAAGAGCAGCTCTGGCTGCACGCCGAGCGCAACATGGATACTGAAGTCGAAAACGACGAGACCCATGATGTCGGCAATAACCGCACCAAAACCGTCGGCAAAGACGAAACCAGCCATATCAAACAGAACCGCACCCGCACGGTGGATGGCAACGAAAGCGTTACCGTCGGCAAAGATCGCAGCAAAACCATCAATGGTAATGAAACCACCACCGTTGAGCAGAACCGTACCGAAAGCGTGAAGGGGAATGAGACCCTAAGCGTTGAGCAGAACCGCGATGAAACCATCAGCGGCAACCATACCACCACGGTGAAAAGCGACCATACCGCGACCGTCGAAGGCAAGCAGTCACTGACGGTCGTACAGGATCGCACCCGCCAGGTGCAGGGTAACGAAAGCGTCAGCGTCCAGCAGAACCGTAACGTGCAGGTCACCGGCAATCAGACGCTGGGAGTGACCGGCAATCACGATATTTCCGTGACCGGTAAGCAAACGCAGACCATCACCAGTAAGCAAGAGGTGACGATCGGCGCCGGGCGTACCCTGAGCATCACCGGCGGTGATACCCGTTTTACGCAAGGGAGCGTAACCGACAGCGCTACCGATACCGTACATATCAACGTGGGCGAAAGCGGCATTCTGATAAGTAACGGCAGCGTGGAGATTACCGCTGGCGGGTCGACGATCACCATTAACGCCGCTGGCGTGATGGTGAATGGTAAAAAGATTGAGCTCAATGCCTGACAGGGAAAGGGAATGAACGCGGCGAAGAATCCGACCGAAAAAGTAATGAGCGAGCTTGAGCTTAGCTGGCTGGACGCCAGCGAGCAGGCGGAACAGATCCGCTTATTTATCTGGCGGACGCCTGCCGGCGGCGAGTCGCTGCTTGATGGTTTTATCGCGCTGCAGCAGCATCCTGAAGGCCGCTCGCTGCCGGATCTGCTGCTGGGGTTAACCACGCCGTTCGAGACCGGCTATGGCTACAGCGAGGCGCTCGGGCGCGAGTTTGTGGAACACTACGAAGCGACGCCGGATGCCGCTATATGGGATGCCGAACGCTTTCTCCCAACCTATAGCCCGGCGCAGTTGCGGCAGATGCTGCAGGATTTTGCGACGACATTTCATGACGATTTACGTTATCTGGTGTTGGTGCTGAAACCCTCCGCCGTCAGCGATGAAAAGGCGTTGAACCGCTGGTTGAACGGCTGGCTGGCGCAGGAGGCGTGCAACGCCAGACTGTTACTTATCGACACGCTTGAGCAACCGATTTGGCAGCCGCTGTATGAGGCGCATCCGCGCAGGGTACGGCTGCTGACCGATGACGTCGACAGTATGAAAGTGATGCATCAAACCGCGCGCGGGCAGAGCGATCCGAATCCCGATCGCCTGTTGTTTCGCCGCTATCTGGCTGATGCCATGCTGCTGCTGGAAAAAGGCAGCGCCGCGCAGGTGGCCGCGCGCGGCGGTATGGCGCTCGGCGTCGCCCAGCGCTGCGGTTGGGCCGACCAGCAGGCGATGATGCATAACCTGATCGCCGGCGGTTGGTTGAAAGGTAACGATCATCAACGGGCCGTCGATCACTACCGCCAGGCGCAAACCATCAGCGGCGAAATTGCCGACCCGGCGCTTAAAGGACAACTGCGTACCCAAAGCACTTTTGGCGAGGCCGGCGCCTGGTTCGCGCGCAAAGAGTATCTCCAGGCGGCGAAAGGCTATCGTCGGGCGGCGGGTGAAGCGCAAGCCATTCCACATCCGGTATTTGCCGTAGAAGGCTGGCGGATGTCCGGTTTTTGTCTCAACCTCGCGGGACATCGGGCAAAAGCGATGGAGGAGTATGCCCACGCTATCCAGGCGGCGGAGCCGATCCCACGGCAAGAGCGCGCTCAGACCACGCTGCCGCTGGCATTCCAGGATCTGCTGCGCATCCATGATAAACGACGGACCGAGGCGCTTGAGGCCTGCGCGACACGCTGGCAAAGCGAAAAACAGCGCTTAATCCAACAGGCGGAAGACCGCTTGCCGCGGGAACCCGCCGTCGAACAGGTAAAACGCGTGGACCGGCAGTTACAGCTACAGCTGGAAGCCGCGTTCGCGCTGATCCGCGAAGCGCGGGAAAAACTGATCCGCGGCGGCGATGACAGCTTTCGCCGCGTGATCCGCCTGGCGCGGGAGAAGCTGCATCCGCACTGGAACGGCCTGCCGGAGATAGCCCACCCCTTTGATGCCCCGCCGGGTGAATGGCAAAGCCTGCCTGCCTGGGGAAATACCGATGCATCATCCACTGAAAATGCAGGGAGCAACCCGCTATGAAGACCCGGATTATTATTATTGTTGCCGTGACGCTGCTGGCAATCCTGTTTTTAAGCCTTTCGGACGGCGGGTTCGCCACCGAAGTGCGCACCTTCCTGCGCGCGCTGCTGCGCGCCATGTTCTGAGGCGCGTCTGATGCACTCCGGCGCTCACTTCGACCCGCAGCTTGGCCTGGATATCCATACTTATCCCTGGCCGCTGCCGACGCCGCATATCGGCATCGTTTTCGACGTGTTTGATTATCTGCCGCTGCTGGGCACTACCGTACACGTCAACAGCATCAAACGCGCCAGCGCGGGGACCGGCGGTATTGCGGTACATATCCCGGTCGGCGGCGTGTGGGTGCCGCCGCTGCGCGCGCCCGGCGGCCCGCAGATGGAAGACGAGCTGTTTATGGGTAGCAAAACCGTCGCCGTCGATGGTGAACCGTTTTCCCGCATCGGCATGCCGGTACTGAGCTGTAACATCCTCGGAATGGTGCCACCGTTCCGCCTGAAGCGGCTGAGCAAACCAAAGCCGCTCTCGCTGACGCTGCCGCTGACGTTTAACCTCGCGATTCCCAACAACGTGATTGTCGGCGGGCCGCCAACCATCAACCTGATGGCGCTGCTGATGCGCGCCGGGTTAAGCGGGTTGGGCAAGGGGTTGAAGAAAGTTAAAAAAACGCCGCAGTGGCGGCTGTTTATGCGGCGGTTTAAAAAGCTGCGCCAGAAGCTGTTTCGCAACATGGATCCCGGCGTCCTGAAATGCCGGGTGCTACGCGCCGAACCGGTTGATATCCGCGACGGTAGCGTGAGCCTGGAACATGAGGATTTTCTGTTACCCGGCCGCCTGCCGCTGGCGTGGACGCGAAGCTACTCGTCGGCGGATCTCGATGAAGAAGGGCTGTGCGGTTACGGCTGGTCAACCCCGGCGGACACCCGCCTTGAAATACTGGCCGATGAAGGCGTCGCGGTGCTGACTCAGCCGGAAGGGATGACGCTGTTTGCGGCACTGCCGCAGTCCGACGGCCGCGAGCAGGGTATTGTCGGCCTGCCGGACGGCAGCCGCCTGTGGCGGGAAACCCGCAATGGCGAATGCTTCTGGCATGTTGAGCAGGAAGGGAGCGCGCGGCTGCAGTTTCGCGGTAAACGCGGGCGGCTGGCGATTTACCGGCTGGCGGACCGTAACGGTAACGGCTGGCAGTTCGACTGGCAGGGGCGCGAGCTTGAGCGTATTCGCGAGTTCAGCACGCGCGGCATGAGCGGCAGGGAGATCCTCGTCACCTGGCAGGATGGCCGCCTGCGGGGGCTACGCCTGCGCAACGCGCTGGATGACGAAATCACGCCGCTGACCCGCTATGAATACGATAGCGATAATCAATTGAGCGCGGAGATCGATGCGCTTTCGCATCCGCGGCGCTTCTACTATCAACAGCGCCATATGACCAGCCATGTCGACCGTAACGGCCAGGGCTTCCACTACCAGTTCAATGACGAGTGGCGGGTGGTTCACGCCTGGGGTGACGGCGGCGTATGGGATTACCATTTCGCCTGGCACGACTTGCTCAACGAAGTGGAAATCACCGATTCCAACGGCCATGTAACGTCTGTCAGCTTTGATGATAACGGCCTGCCGGTTTCGGAGATCGATCCGACCGGCGGCAATACCGTCTTCCACTACGATGATTTTGGCCGCACCGTCGAACTCATTGAGCCGGACGGCAGCACGCGTCGTTGGGAGTATGATGAACAGGGGCGAATGATCGCCGAACATCTGCCGGACGGTAGCCAGATTCAGGCGGCCTACAATGAAGACGGCGATCTGCTGACGCTGATTGATGAGAAAGGCGCCTGCTGGCGTTCGGACTATGACGAACGCGGCAACCTGCTGGCGGGAACGGACCCTACCGGCGTCACCTCGCGCTATCAGTATGATGAGTACGGGCAGCTGAGCGCGGCGGACGTGCCGGGTTCCGGGCAGAGTCGCTATCGCTATGATCGTTTTGGTTTTTTGCAGGCGCTGAGCCAGGCCGGCGCGGGAACCACTCAACTGCGGCATTCCGCGCGCGGCACCCTGCTGGAGCGTATTGACGCCGGCGGCGGCAGCAGCCGTTTCCACTGGGACAGCAAGGATCGGCTGGTGGCGATGGTCAATCCGCAGGGCGGCGAAATTCGCGTCGCTTACGACCGGGAAGATTCACCGCTTCACTTCACCGATGAAGCCGGCCAGATAACCCGTTTTCGTTATAACCGCACCGGAATGCTGGCCGCCTGCGAGACGCCGGATGGCGCGACGCTTAGCTATCAGTACGACCTGGAAGATCGCCTGCTGGCGGTGATCAACCAGAACGGTCAGCGCTGGCAACTGGACCGCGACGCGCTGGGGCGCATCGCCGCGGAGACCGATTACTGGGGACAGGTAACCCGTTATGGCTGGGATAAAGGCAACCGGCTGATCAGCCGTGAGGATCCGCTGGGGCGGCTGGTGCGCTACGGTTACGACCGCGGCGGGCGGCTAAGCGAGCGGCGCAGCGGCGATACCCTGCAGGCGAAGTATCATTACGATCCCTGCGGACGGATGGTGCTGTGTGAGAATCCGTGGCGGCGGCTGGCGTGGCGCTATGATGACGCCGGGCGGGTGCTGCTGGAGGAGCAGGACGGTTTTCAGCTGCATTATGGCTATAACGAGCGCGGCCTGCTGGTCTCCCGGCGCAGCGACAGCGGTCATCAGGTGCGTTACGCCATGGATGAGTATGACCGGCTGAGCCAGATCCAGCTGAATGACGATGCGCCGATCGTGCTGGGTTACGATGAGGCCGGGCGGCGGGTCAGCGAGCAGCTGTCGGCGGAGGTGACGCGTCATTTCACCTACGACCGGCTCGGCCAACTGACGTCGCAGCAGGTGTTGCAGAATGATTTACCGCTGTTCGCCAGCGGCTTCAGCTGGGATAGGCTGGGTAACCTGACCCGGCGCGATGACAGCCTGTGGGGCAGCGATCGTTACGCTTACGATCAGGTGGGGCGCTTGACGGCCCATACCGCGCCGGACGGTACGCTGCGGCAGTTTGTGCAGGATGCGGCGGGCAGCCACCTGCAGACGCAGACCCGGGCGGTGAATGAGAGCGCCGGGGGCTGGTTCCGCGAGGGGCAGCAGCGCGGGGTGCGTTATGTATTCGATCGCGCGGGCGAGCTGCGACA